>Ga0182747_1002369_pt1 | contig 13298 bp, 10 predicted proteins | sample eDN3rd30CBELigBY_FD_128526 | JGI IMG/M metagenome (GOLD analysis project Ga0182747, IMG submission 128526) | Enriched backyard soil microbial communities from Emeryville, California, USA - eDNA 3rd pass 30_C BE-Lig BY (version 2) (version 2) | ecosystem: Environmental > Terrestrial > Soil >...
CGCCAGGGCGGCCGCGATCTGTCCGGTGAAGATCGCCAGCGGAAAATTCCACGGACTGATGCAGACGAAAACGCCCCGGCCTTGCAGCTTCAGTTCATTGCTCTCGCCGGTCGGACCGGGCAGTTGCAGACCCGTGACGAACTCGACCTGGGCACGCTCGGCGTAGTAACGCAGAAAATCGATTGCTTCGCGCACTTCCGAGATGCTGTCCACGATGGAGCGACCGCCTTCGCGAACGCAGTACGCCGCAAGCTCGGGCATGTTCTTCTCGTACAGGTCCGCCGCCTTCAGCAGAACCGCGGCACGTTCCCGTGCGTCCGTCGAATTCCAGCGTGGCTGCGCCGCTGTCGCCGCATCGATGGCAACGTCCACCGCTCGATCATCGGCGACGGTTACCGTGCCGATCACTGCATCGCGATTGGCCGGATTGGTCACCGTGTGACTTTCGCCGGCAAGACGTTCGCCGCAGACGATGGGCGCCGCACTCCAGGGCCTGGCAACGGCCCGCCTGATACCCGCCATCAGAGCGTCCAGCTGCGCCGGATCGGGCAAATTCACGCCGTGCGAATTGAGCCGTGCGTCGCCATAGAGCTTGCGTGGCAGCGGAATGCGCGGATGTGCCTTCTGTGCCAGCGCATCCACTTCAGTGACCGGATCGCGCACGATCTCCTCGACTGCAGTGTCTTCGTCGACGATGCGGTTGACGAACGAAGTGTTCGCACCGTTTTCCAGCAGCCGTCTCACCAGATAAGGCAGCAACTCCTCGTGCGAGCCGACCGGCGCGTAGATGCGGCACGGCAGGCCCAGCTGACTTGGATCGATGACTTGCGCGTGCAGCTCTTCTCCCATGCCATGCAGACGCTGGAACTCGAACGGACGACCGGCCGCAAGCTCCACGATGGTCGCGACGGTCTGCGCGTTGTGGGTTGCGAACTGCGGATAGATTGCCCCTTCTGCAGCCAGCAGCTCCTTCGCACAAGCAATGTAGGAGACATCGGTATTCACCTTGCGCGTGAACACCGGATAACCAGCGAGGCCGCGCTCCTGCGCACGCTTGATCTCGCTATCCCAGTACGCACCTTTCACCAGCCGGACATTGAGCCGTCGGCCGGTGGATCGCGCCAATGCAGCGAGCCAGTCGACAACGTCGAGCGCGCGCTTCTGATAGGCCTGCACGGCCAATCCGAATCCCTGCCAACCTTCCAGCTGTGGCGAGCGCGCGACCTGCTCTACCAGCTCCAGCGACAGTTCCAGACGCTCCGCCTCTTCGGCATCGACGGTCAAGGCGATGTTGCCGTCCCGTGCCGCCACCGCGAGTTCGAGCAACCGCGGCGTAAGCTCGGTCAGCACACGTTGGCGCTGCGTAAATTCATAGCGGGGGAAGAGCGCCGACAACTTCACCGAGATGCTCGGCGCGGACTCGGGCGACGCTTCCCGACCGACCGTCGCGGCGATCCGCCGGATAGCCCGGTGGTACGCCTCCAGGTAGCGCAGTGCATCCGTCTTCGTCAGCGCCGCTTCACCCAGCATGTCGAACGAGTGTCGATAGGACCGATGCTCCGTGTTCCGCGAGCGCTCCAGCGCCTCGTCGATGGTGCGACCCATCACGAACTGATGCCCCATGATGCGCATCGCCTGCCGGAAGGCGGCACGCAACACTGGCTCCCCGATGCGTCCGGCGATACGTGCAATCAGGCCGCGTGGATCGTGCAAGTCGTCGTCGGCCGGGCGCACGAGCCGGCCGGTCAGCATCAGTCCCCAGGTGGAAGCGTTCACGAACAACGATTCGGCGTCGCCGAAATGCGCGGCCCAGTCGCCTTTGGCAATCTTGTCGGCGATCAACCGGTCGGCGGTCGCGTCGTCCGGAATGCGCAGCAGGGCTTCCGCCAGGCACATGAGGATCACGCCTTCCTGCGATGACAGGTCGTATTGATTCAGGAAGGCATCGAGCCCGCTGCGCTGCTTCTGCCGTTCACGCACGCCTGCGACCAGGCGGCGGGCAAGTTCGGCAATCCGTCGTTGCCGCAGCGGCTCGAGCCGGGCGCGTTCGGCCAGCGCCACCACGATCTTGCGTTCATCGCCCAGATAATGACGATTGATGGCTGCCGCCACCGTCCGCCCGGTTTGCATGGCCCCCGCTCGCTGTCCTGTTGACGGCCGCAGCCGCTACTTCATCTCATATACAAGATTGAGCGTGCTGAGAGTATCCGTAGTATCGAACTCTTCCGGCGGGTGCGTGTTGTAGCGAACCGAGTAACCCACCGCCAGCGCCAGCGAGCCCATGATCTTCACCTGCAGGCTGACGTCGTTGCGGATGGAGGTGTTCTCGACGCCGGCCTCGACCCGCATCTCATTCAGCAGCCGCGTGCTCTGGTTCAAGCCGCGCTCGAACTCGAGCCTGGCCTGCTGCACCAGGGCCTCCTGCCTCTCGCCCGGAATCACCGTCACTTCGTCCTGCGCCAACGAAATCCGCGTCTGCAATTGCCGGTAACCCAGGCCGACCTGCGCGATCAGCTTGGTGCGCGGATCGTCGTAGAAGCGCCAGCCCAATCCCATGCCGAACGAGGACTGGTACTCGAAGCCGCTGAAGCGATCCTCTTCGTAACGCGCCGAAGCGAACGAAAATCCCTTGGTGTGGAATTTGTAATCCGTCTGGCTGCTCACGTCCCAACGCTGCCCGGTCGTGCCGGTAGGATCCGCAGCGTATACGGCGGATGCGCCGAAGGCCTGCTTCCAGCTCTCCCATTCCCGGGCCACGTCGAACTTCGCATTGAACGATTCACTCCGCGAGTTGCCGCTCGAGACGATGGCACCCGCCTCTGCTCTGGCCGTCGACTTTGCGATCTGTCCCAGGGACAGGGCCGGCCACGCGAACATCCCGATTGCCGCCAACAGCGAACCAATCCACCTTTCCACCATCAAAACGATCTCCATCCCTCTTTATATGTCCGCACACGGCGACAACTGACGTTCTCACCACGGACCGTGCAAATTGAATTACGCCGCGCGCGACCTCATCTATGCAGATGAGCCGTGCGAGCACGGCTCCATGCATTTCCGCTGCTCCAGGAGGGCTTCGGTGACCACTCAAGATTCGATTGCGACGATCACTGCCGGCAATTTCATGACAGAGGTGGTCGAAGCCTCCGCGCGCGTACCCATGCTGGTCGACTTCTGGGCGCCGTGGTGCGGACCCTGCAAACAGCTGATGCCGATCCTGGATCGGCTGGCCGCAGAGTATGGCGGCCGTTTCAAACTGGCGAAAGTGAACACGGAGGAACAGCAGACGCTGGCGCAGCAGCTCGGCATCCGCAGCCTGCCGACCGTGGTGCTGTTCAAGGATCGCACAAGCGTGGACCACTTTGTCGGCGTGGTGCCCGAATCGCAGATCAGACAGATGCTGGACAAGCATCTGCCGCGGACTTCGGACGGACCGCTGATGCAGATAGAGAAACTCAAAACCGTCGGCGACTATGCCAGCGCCCAGACTCTGTTGCAGCAACTGCTGGCCCGCGATCCGGAGAACGTCGCGCTGCTGACGCAGCGGGCAGAGCTGCATGCACTCGACGGCAATCTCGACCTGGCGCGTCAGGAGCTGAACCAGTTGCAGGGCAGCGAGCCGAGCCATCCGGCGGTGAAGCGCCTCGCTGCGCTGATCGCATTCAGCGACGTGGTGGCGCAGTACCCGAACGTGCGCAGCCTGAAGGAACAGGTGGCCGACGGCACCCCGGATCCCGACCTGCGCCACGCCCTCGCCGTTCATCAGCTGCTCGGCGGCGACGTCGAGCCGGCGCTGCAAACCTGGTTGACCATGATGCGCGAGCAGCGCCAGTACAAGGACGATCTGGCGCGCCGCAGCCTGGTGCTCGCGTTCGAGCTGATCGGCGATGCCGACCCGATCGTCGCGCAAACGCGACGTGCAATGACCAAGCTGCTGTTCTAAAGCAAAAGCCGACGTCTGCGTCGATGTTCTTTCGACGCCGGCGTCGCGCGCTGTCGTCCTGGCCGGCGGGCGCATAGAATCGCATCGCTCCCTTCCGCGGCTGCCCGAGCATCGGAAAGATCCCATGATCACGGCCGACGACCTGAAGACCGCGCGCGTCGACGTCGCAATCGCCCCTGTCGGCAGCCAGGAGCGCGTCGCCGCATTGGACGTGCTGCGTGGAGTCGCGTTGTTCGGCGTGTTCCTCATCAACATGATGGGCTTCGCCGGCGAGAACGTGATGGCGACCCAGCGCCAGTTGCTGGAGCTGCCGACCTACCCGCTGGACCTCACGCTGCACCAGCTCATCGTCTGGCTCGGCGTCGACAAAGCCAACACCCTGTTCGCTTTTCTGTTCGGCCTGGGTTTCTACTTGCAGATGCAGCGGCTGGGCGAGCGCGGTGCGGACTTCGAACGCATCTACCTGCGGCGACTCATGGCACTGCTGCTGATCGGCTTGGCGCACACGTTTCTGCTGTGGACCTGGGACATCCTGCACGTCTACGCGCTCGCTGGGTTCATGTTGTTCGCGCTGCGCAAGCTAAGTAATCGAACGTTGCTGATCGGCGGCCTGCTGCTCGCGGTGCTGGCCCGGATCGCGCAGGCATCGCTGATCGAGTTCGGTGGTCTGGATTCGTGGAACGGCTATCCATCGCCGTACTCGGAAGAAGCGGTGCTGGCGCGCCAGCAGCTTTCCCTGGCCGGCGACTACTGGGGACTGGTCCATGCGATGGGCTGGTACTACTTCGTCGATTTCATCGCGAACGGCCTGTTGGCCGCCTGGCTGCTGTACGTGCTCGGGCGGTTCATGCTCGGCGCCTGGGTGGGGCGGCACGGCTGGCTGCAACAGGCGCGCAACTACCTGCCGGGCTTTCGCCATGTGCTGCGCCTGGCGCTGCCGGCCGGTCTGGTGGTCGCCGCCCTCAGCCAGCTCATCAACATCGGCATCCAGGAAGGCCGTCTGTCCCAGGACTCACACTGGATCTACACGGCCGAGGTGCTGCACTTGGTCTCGGTGCCAATGCTGGCTGCGGGGTACATCTGCGCCATCGTGGTCGGACTGCACACGAGAACCGGCGCAAAGCTGCTGGCGCCGTTCGCCTATGCCGGACGAATGGCGCTGACCAACTACATCACCCAGAGCTTCGTCTATGGCTTCGTGCTGTTCGGCGTGGGACCGGGGTTGGCCCTGGCAGGCAAGATCGGCACCACGGCAGTCACGCTCATCGTGATCGGCGCGTACGCGCTGCAGATCGCATTCAGTCAGTGGTGGCTGACGCGCTTCCGCTACGGTCCGCTCGAATGGGTATGGCGTGCGCTGACCTACGGGTATTGGCCGAAACTCGCAGTCGCCTGAAATCTCACATCGCCGTTCCGAACAACGACCCGACAGCGGCGGTGATCGCCATTGCAGCGGCACCCCAGAACGTGACCCGCGCCGCGCCTTTGCGGATCGATGCCCCGCCGGCTCGAGCCGCGACGGCACCGAGCAACGCCAGAAATACGAGCGACGTACCCGCAATGGACTTGGCCGCCCAAGCCAACGGCACCACCATGCTCGTAGCAATCGGCAACACCGCGCCAGCAGCGAATGAAGCCGCGGATGCCACCGCAGCCTGAATCGGGCGCGGCTTCGACGCGGGCGTCAGCCCAAGCTCATCGCGGGCGTGTGCACCCAGCGCATCATGCTGCATCAACTGCAAGGCAACTTCGCCAGCCAACGCTGGCTCGAGGCCGCGACGCACGTAGATACCCGCCAGCTCCTTGCGCTCCGCTTCTATGTCGGCGTCGAGCTCACGTCGTTCGCGCTCGAGATCCGCGTGCTCCGCATCGGCCTGCGAGCTGACGGAAACGTATTCGCCCGCCGCCATCGACATGGCGCCGGCAACCAGGCCGGCAACGCCTGCGATCCACAACTGGCCGCGCGATGCCTCGGCGGCCGCAATGCCGACCAGCAGCCCCGACGTCGACAGGATGCCGTCATTGGCTCCCAGGACGGCGGCGCGCAGCCAGCCACTGCGACCGGAGCGATGTCGTTCGTAGTGATGACGGCGCATGCATGGACCTCGAACGGTATGGATGAAGAGACGCAGCGATGTCGCGCATCGCGCCACGAGCGTAAACCAGGCGCCGACCAGGGGCACTCGACAATTGCAATGCGGCTACCAGATCCGTCGGGCCGCTGAGATCGTCGGCACGCACGCGGGGCGCCGCGCGGCGGACACTCCGGTTGCGGATATCCCCTCACCCTGAAACCCGCGCCTCAGCCTGCAGCCGCTGCGCCGTGTCATGGCCAATGTAGGCGTGGATGGCGCGGCGGGTCACGTAGATGAGCGGGATCAGCAGGAACGCCATCAGCAGCTTGTAGCCGTAGTTCACCGTGGCCACCGCCATGAACAGCGGAATCGGCCATTGCTGTGGCCCGAGCACGAAGGCGATGTAGAGCACCACGAAGCTGTCGATGAGCTGCGAGACCGCGGTCGAGCCGGTGGCCCGCAGCCAGATCCATTTCTCGCCGGTCGCCAGGCGGATGCGATGGAACACCGCCACGTCGATCAGCTGGCCGATCAGGAACGCGGTCACCGAGCCGGCGATGGACCACAGCCCCTGCCCGAAAATATTACTGAACGCGGCCTGCATGTCGGGCACGCCGCGCTCGCTGTTCACGCCGACCCAGAAATCCGCCGGCACCAGCTGGATGGCCAGGTACGCCGTGATGAAGCCGTAAAGGATCAGCATCACGGTCAGCCAGGAAATGAAGCGCACGCCGCGCCGGCCGAAATACTCGTTGATGATGTCCGTCATCAGAAACACGAAAGGCCACAGCAGCACGCCGCTGGTGAAGGACAGCGAGCCGTTCTGGCCGAACAGGTTCCAGTTGAACGTGTTCAGGCCCAGCGTCGGCTCCAGCGCGAAAATTTTTATGCCGACCAGCTCGGCGATGAGTGCGTTGACCGCCAGAAAGGAGGCAAGCACGACGAACAGCCGCGTCGTCCGCGAGCCGAGCGGATTCGAAATCGCAACGGACATGAGCCCAAGCCTTGTTCGAATTGAGAGTGGCCTTGACTAGTATGCAATACGCCGTTGCAGGCGCTCAATTGCAATGGACACGGCAACCGGAGCCGCTAGACTCGCGCGCATGATCACCGTCACGGCGCTGAACATTTACCCGGTGAAATCCTGCAAGGGCATCGCGCTCGAGCAGGCACTGATCGCCGACACCGGCTTTGCGCGTGATCGTGAATGGCTGATCGCTCGACCCGACGGCCAGTTCATCACTCAGCGCCAGGAACCGCGCCTCGCCCTGATCACGACCGCGCTCACCGACGATGCCTTGATTCTCAGCGCACCCGAAATCGGAACGCTGACGATTCCGCTTGCAGTGCACGGCGACCCGGTGGAAGTGACCTGCTGGCGCGACAAATGCGCCGCCTTCGACACCGGCGCCGAAGCCGCCGCCTGGTTGGAAGCGCATCTGGGCAAACCCCACCGGCTGGTCAAGTTCGACCCCTCGCGGCGGCGCTCGTCAAGCAGGGAATGGACGCGCGACGTGGAAGCCATCACTCAATTTGCCGACGGCTTTGCCTTCTTGGCGATCTCGCAAGCCTCGCTCGACGATCTGAACGGCCGGCTGGCGCGGCCGCTGCCCATGAACCGCTTCCGGCCGAACCTCGTCATCGACGGCCTGCCGCCCTTCGGCGAGGACGACGTGCATGAGTTCACGGGCGAGGGGATCCGGCTGCGAATCGTGAAGCCGTGTACACGCTGCGCCATCACGACCACGGATCAGACGACGGGACAGCGCGACGGCGATGAACCGCTACGCACCTTGCGCAGCTATCGCTTCAGCCGCGAGCTCAAGGGCGTGATGTTCGGACAGAACGTCATCTTGATCGAAGGCGCCGGACGCAGGCTGCAGGTGGGACAGCAGCTCGAAGCGACGCTGAAGGCGTAGCGGCGGCGGCACCCTCTCCTTACAAGAGAGGGGCAGCCAAGCAGGTGGTTACCTACTATTGTTCTTCTGCATCTCGTCGGCGAGACGCTTGATGCCGGCGGCCTCCCAGCCGAAGCGCTCGTCGGCAACGGTGTCCTCGTCCGCCTCCAGCTCACTTTGTACCGCGGCCACGTGCGGTGCGACGCGGCGGATCACCGTGCTTTCCCAATCCTCGCGCACCAGCGTGCGCTCCGGATCGAAATCTTCCAGATCCTCATTGACCTCGGACTGCGAGCCCGAGGTCGGACGCGGCATTTTCACGGTGGCTTCGGTATCTGGATTCTCGAGATCCGTTTCACGGTGCGCTGACATAATCTGAATCGCCTCCGGCAGCTGAACTCAAGCTACCTGCTCGCTCCCGTTTACGGCGTGTGCCAGATCACAACGCGTCCACCGCGCGACGAGAATTGCCGACATTCGATGGGGCGTTTGACCTGCAAGCCGACTGCGGCGGCAGGATGTGCGACTGCGCCATGGGAGCGCAGTTGGGGGTCTAACGGACCGGCGACAGGCGAAGTTCCGCGCCCCTATGAAAGTTCGGAGAACCCAATGACGCGCTCGCTCAACGCGAGATCGTGAGTCTGCCGAAGGCCACGCCCACGTCCCAACCGCGTCCGGTGCCGCTGAGCGCCAGCGAGACCTCTCCCTTGGTCATCACGGCCGCCTTGGACGATTTCACCGCGCCGGCGTGCGCCTCGGCGGAAACATACGAACCCAGCAACTCCTCCAGATCGTTGGCGCCGGAGAATTCGCCCTGCCCGTTCTCGATGGTGGACTTGCCGAAGGTCAGGCCGCCGCCCTTGGCGTCCAGCTTCACGTTCGCCGATTGTCCGTTCGAGCATTTGATGGTGCCGGTGCCCGAAGCGGTCTTGTAGAACGCCGACCAGCCTTGCAGGCGGAAGGTCATGTGGCAGCTGACGTCGGCAGCAGCCGACGCGCCGGCGCCAGCCAACATCGCCATTACGGACAGAACCCCTGCGACAACACTGCGCTTCTGCATCGTTTCCTACCTCGGCCTACACGGCTGGAATTCAGTGTATTACAGTGGCTTGCGCCGTTGCCAACGTCCCACGCCATGACCGTCCCATGAACCACCGCCCCGTTTCCCTGGCCGAGTTCTTCCGCGATTACCGGCAGCGGGGCGAACCGCTGGTGCTCGCCACCGTGGCGCAGACGATCGGCTCGACCTACCGCAAGGCCGGTGCGCAGATGCTCATCGCGCACGACGGCAACGCCGCAGGCTTGCTCAGCGGCGGCTGCCTGGAAGCCGATTTGGTGGAACGGGCGCGCACGGTGCTCGACACCGGCCAGGCACTGACCGTCGAGTACGACACACGCAGCTCGGACGACATCCTGTGGGGCATCGGCCTGGGATGCGAGGGTGCCATGCGCATCCTCATGACCCGTCTCGATGCCGGCAATCAGTACCAGCCGTTCGCTTACACCGAGCAATGCCGCGAAGCGTACGTCGCGGCCAGGATCGCGCTGGTCACCGCCAGCGACAATCCGCGGTACGCGCTCGGGTCGGCTTACGGGTTGAAAGACGACCAGCGTCCTCCGCCTGCCATTTTCGACGCACTGGTCTCATCCAAGCTGCACAGCGCATCGGCCATCGAATCCGACGGGGCGAGCTTCCTGATCGTCCCGATCGAACTGCCGACACGCCTGTTGCTGCTGGGCGCAGGCCCGGATGCCATGCCGCTGGTGGAAATCGCCGGCCTGATGGGCTGGCAGGTCACGGTATTGGATCACCGCCCGGCCTACGCCGTGACCGATCGCTTTCCCCGCGCCCGCGAAGTGAAAGTTCATCCGGCGAACGCGCTGCCCGAGGTGCTGGCGCGCACTCACTACGATGCGGCCGTCGTCATGAGCCACCACCTCACCTCCGACCAGCTCTATCTCGCAGCGCTCGCCGACAGCCACATCCCCTACGTCGGCCTGCTCGGCCCCGCCCCGCGCCGCGCGCGATTGATGAGTGAAATCGGCGCCAAAGCCGAACAGCTGGGCGAGCGCCTGCGCGGCCCCATCGGCCTGGACATCGGCGCCCGCACCCCGGAAACCATTGCGCTGGCCATCGTCAGCGAAATCCAGGCAGTGCTCGCCGGTCGCGCCGGTGGTTCGTTCAGCGCGGGCGACTTCTCGGCACCGGCCACCAGAGTCTTGCAGGCGTAGCTGGCACTGCCGAGCGGCCAAGCGACTCGCGTACCCGATCACGGCAGTGGTCGAACACCCCTCCGGCCGAGAACGGCATTCACATTCCAAACAGACAGATCTGTGCGCAATAGTCATGCACGCCGACCGCCATGGCACTCCGGTCGTCGCACACGGCCTGCGACCGCCTTGCGAGGCTGTATGCTACGGCCTTCCATAAAAACCGCGGGGAGTCACGATGCGTCCAGTCCTGTCGTTCGCACTGCCGGTCCTTGTGCTTGCGTGCCACGCCGCCCTGGCGGCCACGGCGCCCAGCGAATCCACGAACAACACAACAGCGCCGGCCACGCTGGTGCTCGAAGAAACCGATGTCGCGACGCTGCAGTCGCAGATGAGCGGCGGCAAGCTGACCAGCCGCCAGTTGACGCAGGCCTATCTCGACCGCATCGCGGCCATCGACGATGCCGGGCCGATGCTCAATTCGGTGATCGAGATCAATCCGGATGCGCTGAAGGAAGCCGACGCGCGCGACAAGGATCGCAAAGCCGGCAAGGTGCGCGGACCGTTGCACGGCATACCGGTGCTGCTGAAGGACAACATCGATGCGACGCCGATGGTGAATTCCGCCGGGTCGCTGGCCCTGGCCGAGAACCGTCCGAAGTCGGATGCCTTCCTGGTACGCAAGCTGCGCGAGTCCGGCGCAGTGATCCTGGGCAAGACCAACCTGAGCGAATGGGCCAACTTCCGCTCCACCGGTTCCAGCTCCGGCTGGAGCGGCCGCGGCGGACAGACCAAGAATCCGTACGCCCTGGACCGCAATCCCTGCGGTTCGAGCTCCGGCACCGGCACGGCGATCTCGGCCAGCCTGGCCACAGTCGGCATCGGCACCGAAACCGACGGCAGCATCATCTGCCCCTCGTCGATCGCCGGCCTGGTCGGCCTCAAGCCCACCATCGGCCTGGTGAGCCGTAGCGGCATCATTCCGATCGCGGCCAGTCAGGACACGGCCGGCCCGATGACGCGCACGGTCGCTGACGCCGCTGCACTGCTGACGGCAATCGCCGGATATGACAAGGCAGACAGTGGCGCCGCAGGCAGCAGCAATCGCGCCAAGGTCGACTATCTCGCGCATCTCAAGAAGGACGCGCTGCGCGGCGCACGCATTGGCGTGCTGCGCAAAGAGGACGGTATCAATCCCGCCGTCGACCAGCAGTTCGAGCAGGCAGTTGCAGCCATCAAGGCCGCGGGCGCCACGGTCGTCGATGCCAAGATTCCCACCGCCGGCCAGTGGGGCGAGTTCGAGACCGAGGTGCTGCTCTACGAATTCAAGGACGGCGTCAACAAGTACCTGGCCGGCGCCAACCTGCCGGTGAAGTCGCTGGCGGACCTGATCGAGTTCAACAAGCAGCACGCCGCCGCCGAGATGCCCTACTTCGGCCAGGAACGCTTCGAAATGGCGCAGGCCAAGGGTTCGCTCGACGACCAGGCCTACAAGGATGCGCGCGAGAAAGCAAAACGCCTGGCTGGCGCGGAAGGCATCGACGCAGCATTGCGTGCGCAGAACCTCGATGCATTGATCGGCCCGGCGATGTCTCCGGCCTGGGTGACCGACTACGTGCTGAACGATCACGGCATCGGTGGCGGTGGCTACGGCGTGGCCGCGGTTGCGGGCACGCCGAGTCTGACCGTGCCGATGGGCGAGAGCTTCGGCCTGCCGTTCGGCGTGGTGTTCCTGGGACCGGCCTGGAGCGAAGCACGCCTGATCGAGCTGGGCTATGCCTTCGAGCAACTCACCCACGCGCGCAAGGCACCGAAATTCCTGCCGACCGTGGACGTGAAAGCGTTCCGCGTGAGTGATAGCGAGTAACGCTACCAGCGCTCCCTGCTGCATGTGATAAGGCCCGCATCGTCACCGGTGCGGGCCTTTGATCAGATCGCTACGTTCGAACGTGCGGATGGCCCGCCTTCCCGGTGGTGAAGCCATCGGCACCGCCACCGATCCAGCAGACCCGCAATCTGCGGACCCGACTTCGTCGATTAAATCCTGAGTGGCAGCGACCGCAGCCTCTTTCCCGTGGCTGCGAACACGGCATTGGCAATCGCCGCTGCGATGGGCGGCACACCGGGCTCGCCGAGTCCGCCGAGCGCGGCATTCGAATCGATGAACTCGACCGTGATGCGCGGCGCATCGGCAAGTTTCGGCATCGGGTAGTCGGCGAAATTGCTTTGCGCGACGCGCCCGTCGCGGATCGTGATCTCGCTGAACAGTGCAGCTGACAAACCGAAGACGATGCCGCCTTCGATCTGGGCGGTCGCAGTGTCCGGGTTGATGACGCGACCGCAATCCACTGCGGCCCAGACATCGTGCACCTTGATGCGGCCCTCGATCAGTTCGACCTCGGCCACCTGCGCGACGATGGAGCCGAAGGACTCCACCAGCGCAATGCCGCGGCCACGGCCAGCCGCGGGCTTGGCGCCCCAGCCGCAGATCCAGGCCGCCTTCTCCAGAACCGCACGATGGCGCGGTAGATCCTCGAGCAGATCGCGACGATATTCGTATGGATCCTTGCCGGCGGCATGCGCCAGCTCATCGACGAAGGATTCGGTGAAGAAACCGTGCTGCGAGTAAGCGACCGAGCGCCACGACCCCAGGCGGACGTGCGAGGCGTATTCGGCAGCCCGGATGTCCTGATTCTCGATGGCATACGGAATCAGCGCCGCGCCGTCCCGGCCGCCGCTGAACCGGGAGATCCAGACCGTCGGCGCGCCGCCGGAATCGATCGCCCCCTTGAAACGGGCGATGACCGCGGGACGATAATAGTCGTGCTGGATGTCTTCCTCCCGACTCCACAGCAGCTTGACCGGCGCCGGCGACATTTCCTTGGCGATGCGCACCGCCTGATCGACGAAATCGTGCGCACCCGGCAGGCGACGACCGAAACCGCCACCGACTTGCTGGTTGTATATCGTCACCTGCTCCCGACGCAGCTTCGCCGCCAGCGCTGCAACCTTTCTCGCTGCCAACGGATCCTGCACGCCCGTCCACACCTCGCAGCGATCGTTGGCGACTCGCGCGGTCGCATTCATCGGTTCCATGGTGGCGTGAGCGAGAAACGGGACTCGATACTCCGCATCGATGGTCTTCGCCGCCGCACCGAGCCGCGCGACGGC
>Ga0182747_1002371_pt1 | contig 13297 bp, 14 predicted proteins | sample eDN3rd30CBELigBY_FD_128526 | JGI IMG/M metagenome (GOLD analysis project Ga0182747, IMG submission 128526) | Enriched backyard soil microbial communities from Emeryville, California, USA - eDNA 3rd pass 30_C BE-Lig BY (version 2) (version 2) | ecosystem: Environmental > Terrestrial > Soil >...
ACACCCGGCTCCGGCCAGTCCGGGACGACCCGGGTCAGCCGGTCGATCAACTCACCGACGCCGCCCTCGCCGACGTTTCCGCGGGGGGACGATTCGCTCAGCTGAGATCGACCTTGCAGGTGTCCTTGGCGTGCTTCTCGATGGCCTTGGAAGCCTTGGAGAAGTCCGCGTTACCGAGCTCGGAGACCTTCGTGGCGAGCTCGGTCAGTTTGGCCTGGTCGACGCCGGCGGGCAGCTTGTTCGCCTGCAACTCGGCCAGATCCGACAACTTCAGTCCGGCATCGTCCAGAGCGTCCTGCAGACCCGTCAACGCGGTGTCGAACGTCTTCCAGTCGTTCTTGATGTCCGACGGCGCTTCGTCGGCCAGTTCGTGGAACGTCTTGAAGGCGTCCTCGAGCGCTGCGACGTCACCGCTGCCGACGTCCTTGTACTTGGTCGACGCCGCTTTCAGGTCCTTGCAGTAGTCACTGTCGGATCCGCCGTCGCCACCGCACGCGGTGAGCGAACCGGCGACGAGCAGCACGCCGGCGAACGCGAGGGTCTTCTTCATGTCAAACCTCCGGGTACAGCGCCGGGCCGATCCCAGTCGCTCGATCAGCCAAGCATGCCAGGTGCGCATACGTCACCTGGGACGACCCCCACCGCGCTGGGACCTGGGTTTGCGGCTCGGCTGCTGACGTTTGGCCGAGCCCGAGACCACGACCGGGCGGGACGGAGCCGTCTGTGCGGGTTCCTGAGTGGGCGCGGACGATGCCTTCGACTCGTTCTTGGCGCGTTTGGTCAGGACCTTCTTGGTGTGCGTCCTGATCGTGGCCTCGCGCTCCTTGAGTTGGGTCGCCAACGGGGTCGCGATGAAGATCGACGAGTAGGTACCGGCGGCCATACCGACGAAAAGGGCCAGCGCCAGATCCTTCAGGGGTCCGGTGCCCAGCACGGCGGTACCGACGATCAACAGCGCCACGACCGGCAACAAAGCGGTGATGGACGTGTTGATCGACCGCACCAGCGTCTGGTTGACCGCCAGATTCGCCTCCTCGGCGTACGTCCGTGACAGCGATCCGGGGATGTGGCGGGTGTTCTCCTTGACCTTGTCGAACACCACGACCGTGTCGTAGAGCGAATAACCCAGAATCGTCAGCAGACCCGTGACGGTGGCGGGCGTGACCTCGAATCCGGACCACGCGTACACGCCGGCGGTGATCAACAGGTCGTGCCCCAGCGCGATGATCGCGGCGACCGACATCCGCCATTCGCGGAAGTAGATCCAGATGAACACGATGACGATCAGGACGAACACGACCAGACCGGTCAGTGCCTTCTTGGCGACCTGTTCACCCCAACTGGGCCCGATCAGGTTCTGACTGACCTCGCGCGCACCGGCGTCGGTGAGTGCTTTCTGGATCGTCTCGGCCTGGTCCTGCGTGAGGGGTTTGGTCTGCAACCGGATGGCGTCCGAGCCCGAGGTCGAGGCGATGGGGTCACCGGCCTCGGGAACACCGGCGTCCTTGACGGCGTTCGTCAGATCGTCGATCGCCGCCGAATCGGCCTGGGTGACCTTCGCGGTGAACTCGACTCCACCCTTGAACTCGATGCCCATGTTGAAGCCCCGCACGCCGAACGCAACACCGGACACGATCAGGATGATCAGCGAGATCGCGTACCACGTCTTCCGCCGCCCGACGAAGTCGAACGAGATGCGTCCCTCGTACAGGTGCTGTCCGAATGAACTGATGCGTCCCATCAGGCCTCCCCTCCTGCGTTGCTCACGGTTCGGCTCCGACCGATCTGCGAGACCTTGCGCCCCTCGATGCCCAGATGAGCCGGATCGAGACCGGACAGTTTGTGCCCTTGACCGAAGAACTCGGTGCGGGCGAACAGCGAGACCAGCGGTTTGGTAAAGAAGAACACCACGAACACGTCGATCAGCGTGGTCAGACCCAAGGCGAACGCGAACCCACGCACGACGCCGATCGCGAAGATGAACAGGATCAACGCGGCCAGGAACGAGACCGAGTCGGCCGCCAGGATGGTGTTCCGGGCGCGGGCCCATCCGGCCTCGACGGCCAGACGCAACGACTTGCCGTCGCGCACCTCGTCGCGGATGCGCTCGAAGAACACGATGAACGAGTCGGCCGTGATGCCGATGGCCACGATCAGGCCGGCGATGCCCGGCAGGGTCAGGGTGAAGCCGACACTCGCGCCCAGAAGGAGCACCATGGCATATGTGAAGGCGCCGGCGACCGCCAGCGACCCGACGATCACGATGCCCAGACCCCGGTAGTACAGCAGGCTGTAGACGACCACCAGCAGCAGCCCGACGATGCCCGCGACCAGTCCCGCATCGAGTTGTGTACCGGCGAGTGTCGGGCCCTCTTCGGAGACCCCGTTGACCGAGAACGTCAGCGGGAGGGCTCCGTATTTGAGTTGATTGGCCAGCGTCTTGGACGTGGCGGCGGTGAAACTACCGCTGATGGTCGATTGTCCGTTCGTGATGTGAGCCTGGCTGCTCGGAGCGGACAGGACCTCACCATCGAGCACGATGGCGAACCTCGACTGGGTCGTCACCAGCGCCTCGGTGACCTTGTCGAACGCCTTCGAACCGGCCTTCTTCATGGCGATCTCGACGATCCATTGGGCTCGTTGGGTGTCATAGCCCTGATTGGCCGACTTGATCTGCGATCCCTCGATCACGGTGGGACTCAGAATCAGCACCTCACCCGTCGACGGGTCACAGGTCACCAGGGGGCGGGCGCTGGTGTCGTCGACGTCGAGGCCGTCCTTGGAGCACTGGAAATTGCTCGCCAGCGTCTGCAGTGCGGTGACGCCGTCGGCGTACTCCTCGGGCAGAGCCTGCAGGCCCTGCGTCTCACCCGCGATGAGTTGATCCAGATCCAGTTTCGACCAGTCCAGGTCCTGCACGGTCTTGGTGGCCGCTGCGACGGCGTCATCGTCGACCTGCTGGGCGCTGGTCAGATTCTGGGCCCACACCATGCGGAACCTCATCTGCGCGGTGCGGCCGACCTCGTCGACGATATTGCCCTTCTTCTCGCCGGGGATCTCGATGATGACCTGATCTCCGCCCTGCGTGGACACTTCGGCCTCGGCGACGCCGGTCGCGTTGACGCGCTGATCGATGATGTCGCGCGCCTGCGACAGCTTGTCCGATGTCACCTTGCCGCCCGAGGCAGAGGCTTCGAGCGTGATGCGGGTACCGCCCTGCAGGTCCAGACCCAGGTGCGGCTTCCACACCGTGTCCTCACCTTTGTCGCGGGTCAGGTCAAGTGCCAACAGCAGGCCGTAGAGGGCCACGATGAACGCGAGGAACAGGATCAACGTGCGACCTGGACGGAGTTGATTGCGGCGGACGTTGCGGGGCGCGGCCATCATGCGGCAACCAACGCGGTCGGGTCGGACACGAAGTACTCCCGGGATCAGAGGCGAGAAACCTCACCGGTGGGTGGGCCGCCGGATAGTCTAACCCTGCAACTATCAGATCCCGACTCAATCCGGATCGTCGTCGAACGTCAGTTGTGTCGTGCCGGGTGGCGGAGTCATCTCCAGGTGCTTCCAGGCCGCCGGTGTCGCGACGCGGCCACGTGGTGTGCGGGCCAGAAAACCCAATCTGACCAGGAACGGTTCAGCCAGTTCTTCGACCGTCTCACGTTCTTCGCCCACCGCGACGGCCAGCGTGCTCAACCCCACGGGCCCGCCCGCGAAACTGCCGCACAGAGCCGTGAGAACCGCCCGGTCCAGACGATCCAGCCCGAGTGGGTCGACCTCGTACAGCGCCAGGGCGGACCGTGCGACGTCGAGATCGACGACTCCCCCGGCACGCACCTCTGCGTAGTCGCGCACACGACGCAGCAGCCGGTTCGCGATGCGCGGCGTTCCTCGTGATCGTGAAGCGATCTCGCGACCGCCGTCGTCGGTGACCTCCAGTTCGAGCAGCCCGGCAGAGCGCCGCACGATGTCGAACAGGTCGCCGGTGTCGTAGAAGTCCAACTGCGCGGTGAACCCGAATCGATCTCGCAGGGGCCCAGGCAGCAGGCCGGCCCGCGTGGTGGCGCCGACGACCGTGAACGCAGGGATCTCCAACGGGATCGCCGTGGCGCCGGGGCCTTTACCGACGACGACATCGACCCGAAAGTCCTCCATGGCCATATACAACAGTTCCTCGGCTGGGCGCGACATGCGGTGGATCTCGTCGATGAACAGCACGTCGTTCTCGTTGATGCCCGACAGGATCGCGGCGAGATCTCCGGCGTTCTGGATGGCCGGTCCCGATGTGATGCGCAACGGAGCATTGAGTTGGTGGGCGATGATCATGGCCAAGGTCGTCTTGCCCAGGCCTGGCGGTCCGGACAACAGGACGTGATCGGGGGTGCGGCCGCGCCCGATCGCCGCTTCGAGGACGAGAGCAAGTTGTTCGCGTACCCGGTCCTGGCCGATGAGTTCATCGAGCGACCGGGGCCGCAGTGCGGCTTCGAACGCCCTGTCCTCGGGAACCGCCGCATCGAGGACGGCGGAGTCCAGAACGGCCTCGAACGCCTCGAACGCGTCCGTGGAGTCTTCGCCGGCCGTCACGAACGCGCCTTGGACAGCGTGCGGAGCGCGTCACGCAACGCGGTGGAGGTGTCGGGCGTCTGCCCCGGCTCGAGTGTCGCGGCGACTTTGTCGACAGCGGCATCGGCATCTTTGGCCGATATGCCCAGCCCGACCATCGCCTCGTGCACCTGGCCCCGCCAGGCGGCATCTCCCCCGGCGGCGACCACCGTCGTGGTGGCGCCGATGCGGTCCTTGAGTTCGAGGACGATGCGCTCGGCACCCTTGCGCCCGATGCCCGGGACCGAGGTCAGGGTCGCCAGATCGGCACTGCCGACGGCCTGGCGGATGCGATCGGGGTCGAGTACGGCCAGCATCGCCTGCGCCACTTTGGGTCCGACCCCACTGGCGGTCTGCAGCAGTTCGAACATGTCGCGTTCGTCGGTGTCGGCGAAACCGTAGACGGTCATGGAGTCCTCGCGCACCACCATGGACGTGGACAACTGGACGTCCTGGCCGTGGCGCAGGCCGGCGATCGTGCTGGGCGTGCACATCACCTGGTAGCCGACCCCGCCGACGTCGACGACGACCGACGTGAGTGTCAGAGCCGCGACCTGACCGCGGACGTGAGCGATCATCGGCGACCTCCTGCGGCCGCTGCGACGGCCTGCTCGAGACGGTTGCTGGCGCCCCCACGCCAGATGTGACAGATGGCCAGTGCCAGCGCATCGGCGGCATCGGCGGGCTTGGGCGGCTCGACCAGACGCAGCACGCGGGCCACCATCTGTCCGACCTGCGCCTTGTCGGCACGACCGCTGCCGGTGACAGCGGCCTTGACCTCGCTGGGCGTGTGCAGGTGGACGTCGATACCGTGGCGGGCGGCGACCAGCATCGCGACCGCGCTGGCCTGCGCGGTGCCCATGACGGTCCGCACGTTGTGCTGGCTGAAGACCCGCTCGACGGCGACCACGTCGGGACGGTGTTCACGGATGCGGGCCTCGAGCGATTCCTCGATGAGCCGCAGTCGGCGGGCGGTGTCCAGATCTGCCGGCGTCCGGATGACGCCGACCGTCACGAGGTCGAGCGGCCGGCCGATGGACCCGCGGACCACGCCGACACCGCAGCGCGTGAGGCCGGGATCGACCCCGAGCACGGCCATCGCCCTCGAAACCATGTTCGATACTCTACGTCGCGGCGACGACAGGTCACGCAGCGACACGCCGCGCTCACACCGATCGCCAGGGAGCGGAGCGACCGTGAGCGAAGCGAGGCGCCGGAAGCGACGTGCTCGCTCAAGCCTCTCACCTCACCAGGCCTCGCGATCAGCGGCGCTCAACGTGACGCCTCGACGATCCACTGGCGTCGGCGGCGCGCCGCGAAGCGGCTCACGCTCCGCTGGCCTTGATGCACGCTCGGCCGCGGACGGCCTCGGTGCATCAATAGTTGGCGAAGACGTTCTGGACGTCGTCGCAGTCCTCCAGGGCGTCGATGAGCTTCTCGACCTTGCCGGCGCCCTCCTCGTCGACGTCGACCGTGACCGTCGGAACGAAGGATGCTTCGGCCGAGTCGTAGTCGATACTGGCGTCCTGCAGGGCCGTGCGGACCGCGACCAGATCGGTGGCCTCGCAGATGATCTCGAACGTGCCGTCCAGGTCGTTGATGTCCTCGATGCCGGCGTCGATGACGGCCATCAGGATATCGTCCTCGGTGGTCGAGGCGCCTTCGGGCTGCTCGACCGGGACGGCGATGACGCCCTTGCGGTTGAACATGTAGGACACCGAACCCGGATCGGCCATGGTGCCGCCGTTGCGTGTCATGGCCGTGCGGACCTCCATCGCGGCCCGGTTCTTGTTGTCGGTCAGGCACTCGACCAGCATCGCGACGCCGCCGGGACCGTAACCCTCGTACATGATCGTCGTGTAGTCGACGCCAGCGCCGTCCAGACCGCCGCCACGTTTGACCGCGCGATCGATGTTGTCATTGGGGACCGACGACTTCTTGGCCTTCTGGATCGCGTCGTACAGCGTGGGATTGCCGGCCGGATCGGGTCCGCCGATGCGTGCAGCGACCTCGACGTTCTTGATCAGTTTGGCGAACATCTTGCCGCGCTTGGCGTCGATGACGGCCTTCTTGTGTTTGGTCGTCGCCCATTTGGAGTGCCCGGACATCGGCTTCCCTTCCCTACGCCTGCATGACGGTCTCGACGAAGAATCGGTGCACCCGGTCGTCGTCTCCCACTTCGGGGTGGAAGGACGTCGCCATCAGGTGTCCTTGTCGGACCGCGACGATCCTACCTGCCGCCTCCCCCTCCGGAACGCGCGCAAGGACGTCGACGCCCTCACCGGTGTCCTCGACCCACGGTGCGCGGATGAACACCGCGTGCACCGGATCGCCCAGTCCGGCGAAGTCGATGTCGCCCTCGAACGAGTCGACCTGCCGGCCGAACGCATTGCGCCGGACGGTGATGTCCAGGCCGCCGAACGACCCCTGACCTGCGGCACCGTCCAACAGCCGGTCGGCCAGCATGATCATCCCTGCGCATGTGCCGAACGTCGGCATGCCGCCCTGGATGCGTGCGACGAGCGGATCGAACAGCTCGAACCCGCGGGCCAGCTTCTCCATCGTGGTGGACTCGCCACCGGGGAGGATCAGCGCATCGCAGTCATCGAGTTCGGACCGGCGACGCACCGGGACGGCGGCGAGTCCCAGACGTGTCACCGCCGCCAGATGCTCACGCACGTCCCCCTGCAGGGCGAAGACACCGACCGTCGAACTCACCGGATCAGGCTACTGACCAGCCAGGACATGCGACGACACGGGCCGCACATGACGGTGGCGGTGACGCACAGCGCCACCGCCACCGCTCCCTCACAGGATCCCTCCCGGTCGGGTATGCGGGGTCGTGAAAGCCACGCGCAGTCTCTGGCTTCACTCCCTCTTCAGCCGGCCCACGAAGGCACTCCCATACCTGTCACCGGCTGATGCCAGAAGTGTACAGGTTCTCAAGTATGGCCACAGCGGAATGCGGCCCCGATGACCAGGATGCTGACGCGGCGGACCGGTGTCGTCGTGGTGGTAGGCGCGATCCAGGTCGAGCTTGAGACCAACCGCGCCCTGACGACCACGTTGTAATTGGTGTTGAGTCCGATCAGCCCGGTGGAGATGTCGAGGGTCACCGTGCCACCGCTCGGTACACCGGCACCCACGGTGCCCGACGATGCGACCGCTCCGGTGGACGCATTGATCAACTGCCATGCGTACTCATAGCGGGCATCGACATGTTGCCACGTCATCCGGGCGATGTTGCCCAGGACCAGGATGCCGTCGACGTTCTGGCAGAGCGGCTGTGCCTGCGACGTCACGCCATGGGTCGCGACGGTGTCCGACCTGACCATTCCGGAATCGCTGAAGTAGGCCGACGTCGGTTGGGTGGTGATCACGAGAGCCACGGTTGCCGCCACAGCAGGCAGCCCACCCAGGCGCAGGTGCCGTCCTCCACGTTCCCCGCTTCGGCGGAAGGTGAAGCCGATCACTCCGGCGGCGACGGCTCCCAGAACGACCAACCCCAACGGCGTCGACAACCACGAGATCGGATGGCCGAGCCACGGTACGTCGGCGATCAGCCGATCGGCACTCCGGACCACGTACGGCTCGGCGTCTGGGACATCGTTGGCGTCGCCCTGCAGTGTGAGCGCGACCCGCTCATCGGCAGCCGGCACGACGTCGATGACCCGATGCGTCACCCGGTGTCCGGATACGTCGTGCACGCTGACGATGTCACCGACCTCGACGTCGGTCGCCGCGACCTCGTGCACGAAGCCGACCGATCCTGCCGGGATGGTGGGACTCATCGAGCCCGACAGGAAGATCAGCGGACGCACGCCGAGGACCAGGCAGATGACCGCGGCGATCAGACACAGCGTGCCGAGTACGGCACCGACGGTCAGCAGGCCGTGACCCGTTCGCCCGACCACCTCACGGTCCATCGCTCCACGGGTCGTCATGAGATCGCCTGCTGGGCCGAGACGTTCAACACGATCTGTGTACTGTGTGCCGTCGGATTGGACTGCAATGAGTTGGGAGCCGCGGAGTTCAACCAGACCCGAACGCACAGGCTGCGGGTCTGTCCCGTCTGCAGGGTCGGTGCCGTGGCGTACAGATTCGCCGATGGAGTCGTCGATACGTCGGCCGTCAACGTCAGTGTCCCGCCGGTACAGCCGCCTGACCGGTTTCCTGCAGCCGGGGTGCCGGTCTGGGTTGCCGCCGTGGACTGGTCGTAGATCTGCACCCGCAGGCCGCTGTTGCCTGACGTCAACGCATTGGTCGTGCTGGCGGCCGTCAGGTTGAACGTCAATGGGGCCGAACCGGAGTTGCGCACGACGATGGTGCGCGACACGCTCTCGTTCGGGATCATGTCGGCCAGCGCCAGTGCCGTGTAGGTCCAGGTACCGCCCTGGCCTCTCAGTTGCTCGGACCCCGAGGTCGGGCCCGCTGTCAGGTCCAACGTGCCTGACGTGATCGTCCCACCGTTCACCGTGGCTGAGTCGGTCCAGTAGGCGTAGGTGCCGGAGACCCCGAGGACCAGAACGATCCCCAGGCTCAACAGCGCTCGCGTCCGGCCGTGTCCGAACCATCGCCGCTTCGCCACATGCCTACCCACGGAACGTCACCTCGCCGACACGGCGGCGACCGGCCGAGATCAGGGCCATGCCCGCTCCGACGGCCATCGCCGCCAGACACAGCACGAAGGGCGAGATGTCCGAGCCGGTTTCGGGCAGGCCATCGCCGTTCCGGTCGCCGCCGTCCGCGTCGCCGCTCATCGTGACGACCAGCAGGAGCGGCAGCCGATCGGACTGCGACTCATTGGGCGACGCCCAGGAGAACTTCACCCGGACATCGACCGGAACTGCGCCGTCGACACCGATCACCTGATCGGTCAGGCGGCTGCTCGGTGACCCGTTGGCCATTGAGATCCAGTCCCCCGAACCGGCACGCGCCGAGATGATCATGTCGTCGTCGGCGAGCAGATCATCGGGATCGGCCGATCGCACCTCGATCCGCAGGACGGCATCACTGGGTCCGCGGTTGCGGACGTAGAAGCGCTCGGTCTCGAGATCGCCCGGAACCCAGAGGAACCCCGAATCGAACAACGGCGTCGACAGAGACGAGGACCACGTGCTGCCGTCGACGCTCACGCCGACCTCGTCAGCGGCCGTTGCCGACGACATCGTCGCGCCCAGCGGAATGCCGAGAGCGAGCAGACACAGCACGATCCTGATGATCACAATGGATCCTCCCCCTCTCATGGGTCCTTCAATCCTTGGCGTCCGCCGGCGTGGTCCTACGTCGATCACGGACCGCGGTGGTGAACATCCACCCCGCGTACATCAGCAGGCCACCGGCGATCAGGTAGACGGCCATCTGACGCTGTCCGTCGTCCAAGACCTGGTTGACACGGCCCAAGTAGGGCACCGAATACCAGACCCTTCCCCGAATCTGGACCGGCATCACCGCGTCGGCGTCCGGGACGTCGTTGGCGTCGCCCTTCGTGACAAGCGTGGTCGCGCCGGTCAGGTCGTGACGTACCGAGGTGACACGATGAGTCACCACGGGCGCCTGTCCCGACTCGAGTTGGTACGTGATGACATCACCGGTGCGGATGTCGACGACATCGATGGGTTTGACGACGACCAACGTCCCCGGCGGGAGCGACGGCCGCATCGATCCGGTGAGGACCGTGTACGGCGTCGCCCCTGCCACGCGGGGCACCAGCACACCCAGGAACAACCCGATCGTGACGGCTCCGATGACGAACCACGCGACGACCTGGCCCAGCCAGGTCGCCACGGGGCGCACCTCAGCCATGTCGCGGTCTACGGGTGCGGATCGACCTGGACGGCGGTCAGCACCAGATCGTCGAGTGCACTGGTCGAGACGCCCTGCGACTCGTTGTCAGCGACGGCTCCGTACGGCCAGTCCACCGTGATCGTGATCGTCACGGGTCCCGTGGCGCTCACGGTGCCGCCGCCTGCCAGGCTGGCACTGATGTCCACCGCGTCGCCGTCGACAGCGTCGGGCGTGGCGTCGTTGAAGGCCGCCTCCGCGTCTGCCACTGATTCATCATCGAGTTCGACGGTGGCTGAAATGTGGTCGCCGGTCATCGTGATGGTGCCGGTGCACTCCTTGGTGACCGTGTCACCGGGCACCAGCAACTGGACGTCGGTGTCCGCGCCCTCGGTCCAGGTCGCGTCACAGGTGACATCGGACAGCGTGAGTGTGCCTGCGGTCAGGGTTCCGCCGTCGACCTCCGCCGAGTCGTTCCAGAACGCGAGCGTTCCGGCTCCGCCGAGCAGGAGGACGGCTGCTGCGCCGGCAGCGAGTGCGCCCTTGGTGGACTTGTTCATGGTGGGGTTCTCCCTCGTGGATGGTGTGTGGATGCCGCTTTCGGCTCCCCCCGGCATCCACAGGACGTATGTCCACCACCATGGTCGCCCCAAACCCGACGAAAGTCCTCATTTCGCGGAAGTCTGTTCGCGCTACGCGCTCACCAGCCGCGTTCTGCGAGCCGGTGCGGCTCGGGCACATCGTCGACGTTGATGCCGACCATCGCATCGCCCAGACCGCGGGAGACCTTGGCGACCACATAGGGGTCGTCGTAGAACGTGGTGGCCTTGACGATGGCCTCGGCACGCTGGGCCGGATTGCCGGACTTGAAGATGCCCGAGCCGACGAACACGCCCTCGCTGCCCAACTGCATCACCAACGCGGCATCGGCAGGAGTCGCGATACCGCCGGCGGTGAACAGCGTCACCGGGAGTTTGCCGAGTTCGGCGACCTCCTTGACCAGCTCGAACGGCGCCTGCAACTCCTTGGCCGCGACGTACAGCTCGTCATCACGCAACGTCTGCAACCGGCGGATCTCACCGGTGATCTTGCGGATATGGGTCACGGCATTGGACACATCACCGGTGCCGGCCTCGCCCTTGGAGCGGATGAACGCCGCGCCCTCGGTGATCCGCCGCAACGCCTCACCCAGATTCGTCGCACCACACACGAACGGCACATTGAACGCCCACTTGTCGATGTGATTGGCGTAGTCGGCCGGGGTCAGCACTTCGGACTCATCGACATAGTCCACACCAAGGCTCTGCAGGATCTGCGCCTCGGCGAAATGACCGATACGCGCCTTGGCCATGACCGGGATCGAGACGGCCTCGATGATCCCATCGATCAGATCCGGATCGGACGCTCGAGCGACGCCACCCTGAGCGCGGATATCGGCCGGCACCCGCTCCAACGCCATCACCGCGACCGCGCCGGCGTCCTCGGCGATCTTGGCCTGCGCTGCGTCGACGACGTCCATGATGACGCCGCCCTTCAACATCTCGGCCATCCCACGCTTGACGCGTGAGGTGCCGGTGGTGGGGGTCTGCTCGGGGGAGGTCTGGCGCTCGCTCATGCCCCCAAGATTACCCGGCGGCGGCGGCGGGCCGGATCCGGGACGACAGGTGAGATCGCCACCCGTCTCATCTCGTCAGGGTCACTCAACCGCACACGAACGCGTCCGGCAGCCAGTCCCTGACGGCGTTCCCAGCGGTCGATCAGTCGCCAGCCCTCCAGGTCGATGGCCGACCGGGTGATCTCGTCGGGAAGGCCACGAGCGGTCGGGGGTGCGAGGACACCGGCGTTGGCGTCCTCGAAGAGGCGATCGATCGTCTCGGTCGCGCACGTCTTGTTGGTGCCGATGAAGCCCGTCGGTCCCCGCTTGATCCAGCCGACCACGTAGGTTCCCGGCAGACCTACGACCCGGCCGCGGTCATGGGGCACGATCGCGCGCACGTCGTCGAACGGCAGATCGGGGACCGGACGCCCCCGGTAGCCGACGGACCTGAGGACGACCCCGGTCTCGAGGTCCTCGATCCGGTCCGTGGCGACGGCACGGACCGTGTCACCCTCGGCCACCAGGCGCGTGCGCGCGACGCGCACACCGGTGACGGCATCGGCCCCAAGCATCTCGACCGGTGCCGACTGATAGCGCAACACGATCCGACGCGCCGCCGGGCGAGGTGCGGCCCGCCTCAGCGCCTCGACCTTCTGCTGCTCCATCAGCGACCCGGCGATCACGTCCAGGTCTCCGTCGATCACGACCTCGATGTCGTCACGCTCGAGCAGACCGGTGATCTCGGGCAGCGTGAACGCCGACTGTGCGGGACCACGCCGCGCCAGAACCACCACTTCTCTGACTCGACTGCGGCGCAAGGCCTCCAGCGCGTGATCGGCGATGTCGGTTCGGGCCAGTCGCTCGGGATCGGAGGCCAGGATCCGGGCGACGTCGAGGGCGACATTGCCATTGCCGACGATCACGGCACGCTCGTGATCCAGATCGAAGACGTCGTCCACGTGATCGGGGTGGCCGTTGTACCAGGCGACGAAGTCGGTCGCCGTCACGCTGCCCGGCAACTCCTCCCCCGGGATCCCCAGGGAGCGATCCGACGCCGCCCCGACCGCGTAGACGACCGCGTCGAATCCGGCCGTCAACTCGGCGTGGGTGATGTCGGTACCGACCTCGACGCCCAGGGCGTAGGAGAAGCCGCGCTCACCTTCGATCATGCGGAACAGCCGGTCGATGGTGCGCGTCTCGGGATGATCGGGCGCGACGCCGGCCCGCACGAGTCCGTAAGGCGTCGGCAACCGCTCGATCACGGTCACCTCGGTACCGGGTCGCTTGAGGATCTCATCGGCGGCGTACAGACCC
>Ga0182747_1002373_pt1 | contig 13292 bp, 10 predicted proteins | sample eDN3rd30CBELigBY_FD_128526 | JGI IMG/M metagenome (GOLD analysis project Ga0182747, IMG submission 128526) | Enriched backyard soil microbial communities from Emeryville, California, USA - eDNA 3rd pass 30_C BE-Lig BY (version 2) (version 2) | ecosystem: Environmental > Terrestrial > Soil >...
GACCCGTTCACCCGCGAGCCCTACTCGCGCGACCCCCGCAACGTCGCCCGCAAAGCCGAGAACTACCTCGCCAGCACCGGGATCGCCGACACCGCCTACTTCGGCGCCGAAGCCGAGTTCTACATCTTCGACTCGGTGAGCTTCGACTCACAGATCAACGGCTCCTTCTACGAGGTGGATTCGGTCGCCGGCTGGTGGAACACCGGTCGCACGGCCGAGTCCGACGGCAGCCCCAACCTCGGGTACAAGGTTCGTCCGAAGGGCGGCTACTTCCCGGTGGCGCCCAACGACCAGTACGTGGACCTGCGCGACGCCATGACCACCAACCTCACCAACGCCGGCTTCGCGGTCGAGCGCGGGCACCATGAGGTCGGCACCGGCGGCCAGACCGAGATCAACTACAAGTTCAATACGCTGCTGCACGCCGCCGATGACCTGATGCAGTTCAAATACATCATCAAGAACACCGCGTGGGCGCACGGCAAGACCGTCACCTTCATGCCCAAACCGCTCTTCGGTGACAACGGCTCGGGTATGCACGTGCACCAGTCGGTCTGGCAGGACGGCGAACCGCTGTTCTACGACGAGGCCGGCTACGCCGGGCTGTCCGACATCGCCCGGTATTACATCGGTGGCATCTTGCACCACGCCCCGTCGCTGCTGGCGTTCACCAACCCCACCATCAACTCCTACAAGCGCCTGGTGCCGCACTACGAGGCTCCGATCAACCTGGTCTACAGCCAGCGCAACCGCTCGGCGTGCGTGCGCATCCCGATCACCGGCACCAACCCGAAGGCCAAGCGACTGGAGTTCCGCTGCCCGGACTCCTCGGGTAACCCCTATCTGGCGTTCGCGGCCATGCTGATGGCCGGTATCGACGGCGTCAAGAACAAGATCGAACCGGCCGCCCCGGTCGACAAGGACCTCTACGAACTGCCGCCCGACGAGGCGGCCGCCATCCCGCAGGCACCCACCCAGTTGTCCCACGTGATCGATAACCTGGAAGCCGACCACGAATACCTCACCGAAGGCGGGGTTTTCACCCCCGACCTGATCGAGACCTGGATCAACTACAAGCGTGAGTACGAGATCAACCCGGTCAACCTGCGCCCGCACCCCTACGAGTTCGCGCTGTACTACGACTGCTGAGGCGTGCTGACCCGGCATCGGCTCCGCCGAGGTTAAGCTGCAGGATTGTTGGGCCACCCCGGCTATGCCGCTGCCGTATGCCTCGAGGAGCCGATGAACGCAGACGACGAGTTCTTGCGGGGCGACTTCCCGCGGAGCGACTTTCCCCGGGGCGCCGCGCCGCAGTCACACCAGCAACCCCCGCCACACCAGCCCTGGGGCCAGCCACCGCCGCGACAACCGGCCGGGCAGATGCCCTACCCGTATCCGGGCCCGCTGCCGCCGATGCGGCCACGCCCGGCCCGCGGCTGGCGTCGCGTGGTGTTGTCGGCCACGCTAGGGCTGGTCAATCTGGGTCCCTCACCGGCCGAGCGTGAGGAGGCCGCCTACGAGGCGGCCATCCGCTCCATGCCGAACGGCATCTACAAGGTCGGCGTCCTGGGCAAGGGCGGTGTAGGCAAGACCACGGTGGCGGCCAGCGTCGGTTCGGTGTTCGCCGCGCTGCGCCGGGCCGACCACGTGGTGGCCGTCGACGCCGACACCGCGTTCGGCCGGCTCGGCAGCCGGATCGACCCGCGCGCCACCAGCTCCTACTGGGACCTGGCAGCCGACCAGAGCATGCAGTCGTTCGCCGACATCAGCAGCCGGGTGGGCGCCAACGCCGCGGGGCTGTACGTGCTGATCGGCGAGCCGGCCGCCGGAGGGCGCCGGGTCCTGGACGCGGCGCTGTACCGGGAGGCGGCGCTGCGCCTGGACCGGCACTTCACCATCTCGATCGTCGACTGCGGTTCCACGATGGACTCGGCGGTCACCCAGGAGGCGCTACGCGATCTGGACGCGTTGATCGTGGTGTCCTCGCCGTGGGCGGACGGGGCCGGCGCGGCCGCCAAGACCATGGAGTGGCTGGCCGACCGCGGCCAGGGCGGCCTGCTGCAGCGCAGCGTGGTGGTGCTCAACGATTCCGACGGTCACGCCGACAAACGGACCCGCTCCACGCTCACCGCGCAGTTCCTGCAGCACGGTCAGGAGGTGGTCGAGGTGCCGTTCGACCCGCACCTGCGGCCCGGCGGGGTGATCGACGTGGTGAGCGAGATGGCGCCGGCCACCCGCCGCCGCTTCCTGCAGATCGCGGCGATCGTCGCGCGCCACTTCTCCGCTCGCCCCGGCGGCCGGACCGCCAGGCGCGGCCCGAATCAGAGCATGTAACGCACGACGCTCTCGGCGACGCACGCCGGTTTCGCACTGCCGTCGATGGCCACCGTGGTCGAGTAGGTCACCTGGTGGGCGCCTCCGCCCACGTCGGCGACCTCGACCACGGACGTCTCGGCCCGGATCTTGGAGCCGACCGGCACCGGAGCCGGGAAGCGCACCTTGTTCAGCCCGTAGTTGATCGCCAGCTTGACCCCGTCGAGGCGGCTGATCTGCGCCATCAGCTGCGGCAGCATGGCCAGGGTCAGGTAGCCGTGGGCGATCGTGGTCCCGAACGGACCGTTGGCGGCCCGCTCGGGGTCGACGTGGATCCACTGGTGGTCACCGGTCGCGTCGGCGAACAGGTTGACGGCGTCCTGGGTGATGGTCACCCACTCGCTGTGACCGATCGACTCGCCCTGGCACGCCGCGAGTTCCTCGATCGATTGGAAGGTACGCATAGGGTTCCTGCCTCCTTTGTCTAATCCGTTGCTACCGTGCCACTTCGACGCAGTCGGTCGATCTCGTCGGTGGTCATTCCCAGGTCGGTCAGCACCTGCACGGTATGAGCACCCAAGTCCGGTGCCGCGACCGCGGGTGGGTGGGCTCCGTCGAGGGACGCCGGCAGCCCGGCGGCCAGGTAGTCGCCGACCCGGGGCTGATGCAGTTTGGTGAACATCGCGTTGCCGCACAGCCGTTCGTCGGCGGCCGCCTCGGCAAAGCTGCGGTAGCGGTCCCACAGCAGCGAGGTGCCGGCCAGAGCCGCTTCGATCTGCGCGCCGGTCCGCTCGGCGAACCAGCCGTCGAACAGCCCGGTGAGCACGTCGCGGTGGCGGTAGCGCTGCCCCTCATCGGTGAAGTCGATGTCGCGCGCTTCGGCAAGTGCGGCAATTATTTTCGTGGTACCGGTCAGTTCGGTCAGGTCACGGAAGTGGCGGTCGGTCAGTGTGACGATCATGAAGCACGCGCCGTCACTGCCGGTGAAGGTCTGCCCGTACTGACCGTAGAGCGCGTTGCCGATGCGCTCCCGCCTGGTGCCGTTGATCATCGCCTCGGTCAGGAAGCCCAGCGCGCTGGCGGTGCCCAGCGCCACGTCCTCCAACGCCAGCCGCACCCGGCAGCCCTCGCCGGTGCGGTCTCGGCGGTGCAGCGCGGCCACCACCGCCAGCGCGCCGTGCAGCCCGCAGGCGATATCCCACGCCGGTAACACGTGGTTGATCGGTGCGCTGTACTCCGCCGGCCCGGTCACCAGCGGAAAGCCGGTGGCGGCGTTCACCGTGTAGTCCACAGCCGTGGAGCCGTCGGCGCGTCCGACCACCTCGAGGTGGATCAGGTCGGCGCGTTCATTCACCAGTGTGTCGAAGGAAAGCCATTGCCGGCCTGTCATATTCGTCAGCACCACGCCGCTTTCGGCGATCAGGCGCTGCACCAGGCGCTGCCCTTCCGGCGCGCGCAGGTCGGCCACCAGGGAACGCTTTCCCTTGTTGAGCCCGGTCCAGTAGATGGACGTGCCGTCCTCGGTGACCGGCCAGCGGCGATAGTCGGCCGCCCCGCCGACCGGGTCGATCCGGACCACGTCGGCGCCCAGCTGTGCCAGAGTCATTCCGGCGAGCGGTACCGCCACGAAACTGGCGATCTCGATGACCCGCACCCCGGCCAGCGGTCGCAGCGCAGTCGGCTGCATGAACTGCTCCTTGCCTCGATGAACACGTCGACTATATGCCCACCGGCGATAGCGGCCCCGCGGGGAGCGAGTCCTGCCCGAATCTCAATCGTTGCCGAACCGCGATATGAAAACCCGTGGCGGCGAACAGGACACAGGCCTGCACCGTGTTTGACTTCCCGCAGTAGGACAAGACCAGGCATCATTCCGCAGCTTGCGGAGCGACCAGTGGGATGGGAAACAGGCTATGAAGAGCGTAGGAAAGTTGCGTCACGCGGCGAGTCGGCTACCGCGCCGGCTGATGGTCGCGGCGGTGGGGGCCGCACTGCTGGGCGGCCTCGTCGGGGTCGTGGGCGGTTCGGGCAACGCCTCGGCGTTCTCCCGCCCGGGCCTGCCGGTGGAGTACCTGCAGGTGCCCTCGCCGTCGATGGGCCGTGACATCAAGGTGCAGTTCCAGCCGGGTGGCGCCCACGCGGTGTACCTGCTGGACGGCCTGCGTGCCCAGGACGACTTCAACGGCTGGGACATCAACACCCCGGCGTTCGAGGAGTACTACCAGTCCGGCCTGTCGGTGATCATGCCGGTGGGCGGGCAGTCCAGCTTCTACTCCGACTGGTACCAGCCCTCCCAGGGCAACGGTCAGAATTACACGTACAAGTGGGAGACCTTCCTGACCCGGGAGTTGCCCACCTGGCTGCAGGCCAACAAGAGCGTCTCGCCCAACGGCAACGCTGTGGTGGGGCTGTCGATGGCGGGCGGTTCGGCACTGATCCTGGCTGCCTACTACCCGCAGCAGTTCCCCTACGCCGCAGCGCTTTCGGGCTTTTTGAACCCGTCTGAGGGCTGGTGGCCGACGTTGATCGGGCTGGCCATGAACGACGCCGGCGGTTACAACGCGAACAGCATGTGGGGTCCGTCGTCCGACCCGGCCTGGAAGCGTAACGACGCCATGGTGCAGATTCCCCGACTGGTGGCCAACCGCACCCGTATCTGGGTTTACTGCGGCAACGGCACGCCCAGCGACCTGGGCGGCAACGACCTGCCCGCCAAGTTCCTGGAGAGCCTGACGCTGCGCACCAACCAGACGTTCCAGCAGAACTACATCGCCGCCGGCGGCAACAACGGGGTGTTCAACTTCCCGGCCGACGGGACGCACGCCTGGCCGTACTGGAACCAGCAGTTGGTCGCGATGAAGCCCGACATCCAGCGGGTGCTGGGTGTGGGTGTCGACCCGACCTGATCGACCCGTTCCCCCGAGACCGGCGTTGTGCAGCCACCGCGAGAGCGGGTCTGCATGACGCCGGTCTCGGCGTTTCAGCCGGGCCGGTGCGCGGTCATTGCCACACCCCGCGGCGGTCGACGTAGCGGTAGGTGTACCAGGTGGCCAGCACACAGACGACCGTGGCGATACCCAACATCCAGGTGCCACCCGCGAACAGGCTGATGCAGCCGCCGGCGACCGCCCCGGAGGTGTAGGCGGCGAAGAGCATGAAGTGCCCGAGCCAGTCACGGAAGGTTCCGCCGCTGAGGTGGCGTTCGATGCCCTGCCCGAGCTTCACCACGGTGCCGGTCACATAGCTCAACGGAATCGACACTTCGCCGTCGCGCACGAAGGTGGTGTTCAGCGCGCCGACTCCGAACGCCACCAGCAGGATCGGTAGCAGCGGCAGGGGCAGCGTCGGCCCGCCCTCCACGATCCAGTCGACCAGGGTCGCCGACAGCAGCGCGGTCGCGGTCACCGGCAGCGCGCCGTGCGGATGGTCGGGCCAGACATGGCGCCGGCCCAGCGACGCGGTCACCACGCCGGCCAGGAACGAGACCAGCAACGCCGCCGCCGAGATCGACAACCATTGATTGCCGTCGAACACCCCGAGCACGGCGCGCCCGGCGTTGCCGGTCATGAACGTGACGAAGTAGCCCTCGGAATGGGTGTAGGCGGTGGCCGCCAGCACCCCGGCAAGACCGGCGAGTACCCACGACAGCTTGGTCTCACTGTCGTAGTGCCGGCGTATCACGTGCGCCTGCTACCGACGGGCGTTACCTCAGCCGACCGGGCCCGGAACCAGAGTCACGTCGGCGCGGTGCTCACCGCCCATGGGGCTGCGCCAGGTCAACGTGACGGTGTCGCCCGGGTGGCGCTGGTCGAGCACGTCGGTCAGATCGGTGGCCGAGTTCACCGGACGGCCGTCGACCGAGGTGATGATGTCGTCCTTGGCGATACCGCTCGCGGCGGCCGGAGTCCCGTCGAGCACCTGGGCGACCCGTGCCCCGCCGTTGCTGTCCACCACGCCGACACCCATGAACGCCGTCTCGCCGATGTGCACGGTGGGCGAGGAGACGCCGGCCCGGATCTGGTTGGCAATGGCCATCGCCTGGTTGATCGGGATCGCGTAGCCCTCGCCGCCGGGCTGGGCGAACTTGTAGTTGTCCGACGCGGCGGTGTTCATCCCGATCACCTCGCCGGCCGCGTTGACCATCGGACCGCCCGAGTCGCCCGGGCGGATCGCGGTGTCGGCCTTGATCATGTTGCTCAGCGTCTCGGTGCTGCCGGTCAGCTCATCGGCGGCCGAGACCGTCTGGTTCAGCCCGATCACGGTCCCGGGCACCGCACTCGGCGTCCCGCCGTGGCCGCCGGCGTTGCCCATCGCGACCACCGGGTCACCGACGGCGACCCGGGACGAGTCGCCGATGTTGGCGGTAGGCAGGCCGGCGGCGCCGCGTAGCTGCAGCACCGCCACGTCGTGGCTGCGGTCGAAGCCCAGCACGTCGACCTCGTAGCTCTGCCCGGTGCCGACCGACACCACCGTCAGCCCGGTGGCCCCGGCGATGACGTGGTTGTTGGTCAGCACAATGCCGTTCGGATCCAAGACGATGCCGGTTCCGGCGCCGACCGCGCTCTGGTAACCCATCTGGGTGTCGATGTTGACCACCGCGGGACCGACCTGGGCGACCATCGCCGACGGGTCGAGCGGGGGCTTGGGCATCGTGGGCGCCGCCTCAACCGGCGCGGCCACGAGGCCCAGACCGACTGCGCTCACAGCAGCCGCCGTCACGCTGAGCCGCCGCCACCGGCTAGGGCGATGCGGTCCGCTCATCGGGTTACCTCCTGCGGTCGGTCACGATGCGGGCCCCGAGATCCGGCACGTCCGAGCACGTCCAGGACGGTGAATCCGGGAAACAAACACCGCAAGCTTACCGGAACCGCCGGTACGGTCCGAAAAGGCAGCCATCAGCTGGGCGGACACCGGGCCGCCGAAGGGGTTGTGCTCAGCCTCCGTTGAAGGGAGGCTGAGCAAGCAGGAGGACGCCATGTCAGACAAGACCGGGACCTCACGGGGCACGGGTGCCGCCCCTACTGCGGCCAGTCCGGCCGCCATCCGCAATGTCGTGCTGGTGGGTCCGCCCGGCTCCGGCAAGACCACTCTCATCGAGGCGATGCTGGTCGCCTCCGGGGTGTTGCCCAGGGCCGGCTCGGTCACCGGTGGCAGCACGGTCTGCGACTACGACGACGCCGAGATCCGTCAGCAGCGTTCCGTCGGGGTGGCCTGCGCTTCGCTGGCACACGGCGGGATCAAGGTCAACCTGATCGACACCCCGGGCTACGCCGATTTCCTCGGCGAGCTCCGGGCCGGGCTGCGGGCCGCCGACGCCGCGCTGTTCGTCGTCGCGGCCAATGAGGACATCGACGACGCCACCACCGCGCCGTGGCAGGAATGCAGCCGGGTCGGCATGCCGCGCGCGGTGGTCGTCACCAAGCTGGATCATGCCCGGGCCGACTTTCCCGCCCGGGTGGCCGCGGCCCGGACGGCTTTCGGCGACAAGGTGTTGCCGCTGTATCTGCTGTCACCGGCCGAGCCAGGCGGGCCCGCCGGCCTCATCGATCTGCTGGCACCGGAGCACGACGCCTCCGCCGACGTCGAACAGCAGCGCAGCACGCTGATCGAAGCGATCATCGAGGAGTCCGAGGACGAGTCGCTGCTGGACCGCTACCTGGGCGGGGAGCAGATCGACCGGGCGGTGCTCACCAACGACCTCGAGCGCGCTGTCGCTCGCGGTTCGTTCTTCCCGGTCGTTCCGGTCTGCGCCGGCACCGGGGCCGGGGTTCCCGAACTGCTGGAGGTCATCACCGCCGGTTTCCCCGCCCCGCCCGAGCACCTGCTTCCCGAGGTGTTCACCCCCGACGGCGTGGCGCGCCCAGGCCTGAGCTGCGATCCGGCCGGGCCGCTGTTGGCCGAGGTGGTCCGCACCACCTCGGACCCCTATGTGGGCCGGGTCAGCCTGGTGCGGGTGTTCTCCGGAACCATCAAGCCCGACAGTGGGATTCATGTGAGCGGTCATTGCACGGGGTTCTTCGGCCAGGACAGTGGCCACGCCGACCACGACGAGGACGATCGGATCGGGGCGCTGGCGTTCCCACTCGGCAGGCAACAGCGGCCGGCGACCGCGGTGATGGCCGGAGACATCTGCACGATCGGCCGGCTCAGCCATGCCGAGACCGGAGACACACTGTCGGACAAGGATGATCCGCTGGTCTGCAAACCCTGGCCGATGCCCGACCCGCTGCTGCCGGTCGCGGTCGTCGCGCACGCCAAGACCGACGAGGACAAGCTGGCGGTCGGGTTGGCGCGGCTGGCCGCCGAGGACCCGAGCCTGCGGATCCAACGAAATCCGGAGACCCACCAGACCGTGCTGTGGTGCATGGGCGAGGCGCATTCCGGCATCGTTCTCGACGCGCTGGCTGACCGTTACGCGGTGGCGGTGGACACTGTCGCGCTGCGGGTGGCGCTGCGGGAGACGTTCGCCGCCAAGGCCAAAGGCCACGGCCGGCATGTCAAGCAGTCCGGCGGGCACGGCCAGTACGCGGTCTGCGATATCGAGGTCGAACCGCTGGCGCAGGGTTCGGGGTTCGAGTTCGTCGACCGCGTGGTCGGCGGAGCGGTCCCCCGCCAGTTCATTCCCAGCGTGGAGAAGGGGGTGCGCGCGCAGATGGAGCGCGGACTCACCGGTGAGGCCGGGGAGGGCTATCCGGTGGTCGACATCCGGGTCACCCTGCTCGATGGCAAGGCCCACAGCGTCGACTCGTCGGACTTCGCGTTCCAGATGGCGGGGGCGGCGGCGCTACGCGACGCGGCCGCGGCCGGCCGGGTGCGGTTGCTCGAGCCGATCGACGACGTCACCGTGCTGGTTCCCGACGATCTGGTCGGTGCGGTGATGGGCGATCTGTCGGCCCGCCGCGCGCGCGTACTGGGCACCGATAAAGTCGGTGCGGACCGTACCTGTGTGAAAGCCGAAGTGCCCCAGACCGAGCTGATCCGGTATGCGGTGGACCTGCGGTCGCTGACGCACGGGGCCGGTTCGTTCACCCGCGGCTTCGCCCGTTATGAACCGCTGTCGGAGTCCGCGGCCGCGCACGCCGGCAGCAACGCATGACCCACGCCGGAAACGGCGAGGCCGAATCGAGAGGACACAGATGTCGACAATCGCCGGGCTGCCCGCACACGTCCTGCTGCTGCACGCGGTGGTGGCCTTGGTGCCGCTGACCGCGATCCTGCTGATCCTGTGCGCGGTCTGGCCTGCGGCACGCCGCCGGCTGGTCTGGCTGGTCGCGACACTGGCCGGCCTCACGCTGCTCGTCACGCCGGCGACGGTCACCGCCGGCGAATGGCTGGCCGACACCGGGAAGATCGACGGGTCACCCGACCTCGACAGGCACATGGCCGCCGGCGAGTACGGCCTGTATATGGCGCTGGGACTGGCCCTGGCGGCGGGACTGCTGGCCGGCCTGCACGTGGCACTGTCACGCGGCGGCGGTGTGGCGCCGCTGGTGCGGTTGGGAATCGCCGCGGTGGTGATCGCCTTGGCCGGCGGGTCGATGTTCGCCATCCACACCATCGGCGAATCCGGGGCCAAGGCGGCCTGGGGCGGCCTGCTGGCGCAATCGGAGAATCACTAAATCTGCGCAGCACCCGCACGCTTGGCACAATGGATGCCATGTACAGCGTGTGGCGGGGAATAGTGGCGATGGCCGGATCGGTCGCACTGGTGATGACGGCGTCTACCGGCATCAGCCAGGCGGCGCAGACATCGCCGGCGCGGGGATTCGCCGTCGCGGAGATCGAGCCGGCAGCCGGTTCGGTGGTGGGGGTGGCCTACCCGGTGATCGTGCGGTTCGCCGCTCCGGTCGGTGACCGGGCGGCTGCCGAGCGTGGCATCCACATCGCGGAGTCCGGAAAAGCGGCGTCAGGCACCCCCGCCGGCCATTTCGAATGGGTCAGCGACGATGTCGTGCAGTGGGTGCCCGAGGCGTACTGGTCACCGCACAGCACGATCAGCGTGGATGCCCACGGCATGTCGACCGGGTTCGAGACCGGCGACGCGGTGCTCGCGGTCGCCGACATCTCCGACCACACCTTCACCGTCAGCATCAACGGCGAGACCGTGCGGGTGATGCCGGCATCGATGGGGAAGCCCAAGCGCCCCACCCCGATCGGTTCGTTCGCCGCGTTGTCGAAGGAGCGCAACATCAAGTTCGACTCGCGCACCATCGGCATTCCGCTCAACGACCCGGAGGGCTACCTGATCGACGGCCAGTACGCCGTCCGGGTCACCTGGAGCGGCGTCTATGTGCATTCGGCGCCCTGGTCGGTGGACTCGCAGGGGTATTCGAACGTCAGCCACGGCTGCATCAACCTCAGCCCGGACAACGCGGCGTGGTATTTCGACACCGTGCACCTGGGCGACCCGATCGTCGTGCAGGCCTAGGCGACCCCCAGCGCAGCCAAGCCGGGGCCGGCCTTCAGCAGGCGCCCAGCACCGCCGTCGGCATGTGCGCCACGTAGCGCTCGGCACGCTGCTGCGGGCTCATCTCCAGCGGAGCGCCCAGGAGGCGCAACCGGCCGACCACGCGGCGGCTCGCCTGGCGAACAGCTGAGCCGTGAATCGCCGAAATACGGGGGGTGACAACAAAAGCCATGATTTTCTCCTGCCGGGATGCCCGACACGACCCTTGCGGGCCGGCGGAATTCGCGGTTCAGGCCGCGGCGGAGACGCCGGGGCCGGTGAGGGACAGACGAATCATCGAACACGGATAAGGTCCGTCACTGGGACTCACTTCGCCCTCACCTCCTTCCGGCCAAGACATACGGGGATGTCGACGTAATCCCCACCATGGTGGCATCGAAATGCGGGACCGTCAAACGCTGACCGGTTTGTTTACCGGACCGTAAGAGCCCGATGAGCCGCTGCCACAACGGGTTCGGCCTTCGGGCAGCGTCAGGTAATCGGCCGCGCAACGCCGTCGGTGGCGGGCCGAAATCATCGGCCCGCCACCGTGGTACGCCGGGCTAGAGCAGCCCGAGCAGCTGCAGGTCGGTGATGTACTTGACGATCACCGCCGGAGTGACATGCGGGATGTCGTGCTCAGCACCGATCTCGGCCGCCTGCACGGCCGCCCGGAACCGATCGGTCGGCGCGATCGACCCGCGGATCGGCGACTGCGGCTTCTGATAGTTGTGCAGCAGGGGCAGCAGCGAGGCCTGGCGCTGCCGTTCCGGCAGCGCGCGCAGGGTGGTCTCGAACCGCTGCAGCCAGTCGCCGTAATCGGAGATCCGCCGGATCGGGTAACCGGCCTCGATCAGCCAGTCCACGAACTCGTCCATGCCCAGACCGTCGTCGTAGGGGTTCATCACGTGGTAGGTGGCGAACCCGTCACCCGCAGCGGCGCCCAGGGTGGTGGACGCCTCGGCGATGAACTCCACCGGCAGGCCGTCGTAGTGGGCCCGCTGGCGGTTGCCATCGGCATCCGGTTCGTAGAACGAAGCGGGTGCGACACCGGCGGCGACCAGACTGAACATCATCCGGGTGAACATGTCCGGAACGTTGAGCTGGCCGGCGTAGCTGGTGTCGGCCAAGATCATGTCGCAACGGAACACCGCGACCGGCAGGCCGCACAGGTCGTGGGCCTCGCGCAGCAGCACCTCGCCGGCCCACTTGCTGTTGCCGTAACCGTTGGCATAGCCGTCGTTGATCGCCCGCACCGGACTCATCACCCGCACGTCGGCGTCCTCGGTGAACTTGCCCTGCGGGATCTGGTCACCGACACCGATGGTCGAGAAGTAGGTGAAGGGCTTGATCTTGCCGGTCAGTGCCACGCGGATCAGCTCGGCGGTGCCGACGGCGTTCGGGCCGAACAACTCGCTGTAGGGCAACACGTGGTTGACCAGGGCCGCCGGGTCGACGATCACGTCGACGGTGTCCGCCAGGCGCTGCCAAACATGTTGCTCCAGGCCGAGATTCGCCTCGCCCTTGTCGCCGGCGATGACTTCCAGGTGCTTGGCGGCCAGTTCGGTGTAGCGGGCCTGCAGTTTCGCGTCGCCGCTGTCGAAGACGTCGTCGAGGCGGTGGCGGGCGTCCGCATCCGACTTCGCCCGCACCAGACAGATCAGCGTGCCGTCCACCGGCGCCAACCGCTCCAGCCACTCCAGTGCCAGGTAGCGCCCCAGGAAGCCGGTCGCTCCGGTCAACAACACGGTGCGCACCTGCTCGGACGGTCCTGGCAGGGACGGTGCCGCCGCCAGGGTGGCCTCGTCCAGGAACTTGTCCAGGGTCAGGTCGGCGGCGGCCACCTCGGCGGCATCCCGCCCGTGCACCGAGGCGAACGTCGGTCGTTTCGACCCGAGCCGCTGCTGCTGGACGTAGGCCGCGATCGAGGCCAGATCGTTTGCCGGGCTGACGATCACGCCGACCGGAACGTCGACATCGAAGATGTCGCGCAGCAGGTTGCCGAAGGTCAGCGCCGACAGCGAGTCACCACCCAGGTCGGTGAAGTGGGCGTCGGGGGCCAGGTCGGCGGCCGACGCGCCCAGCAGTGCGGAGGCGGCCCGGCTGACGGTCTCCAGCGCCGGGCGCTGGGCGCCGTGGTGGCGCAGGTCGCTCAACTCGTTGGCCTGCCCCTGCGCCAAGTCGGCGTAGAGCTGTTCGAGGCGATCACCGTAGTGCGCCTTCAGCTTCGGCCACGCCAGCTTGCGAATGCCGGTGAGCAAACCGTTCTCCAGGGTGAACGGTTCGGTCTCGACGATGAAGTCACGCGGCACCTCGTAGGACTGCAGACCGGCGTCGCGGGCCACCTGATGAAGCGATTCGGTGATCGCCGCCTTGAGCTCGGCGGGGACAGCGAAGCGCTGCTGTGCTTCTGAGGTGGGCACCACCACGGCCAGCAGGTAGGGCTGGGCACTGTTGCCGTAGACGTAGATCTGGCGCACCAGCGGGCTGTTGCCGAACTCCGCCTCCAGCTTCGCCAGGGTGACGAACTCAC
>Ga0182747_1002376_pt1 | contig 13277 bp, 11 predicted proteins | sample eDN3rd30CBELigBY_FD_128526 | JGI IMG/M metagenome (GOLD analysis project Ga0182747, IMG submission 128526) | Enriched backyard soil microbial communities from Emeryville, California, USA - eDNA 3rd pass 30_C BE-Lig BY (version 2) (version 2) | ecosystem: Environmental > Terrestrial > Soil >...
AATGCTTGCGGTTGCTGAAACATGGGAAAATGGTAAAGCAGTTCGCGAGACGTTAAATGCAGATTTACCATTAGCAATTGATCATTTCCGATATTTTGCAGGTGCCGTTCGTGCACAAGAAGGCGGCGTGAGCCAAATTGATAATGATACGGTTGCATATCACTTCCATGAGCCAATCGGTGTTGTTGGACAAATTATTCCTTGGAACTTCCCACTATTAATGGCAGTTTGGAAGCTTGCTCCAGCATTAGCTGCAGGTAACTGTGTCGTATTAAAACCAGCTGAGCAAACTCCTACTTCTATTTTAGTATTAATGGAATTAATTGAAGATCTACTACCACCAGGTGTTGTAAACATTGTGAATGGATTTGGTTTAGAGGCAGGCAAACCACTAGCTTCTAGTCCACGTATCGGAAAAATCGCATTCACTGGTGAAACTACTACTGGTCGATTAATTATGCAATATGCTTCTCAAAATATCATTCCAGTAACGCTAGAACTAGGCGGTAAATCACCAAACATTTTCTTTGAAGATGTTATGGATGCAGACGATGAGTTCTTAGATAAAGCGATTGAAGGATTTGTATTATTCGCTCTTAACCAAGGGGAAGTATGTACTTGTCCATCACGTGCATTAATCCAAGAATCTATCTATGAGAAATTTATGGAGCGTGCACTAAAGCGCGTAGAAGCAATTAAAACAGGTAACCCACTAGATCCAACTGTGATGATGGGTGCACAAGCATCTTCTGAACAAATGGAAAAAATTCTATCTTATTTAGATATTGGTAAACAAGAAGGAGCACAATGTCTAACTGGTGGGGAGCGTAACCAATTAGATGATGAGCTTAAAGACGGGTATTACATTAAACCTACAGTATTTAAAGGCGATAACAGTATGCGCATTTTCCAAGAGGAAATTTTCGGTCCAGTTGTATCTGTTACGACATTTAAAACAAAAGAAGAAGCACTTGAAATTGCAAACGATACTTTATATGGTTTAGGCGCTGGTGTATGGACTCGTGATATCAATACTGCGTATCGTTTCGGTCGTGAAATCCAAGCTGGCCGTGTATGGACAAATTGCTATCATGCTTATCCTGCTCACGCTGCATTCGGTGGTTATAAAATGTCAGGTGTAGGTCGTGAAAACCACAAAATGATGTTAGAGCATTACCAACAAACGAAAAACCTATTAATTAGCTACAGCCCAAATAAATTAGGATTCTTCTAATCTTTAAGGGGGCTAAGAAGTGGTAGAACGAGTACTTGCAACGGAAGAAGCACTTGCCCTTATTGAACAATTGAGAGAAAAACACGGGCCAGTTATGTTTCATCAATCAGGAGGTTGCTGTGATGGTTCCAGTCCAATGTGTTATCCAGACGGGGATTTAATCATTGGGGATCAAGACGTGTTGCTTGGTGAAATTGGTGGTGCAAAGTTCTATATGCATAAAAATCAATTTGATTATTGGAAGCATACGCAACTCATTATTGATGTTGTAGATGGACGTGGTGGAATGTTTTCTTTAGAAGGCGTGCTTGGGAAACGGTTTTTAACAAGGTCTCGTGCATTCACGAAAGAAGAATTAGTAGAATTAAACTTAATAAAATAATTTGTGACTGTTCATTCAGTTCAAAAGAGACAATCCTTGATGGAACTAACGAGGATTGTCTCTTTTTTTATAAAGAATTTTATGTGCTTAAAAGTTCTGCAACTAATTGGGTACTCGATGGAGATTTACAATTCATTTGCGGATTTGTGCTACGTAATTCAGTGGGTTGAACCAATTTAAACTAAATTGCTCTATTATAATAAGAAGCCTTTTTGCCTTTATTCTTCTTTACAGCAAGCACTTCCTCTAATTTTTTTATATATTCATGATCATTCGATATTCTTGTAAGGCTAGTAAGTAAATAGGGTCTCAAACCAGAATTTATTTTCTTGTATCTTGCAAGATTGATTAAATACTTAGCCATCTTAAATGACTTAAGATGAGTGTGTCCATTTTTGAACTCCTTCTTCGTATTTACAACCATAAATTCTTGCTTTCGCCCTTTATAGAAAGGGGTAATAATAAATTCATCTTTCCTGAAGATTTGATTCATATTACCTTCATTCCTTTTCTCGAATATTTTATGAGCAGATTCTTAAGAGAAACTTAAATTAAACAAGTTAGTTATATTTTCAATACCCCTTCCTGATTTTTAATTTAAAGGATCATTTTTCTTTAAAGGATTTCATGTTCATCTTAATTGTAAGAATATTCGATTAATTTATTTCCTTTGAAACTATTTTATGAAGATTCCGTAGAAAAGTTATAGGATTGAGTCCTATATGCAAGGTGCATTTCATAAAACATTTCAAAAAATACACGATAAGCAAATTCCTAAAGGTGACTGTTTAGTTAATGACTATGAGATAAGGAGGCTATTTATGAAATATAAAGATTTTATAGCACTATTTGAGGGGAATTTTGAAAAGGTAAAAACTTATTTAGGGTGGTCTGCTGATAAGCGGATTGTCATCATGATGGCCAGTTATTACACAGCTAAAGGGAAGGTTTTCAGCCCACAATCCTTTAATGAAGTGATTGAGGCTATTAAACAACAAACGAAGTGGTACCATACCTTAAGAACGAGTGTGAATCTCCAAAATAGTATTGCAATGTTGTTGGATGGGAAAGGGGATGCTACAACGTTAATCACAGATTTATTAGCGAATGAGGAAGTATTAAAGGCTGCTAAATTTTCAAGAACACAGTATAGCTATATAGCCGCATCTGTTTTTCCTAAAGTTGAAGGGAATAAAGCTGTAATAGCAGAAAATGCACAGAAATTATACAAAGCAATCAGAAAACATCATCCTTTTCTTACTTCAAATGAAGACATACCTTATGTTGTTCTCCTTAGTAGTGGGGACGACACATCAGAAGTACGTGCTGAGACGATGAATCGATATTACAAGGAATTACGTAAGTTTGATTTCTATATAGGAAATGAACTTCAATGGTTATCACAAATATTGACTTTCCATAGCGCAAATTATGTGGAGCATCTTGTACCATACGTAGTTGAAATTCGTAAACAATTACAAGAAAATGGAATTAAACTGAAGTACATGCATTACCCTCTATTAGGGTTTGTAGCAGTAGCGGGCGTAAAATCAGACCAGATAGAAGAACTTAGTCAATTATATAAAGAACTTTCGCAGATAAAACAATTTAGATGGTATAAAGACGCTATCTTAAGTGTTGTAGTACAAAAACTTTTAAACGACCATGTTAGTATAAATGAATCCCATGAAATGAGTATCGTTACTTCACTTGAAGCGTTAATCCAGGCAGAACAGGCAATGGTTATTACGGCTACAATGGCTGCAGTAGTGGCTTCGTCATCCAGTTCCTCTTCAAACTAGTGTATGTATACTAACTTTTTTGCAAATAGTGATAAAATGAAAGCAAATACTGTTTGCAGAGGTGTGGATCATGAAAGAAACAAAATTATGGATTAATGGTGAGTGGGTAGATGCAAAAGAGTCCTATCCCTTAACTTCCCCTTATAGTGGAGCGCAAATTGCAAGAATTGCAAAAGCATCTAAATTGGATGTCGCAAGAGCTATTGAAGGAGCCCACCAAGCATTCCAATCATTTAAAAAGACAACAGCCTATGAACGGGCTGAAATATTATATAAAGTCGTAGAAATTATGCGTGAAAAGAAGCAAGAGCTTGCAGAAATTTTAGCGAAAGAAGCGGGAAAACCAATATCAGCTGGACTAACTGAAATTGATCGAACAATTGCAACCTATCAGTTTTCAGCTGAAGCGGCGAAACAAACTATGGGTGAAACAGTGCCAATGGATGCAGCTCCTGGAACAAAAGACCGAATCGGGTTTACTAAACGTGTACCACTGGGGGTTGTATCAGCGATTACCCCCTTTAACTTCCCCTTCAATTTAGTTGCTCATAAACTGGGACCGGCATTTGCTGTTGGAAATACTGTCGTATTAAAACCTGCAAATCAAACTCCTCTAAGTGCTATCATAATGGCTGAAATATTTAAAGAAGCTGGACTACCGGATGGTGTTTTACAAATTGTAACGGGATCAGGAAGCGAACTAAGCGATACATTAGTTACTCATCCATTAGTGAAAAAGGTTACGTTTACAGGTAGTGGAGCTGTAGGGCTAAAAATCAAAGAAAAAGTAGGTTTACGCAAAGTGACATTGGAATTAGGTTCCAATGCTGCATTAATTATTGAACCTAGTACGCCAATCGAAAAAGTAATCACTCGGTGTGTAAGTGGCGCATTTGCATTTGCAGGACAAGTTTGTATTTCATTACAACGCATCTATGTCCATGAATCAATTTATGCAGAATTTACAAAGGCATTTGTAGAAGAGACGAAAAAGCTAAAAGTTGGTGATCCTTTAGACCCCACAACGGATTTAAGTGCAATGATTCACCCTAAAGAAGTTGAACGTATGAAACAATGGATTGAAGAAGCCAAGGAACAAGGGGCTAAAGTGGCTACAGGTGCAGAATTTACTGAAAGATGGATGACACCAACTGTGATGATTAATGTGAAGCCAGATATGAAAATTGTTTGTCTTGAAACATTCGCTCCAATTGTTTCTCTTGTACCTTATAAAACATTGGAAGAAGCCATTGAACTTGTAAATGGATCTGACTTAGGACTAAATGCAGGAATTTACACAAATGTACTGACAGATGCTTTAAAAGCGGCAGAGGAAATTGAAGCAGGGGCAGTGGTCATTAACGACATACCAACTTTCCGTATAGACAACATGCCTTATGGTGGTGTCAAAAACAGTGGTTATGGACGAGAAGGAATTAAGTATGCTTTACAGGAAATGACGGATTTAAAATTTATTACAATGAAAACAATAATTTAAAACAACATAGTTAAGCACAGAAGGAGTCGGAAAAGTGGAAAATTCAGTACCAATGAGTCGATCGCGTACTATACAATCACATCTTGTATTACCACCAGACGCAAATCATCATCTATCTATTTTTGGTGGAAAGGTTTTAGCTTATATCGACGAAGTAGCAGCTATCGCTAGTATGAAACATGCGAAAAGTGAAATTGTAACTGCAGCTTTTGACTCTGTTGAATTTAAGTCACCAGCCTATGTAGGTGATATTCTTGAATTAGAAGCGGTTGTAACTTCAACTGGTAAAACTTCTATGGAGGTTTATGTAAAGGTTAAGTCGGTGAACTTCCGAACGGGTGAAGAAAAAATAACAACAGAATCTTTTGTAACAAACGTTGCAATAGACAATAAAGGGATACCGATTCCTGTCCCGCCTGTTTTTCCCGAAACAGAGGAAGAAAAGTTGCTATATGAAAGAGGATTATTACGAAGACAGCAACATTTACAAAGACGGAAGAAAGTGTGAGGGATATTTCTCTATCCCTCCTTCTATTTGTATTTGTGTAATAGAAACCGTAAAATACATAATAGTTTAGAAACTTTTAAGAAGAAATGAAAACGAAAAGGATGAAAATCATAATGTGGAAACAGCGATCGAAGTTTGTCATTCCAACAATGATCATTGTGGCAGTAGCTGCATCATATATGTTGTTTAATTACTATACGGAAGTATCATCATATCACAAAGCCATTATCATAATTGCAGCAACGTTATTTGCTGGTCTTTTATCAGCACTTCTATTCCCAACAGATGATCATAAAATTGACGAGAAAAAAGTTGAAAATGTTAAAAACAAATAAGAACAACTAGTCCGACTAAAGGTATTTACTTTATAGTCGGATTTTTTTTATTTCCTAATTTTTGAAAAAGTTCATTTAATGGAGTCTTAATTTCAATAAAACTGTCAATCCTACATATTATGTATGAAGGTATTTTAATTGCATTTTTTTAAAACCCTTACTATAATAAAGTCAAAGATAGTCAAAGTCAGAACGTCTAGTGAGGTGAGGTATAAAAATGAGAAATATATCTGACATCATAGAAGGTTATTTAAAGCAAGTTATCGAAATAGGTGGCAAAGGACATATTGAGATTAAAAGAAGCGAATTGGCAGATAAATTCCAGTGTGTCCCCTCGCAGATTAATTACGTAATCAATACACGCTTTACTGTCGAAAGAGGCTATTTAGTTGAGAGTAAAAGAGGTGGGGGCGGCTATATTCGAATTGTGCGTGTAAGACCAAATTCTAAGCTTGATTTGTTAGATTCGGTACTTGCTCAAATTGAACGTGGCGCAACGCAATCCATGGCCGAAGATATTATCTATCGACTAATTGATGAAGCGGTAATTACAAAACGTGAGGCAAAACTAATGCTTGCAGCTCTCGATCGAACGACACTCAGGTTGGAATTACCTATTCGAGATGAGATTCGGTCCTATATAATGCGAGCGATGTTAACTACTTTAAAATACGATAACCAGTGAGGTGACGATTATGATTTGTGAACATTGTAAAGTCAGACAAGCGACCGTAACGGTTACACAAATTATAAATGGTCAAAAAAGTGAACGACACTACTGTGAAGTATGTGCTAATCAATTCCATCCATTTAATATCGACTTTAATAAAGAAGAAAATTTACCACTAGCACAACTTGTTTCAAACTGGTTTGGTTTACCTGTTTGGAAAAACGAAACACATGAAAAACAAACACAAACTGCTCAGACTGCTACAACTTGTCCTGCATGTGGCTATTCATTTCATCAATTTTTGAATGAGGGGAAACTAGGATGTCCCAAATGCTATGAAACGTTTAGCAATAAGCTTCCACAAGTGTTAACCAAAATTCAAGCAGGAACAAAGCATAATGGAAAAATACCAGGAACGACAATGAATAATCATTTATTGTTGAAAAAGCAAATTAATTCTACTCGCGATCAATTACAACAGGCAATCTATGAAGAGCGGTTTGAAGATGCTGCAAAACTAAGAGATGAAATTAAAGATATGGAGAGAAAGCTTGAAACTGGGGGTGTAGATACACCATGAATCTAGAATACTTTTTAAAGAATGAAGCGCCAAGTTGGATGAGTAATGAAGGAACTGATGCAGATATTGTCATTAGTACTAGAATCCGATTAGCCCGAAATCTAGATGGTTATCGATTCCCACGAAATTTTTCCGAACAAGATGCAAAGCAAGTAGACCATGTCGTAACAAATGCCTTATTAAACATTAGAAAGGGTAAACAGAATTTTTCGCACTTTACCATTAAGGAAATGCCAGCCTTACAAAGACAAGTTTTAGTAGAGAAGCATTTAATAAGTCCTCTACTAGCTAAAAAAGAAAAATCCGCTTCGGTTGTCATTTCAAACGATCAGTCAATTAGCGTAATGGTTAATGAAGAAGACCATTTACGAATACAATGTTTAGCACCAGGTTTTCAAATTTTTGAAACATACGAATTAGCTAATAAGCTAGATAGCTATCTTGAAAAACATATTCCATATGCCTTTAACGAAACTTTCGGTTATCTGACTTGTTGCCCGACAAATGTTGGAACAGGATTAAGAGCCTCGGTAATGATGCATTTACCAGCCCTAGCACTGTCAAATCAAATGAAAGTTATAACACAAATGTTAACAAGATTAGGGATGGTCGTTAGAGGTATATACGGTGAAGGTAGCGAAAACCTAGGGAACATGTATCAAATTTCAAACCAAGTAACTCTTGGGAAATCTGAACAGGAAATACTAGAAGATTTACAAAATGTCGTTTCCCAAATTATACAGAACGAACGAAATGCGCGGCAATCTCTCGTGAAACAGGCACCTATTGCTCTAGAAGATCGCATTCAACGTTCCTTAGGGACATTAAAGTATGCACGTATTATGACAAGTGAAGAAGCAGCCACTTGTTTATCAAATGTTCGTCTAGGTGTCGATTTAGGTATCATCAAAGGCGTCTCTATTAGCATATTAAATGAATGTATGATATTAATTCAGCAAGGATTTGTGCAACAGTATGCAGGCGCAACACTTCAAGCAACAGAACGAGACTTGTTTAGAGCAAAATTATTACGGGAAAAGTTAAATATGGAAAATCAAAACACGAAGGAAAAAGGAGAGGAAAAATATGATGTTTAATCGTTTTACACAACGTGCACAAAAAGTTTTACAACTTGCGCAAGAAGAAGCAATTCGCTGGAAACATGAATCCATTGGTACTGAACATATTCTTCTTGGCCTTATTCGCGAAGGCGGTGGTATTGCCGCAAAAGCTTTAGAAGCAATCGATGTAAGCCCACAAATTATTGAATCAGGAATAGAAGAGTTAGTTGGGAAAGGAACAAAAGATGTAGGTCCAATCGTTCATTATACACCTCGTGCAAAGAAAGTAATTGAATTATCAGTAGATGAATCACGTAAATTAGGTCATGCATATATCGGCACAGAACATATTCTATTAGCTTTAATCCGTGAAGGTGAAGGCGTTGCAGCTCGTGTGCTTTCAAATGCAGGGGTAAGTCTAAACAAAGCTCGCCAACAAGTACTTTTACTTCTGGGTAATAATGATTCATCACAAAGTGCGTCTAATCAAGCTCAATCAGTCAATACACCAACATTAGATGGATTAGCTAGAGACTTAACTGCGATTGCAAGAGAAGGCTCTCTAGACCCAGTAATCGGGCGTAGTAAAGAAATTACACGTGTAATTGAAGTGCTATCTCGTCGTACAAAAAACAACCCAGTATTAATTGGTGAACCGGGTGTTGGTAAAACGGCCATTGCAGAAGGACTTGCACAACAAATTGTGAACAATGAAGTTCCTGAAATTTTACGTGATAAACGAGTTATGACATTAGATATGGGTACTGTTGTAGCGGGTACAAAATATCGTGGTGAATTTGAAGACCGTTTGAAAAAAGTGATGGATGAAATTCGCCAAGCTGGAAACGTTATACTATTCATTGACGAGCTACACACATTAATTGGTGCAGGTGGCGCAGAAGGTGCAATCGATGCATCGAATATTTTAAAACCATCTTTAGCACGTGGTGAATTACAATGTATCGGTGCTACTACTCTAGATGAGTACCGTAAATATATTGAGAAAGATGCTGCGTTAGAGCGTCGTTTCCAACCAATTCAAGTTGATGAACCTTCTGTTGAAGAAACAATCCAAATTATTCACGGACTACGCGATCGTTATGAAGCTCATCACCGTGTGAAAATTACAGATGAAGCGGTAGAAGCAGCTGCCAAATTATCAGATCGTTACATTTCAGATCGTTTCTTACCAGATAAGGCGATTGATTTAATCGATGAAGCAGGATCAAAAGTAAGATTACGTTCATTCAACGTTCCACCAAACTTAAAAGCGTTAGAAGACAAATTAGAAAATGTACGTAATGAAAAGAATGCGGCAGTATCTTCACAAGAGTTTGAAAAGGCAGCTGCACTTCGTGATACTGAACAAAAAATTAAAGATGAACTAGAACAAACAAAGAAAACTTGGAAAGAAAAACAAGGAAAAGAAGAATCAAAAGTTACGGTTGATGATATTGCACAAGTTGTTTCAATGTGGACACGAATTCCTGTTGCTAAAATTGCTCAAGAGGAATCTGCAAAACTTCTAAACCTTGAAGAAGAATTACACAAACGTGTAGTAGGTCAAGGAGAAGCAGTAGAAGCTATTTCTCGCGCTATCCGCCGTGCACGTGCTGGACTAAAAGATCCAAAACGTCCAATCGGATCCTTTATCTTCTTAGGACCAACTGGTGTAGGTAAAACGGAATTAGCCCGTGCTCTTGCCGAAGTAATGTTTGGTGATGAAGATGCCATGATTCGAATTGATATGTCTGAGTACATGGAGAAACATTCGACTTCACGTCTTGTAGGTTCACCTCCAGGCTATGTAGGATTTGAAGAAGGCGGACAACTAACAGAAAAGGTTCGTCGTAAACCATACTCAGTTGTGTTATTCGATGAGATTGAAAAAGCACATCCAGATGTATTCAATATTCTATTACAGGTGCTAGATGATGGACGTCTGACAGATTCTAAAGGACGTAAAGTGGACTTCCGTAACACAGTAGTTATTATGACTTCAAACGTTGGTGCAGAAGCACTTAAATATCGTAAAAATCTAGGCTTCGGAGCAGGGGCAACATCTGAAAACAAATATAAGGATATGAAAGGCACAATGCTTGAAGAATTGAAAAAAGCATTCCGTCCTGAATTCTTAAACCGTATTGATGAGATGATTGTCTTCCACTCATTAGAGAAAGATCAATTAAAAGAGATTATTTCATTAATGGCCTCTTCATTAACAAAACGACTAAAAGAGCAAGATATCGAATTAGAACTTACAGATGCAGCTCTTGAAAAAATCGCAGAGGAAGGCTACGACCCACAATATGGTGCGCGTCCGCTACGTAGATCACTACAAAAACATGTGGAGGACCGACTTTCTGAAGAGTTATTAAAAGGAAATGTATCAAAAGGTCAACAAGTTGTCATCGATTACGCTGAAGGTGAATTTGTCGTAAAGCCGAAAGATGTAGTACAATCTAGATAAGAAAGAGTAAAGGTGTCTCGTATATGCGGGCACCTTTTTTATTCATCATCTATTCAATTACTTAGGAGGGCATATGGCAAAAAAGAAAGTAAAGTTTTGTTGTAATTCATGTGGCTATGAATCTCCAAAATGGATGGGAAGATGTCCGGGTTGTGGAGAATGGAACTCGTTTGTTGAAGAGGTTGAAATTGTAACAAAGGGCCCTCGTGGCGCATTCCAACACTCAATTGATACAACTGTGCAAAAAGCAACACCAATTGTTAAAGTTGAAACCAATGAAGAAACACGAATCGAAACTGGTATGGAAGAATTGAATCGAGTTCTTGGAGGCGGGATTGTTCCGGGTTCTTTAGTGCTTATTGGTGGGGATCCTGGTATAGGGAAGTCAACATTACTCATGCAAGTTTCTGCATTATTATCACAAAAGAATCATCGTGTGTTGTACATATCGGGTGAAGAGTCAATGCGCCAGACGAAGCTTCGTGCACAAAGACTTGGTGTTACATCTGAAGAGCTGTATATATACTCAGAGACGAACTTAGAGCTTATTAATGCAACAATTGAAGAAGTTAGCCCGAAATTTGTAGTGGTTGATTCCATTCAAACTGTCCATCATCCTGAGGTGACAAGTGCTCCGGGAAGTATTTCACAAGTTCGAGAGTGTACTGCTGAGTTAATGCGTATTGCTAAAACAAAGGGAATTGCTATTTTCTTAGTAGGACATGTAACAAAGGAAGGGCAAATTGCCGGACCAAGATTGTTGGAACATATGGTAGATACCGTTCTCTATTTTGAAGGGGAACGCCATCATACCTATCGAATATTACGAAGTCAAAAAAACCGTTTTGGATCTACCAATGAAATAGCTATTTTTGAAATGGTTCATCATGGGTTAAAGGAAGTAAGTAATCCTTCTGAATTATTTTTACAAGAACGGTCCCATGGCGCACCAGGGTCAACTATAGTTGCATCAATGGAAGGGACTAGACCAATCTTAGTTGAAATTCAATCCCTAGTTACACCAACGAGTTTTAATTATCCAAAGCGTATGGCCACTGGTGTTGACCAAAACCGTGTTCAGTTATTGATGGCTGTATTAGAAAAACGAATGGGAATGCTTTTACAAGCCCAAGATGCATATATTAAAGTAGCCGGTGGTGTAAAGCTAGATGAGCCAGCCATCGATTTAGCCATTCTAACTTCTATTGTTTCCAGTTATAAAGAGCAATCAGTGAAATCTGCTGATTGTTTTGTAGGGGAAGTTGGCTTAACTGGTGAAGTACGACGTGTATCACGAATTGAACAAAGAGTTCAAGAGGCTGCAAGATTAGGTTTTAAGAGAGCATTCATACCAGCATCCAATTTAGGTGGCTGGGATTATCCAGAGGGTATTCAAGTGATTGGGGTGGAGACAATCAATGAATCGTTAAGAGCCTGTTTTAACGATTTATAGGGAAATAAAAAATGCCTATACAATTTCATTTTTGTATGGGCATTTTTCGTTTAATTTTTGGGAAGAAATGATAATAGGATTGGTAAATTGGGAGGTGTAATCTAGATTTCTAATATCGATACCCTGTAATTTTACCTAAAAGTGATTCAAGTGAGTGCAAAGCATCGCATTCAAATGGGGAGCTAGGTATAATTATTGTATAGAAAAGGAGGTGATTAGGATGTTAAAGAGAATTATACAATTTGCATTCTTATTTATCGGTGGAGCGTTAGGTTTTGTGTTTTTACCGCCATTATACGAATTTATACATTTATCATCTAATCCTTGGCTTAACAACCCATATGTTTCGGTAGCAATAGGTGCAATATTGTTGTTTATTTTATCCTTTGCTTTATCAGATTACTGTGTGAAGCTCATCGAGTGGTTGGAAGATGTGTTATTTAAAATACCAGCTGCAGATTTATTATTTGGTACACTCGGTTTAATTGTCGGACTAATTGTTGCCTATTTAATAGGCTTTGCCATGGATCGTATTCAAATTCCAATAATTAATGATATTTTACCGATTTTACTATCCATTTTGTTAGGTTACTTAGGGTTCAGGGTAGGCTTTACAAAGCGGGATGAATTGACTCAAATGTTTTCAAAGTCTGGAACTAATTCGAAAAAGAAAAGTGGAGACCCGAATCTTTTACACCAAGGCGAACCAAAAACATTATATAAATTACTTGATACTAGCGTAATTATTGACGGTCGTATAGCGGATATTTCTTCAACAGGGTTTATTGAAGGGGTTCTTGTCGTTCCCCAATTTGTTTTAACGGAGCTTCAACATATTGCAGATTCATCTGACACATTAAAGAGAACGCGTGGTCGTCGCGGGTTAGATATTCTGAAAAAATTACAGGATGAACGTGCCACAAAGGTAGTTATTTCGGAAGATGACTTTGAGGATGTAAATGAAGTAGATTTAAAACTTGTTCGACTTGCAAAGAAAATGGATGCACAGATTTTAACAAATGATTTTAATTTGAATAAGGTTTGTGAACTACACAGCGTACAAGTACTAAATATTAATGACCTTGCAAATGCTGTAAAACCTGTTGTAATACCAGGTGAAGATATGCAAGTATTGGTGATTAAAGACGGGAAAGAACATAACCAAGGTGTAGCTTATTTAGATGATGGTACGATGATTGTAGTAGAGGGTGGCCGTAGTTACATTGGTCAATCCATTACGGTAACGGTAACTAGTGTGTTACAAACCTCCGCTGGTCGTATGAT
>Ga0182747_1002377_pt1 | contig 13265 bp, 15 predicted proteins | sample eDN3rd30CBELigBY_FD_128526 | JGI IMG/M metagenome (GOLD analysis project Ga0182747, IMG submission 128526) | Enriched backyard soil microbial communities from Emeryville, California, USA - eDNA 3rd pass 30_C BE-Lig BY (version 2) (version 2) | ecosystem: Environmental > Terrestrial > Soil >...
CGCCAGGGTTTCCAGACGTTGGCGTACCGCCTCGACATTGATGCCTGTCCGGGTCATTTCGCTCTGACAGTGCGGACAGAAACAGGTGAATAATCCTCTGGGGCTGACGCTCTTACCCGCCCAGTCGGGATAGCGGATGCGGTCAATCAGGAAAGTCGAATAACCATACTGTGCCTTGATAGCGCTGAAAGTCGCTATCCAGAGTTCAATAACGTCCGGGCCATTAGGACATAGCCAGTGTTCAACCGGGGTGCCGCGAAAATCGATCACCTGATTGTTTTCGATCTGTCCGGCAAAATCGCCGTTGAGAATATTAACCCAGGGGATCACTTTATAAGGACCGCTATCGGTTGCCTGCTTCAGATCCCGCAGAGGATCGGACTCCGCAACAATAGTGGGATCAACGCGCTGATTCAGCCGCTGTGGGGGCAAATCGAGTTTGACATGCAGCGTGGCGGTGCCTTGCACAAATTCATGTTTCGGATTGTGCGGCAGGCGGCCCGTGGGGTAAGGGTTGCGTTCAAAAATCGTGTTGACCTCAACAAAGAGGCGATCGACGCCGTTCATTTTAGTAATACGTTCAAGTATTGAGTCGACGCCTTCATCAAGGATATCGTGTGGGTGTAGATGGATCCCGGCCATTTTCGGCTCCTTATTGTTCTGGCTGCTGGTGGTATTTAGATAAGCTGTGTGTCCGGCATAAATTGAATCGATGGGTAGACCGCATGGAGCGCCAGCATAGCCATTCCGTATAGCGGTGCTTTTTCTTTTAATTCAGAAAGTTCGACGGATACACGGGTATTGGCAAACAGATGCCTGTCGAGATTGGCCTGTACTCTTGGCATGAAGAGTTCAGCGGATTGCGAGACGCCACCCGTAAGAATGACTTTCTCAAGGTTGGCTATTGTCACCATGTTGAGAATGCCGATGGTTAAGTAGTCCGCCATCTCCTCCAGCAACATAGCGGGTAGTGTTTCACCCTGGGCGGCGGCGATAAGTATTTCATGGGCGTTCATGCTTTGGCCGCTTAGCGCGGACATTCTCTCTTTGAGTCCGGAGCCGGAGCAGTAATTTTCGAAGCAGCCCTTATTTTTCCAGTTCTGAGTCAGATGGTTGCGTTCGAAGAGCATATAGCCAATTTCACCGGCAGCATTATTGATGCCCCGGATAATTTTTCCATCCATCAGCAGCGCCGATCCCAGCCCGGTGCCAATACCAATAAGCGCGGCGCTATGAACTTGGCGACATTTTCCTTTCCACATTTCGCCGATCAGCGCTGCGCGAATATCGTTTTCCAGCACCACTCTGATATTCAGGCGCGCGTTTAATTCATCGGCAAGCGGAATGTTGTCCCACTCAGGCAGGTTAGGGGAACCTTCCAGAACCGTTCCGCTGCGATAATCAACGATGCCCGGTGTGGCGATGCCGATCACTTTCAGCTTGTCACGAGGTATATGATTCTGTTCAATAAATGATTCAATACTGGCGCTGAACAGATCGAGAAATTCCCGACGGGTTGTGACGTCATAGGTCGACTCCTGATGCTGCGCCAGCAGCTCCGCATTGAGATTAAAGAGTGAGAAGGTGATTTTAGTTCCACCTAAATCAATGCCGATACCGAGCCCATGGTTGGGATCAAAGTTAACCAGAATACCTTTGCGCCCCAGGCCGGCGTCTTCGCTGACGCCGCTCTCATAGATAATTTTCTCTTCCAGCAGATCGCTCACGATTTCAGAAATCGTTGCTTTAGTGATACCAGTAACCTTGGCTATCTGGGCGCGAGAAAGGGGGGAGTTCTCACGGATGACGTTGAGGACTACGGAGGCATTCATCTGCCTTAAGGTGTTGGGAACATTCAGCTTCAAAGTACCATTCCTTTAGTTTGTAAACTAAACTAATTAATCGAAAAAATGCTTATTTAGCTCGTTAAAAACACATTACATCTTTTTTAAGCGGCTTATAAAGCGTTATTTTTGATCATATAGTTTGCTTTGTATATTTTATGAAAGGGATCACATAATGAGGAGGAGGCGATTGTCGGGCTGATATGAGAGTCGCGAGGTAAGTCACCGAACGAACTTTTTTTAATCAATTACCTATGGTAAGAGTAGCGGAATATCTGCGCACGGTTTCTGAAATTATCCTGTGAACCGTCATGGCTGCTAAAGCCGAAAATGATCAAAGCTCACTTAATGAAATGAGGTTTATCAGCCAGTTATTTCATTAATTTGCATGGGTAACGCATCCAGCTTTCGCATAGTCAGGCTTCTTTTAGACCATTTGGCATCCCCGTGCAGAGAAGTAATGACTCTGCGGCTCCACGTCATGGCCAGGTTTTCAGCCTGAAACCGCTCTAGTATTTGGCCGATGCATTGATGTATTCCCGCGTCAGGGTCCAGATACCGCTGAGCGTTTTTGCGCCCCGGTATGGAACGCGAAGCTTCATCAAATGCCGTTTCATCCCTGTAAACTGAACCAAGACAAAGCAAAATGTTATCACCCGCTTTATGACCCTGGCCCAAAATCAGTTCAGTGCTACATCAGAGATCCGGACCTTTTTGCAGACTCCGGATCAATTCCTATGGTGTCTGGTTATTTTATGATGAACAGGGGCGTTGTTGGTTATATTCATGTCGCCAGCAGTCGATCCTCTCTTGAGCATCTTCGGGGACAGGAACCAGTGCACATTCAGACATTCATCGCGAAGGCTACCATTAAATGGCTCGACCAGTTCGTTGTCTGTGGCGGTTCATACCTCAAAAACAAGGAAGCTTTATGAGGTGCCTAAAAGGTTCGGATTTAATGAGTTCTCTTCGGACTTCGCGGGACAAAATGAAGGCACAAAAAAGCCCGCAGGGCTTGCGCCGTGCGGGCTCTTAGGACTTCATCGGATGACTCTGGTAATCACCGATGGAGAATTTTGGTGGGCTGGCGGAGTCTGAATTGGTTTGCTAACTGAATGAATTAAATTGTTAATTTATCAATTCAACTTTTCATTGGTGCCTAAGAGGGTGCCTAAAACATTTTCTCATTTTTTTCAGCTCGTTTTTCATCAACTAACAACGCTGGTTAGTAGAAGGTGGGAGCTGGTCCGGATAATGCTTAGCGATGATATCGTTTATCTTCTCGACTAACTCAGGGCGTTGAACGTGAAATGAAAACACCCGCCGGTTTAAGGGCGGGGGAATGTATTGATGTGAGAAAGGAAGGTGAAAGAATTGGGCAAACACCGTTACCACTCAAAGGTGTCAAACCTCGGCAGCAGTTCGCCAAACGCATCAAGATGAATCAGACCGATTTTCACTGTGCTGTATCCTCCCAATACCGGCCCGTTGTGATGCGGGTGATGGTGCTGTAGCCGCAGCTCACTATCAGCCCGGTTGCACGCCGGGCGCGCAGAATGTCGATGGCACCAATTAGTGAACAACGTTCGGTGAGGCCGAAACTGCTGTGGTCGGTGCGCACCAGTTCATACCTTTCCACAATGAAGTTGACGGCGTCGCACAGAGAAATGCCAGCGTTGATGTGTGCCTGAATCACGCTGTCGTCGACAAACGGCGTGTCGTTGAGCTTGAGGCCGTAGTGTTTATCCAGCAGATGTGTGAGCAGCAGCTGCCAGACCTGCACGGGCGACGGGCATGGTTCAGCCGCTTGGGGCTCGGGTAATGGTAAATTTTGCATGTGGTGTAATCCTGTTGAGAGGTGACGGCGGGTCAGCCGGTTATTGCCGAAGGGGGATAAATCGCGATGTAAACATAACCGTATGAACCGAGGGTATCGGCATCGCAGGTCAGCCCGTTGTGATGTAGAGTGACGCGCTGCTGTTGGCAGGGATTCAGCTCACCGGATGACAACATCTGTTCCAGCTGCTTCATTATTAGCGGAAACGCCTGGTCAAGGCGCAGTGCCTCATCGTTACTGAAATCTCCGGTAAATCCTGCCCGGTCGGCCAGGTAGTGCAGCCGGTTGCCTTCCTGCACCAGCCTGGCACCGAAGCGCGGCGTTTTGCCGCACGTCAGTCCCCATTGTTCAGAATGCATATGGCCTCCTTTATGACCAGCCGCGCTCGGCAAGCGAGACAATCTCTTTGCTGCCGACAATCAGATGGTCCAGCACGCGCACCTCAACCAGCGCCAGCGCCTGCTTCAGTCGCTCGGTAATGCGCCGGTCGGCATCACTGGGCTCGGCATGACCGGAGGGATGATTGTGAGCAAAAATGGCAGCGGCGGCGTTATGCCGTAATGCGGCTTTCACCACCTCGCGGGGATGAATTTCCGTACTGGCGATAGAGCCGTGAAACAGCATTTCGTGTGCCAGCAGTCGGTTCTGATTATCCAGAAACACTACGATGAACATTTCACGCTCCAGTCCTGAGAGGTTCAGCCGCAGCCAGTCGCGGGTGGCTCCTGCAGAAGTAAAGGCCACGCCCGGTTCGCGCAGATGATTTTCCAGCAGTGCCAGGGCGCGCTTTATGGTGCGGTGTGATGCGAGTGGATGAGGCACTACGGTATTTTCCATAATGTTATCCGCCGTCAGTCGATGATGTGCATGATGGCGTTGCTTTCAGGATGGCTCAGCGCAAATTCACGAAGGTGATAGTAGTGTTCACTCATCGCGGGGCTTCCGGTTCTGCAGGCATGGTGGCTCCCGTTCAGCAGGCAAGCAGTGATACCAGCAGCCTCGCTGCTCATCTCCGCGCTGTTGCCATTCAGCTTGTTGAACATGGCCCAGTTATCTTCATTGTCGGGTGCGATGAAGGCACCACCATTGCTGAGGGTGTAGTAATTCCAGTATCCGCCGTTGTAGGCTTCGCACAGGCGATCCATCCAGGCGAAAGCGCGAGGCTCCAGCAGCATCCATTGCGGGATCTTGCTGAAGTGTTTGGGCCAGAATTTAAGGCGCTGCCTGTCCGGTACGGATGAAGCGGCTACTGTTGATGTGGTTTGATCCATGTTGATTCCGTATTAGATGTTTAAAAATAAAAAGGCCATGCTTCCCGGAGGAGGCATGGCCTGACGTGTTTTAAGTGAATGCAGTTAAGCCGGGGTGTGACAGTTGCCCCTCTCAGCCAGTCGTGACGGTTAATTCACGGCAACTGATACTGACAATGGCTGGTAATATTGTGGATCGAATATGGACAGTGGCAGATCGGTCTGATGACCTGCATGTAATTCAGTTACCTTCAAAATTTCAACGGCACTGACACCTTCAACACATTCGTGCTCCAGAAAAGCGTCCTGTGAACGTGTTGCGTCGCTTTTTCCAAAGGGACCTACTTCCATGACGTCTTGCGCGAGCGTTTTGCCAGCTTTGTCTTTCAAACGCAGTGACACATTTAGTTGGCCGAAACCTGTACCACTTCCACCGTTATCAAGGCGAAACTGATAAACGCAAGTATTGCCAGAAGTCCATACTGTATCGGTGTTACGGATACTGATGTAGCGTTGTTCGTCGGCTTGTGCGGGTTGCAAATGGCACCACGTCAAACCAGCGATGAAAGGTAAGGTTTTAACAAATCGGTTCAAAAATAATGCTCCTGATTTTGATAAAGGATCGCTTTGGTGTTGCTGGAAGGCCCTCAGCAGTTGCCTGTACGACGACATAACTCCGCAAGACTTTGCTGAGCTACCCACTGCTGTAACTTCCGATCCTCCTCCGAACGTTTAGCGGCAAGAGCAGCCTGTTGCTGCTTATTCACGCAATTATCCGGCATGACCATAACGACTTTCGGGGTCATCTGCTGTCTGATTTTTTTTGCTTTAGCATCGACATCATCAACTGGTGGGTAGCTAAGAAGGTCATCAATCGCTTTTTGTCGTGCTGAAGATTGATTGTCGATAATAGCGAAATAGCATCCTTCGCCTTTGTCTTCTCCCTGATAAACCGTTTCAATATCATTGAAGGTTTCACCTACAGGCTCTACTTTCAGTTGTCGAATCGTGTGAGTCTTCTTATCGGCAAGAAACAATGCACCGCCACCACGGACACGTAACAGAAACTGTTTCGTCCATGGGTAGTTATCAACAACACTGGCCTGATAGAGCATGTTGTGAAGTGTGTTGTCATCCATGCCATCGGCTGATTTCCAGCCTTCAGCCTGCATGTATTGCCAGGCTTTAACAGTGCCGACAATATTTCCAGCTTCAGTTGGGAAAACAGCCCCTAGGAAAATGCTGACAGCCAGCGCTGTAGTAGTAAGCAGTTTCATAATGGTTATTCCTTTTGATGTATAAGGCCGCCGTTGGTTGCGACTAGCATTGAATTGAAAAAGCGAAAGAGGGGTAAAGCCTGAAGAAAATCCGGACGTGAGAGGATGTCGCACACCGTGATATCCGGGGCAAAACTGTCCTTATGGAGCGTGATTGCCCGAATATCCGTCAAAGGAAAGACGGCAATCCGTGCCTGATGCTCCCCCGTCAGATACCACTCGCCTTCACGCAGAACCAGCCGATAGGGAGCGAGACCTGTACATCGGCAACCGTTACCGAGCAGCGTCACCTTTCGATGCTCAGATACCGCGCTCACCAACCGAGTGAATACGCCTGAGTCTGGTGATGAAGCCTGAGCAGTTCCCTGCCAGATAAGGCAAGGAGACTCCCCAGGTCCGCTCAACAGTGAACTGACCAGATGGTTATCCATATCTGGAAACAGTGCTTCAACGCCTGACTGGCGAGCAAATGTCATCACCGCCAGCTCTCTCTGTCGGCTACCGGATAACAAACGGCATCGGCCTTTACGATACTCCAGGTCCAGATACATCAGCCGTTCCCGAAAGTCCCGGCGCAGGGTTCGAACCGACACACCAAATTCAGTTGCCAGCACTTGCAAATCCAGTGTTTCGCCAGCCACCAGACGGCTGATAATTAACGACAGTCGGACGGCGAGCCGATCATGACGACGTTCAACCTGAGCCATGAGGCAGGTTCTCCAGTGAGATAATTAACTGAAAATAAAAAGAATATTCTAGCGAGGGTGTGGGACAGGGAATGGACACCAGACGACGTATTTTTTACAGTTGCCAAAATCAACTGTGACGGGGCGTCAAGGGGAAACAGTCGAAATTCAGCGCCTTATAAAACGCCAGAACGGACAGGGTATGTCTCGAAGATAATGGCAGGTAAGCCAGCTCAGAAGAAAATCCAGTCCCAAACGGCACGAGCAACGGACACCACCGCCTCACGGACAGTACGGATAACCGCTTTTAGTGGCGAGGGTACAAATGATGCCGCTTCCGCAGAATCAAACACTTCTCCGACCGCATTACCAAAGCCCTCACGAGCCTGCTTTTTTACCGGTTCACTGCATAACCTCCCATGCAGTTGCGCCGCCAATGGGCTGGTGGCACGATCTGGCAGGCAACGCATCATCGTTTCTACCATTGATGGCAGATTCCATTCTGTTCTCGCTGAGACAGCGCACACCGGATGGTGTGGTGAAAATAGCTGGCGAATGGACTCCAGCTTGGCCTCGATATTAACTGACTGGTTCGGTGATGGTGCATTGCCGGTGACATACCACTCATGGCTGGGCTCTATTTTGTCAGCCTGGTTAACGATAAAAAGTGTCCGCTGCTGGTGGTCAGTCATCACTCGCTTGTAGAAGCGTTCATCGACGGAGAAAGCACGATCATCGGCTTTGATTACCCACAGGATTAAATCCAGCCCAGGGAGGATTCGGCGATATAAAGATTCATATTCTTTATCCCGTTGCTCACTCTCACCTACACCGGGCAGGTCTAACAGTAACAGGCTCTGTTCACCTCTACTCAGTCGGAATCGCAGTATGTCACGGGTGCAGGCGTCAACATCACTGACGGGCGTAACTTCACCCTGGAAAAGCGCATTACAGAGCGATGATTTTCCCGCACCTGTTTTGCCCATGATCCCGATGACTGGTTCGTAGTGAGTGAGTTTTTGAATATGGTCAAGAATATGTTTGCCAATGGCATGGGGGAGTGACACCAGTGGCTTTTCGATGGCCTGCAGACCTTCTGATTTTTTCATGAAACGACCTCAAACAGAAAAATAAAACCCCCGAGCCAAGAAGGTATCGGGGGGATTCATTAGGATAATATCTGTCTGAAACATTTTTGAATGCTTGCACTTCGGACGTTTTTTGCGGCTCTCTTATATTACCATGTCCACTGAAATGCTGATTTGTTTACTTCCCTTTAGCCGACAATGGAAAAGCACTAACTTGCTGAAAAAAATAAAAGCACTGCTATTTAGCTGGTGCTTTTTATATTGTAACTACTTCTTCATCGGTGGGATCTTAGGACCGCTAGCTGGAGCAAAAGCACTCTGAGATGTCGTTTGAGTAGAGGTCTGGCGTCCATAGCCAGGAAGTTGATTACCTTGCTGTGGCCGCGCAACCATCTGAATTCCCCTAGATTCAACTTGAGCACCATTTATCGCCATCTGTAGCCCCGCCTGTGCTCTTAACTCTCTGCCGTCAAAGGTCGGCATGCTGATTTTTTTCGGCGTCAGATTCTTTGTCATGTGGAACCTCAATGTAATTTTCAAATACGACCATTTTACCGTATTCTTTTGAAAGATAGATAAATCCCGTCGTCCAGAGAACTGAACCTGTTTCCGAACTGAGTACAGTAGCATTTAGGAGCCCCAGCTCCTGCGTTTTCTCATTTTCGTTATAAAGATAGACTGTTCCATGAATAAGCATGTTATTTTCATGCAGCAGTACGTAGCATTGCCCTGTATTTCTGTGCATGATCTCAACTGACCGTATAAAGGCATTATCATCACCGTATTTATTTGAAATGCCCTTACGCAGTAATAGTTCATGAAATGTCCGTTTGGTCGCAAGATAGACAGCGATCAGTCCTAAGGGGATAGCACAAAGCCCGCCCAGTAAGATCTCCAGTGGATTAATCGCTATCTTTTCCTCATTGGGAATTGACCAGACTGACAGTAATTTCCAGTTAATCGATTTGGTATCACCGATCCCAGCAATCAGTTGAAATAAGCTCACTGCTGCCTGCATTGCCAGATAAGTAACGATACCAAATACAACCGACATCAGAACATATCGAAATGAATCCCAGGATTTATGTTGAGTGTAAGTATCATAAATTAGTGCCATAATGACGCCAGGGATCATTATTGTTACCAAAGATACTGTCAGTGTGTTCATTTACATTCCTGATAATTTTATCTTAAGAACAAACACTTAATAAAAACATCAATTTACGACGTTAATTTCAGTAACCTTAAAACTATCAGGCTTAACAGAAAAACTATTATAAGGAGCCTGTACTTTCCAGTTCTGTCCGGCCTCAAGATTCTCTACCATAGCGATGGTTTGCCCCACTACGGTATTATTTTGAAGAAGGTTAAATTTCACGAACACATGCTTGAGTGTCTGACTGGTGGTATTAATACCATTACCTTCAATTTGCTGCATTCCATTTGGTGTTGTGGCAAAATGAAGATCAGAAAGTGCAACCTTCTGGCTACTATCTGCTGCGAATACTGAACCAGAAATCACAGCTGTAGTAAGAATGATATTACGAAGAATTTTTTTCATTGCATTACCCTTAAAATATAAGTTGAGCTATGTAAGTAATTAAAGGCAGGCCACATTGACCTGCCTAGCACTGGTTGAACTATTTGGTCTTACGACAAGCCGTACAATGAGGAATGACAAGGACTTTACCCTTTTTCGGCAAAATTACCTTACCCGTCTTTTCATGAATGGCTTTTGTAGCAAAAGTGATTTCACAATCCTGTTTACAGCGTGGGCAGTAGCCCATTCGTGGTGTGGTCATATACCACTCCTTGTGTTGCAAGGAGTGTCATTTCACCGGAGGCAGGCTTGTCGGCTACGCTATAATTAACGTATACTCAACATTCTGATCAGCAAGACTCAGTGGTGAATGACGCTCCGCAGAGTTTTTGTTTTTCTGGTGAGGGACTGTTTGCAGACAGTCCTTCACCCCCCCTCAGTGCTAATCCAACCAGACCAACGACTTCACCTGAATGAACCTTCCTGAGCTATCATGTCGATTTGATTACTTTCTCGACTGAGGTAATCCTATCTCATTGCGTAAAGCAGTGCAACATGTGATAATGAACAGTATATTTAATAGATCATAAATTGGAGCGTATCGATGACAATGTTTCATGATGTTCATCTGGAACTGCTGGTCGACGCCTATTCACTTCCCCAGGCAGAACGACTTGCGTACATAGATCTCTGTATTCGCTATCTTGGCAGCATCTCCAGAGCTGAAATTATGGCTGAGTTCAAGGTTGCTCAGGCTGCAGCATCTAAGGATCTTGCTCTCTATCGGGAGCTAAAACCGGATAACTGCAGCATTGATACTGCAACTAAAAGAACTGTTATCCTTGCAGACAGCTATACCCCACTAATCAGGATTGGTGTTCACACGGCCCTTAACCTTATTCAGTATGGGTTTGCACGCTCAGAATTAATGCAAAAGCGGCCAATGCTACCCATTGATGAAGTGGACCCGCTCTATCAGCCGGAACGTCTCAAAGAAGAACAGGTAGCGGCGGTAACAAGGGCAATAAAGGGACAATGTGCCATTAGATGTTCCTACGGTTCAAAAAGTGGTGATCACAGGGAAAGGATACTGTTTCCATCAGCATTGTTTGTTGACCGTAAGAACTGGTATTTCCGAGCTTATGACCGAAATGAGGAACAACCACAGCGCAGTGGTTTTAAGAACTTCAAACTATCCAGGCTTTTTGATGCTCATTTGGAAACAACAATTTCGCCGACTCTTGCTGAGAAGACGGATAGAGAGTGGGACGAAGAAATCACTTTTATCATTGAATTTAAAAAGAATTTACCAAAAGAAACAATTAATGAAATATCGCGCGAGTTCTCTATAAATGGTAATGTCCATTCCGTCACTTGCCGTGCAGCATTGGCCTGTTATGTAAAAACCAATTGGAAAATTGACTTGGTCAATGATGAAAATAATAAGTGGTTATACTTTGATGTACTGAATACAGAGGCTTTACAAGACGTTCAGTGTTTGGCTCCATTGTTTGAACAAAAAAACAGTTAATTATTACCAGAGATTGATCGTGGCTTCAAAAGCAGCCACGATCAATCACCTACGGGCTTTTCTCATCTTAACTAACAAGCCATTTTTTGCTTATATCCTGCTCAGTAGCTTTGCAATAAAGCTCATCCCTCTATCAGTCTCTTACCGGAAAGATACCGCCAGAATCAGTTCTGTTATTCGTAAAAATGCGGATTTACAGTCGGCATCACCTTTTGGGGTAGCTCGTTTGTGTACAGTGAGGCAGCTATCTGTTTGTAATTTAGAGGGATATATGGCAGCAGAAAATCGTTCAAAATTGCTTCGCATGACCATTCGTAACATTGGATGTATAGGGAATGAAGGCATCGATATTGCACTTGATAACATTGTTTGCCTTGTAGGTAAAAACAACGCTGGTAAATCAACAGTTTTACGAGCATATGAGTTAGCTAAGGGGCCAACAGCATTTGATGCCAGCAGCGATCGACATCAGCATGCCTCAGAGGATGAACATTCAGAGATTTTGCTCGAAGTTCACATTCCTGACGGTATTGGTAATGTAGATGCAAAATGGAAACAAGAAAGAGACGGTTTTCTCGTTGTTAAAAGCCGTTGGCAATGGAAAGCACCTGATTTTTTGAAAGTCCGTACAACTTGGGATCCTACCGCTGGAGAACATGGCGAAGGGGACTGGGCAGAGGATACTAAAGCAGGCGGCGCTGATTCAGTTTTCAACTCACGTCTGCCAAGACCACTGCGTATAGGATCTCTGGATGATGCAGGTAAAACAGAAGATGTGCTTTTAAGTTTTGCTCTCGCCCCTTTACAAAAAGAGCTTGAGAACGCGCGGCTTAATCCCGAATCGCCATTAGCAAAAGCGATTGAAAGTGTTTCCGGAAGTATCAATTTGCTTAGTGAACAGCATCAAGAACATTTTAATGGTATTGCGGGCCGAGTTTCCGAAGGATTTAAAGGTATTTTTCCGGGGCTGGATGTTAGTCTGAGCATCGGTGCCGCCCCTCTGGCTCCTAAAGTTGCGGATCTCATCAAGAATGGCTCCAGTTTAAAAATCACTGACGGGAAGGCTAACACCTCTCTTAGCCAGCAGGGCACAGGCGCTCGCCGCGCACTATTCTGGTCAATGTTGCAAGTTCACAATGAACTTAATCGCGACAAAGAAGTACGTGCTGAATTCCGCAAGCGGCTTGAGAAAGAAGTTACTGAACTTGAGAAGAAACTAAAAAAGCCGCCTAAAAACGCTGATTTGAATACCCTTGATGATGAGCTTACTCAGGCCAGGGCCCAACTGGATGCCCATGATAGTGGTGCTCCGATCCCTGATAGCCCTGATGATCCAGCTTTTCCTGGCTATTTACTGTTAATTGATGAACCCGAGAATGCCCTCCATCCCATGGCTGCTCGTGCAGCACAGAGACACCTGTATCAGTTGGCTAAGAATCCAGACTGGCAAGTGATTATGACTACCCACTCTCCGTGTTTTATCAATCCATTTGAAGACCACACAACCATTGTGAGACTTGAACACGATAATACTGGAGAAAATTCGGCAGTTACACCAAGAACTTACCGCTCTGACCATATAGCTTTTGATGGTGATGAAAAACAGCGCTTGCAGGCATTGCAACATATCGACCCCAGCTTTTCAGAGGTATTCTTCGGTTCTCATCCAATTCTCGTTGAAGGAGATACCGAACATGCTGCATTTATGGCCTCGATCATCGAGCGTGATAATGCATTGATGGATCAGATTGCGGTCATACGAGCCAGAGGGAAGGCCATACTGGTACCGCTGATCAAGGTACTGACTCACTTTAAAATCCATTTCAGTCTTGTCCATGATTCGGATTCACCTACCCGCTCCGATGGAGTTAAAAATGGAATGTGGACTGAAAACCGAAAAATCCATGAAGCATTGTGCCAAGCCAGAAACGCGGGACTAACAGTCCGCCATCGAGTCAGTGTACCTGACTTCGAACGTTTCCTTGGTCACCGGGAAGCATACAAGGATAAGCCATTGAATGCTTACCTCCAGATCAAGTTGGATGATGGGTTAGCGGAACGGGTTCAGAGGCTCATGGATTCCCTTCTGAACTCTGATGAGCATTGCTCGTTTGGGAATGAAATCGATCACGATCGCTATATGGAAAAGCTACTGGGAGTTGTTTCTGGGTGGGCTGAGGCGAATGGATATGCGGAGGATCTGCGCTTTAAG
>Ga0182747_1002379_pt1 | contig 13249 bp, 8 predicted proteins | sample eDN3rd30CBELigBY_FD_128526 | JGI IMG/M metagenome (GOLD analysis project Ga0182747, IMG submission 128526) | Enriched backyard soil microbial communities from Emeryville, California, USA - eDNA 3rd pass 30_C BE-Lig BY (version 2) (version 2) | ecosystem: Environmental > Terrestrial > Soil >...
CTGCCGCTCAAGGCAGCGCAGCCCAGGCTCGCCCCCGCCCTGCCGCCCGCCCCTACATATCCGCCGAAGTCCGCCTGCCGGGTGCCAAGCCACGACCACTGGCCCGGCGCGCAGCGGGCATCGCCGGTGACACGCACCACCCCAGGGTAGCTGGCCGGGTACACCGGCCCACCCTGTGCCGGGCTCGACGCGCACAGCAGCACGCCTGCCGCCAGGGCCTCGGCGCAGGCCTGGTGCAACACGGGCCGGTCCTGCTGCAGGCCAAGGCTGAGGTTGACCAGCGTAGCCCCCGCCTCCACCAGCCACAGCAGCGCGGCAGCCACCTGCAAGGCGCTGGTGCTGGCCTGGGCGCTGAATACCTGAGCCACAAGCACTGGCACCGGCCCGGCCTCACGCTGCAAGCCGGCGACCACCGCGCTGCCGTGCCCAAGCTGGTCGGGCAGCATTTCACCTTCGCGCAACTGGCCGTCTTCCAGCCAGAAACGCCGGGCGTCGAGCAAGCCGCTGGCCTGGTCTGCCGAGCAACCACTGTCGATGACGCCAACGCGCAACTCAGTGCCCATGCTTGATCGCCTCCTGCGGCAACACCTGCAACTGGCCGTCGTGCAGTTGCAGGTGCAGGTCGGCATCGGCCAAGGTCGAAGCACGGTGGCTGATCAGGATGCGCGTGCGGCCGGCGAACAGCTGGTCGATGGCCGTGATCACTTCGCGTTCGGTGGCTTCGTCCACCGCCGAGGTGGCTTCGTCCAGCACCAGGATCGCCGGGGCCTGCAGCACCGCGCGGGCGATGGCGATGCGTTGCTTCTGGCCACCGGACAACTGCTGGCCGCGCTCACCGAGCAGCCCGTCCAGGCCCAGCGGCAGGCTCTCTAGCAAGGCGTCCAGATGGGCCAGCCGCACCACCTGCTCGAGCGCCTCGCGGCTGGCCTGGGGCGCACCGTAGGCGAGGTTCTGCGCCAGGGTGCCACGGAACAGCACGATGTCCTGGCTGACCACCGCGATGCGTTGGCGTACGGCGGCCAGGTCGAGCTCGCGCAAGTCGGCGCCGTCCAGCAAAATGCGCCCGGCATCCGGGTCGTAGAAGCGCTGCAACAGGTCGATCAGGGTCGATTTGCCCACGCCCGAGGCACCACTGATGGCCACCTTCAGGCCGCCCGGCAGGCAGGCATCCACACCGTCCAGCACCGCGCCCTGGCGGCCGTCATGGGCAAAGCGCACACCTTCCAGGCGCAGCTCGCCTGGCCCCTCCGGCATCGGCCGAGGCGCAGGCGCTTCGTGCACCGCCACGGTTTCCTGCTTCAACTCCATCACCCGGCCCAGGCTCACCGCCATGCGCTGCACCGCCACATACAGCCCCAACAGGCTCTGCACCGGGCCGACGGCCATGCCCATGTAGGTGGAAAACGCGATCAGGGCGCCCAGTTGCCAGGTGCCCTGGATCACCCACCAGCCGCCCACCAGGAACGCGCAGGCACGGCACCACGACGTCAGCGTGCCGGGGATCGCCTGGGTGAAGAACTCGGTGACCTGCACCTTGAGCAGCTGGCGCATGTAGCCTTGGCCCAGCTGATCCAGGCGGCCGGCTTCGCGGTCTTGCTGGCCGGCGGCCTGGATGAACTTCATCGCCGGCAGCGTCTCGACCAGGAACGACGAGACATCCGCCGAACGCTCGCGCAGGCTGCGCACCTCGCGCTCGACCTTGCGCCGCATCCAGCGCAGCCACAGCACCTCGATCGGGATCAGCAGCGCCAGCAGCAGCGACAGTTGCCAGGACAGCATCAGCATCAGGCTCACCGCACCGACCAGGCCGATCACCGCGGACACCGCCGAGAACAGCGAATCCACGGCGAAGCGCTGGATCTCGGCGACGTCGCCATCCAGCCGGGACAGGATGTCACCCGTGCGCCGGCGCCCGTAGAAGGTCGGCGACAGCCGTTGCAGGTGGCGATACAGGTCGTCGCGCAGGGCGAACAGGATGCGCCCGGACAACCGCGTGTGCAGGTAGCGGTTGACGCCCGCCAGCACAGTGCCCAGCAGGCCGGCGACGATCATGATCGCCGCCATGTGCCAGAGGGTCTGGTAATCCTTGGCCAGCAGGCCCTCGTCGATGAGTGTCTTGACCAGCCAGGGTTGTGCCAGGGCGAGCAGCGATGCGCCCAGGGACAGCCCCAGCAACACGCCGATGGCACGCCGCTGCGGGCGCACGAAACCATACAGCCAGGCCAGGGCCTGGCGCATGAGCACAGGGTCGCTGGACTCCACCAGCCTTGAGAACAAGCCGCCCATGTCAGCCGCGCAACTGTTTGAGTTTGCGGTACAAGGTCGCCCGGCTGATGCCCAGCGCCTCGGCGGCCGCCGAGACATTGCCCTGGTGGCGCGCCAGGGCGTTGCGGATCAGCTCGAGCTCGGTGTCCCTCAAACTCCCGGAAGGCGCGCTACCGCTGGCCAGCTCATCGAGCAGGCAGTCGGTGAGGTGGTCGAGGGTCAGCACTGGCTCGTCGTCTTCGCGCATGGCCAGGGCGGTCCGCACCACCATTTCCAGCTGGCGGATGTTGCCCGGCCAGTCGAACCCTTCGAGCAGCGCGGTCAGGGCCGGGTCGAGGCTGACACCCTTGGCCCCCGCCTTGTCCAGCAGACCTTCGATGATCGATGCCAGGTCATCGCGCTCGCGCAGCGCCGGCAGGCGCAGCGACACACCGTTGACCCGGTAGTACAGGTCTTCACGGAAATGCTGGTCCTGCACCAGGCGCTTGAGGTCGCGGTGGGTGGCGCAGATCAGCGCCACGTCGATGTCCTGCTCGTCGCCCGCGCCCAGCGGCGCGACCCGGCGCTCCTGCAGCACCCGCAGCAGGCGCGCCTGCAGGGCCAGCGGCATGTCGCCGATCTCGTCGAGGAACAGCGTGCCACCGTGGGCCTGCATCAGCCGCCCGACCATGCCGCCACGGCGCGAGCCGGTGAAGGCGCCGTCGCGGTAGCCGAACAGTTCCGATTCGATCAAGCCCTCCGGGATGGCCGCGCAGTTGACCGCCACAAAGGCTTTGTCGGCCCGCGGGCCGGCCTGGTGCAGGGCACGCGCCACCACCTCCTTGCCGGTGCCGGTCTCGCCCAGCAGCAGCACAGGCAGGCCACTGCTCAGGCCCTGGCGAGCCATGCGCAGGTTGCGCGTGAGGCGGGCATCGCCACCGGCCAATGCCTCCAGCGCCGGCGACTTGTTGGCCAGGGTCGGCTTGGCGGGCGCGCTGGCGCCATTGATCTGACTGTGGCGCGGCAGCTGCAAGGCACGGAAGAAGAACTCGCCCTTGGCGGTCTGCACGCTGCTCACCCCGCCCTGCCACAGGCGTGCGATGAAGGCCGGCGAACGCTCGCCCAGCAGGTCGCTGCTGCGCCGGCCGAGCAGGCCCTGGCGTGACACCTGCAGCAACTGGCAGGCATTGTCGTTGGCGGCCAGCACTTCGCCATCCAGGCTCAGCGCCAGTAGGCCGTGCCAGGCGCTGTTGAGGTATTGCGGGCGGCTGTGGAAGGCCAGCACCAGGTGTTGCGGGTGGCACAGGCTGAACATCCGGCTCTCGATATTGCTGGCGGCCAGCATCAGCATCGACAGGCTGTCCTGGGGCTGCGCCATCACCCCTTCACGGGTGATGTCGAGCACGCCGATCACCTCGCCATGCGGGTCGCGCAGCGGCACCGAGGTGCAGGAGAACGGGCTGAGCCGGTCCAGGTAATGTTCGCCGCAGTTGATCAGGGTCGGGCGCCCCTCGACCACGGCAGTGCCGATGGCGTTGGTGCCGCGCAGCGATTCGCTCCAGCAGCTGCCGGGGTGCAGGTCGCGCAGGCCTTCGCGTTCGAGCACGTGCTTTTGCCCTTCGATGGCCAGCACGTTGGCCTGGGCATCGCCGAGGATGATGATGCCGGCCTTGCCCTGGCGTGCGACCAGGTAGTCGAGCTCGGGGGTGACGGCGTCCATCAGCAGGCGGTTGCGTTCAAGCAGGGTGCGCAGGTCGTGGCCTTGCTGCAGGCCCAGGCCGACCTGTTCGCCCTGCAGGCAATCCAGGCCATGGCCAAGGCTGCGGCGCCAGGAGGCGTCGATTTCGTCGCGCAGCATGCCCAACGGCAGCTCGCCTTCGCTGGCCAGTCGCAGGCGGGCCTGGCGGGATTCGTTCAGCGGGTCTTGGGCGTTTGTTATGGGTAATTGTCGCGCCATTTTCTACTCCAGCTGTGCCGCCTCACGGTAAGGGGCAACGGGCTTGGGATTTTTTCCCGCAGTGTGCGGGAGTTTTCTCTGGGCGTCACCCGTGAAGATCGCCTTGCTCACAAGCTTTAAAAGCTGCGCCGTACCTGTGGGAGCCGGCTTGCCGGCGATAGGGCCCGAACAGACAGTTCATCCGCTGGTGCCTGCCCCGGCCTCATCGCCGGCAAGCCGGCTCCCACAAGGATCGGGCGAGCAAGGCATGCCCCACCGTCAACCCAAACCCCCAATCCTGGGGGACTGCCCCCATACGCCGAAGGCCCGCAGCCACCCTGCAGCCAACCTCAAACCCATGCCGTACAAGGCCTGCAGCTTCATTTTAAAAACTTGGCACGGCTGTTGCCGATCTTCTGCCAAACGCCCCAAGTCCATGGGCCCGTTTGCAGGAGGAATAGACTCATGCACCGACCGCTACCCAAACCGCTTGCTGTAGCGATCTTCGCCAGCATGCTCCAGCTCCCGGCCCAGGCTGCGTTGTACGCCGTCGACCCCGGACCCTACATCCAAGCCAATGGCAAGTTCGCCGCCTGGTACCAGGACTCCCATGGCCGCACCCTCGACCTGTGCCTGACCAAGGCCGTCAGCTCACGTGTCGCCGGCGCCCCTGGTGCCCCCGCGTACATGTGCACATTGCTGCCCACCCCCGGCGTGTTCGACGACACCCAGCCCATCGTCTTCCCCACAAACTTCCCGGATGAAGCCTTCTGGTTCACCGCCGACGCCGCCATCGTCGACGCTGCCCGCGGCATCGACCTGAGCTTCGGCACCGCGATCGAAGCAGCCTTCGCCGCCGAAGAGCCGGCCGAGGGCGATCAGGTCAGTTTCGCCCGAGTCCGCATCCGCGTCGACGTGCCGGTCGCCGGTACCTACGTGATCACCCACCCCTATGGTGTCGACGTGTTCGATGTGCCGGCCGGCGGGCGCCGGGCGATCAACATGACCCGGGACATCGGCATCGCCGGAGCAGGCGATTTCAGTGGCGCACTCAAAGGCGATGTCGGCCCGTTCCTGCGCAGCGTCAACGGCCCCTACATTGAAAACGGCGAGCGTTTCATCGGCGACCCCAACCTGGACGAGCGCGTCACCGGCAGCCCGTTCAACACCAACTTCGTGCGCATCGAAGGCCCCAACGGCATCGACCTGCGCACCGAGCTGTTCTCCATCTCCGGCAAGCTCTCGGATATCGCCCGCCCCACCCCGCTGATGCCTCAGCGCAGCACCTACTCGCGGCACATGGAGAACGGCGACCTGCGCGCCCAGCAAGACATGTTCGTGCTGGCGCCGCCTCCACCTGCCACCGTCACCCTCACCAGTCAGACCCCCAACCTGTCCCTGACCGAAGCCAACGGCACCGGCACCTGGTATGCCCAATCGGCAATCAACCCGGACCCCGGCACCGTACTGCAGATCAATGCCGACAACAGCGTGGCGATCCCCAGCAGCAGTGCAACCAACGCCGCCCTGCCGCTGACCGACCTGGTCACCATCACCCGCGCCGAATACAGCCTGGCCAGGGGCGAACTGACCCTGGTCGCCAGCAGCAGTGACGAAACGTCACCACCCGCACTCACCGCGCGCACCGGCAACGGGACAGTCCTCGGCAACCTCAGTGGTGACGGTGCGGTGAAGTCGTTGACCGCCAACCCCAGGCCCCTCCCTCCGGCCAAGGTGCAGGTCGACAGCGCCTACGGCGGAAGCGACAGCGAAGACGTGGTGCTGGTGCCATGAACAGACTAAGGCTCAGCCTTCAAGGAGGCAGCATGAACACTTGGCCACGCCGTGCGTTGTTAGCCGCCGGTTTCTCCCTCACTGTCACCAGCGCGGCCTGGGCCAAGCTCACCGAGGTCGACCCAGGCCCCTACACCTTCGCCACCGGTGGCTACCCGCTGTGGTACAAGGACGCCAACAACCAGTCGCTGGAACTGTGCCAGTCGCGCGCCACCAGTTCACGGGTCGCAGGTGCACCGGGCGCACCGTCCTACATGTGCACCCTGCTGCCGGAACCGGGCGTCTACGACGATGCCCTGCCGCTGGTGTTCCCCAACAACTGGCCACCGGAAATGTTCTGGTTCCTGGCCGAGGCCACCATCCCGGCAATCGGCAACAGTGGCTACGAACTGGACGCCTACGTCGCAGGCCTGGAGGCGGCCTTCGCGGCCGAGAACCCGGTCGATGGCGACCAGCAGAGCTTCGCCCGGATCCGCATCCGCGTATCGGTGCCCACCGCCGGCATCTATACCATCACCCACCCCTACGGTGTCGAGACGGTCAACGTCACTGCGCCTGGACGGCGGGCGATCAACATCACCCGCGATATCGGCATCGGCGCGCCGGGCAACTTCAGCGGTGCGCTCAACGGCGCCCTCGGGCCCTTCCTGCACCGGGACGGCCCGGCCTATACCGAGGTCAACCCGGATACTGGCGCCGTCGAAACCTTCATCGGCGACCCGAACATCACCGAGCCTGTGACCGGCAGCCCGAACGGCACCAACTTCGTGCGCATCCAGGGCCCTGCAGGCACCATCGAGACCAACCTGTTCACGCTTTCCGGCAAGGTCCTCGACAGACGCGCGCAAACCCCGGTGACGCTGGAGCGGGCCACCTACTCGCGCAACGGCACCGGCACCCGAGTGGAGGTATTCGCCAAGGCGCCGACCAGCGCCAGCCTGTGCCTGCGCAACGGCCTGGCGCTGGTCGGCTCACCGCCTTCACCGTGCCAGTTCAACATGCTCACCGACGACCGCGGGCTGTTCTTCAGCCAACAGTTGAGCCAGGCCGCACCGCCCTCGGTGGTGGTGGTCACCGCCAGCAACGGCACCACCACCCAGCCGACCGCGCTGTCGAGCAAACCGATCGACGTGGTCAAGATCAGCACCGCGCGCTACGAGTGGGCCAGCAAGAAGTTGGTCATCGAAGCACGCTCCAGCGACGAAGTCGTGCTGCCTGACATGCTCGCCCAGGGCTATGGCCGCCTGTCCAAGGGCGGCGGTTTGCAGACCCTGACGGTCAACGACGTGAACCAGCCGCCTGCCACCGTGACAGTCAAATCCGCCCATGGCGGCAGTGACGTGGAACCCGTGGTGGTGGTCGGCAATGCGCCGGTCGAGGCCGAGAACAAACCACCGCTGGCCCAGGCCGATGTCGGCAGCACCAGTGTCGGCGTGCCGCTGACCCTGAACCTGCTGCAGAACGACAGCGACCCGGACGGCAACGTGCCGCTGAGCATCAGCGACCTGACCCAGCCGGGTACCGGCCTGGGTGGCGTGGTACTCAACGGCAGCACCCAGGTGACCTATACCCCACCGGCCGGTGCCACCCAGCCACTGGTGGCCACCTTCAGCTACCGCGCCATGGACGCCAAGGGCCTCAAATCGCCGGTCACCAACGTCACCATCAACGTCGCGCCCAACCAGGCGCCGACCGCCAACCCGGAAACCGTCACCACTCTGGCGGCGCCGCTGACCATCAACGTGCTGGCCAACGACACCGATCCAGAAGGCAACCTGCCGCTGGCGGTGGCCAACTTCTCGCAACCGGCTCCGGGTCGCGGCACGGTGACCAGCGATGGCACCACCATCACTTACACACCACCGGCCAGCGTTCCGACGGCCTTCACCACCACGTTCACCTACCAGGCGCGTGATTCGCTCGGTGCGGTGTCCCCCAGCGGAACCGTCACGGTCAACGTGCAGCCACGCCCAGCGGCAGAAACCTTCGCGGTCACTGCAGCCACCGTACTGGCTCGCTCGAACAACCGTTACAACTGGGATATCAGCGGCACCTCCTCGGTGACCACCGGCAACACCATCACCGTGCGTGTCACCACCACCACCGGGGTGCAGACCCTCGGCACCACCACGGTACCGGTCACCGGCCGTTGGCGCCTGACGGTCAGCAACAGCACCACGCTGATCCCCACCGCCAGCCCGACGGCAACCGTCACCAGCAGTCAAGGTACCAGCCGCACCGTCGCCGTGACCGTGCAGTAAGGCCAAGGAGAACGCCATGAAACGCCTGTACCCGCTGCTGCTGTGCCTGGCCCTGGTTGGCCAGGCCCAGGCCGACGACCTGATGGACAACGCCGACCTCGCCGCCGGCAGCGACCTCGGTGAACCGGTGATCATCCGCCTGCTGCCCGCTGGAGCGGGCCAGGTGGCAGTGATCGAGCAGCAAGGTTCGGGCAACCGCGCCGCCCTCGACCAGAACGGTCAGGCCCTGCTGGGCCGTATCGTCCAGGCCGGGGGCGCGCAGGAGGCGTACATCCTGCAAGAAGGTAGTGACCTGATGGCCAGCATCAGCCAACAGGGAAATGGCAACAGCGCGTCGATCCGCCAGAGCGGCACCAGCAACAGCGCCAGCATCGACCAGATCGGCAACGACAACAGCGCCAGCATCGTGCAGGCCGGCTCGGGTCTCAGCAGTTCCGTGACCCAGGCTGGCAATGGCCAGCATGTTCAGATCACTCAATACCGATAGACCTGGAGGCACCACCATGTTCAAGCTCGCTCCCTTAAGTGCCGCTATTGTCTTGGCCTTGGCTGGCCAGGTCATGGCTGATGACAGCACCTCGAATCAGTCGCAAAGCGGTAATCAGAACATCGCCGAAGTTAAGCAGACCGTCGCGCCCTTCGCCGCGGCCACCCAGACCCAGACCGGCAAGGGCCACAACCACCTGGCGGTGCAGGAAAACAGCACCAGCTACATCGACCAGACGGCCAACGGCTCCTACAACGCAGGCTATGGCGAGCAGCTGTTCGAGAACGGCAGCCATATCGACCAACAGGCCACGGGCAACCTCAACGATGCGTTTGCCAGCCAGTCACTGGGTGAGAACAACCAGTCGCTGCAGGTCCAGCAAGGGGGCGAGAACCGCTCGACCGTATGGCAGGACAGCCAGCTCGGCAGCCAGGCCACCACCCAGCAGAATGGCCAGCGCAACGAAGCGTTCGTCGAGCAGTTGTTCAGTGGCAGCAACAACAAGAGCCAGATCACCCAGGGCGGTCAGGACAACTACGCCGCCGCCGAGCACATGACGCACAACGACGGTCACATCGAGATCTACCAGCAGGGCAAGCAAAACTGGGCCTATGGTGACCAGCGCGACGGGATCGGTGGCCTGCTCACCATCGACCAGCAGGGTACCGGCAACTCGGCGGAAGTCTGGCAGGACAACCAGACGGGTAGCCACGCCAGCGTCAGCCAGACCGGCCAGCTCAACGAAGCCTACATCGACCAAAGCTTCGGCCAGGGCAACACCGCGACGCTTTACCAGCAAGGCAACACCAACGCCAGCTGGTCGGATCAGTTCGAGACCAACAACTCGAAAACCAGCATTTCCCAAAGTGGCACCGGCAACCTGCACTACACCTACCAGACCGGCGACAACCAGAGCCTGACCGTGACCACCCAGGGCACTGGCAACAAGGTGATGGCCAGCAACTGGAAGGGTGACAAGCTCGGTGGCCAGTTCGGCAACAACCAGACCGCCGCGATCAACCAGAAAGGCACCGGCAACGGCGTCAACCTGACCCAGAACGGCGCCTACCAGCAGGCCACCCTGACCCAGACCGGCAAGAACAACTCGATGGAGACCAAGCAGGCCGACAACAACAACGAGCTGTACTTCGAGCAGAACGGCAGCGACAACATCCTCGTCGCCGACCAGCGCGGCACGGACAACTATGCCTTCGGCTCCACGACCGGCAGCGGCAACACCATCACCCTGGATCAGTCCGGCTACGCCAACCAGAGCTTCACCACCCAGCTGTATGGCAGTGGCAACACCGCGACCATCAAGCAGGCCGACACCGCCAACGTCGCCTACGTGACCCAGGGCGGTGCTGGCAACAAGGCGATCGTCGACCAGGCTGGCGCCAACCAGAGCGCCACCATCAGCCAGATGGGCAACGGCAACACGGCTACCGCTACCCAGCGTTAATGGTTCCCCCCTTGAACCGCGGTTTCCCTCTCCCTGGTGCCGCGGTTCCTTTTTGCCTGTTCTGGCCCTATCGCCGGCAAGCCGGCTCCCACAGGTACAGCGCAGGTTTCAAAAGGTGTGGTGAGCCTGTGGGAGCCGGCTTGCCGGCGATAGGCCAGACAGGCCCACAGCGCTAGAATGGCCTGACACCAAGCCAGCGCCACCACCATGATCCAGTCCGACCTCGACCTCTTCGGCCCCCAGCCACAACACCTGGCCAGCCACACCGTGCTGCTGCCCGGCTTCGCCCTGGCCGAGATCGAGCCCCTGCTCGATGCCCTGCGTCCGGTGCTGCGCGCCGCCCCGTTCCGGCACATGCAGACGCCGGGTGGCCTGAACATGGCCGTGGCGCTGACCAACTGCGGTTCACTGGGCTGGGTCAGTGACGCCAAGGGCTATCGCTACAGCCCTACCGATCCTGTCAGCGGCCAGCCCTGGCCCGCCCTGCCCCAGGTCCTGCTCGACCTGGCGGGACGCGCGGCAGCGGCAGCAGGTTTCGAAGCCTTCGTGCCCGATGCCTGCCTGGTCAACCACTACCTGCCCGGCACCCGCCTGAGCCTCCACCAGGACCGCGACGAAGCGGATTTCGGGCAGCCGATCGTGTCGGTGTCATTGGGCTTGCCGGCGGTGTTTCTGCTTGGCGGGCTACAGCGTGCGGACCGGACCCAGCGGGTGCCGCTAAGCCATGGCGATGTGCTGGTGTGGGGGGGTGAGGATCGGTTGCGTTTTCATGGGGTGCTGTCGGTCAAGCCCGGGGTACATCCGAGGATGGGCGAGCGGCGGATCAACCTGACGTTGCGCAAGGCTGGGTGATTGCTTTGTCTGTAGCGGCCCTATCGCCGGCAAGCCGGCTCCTACAGGAATCTGCGCAGCGTTCGGCCAGACAGACGATCCGCACAAGGGTGGCAGCGATTGTTCGTACACACCTGTAGGTGGCTGCCGACATTTGAAAGCCGAGCGCATCTCTAAGGTGTGCACTCCCGCTGGCAGGCCGGTTCATCCGGCTCAATCAGCAAAAATCCTAGCTGGAGTGAACCTATGACATTTCAACTGAACGTTGCGAGGTGGGCGGCCTGTGCGCTCCTGCTGGCTGGCGCGTCTACAGCCACCGCGCAAATGAACGTTGCACAGGCCATCGCGGTCGAGCGTAAGTTGACGATGCCGGACAGCGCATTCTGGTCAACCCCGACAGGCGTGCCTGGCGCACCCGGATCGCTAATCCGCACGGAGCAGCATTCAGCCTATCGGTTGCCCCCCGGAAGCACGGCGAGTCGAATCCTTTACTGGTCGAACGACCTTTACTTCAATCCCACCGTGGCGTCGGCCGTTCTGGTCAAGCCTGCGGGCGCCCCGCCGGAAGCCGGTTGGCCACTGGTGGTGTGGGCGCGTGGGGCGACCGGCTTGGGCCGACAGTGTGGCGCTTCGAATACCTACACCCTGGGGTACAACATGATGCCACTGGTCGAGCAAGGCTTCGCCGTGCTGGCGGTGGACTATGCAGGCTATGCCACGGACGGTGGGCACAAGTTCGGCAACAAGCTGGTCAATGCCAGCGACGTGCTCAATGCAGTGCCCGCTGCACAGGCGGCCGTTGACGGGATTACCCAGCAGTGGGCCGTGGTCGGCCATTCCCAGGGAGGCCTGGTGGCATGGGGCGTTGGCGAGCTTCAGGCGTTGCGTGCCGACCCTGACTACCTCGGCGCGGTAGCCCTGGCGCCTGCGGTGGGCGGCGCCCGTTTGCTAGCCCACCTTGCAGATACCCCGGGCTCGCTGTTCCTGCCGGTCTATTTCGCCCGAGGCATCAAGGCGCAGTATCCCCAGTTTGACGAACAATCGATCTTGACGCCTGAAGCGGCGGCTCATTTCGATGACCTGCTGGACAAGGGTTGCTACCAGTATGCGAAAGCCCGATTCGCTGATTTCACGCCAGGGGCCGTGCTCAAGTCCGATTGGCAGCAGCAGCCCTATATCACTGATTTCCTTGCTATCAACGAGGTGGGAAACAAGGCAATGGCAGGCCCTCTGTTGGTTGCTGCCGGCCAAGATGACACGGTTACGCCTGCAGGTATCATCGAGGGCGAGGTCCGACGTGGGTGTGACAACGGAAACATGATCGTCTACCGAAGCTACTCGGGTGACCATTCACAGATACTTCAGACTTCGCTCGGCGAGGTAAGTGAATGGGTCAAAGATCGCTTTGCAGGGAAAGCAGTGGGCGATGCCTGTTCCGCTGGGTGATTGTTTTGGCTGAACCGGCCCTATCGCCGGCAAGCCGGCTCCCACAGATACCGCGCGGGCCTTTGTGGGAGCCGGCTTGCCGGCGATAGGGCCGGGACTGACAGCTCACTCCTGCTGATACTGGCTCAGGTACTTGTCCACCCCCGCCTTGCCATCCCCCGCATCCCCCGCCACCTGCCACAACCGCCGCTCGATCCCCTGGGCCAGCAAGTGCCCCACCGCCGCCTCGATCGCCGACAGCACGCACAGCTGGGCCGGCTCGTTGGTGGTGTAGCCCACCTCCGCCTCAAGCAGCTTCTTGAACTCGATGAACTTGAACACCCCCGCGCTACGCCCGATCGAATAGATGGTCTTGCTGGTCATCACGTTGGCCAGCACCTGCCCGGTACGCACATCCACCGCCCGCAGGTTCACCGTCACCTGGTCGACCCGATACTCGCGTGAGATGTCGATACCCAGGTAGCGCGCCCCTTCCCCACCACTGCGCACGTTGGTGTCGTAGGCGATGATGCCCCCCTCCAGCATCAGGTTGGCGGCCTGCAGCGGTGGCAGCTCGCCCATGATGTTCTCGGCAACGTCAGGCTTCTTCTGCGAGGCGCGGATGATCTTGCGCTCGGTCAGCAGGTTCTGCAGGCCTTCACGTTCCAGCACCACGAACCAGCCACTGGCACTCAGGGCATCCATCAGCATGCTCGCCGCCCCCTGGGTGACGCTGGTGGAAAACGAACTGGCCGGGGTCGGCTTGTATTGCCCGGTCTGGTCGCGGAAGCCATACACCACCGCCATCA
>Ga0182747_1002380_pt1 | contig 13231 bp, 13 predicted proteins | sample eDN3rd30CBELigBY_FD_128526 | JGI IMG/M metagenome (GOLD analysis project Ga0182747, IMG submission 128526) | Enriched backyard soil microbial communities from Emeryville, California, USA - eDNA 3rd pass 30_C BE-Lig BY (version 2) (version 2) | ecosystem: Environmental > Terrestrial > Soil >...
CGTATGTTCTAAAGAAAAAACTGACTCGAATTTCGAGTCAGTTTTTTTAATGGTTTTATAACGCCAAAATGATGGCACCTATACAAACAAATTATAAAACAAAACAGCTATTAAAATTCCCGTTAAAGCCCCCATTAATACTTCACTTGGTTTATGCCCTAAAAGTGTTTTTAACTCTTGAATCTTTTCGCTTTCATCTTTTTCAGGCCAATGCTTGGCTTCACGGAAAAAAATCGATAGTTCGTTGCGGATTCGGTTGATAATTACAGCATGCTGGCCAGCTTGATAGCGAACCCCTGTAGCATCATACATGACAATCCCTGCAAACATTGCCGCTACTGCAAAGATGGGAGAGTCAAGCCCTGTTTCAAAACCTACCGCAGTAGCAAGACTTGTCACGGCTGCCGAATGGGAACTAGGCATACCGCCAGTTGAAGTCATTAAAGAAAAATCTAATTTCTTTGTCGCGATAAAATGAATCGGCACTTTTACAAATTGAGCAAATAGAATTGAAAAAATAGATAAAAGTATAGGTGTATTTTGAAGGAGTGCCAAAATAAACAATCCCTACCTTTCTTATGCTTTGTTTAAAGTATAGCATATCCGAGCGAATTCAATTTATAATCGATTCGTAATTTGAAATATTCGATAAATAGACATATCAGTACTATAATGTATGTATCTTAAAAATAAGAGAAGTGACATCTTGCTTAGGAATGAAATGCTAGAACAGATTTATTATACGCAGCTAGATGCCATTACATAAGCACGTATTACCTAATGGAGGGTTATTGAAAATGAAAATTGTAAAAGAACCAAAAAACTTTGAACAAATTACTACCGAGCTTCTAATCGTAGGAGTTCAGAAAAACTGTGATCATATTAATGGATGGAAGGATTTTGTCTCCTTCTATGGCGAAAGTGTTGAAGATTGGATTCGTACTTGTGATATTGATACAGATCGCAAGAAGCTAACGAAAATACCTTATACAGGTCAAAATAGTCATTTAAAACGTGTTTTATTCGTTGGATTAGGTGATACAAAAACTTTAACGGAAAATGAACTAAGAGAGACGTTTGGGATTGTTGGTAAGCAATTGCGAGCTTTAAAAGTAAATGAATTCTCTATTTGGTTAGAATCTTTTACGGCAGCCCCAATCGATGAACAATCCATCGCCTTCTTATTTGCTGAAGGGTCAGGTCTAGGATTCTACCAAACACCAAACTATAAAACAACATCCAATGAAGCCGACATTTATATGGATGCGGTACATTTTGTAACAAATACAGATATTGATGAAATTGCAGCAGCTTACGAGGTAGGGAAAGTTTATGCAGATGCTGTCAATGAAGCGCGGAATCTAGTTAATTTACCGCCAAACTTATTAACAGCTACAGAGTTAGGAAATTACGCTCAAAAATTAGCAAAGCAATATGATTTTGAAATTGAAATTTTAACAAAAACGGAATTAGAAGAGCTTGGAATGGGCGGGATTCTAAGTGTCAATAAAGGATCGGTAGAAGAGCCGCGCTTAATTACCATCAAGTATCAGGCTACTGAAAAGTGGGAAGATGTCATTGGCTTCGTAGGGAAAGGTGTAACTTATGATACAGGTGGCTATTCCATTAAAACAAAAACCGGCATGGTCGGTATGAAAGGTGATATGGGTGGTGCAGCAGCTGTTCTTGGTGCCATGAAAATTATCGGTGAAGTCCGTCCAAACAAAAATGTCGTAGCCGTTATCGGGTCAACTGACAACATGATTTCGGGCGAAGCCTTTAAACCTGACGATGTGATTACTATGTATAGCGGTAAAACGGTGGAAGTGTTAAATACAGATGCAGAAGGGCGTCTAGTATTAGCCGATGCAGTAACTTACGCAAAACAACAAGGAGCGAATTATCTGATTGATGTAGCAACTTTAACAGGTGGCGTAATTACAGCACTGGGCTTTGATAAAACAGGCTCTCTAACAAATAATGAAGAATTCTTCGATGCCTTTATCGAATCTAGTATTGAAACGGGTGAATTTGTTTGGGGAATGCCATTAACAGAAAAAGATAAAAAGCGTATTCGCAAATCAGATGTGGCAGATTTAAATAATTCACCAGGAAGTGATGGCCATATGATTTTTGGTGGCGGCTTTGTGGGAGAATTTGTAGAGAATACGCCATGGATTCACTTAGATATAGCAGGGACTTCAAATGCAAATAATGCCCATGACTTGGGGCCAAAAGGGGCAACAGGCGTTATGGTAAGGACTCTCGCAACTTTTGTAGAAAGATTAGGCGAACAAAACAATTAAAAATCTAACATTTAAGAACTTTGATTCTAGTGGGCATATAGCATAACTACCTTTTCATTTCTAACATAAGTTAGTAGTGAAAAGGAGGTAGATGTTATTGGTAAATTATTATGGTGGTTTTGGTGGATATGGCGGTGGATTTTCTGACTTTGGATATCCATTCCTTGGTGGATTCTTAGGCGGCTTGCTTGGAAACGTAATTGTTCCTGATAACAGAGGTTTTTACGGCAGACCGTACCCATATCCGTATCAGCCATATCCTTATTACTCATACCCAAGATACCCACACAGACGTGGCCCTTACAGAAGATTCTAATCAAGATGGAAAAAGCAGTGCGAACAATTCATTCGCACTGCTTTTATATTATTAAAGATTATTTGATATTCTGTTCTTTTTTCATGCGTTCGATCTCTGGTTTTAAATCGTCTCGTACGGTACCAGACCAAGGCTTCACACCGGCAATATACGAAGAACGACTCATAATATGCCCCCCAACAGGACCTGTTATAAAGAGGAAGAGAACCCCTAAAAGGATGGTTGGGTTAAAATGGTGCTCATTCAGCCAAAAGTGGAAGAACACACCGAGCAAAATACACATAACCCCTAGTGTGGAGCTTTTAGAAGCAGCATGTGCACGAGTATATAGATCTGGTAGGCGAAGTAAGCCGATTGCTGATACAACAAGGAATAATAACCCAGCTACTATAAAGAAAATAACCAACACATTAGCGAGAATTGTCACGGGTAATGATGTCTCCTTTCTCTATAAATTTAGAGAAGGCAATTGTTCCGATAAACGACAGAATCGCCAAGAGTAAAATAATTTCTAAAAAGAAACTTGTATCAATAAGCATAGAAAATAATCCTACCAAGCAGATGAGCGCAACACCAATTGTATCTAATGCTACCACACGGTCAGAAGGATTCGGCCCTTTCACCAAACGATAGACAATAGCCACCATAGATAAAACTACAATAACAATCGAAACCCAAATAAATGATGTCATGAACGGCTCACCTCCAATATTGCTCTTTCAAACGAATTTTTAATAGAATCGATTGTTTCCTCAATATCATTACTATCAATTACATGGATAAATAATGACTTCGAATCATCTGACACATGAACAACAACTGTACCTGGAGTTAAGGTGATTAGACTTGAAAGAAGTGTAATTTCCCATTCCTCTGTCAGCGTTGTCTCGTATTTGAAGAAAGCAGGCTGCAAATCTAGTTTCGGTTTCAGAACTAGAGTCAAAACAGACACATTGGCTAATATTAATTCTTTTATGAAAAGAATTGTCAGTTGAATGACTGCCCAAACCCGATCAATATAAAGGCGAGACCTAAAGAATTTCCTTAAGGCAATAATAACCGCAAGACCTAACAAATAACCGATGATAAATCGTGATACGGAATAGTTAGAAGATAAAAACATCCACAAAAAGGCTAAAAATAGATTTAATAATATTTGAAAGGACATTTATTCTCCTCCTTTCATAACCGCATCTGTATAAATGCTAGGGTCGCTTAAGAGTTTAGCGGCATCGCCCATAAATGGAGTTAGCCATTCTGTTCCTAACCCATAGAAAATAGAAAGTACAACTAAAAGCACTGTCGGCAGGAATAGGGTATTGTATTTGCTTTTTTGTACATCACTAGAAAGCTGTCCTTGTTCACCCCAAAATGCGTAAATAAAGATGCGCATAACCGATAATAGAACCGCGACACTAGATGCGAGGATGAAGATGCTGGACCATGTATTGCCGGCTTCAAAACCACCTTGTACAATGAGCAGTTTCCCTATGAAGCCGCTTAAAGGCGGAACCCCAACTAAACCTAATGCTGCTATTAAGAAGAACCAGCCAAGTGCTGGGTAGGTTTGCATCAAGCCCCCCATTTTACGCAAGTTAGTTGTTCCAGTTACATAAATAACAATCCCAATCAACATAAATAAAGCTGCTTTAATAATCATGTCATGGATTAAGTAAAAAATAGCGCCTTCTAATGCTGTTTCATTCATCTGTGCGACTCCAAACAAAATGACGCCGACCGCAATGACGATATTATAAATAATAATTTGCTTAACATCAAAGTGAGCAAGTGCTCCTATGCAACCAGCAATAATGGTGATAATAGATAGAATCAGCAGGATCTCATGTGTAAAGGCTAAGTCATGTGTAAAGAATAACGTGTATGTACGTGTAATAGCGTAAACACCGACTTTTGTAAGCAATGCACCAAATAGAGCAAGGACAGGTATAGGTGGTGCAGCATAAGCGCTAGGTAACCAAAAGTACAATGGGAAGATGGCTGCCTTCATTCCAAAGACCAATAAAAACAGAACAGCAATTACTGTCAAGATTCCCGGTTGTTGAATGTCCGCGATTTTCAACGAGATATCGGCCATATTCAGTGTACCAACCACAGAGTATAGGTAAGCAACTGTAATAACAAATAAAGCTGAAGAAATGACATTCACCAAGATATACTTAATCGATTCCTGTAATTGTGCTTTTTCGCCGCCAAGCACGATTAACAAATAAGAAGCCATTAATAATACTTCAAAGAATACAAACAGGTTGAAAATATCACCCGTTGTAAAAGCTCCATTTACCCCCGTAAGTATGAACATGACCCCGGGATAATAGAAGAATTGCTCTCGGTCTTTTCCGATTGAGCCAAAGCCATACCATACGATAAAGAAGGCAAGTATTAAGGTTGTCAGTACAAGGAGTGCCGACAACAGATCGGAAACCATTGTAATTCCGAATGGCACCGGCCAATTTCCGAAAGTGACGATTTGTGGTCCATTTTCATAAACATTCAGGACAAGCCCCAAAGAGCATACTATTGAAATTACAAGCCCTAGAAGCGTGGTAATGCGCTGAAAAGCTATTTTTTTCTGGCCAAACATTAAGATCATCGCAAAGAAAAATGGAATGATAATCGGCAGTAAAAGAAAGTTATTCATGCTCTTCACTTCCTTTCATTAACGACAAATCGTCAGTCTTTAGTTCATGATAAGCACGATAGGCAAGAACTAAAAAGAAGGCTGTGACACCAAAACTAATTACAATTGCCGTTAAAATTAAAGCTTGGGGAAGCGGGTCAACAAAATCGCTGGCATCATGACCACTTAACACAGGCGGTGAACTTCCCTTAAAGCTACCCATTGTTAAGATGAGCAAATGTGCGCCATGACTGAGTAAACCTGTTCCGATAATCACTCGGAGAAGACTGCGTGATAAGATTAAGTAAATAGCAGCCATAAAAAGAAAGCCGCATACAAATGCCATTACTATTTCCATTATTCATCCTCCCCAATTGTTTGAATAATGGTCATCGTCACACCAACAACAACCAAGTAAACACCTAAATCAAATAAAGCGGCAGTATGAAGCGATGTTTTGCCTAAGATCGGTAAATTGAAATAATCAAAGTAATGTGTGAAAAAAGGTTTGCCCGTAAACATCGAAAACGAAGCAGTACCTAAAGCTAAGATTAAGCCAATTGCAACCAAATAGATATAGTTAATCGGCAAGATTGTTTGAACGGTTTTTAAGTCAAATGCAATGATGAGAAGCACGATGGCACTTGCTGTCACTAAGCCTCCAACAAAGCCTCCACCTGGTGTATAATGCCCTGCGAAGAAGAGATGAACAGCATAGAAGAAAATAATGAAAAAGACAATTTTAGCAGTAAACTGCATAATGACATCATTTGTTTTCATAGTTTTTCTCCTTTCTGTGATCTGCGAAGCTTAATCATGCCATAAATCGCAATGCCGGCTATCGATAATACAGCAATTTCGAACAATGTATCGAAACCACGATAATCTACTAAAATTACGTTTACAATATTTCCTCCACCTGCTAAAGAATGCACCGTTTCTTTGTAGTATTCCGAAATAGATGGAATTATCTTTTGCGAGTGGGCTGAAAGTGCAACAAGCGTAACCATCGCGCCGACTGCCACTGAAACAAATGCTCGTCCAAATCTAAAACGAGTACGTTCTTCTTCTTTTTTATATTTAGGCAAATGATAGAAAGCCAGCAAGAATAGTGCGACAGAGATTGTTTCGATTACTAACTGTGTAAGAGCCAAATCCGGCGCGTTGAACATAACAAAGAATAGTGAAACTGTGTATCCTACAAGCCCTAAGGCCACAATCGAAGTAATTCGCGATTTTGCAAAAACGGTTGCAATCGTCCCAATCACTAAAACGATGATTAAAATAATTTGGTACACACGAATTGGTGAAGCCCCTTCAAAAGAAACTTTAAAGGCATCTTGAATAAATAAAGTTGCAATAACAATTATTGCAATCGACCCAAGCATAAAGCTTAAATAACGGCGTATCGAACCTGTCATATAAAGAGCAGAAAAACGTCCGACCCATTTATCGCATAGTTCATAGATCACAAAATCATATAAACGATTTAACGTTAGCTTAGATGGCCATAAATCGTAAATCTTTTGCCATTTGGATAAGAGCAAGAATAGGACCAAACCAAGCGCGATAATTCCAAGAGTCATCAGCAATTCAGGTGTAAACCCGCCATGCCATGCTGCAACATGTATATGAATCTCCTCTGGACTGTTGTACAGGAACGGCTGGATGGCCATTACTGCTGGTTTGATAAAAGTATCCGCAATCACATTTGGAATAAAGAATATTGTGATAACTAAGCCTGCTAAAAGAACTGGAGAGATAAGCATACCGAGTGGTGCTTCATGCGGCTTATGCGGTAATTGTTCAACCACTCCTTTTCCAGTAAAGGTTTTAAATACAAAGTAAAGGCTATAAATAAAAGTAAAGACACTTGCAATCCATGCGATGATTGGGAACAAAATTCCCCAAGTGGAAAAGTTGAATAATTCAAACTCTGTTATCGATAACATGGCTGTTAAGAACATTTCCTTACTTAAGAAGCCATTAAATGGAGGCAATCCCGCCATCGAGAAGCTTCCGATTAAAGCCACTGTAAAGCTGACAGGCATAATGCTCATCAAGCCACCAAGCTTGCGGATATCGCGTGTTCCAGCTTCATGGTCAACAATCCCGGCAATCATGAACAAGCTTCCTTTAAAGGTAGCGTGATTGATAAGATGGAAGATTGCTGCGAAAGTTGCATATTTAAATACTGTGTCTTCAGCTCCATCAACATGGAAGGCAATTGCACCGACCCCGAGTAAAGACATAATCAGCCCGAGCTGACTGACCGTTGAAAAGGCAAGAATCCCTTTTAAATCCGTTTGTTTTAGTGCAAAGAAAGAACCCCAGAATAATGTTAATAAACCAACGCCTGCTACTAGCCAAATCCAAACTTCAGATTGTGCAAAAATAGGTGTAAAGCGTGCTACAAGATAAATTCCCGCTTTAACCATAGTTGCTGAGTGAAGGTAAGCACTTACTGGTGTTGGCGCTTCCATTGCATCTGGCAGCCAAATGTAGAAAGGAAATTGGGCAGACTTGGTAAACGCCCCGAGCAAGATTAGAACAAGTGCAACAACAAATAAATCATTCGAAGCAAGCTCTGGTGCTTGGGCTATTAGCTCTCGAATCGAGAATGTATCGCCCATGAGCGAAAGGAGAACAAAGCCTCCAAGCATCATCATGCCTCCGCCAATCGTAATCATCGTTGACTTTAATGCGCCAAACCGAGATTTGTCTCTGTTGTTCCAATAACCGATTAATAAAAATGAGGAAATCGAAGTTAACTCCCAGAAGAGATACAATGTCATCATATTATCGGACTGAACAACACCGAGCATCGCACACATGAACATGAGCAAATATATATAGAAGTTATGCAGCTGTTCTTTTGTACGATCTAAATAGAAAATTGAATAGAGAACCACAAGAGCTCCAATCCCAGAGATTAGTAAAGAAAATAATAAGCTTAGCCCATCAAGATAGGACACAAATGATATGCCAAGTGATGGAATCCAATCTAACTGTGCATTCACTGAATCCCCTTTCGAGATTATGGGTATAAACATTGCGTAGTAACTAACTAGAAAGATGGGTACTAGTAAAACAAACCATCCTGTATGTATTGAATGCATTCTTTTGAAAAAGAAAGGCATAAACAATGCAGCTAGCAGTGGAATGAATATGCAAAATACCTGAAACAAAAAGAATCCCCCCTTTTAAATTTAAAAATATATATAAATTTCCTCGAATATACAAGATTATAACATTTATTATGTCTATTTTCACTTAGGTGTGAGTAGATGTACTTGATACTCTTGCAATTTACCCGTTATTATAAATAGGTAGAAAAAATTAAAAATTGAGGAATTTGTCATGAAAAATCCATATTTGTATGGTTATCTACCGTTATTTTCTGTTATTTTGTTTAGTTTAACTTTTGGAATATATTTGGTAGGGGAATCATTAGATGTCTTAACATCAATCGGCGTATATGCAGGAATGCGCGAGTTTTTAACGGATTTCGAGTTGCGTCTTTTGTTATTAATTGTATTTGCCCTGTGTTTCTTTATGTTATTTGCGGCTTTAAAGTTGATAGGAGAAACAATCCATGAAGTAGGAATGCTCTTCTTTTCTAAGGACAACAGCGGTGAAATGATCAGTGTTGCAAGAGGAGGCAATTTGATTTTCTTTGGTGGAGCATTGCTTTCCATCTTTGGAATTGAATCCTTGCCTATTCTACTTTGCATCTTTATCCTAACGATTTTTGCTTATTTTATTTACAACATTTATAAGATGAGTCAGTTTTTAACTACGCCTGGAATGATAGGGCTTATCGTTTTTGAAATCCTGTTTTGGGCGATTTTTGCCACTCTCATCGGATATGTTGTATTAAAGCTTTATAATGGTGTATTAGCAAGTTTACCATTTGCAAACTAAAAAAGGGCATTGACCACTATGTGCGGTCAATGCCTTTTTGCTATTAGTAAATTTTAAAAACATACACAGAAAGCACTATGGAATATTATTTCTACTTCATAATCGTATTAAATATCTTAAAATGCACTTTATTGTCTTTAATAGATTCCATGGATTTTGGTGTGTCATAGCCAATCCAAATAGCAGTTGTGTACTGATCGGTCATGCCGGCTAACCAAAGGTCCTTATAGTCATTCGTTGTTCCTGTTTTCACGCCAATATAATCGGATTTAGACTTTAAGCCTTTTCCAGTTCCGCTTTTTACTACATCCTGGAATAATGAGCGCATATAGCTAACAGTTTTTGGTAACCAGATCGTTTCTTTTTCTGTCGGCCAACTATAGAGGATGTCCCCATTTGCATTTGTGACTTGTCGAATGCTTCTTGCTTTGACATATGTGCCATCGATAAAGCTCGTGTAGGCATCTGCCATTTCTAGTGTCGTAACGCCGAAAGACAACCCACCTAGACCTGCAGCATAGGCTTTATCGGCCGGTACAATAGATTGGAAGTTAAATTTCTCAATGTATTGGAAAGCGTTATCCAGACCGACTTGATTTAATAATCGAATAGCTGAAGTATTAAAACTATTTTTAAACGCTGTTGAAATCGTTACATTTCCGTAAACTTTACCGCCATAGTTTTCAGGACAGAAATTATCTATGCAGTATTTTCCGCCGCTCACAATCGACTTAGGCGAATAGTTGGTCGTTTCGAAAAGTGGTCCATAAACAAGTAATGGTTTAAAGGAAGAACCAGGCTGTCGGACGGCTTGATAGGCTCGATGGAAGTCGTATTTTTTATAATCTTTACCTCCGTAAACACTAACAATTTCCCTCGTTTCATTATCAATTACAACCGAGCTGCTTTGTAAATCACCGCTGCCTAGAATGGCATTGATATTCAGCTCATCCTGTTCCTGCTTAATAGGGTCAAGCGCGGTATTTATGGTAATACCAGAGTTCAGTAGTTGCTGAACCTTGCTGTTAAGTTGTTCTTCGACTAGTGTCTTTTCTTCTTCTGATTGTGCAGCTTCAAGTTGCTCTTTGTAGCCATCATTAGTAGCGACAAGTTCCTTTAGTTCTGCAAGGACAAAAGTGCTGTAAGCGGGTTGCTGCTGTTTTTTTGCTTTCACATTTAAAAGGATGTCTTCTTTTTTATAAGCAGCCGCCTCTTCTAAAGTGATGACTTTATAGTCTGCTAAAATATCCAATAATCGTTCCTGTCTTGCCTTTGTATTATCAAAATTTTTAATAGGATCATATAAAGTTGGGTTATTTGGAATCGCGGCAATAAAAGCCATCTGTGCTATGGATAGCTCAGCTAGAGGCTTTTGGAAATAGTAGCTTGCTGCTGCTCCAATCCCGTATACATGGTTGCTATAATAGATTTCGTTTAAATACATTTCGAAAATTTCTTCTTTATCGTAAAGCTGTTCGAGCTCATAAGCATAAAATAATTCGGTTATCTTACGCTCGTAAGTTTTCTCGACTGTTAAATAGCGCATGCGAACAAGCTGCTGTGTAAGTGTACTTCCTCCTTGTTCAATGGAACCTTGAGAGTTCGCAACAACAGCACGAGTAAGGGCGCTTACATTAAAGCCGATATGTGAGTAAAACTCTTGGTCTTCACTTAATAGATAGATTTGTTTAATAACTTCCGGTATGTCCTCTAATTGCATTGGTTGTCTCCACTCAACATACTCTTCATTAAACACTTTGCCATAGCGGTCAACCATCGTAACAGGTAACGGGTTTTCCTTTTTGGGCAGCTGTATATTCTCTTGAATAGATGTTTCATTTGCTTTAGCCACTGAAAATTCAGTCCAAATTTTTTGGCCAAAGAGTAAGAGCAGTGCAAAGCAACAAAGAATTAGTAAGAAACCTACTTTTTGTCTCATTTAGATTCCTCCAAATATATGTACATTCCAAAAGAATATCATAGTTTTTATGAAAAAAGGAGGAAGTCTACTAAAGTTAGTAGAACCTCCTCCTATTTATATCGTATTTATACATGACTTTTTAAAACATCTTCGAAATATTTTTTCGGTAATTTCTGGATGACGAAAATAATAATGGCTGCAATGAGAAATAAAAAACCGGTTGAGTAAAAAACAGCCGAAATTGTTGCAAAGCCACTTATTAATCCACCAAGTACAGGACCGATAATATTACCTAGAAAACGAAAGCTTTGATTGTAGCCCATGACTTCACCCTGGATTTCAACAGGGGCTTCCCTTCTTATGAGGGCGGTAATAATCGGAATTAAACCTCCTGAAAAGATGCCGAGTAAAAATCTTAAGGCTATTAACTGCCAAAGGGAAGTAACAAATGCTTGTGGGATGATAAAGAATACACTTATAAATAAGAGAGACATCAAGACCTTTTCATAGCCGATATTATCAGCGAGTTTTCCGAAAAAGCGGCCAATCAAGATATTGCCAACCCCTGCTGCACTAAAGGTAACACCCGCTAACATCGCCACTTGCTCTGAAGTCGTTAAATGGGAAACGTACAAGGATAACAAAGGTTGAATACTAAAGTTTCCGATCTGTATTAAGGATGCTACGAACATTGTGCTTAAAATAAGTGGGTGATGGAACAACGCCCAAACAATATTTTTTCGTGAATAAAGCGAACTTTTTTCTTTTCGAATAATTTCGGGTTCGTGGATGCCAAAAATAATGATAATCGCAGCAATGGCAATCGCTATCGCTGTATAGATAAAGGTAAAGCTAAAACCAATCGCATCAGCTAAAGACCCCCCGATTACCGGCCCAAATAATGACCCTCCGACACTTCCAATTTGAAGTGTTCCCAGCGTTTTTCCTGCAATTTTTTTAGGTGTATGTTTACTTATAAAAGCCATGGAGGTAGGGATAAAACCAGTTACAATCCCCATAAGTATGCGCAAAATGAATAGTTGAATGACATTCTCCACATGCCCCATCAAAAAGATGCTTAGCGCAATCCCGAAACAGTTAATAATCATAATGGGTTTATAGCCGTATTTGTCAGCAATTCGACCCCATATTGGAGACATGATAAAAGCTGTCACAAAGGTAGCGGCAAATATTAAGCCGGACCATCGTTGGACATAGCCTTCAGAGAACTCTCCAAAGGTTTTAATATACAAGGATAAAAAGGGCATAATCATCGTCATTGAACTGGCGACGATGAAGTTTGCGACTAAAATAATCATAAAATTATGATTTCGGTTTGACATGATATCTCACATTCTTCCTAGCCATTTTTTTATAATTTACATTCCGTGCTTGACTGACACTTTGTTGTCAAGTATAACTTATTTCGTAATGCGAAGAAAGCTAAAAAGGATATTAGCGGAAAATTTAAACGTTCTATGTTAAACTGTATCGAGGTATCAAATGGTAATCTTCTCTAAATAAGATATACCCAAAACTCATATTTTTAAAAGGAGCGATCATACTATGTTTCCACAATTAACAAACGAATTAAATCCAGGTGAAGTATTAGTAGAAATGAATACAACTTTAGGGGCAGTTAAAATTAAACTATTCCCTGAGCACGCACCAAAAACTGTAGAAAACTTTTTAGGCCATGCTAAAGCAGGCTACTACAACGGAATCATTTTCCACCGCGTTATTACGGACTTCATGATCCAAGGTGGAGACCCAACTGGAACAGGTATGGGCGGACAATCAATCTGGGGCGACTCTTTTGAAGATGAATTCAATGAGAACCTATTTAACCTACGCGGAGCTCTTTCAATGGCAAACGCTGGTCCAAATACAAATGGATCTCAATTCTTCATTGTTCAAATGCAACATACGCCAAACAATATGATTGCACAAATGGAACAAGCAAAATATCCACAAGAAATCGTTGAAGCTTATGCAAAAAATGGTGGTACACCATGGTTAGACTTCAAACACACAGTATTTGGACATGTTGTTGAAGGCATGGACATTGTTGACAAAATTGCGAATGTTGACAAAGATATGCGCGACAAGCCATTAGAAGATGTTAA
>Ga0182747_1002382_pt1 | contig 13222 bp, 9 predicted proteins | sample eDN3rd30CBELigBY_FD_128526 | JGI IMG/M metagenome (GOLD analysis project Ga0182747, IMG submission 128526) | Enriched backyard soil microbial communities from Emeryville, California, USA - eDNA 3rd pass 30_C BE-Lig BY (version 2) (version 2) | ecosystem: Environmental > Terrestrial > Soil >...
GCTGCTTCCGCTCGCCAACGCAATCACCGGTTACACGGTCAAGGCGATGGAGCGGAAGATCGAACGAGGAGATTGGGCCGAGGGAAAGGTCTGGCGACGCGCGCCAGACGGCCACATCATGATCGACATCCAGGGTTATCAGCGATGGGTCGAAAGTCTGTAACCGGCGGCGTGCGTCCCAAGGGCTCGGATCGGATCCAGTTCGACTTCGAGTTCCAGGGCGTACGCTACCGCCCCACGCTCACGCGTGTGCCGACGGAGGCGAACCTGCGTCGTGCGCGCAAGCAACTCGAGGACATCAAGACGCGCATCGCGAACGGCGCGTTCTCGTTCGCCGAGGAGTTCCCTGACTATCGCTTCATGGAGAATCTCGGCGACGTGCGTGGGGCACGCACCTGCAATGAGCTGTTCGATGAGTTCCTCGCACATTGCGAGTCGCGCATGGCGAAGAAGGATCTCGCCTTCGCCACAGTCGACGGTTACCGCAAGATCATCGACTCGGTGTGGCGTCCCGAAATCGGTAAGGACCTGTTCGAGAGTGTTCGCTACACGCAACTTGCGAAGATCGCGAACAAGCACGCGTGGTCGAAGAAGACATACAACAACTGCATCAGCGCGTTGCGCTGTGCATTCGACTATGGCTACAAGGACCATCCCGAGAAGCACAATCCCGCATCCGGTCTGAAGGGCTTTCGCATCACGAAGAAAGATCGTCCGGCGATTGATCCCTTCACCATTGATGAGGCAGAGACAATCATTGCCGGCATCCACACCGACTGGGGCGAAGCACAAGGCAACTACGATGAGTTCCGCTTCTTCACGGGGCTCCGCCCTTCCGAACAAATCGCCCTGCTCGTCTCCGACTGCGATGTCACCCAGGGCAAGATCAGCGTGACGAAGGCGCGCGTGATGGCGCGCGATAAGGATCGTACGAAGACGAGCGAGGATCGGATCGTCGAGCTCTGCCCGCGGGCGCTCGAAGTCCTGAAGCGGCAGCTCGCCCTGCGTGCGCGGCTCAAGCTCGCCGGCCAGATCCAGCACGACGAACTCTTCTTCCAAGCGGACGGAAGCCCCATTCGCAACCTCCAGTATCCCTGGATCCGTTGGCGCAGCACCCTGCGCCGACTGAAGATGCGTTACCGCGACGCGTACAACGCGCGGCACTCCTCGGTGAGCTGGAATCTGATGATCGGCAAGAACCCGCTGTGGGTCGCCAAGCAACATGGCCACAGCGTGCAGACGATGCTGACGATCTACGCCGCGTGGACGGAAGGTGCGCAGGACAAGGACATCGAGGCGATCAAGCGGGCGATGGAATCGAGCCCGTCGTTGCGAGGGCTAACCGCAGATGCTGCGGTCGTCGTGCCCCTCGCATCCCCAGAATTTGGCACTAGTTTGGCACTAGAGACAGGCGGGCACCGTCTAAGCCTCGGGAAATGCAAGGAAAGGTATGGCGGAGAGAGAGGGATTCGAACCCTCGAAGGGCTTTTGACCCTTACACCCTTAGCAGGGGTGCGCCTTCGACCACTCGGCCATCTCTCCGGCGCTCGCCCGCGGCGCGAAGGCCGGCAAGAATACTGGCAGCCGCCGGGTACGTAAAGACTCGATCGTGGGAAAAGAGGAAACCGCGAAAGGCCGCGTAAGCGGCGTTGCGCCACCTACGCGGCTATTTCAGGAAATCGTTCAGGATCCAACGCCAGCAGGATGCTTGGCAGCGTCGCCCGCTGCCTGCTCTTCGCGCTTGATGCGTTCGTAGATCTCTTCACGATGGACGGCAACTTCCTTCGGCGCATTCACGCCGACGCGGACTTGATTGCCTTTGACGCCAAGAACGGTCACTGTGACATCGTTGCCGATCATCACGGTCTCACCGACGCGCCGTGTCAGGATCAACATGGGTTCGCTCCTTGCTGCAAAGCCGAGTGATCGAAGTTTGCTTGCTCGAGCAGTGCGTGACTGCGCCCCAAAGCTCGCTCGCACCTCTCACCTGGAATCCAGAGTAGGCCAGCGGTTTTGGCTTTGGGATCGGGATTTCCCTGAATATCGAAAATTCCCTCACAGCAAACACACTTTCTTACAAAAATTTTTTCGTTGACAAAGCCGTGTTTCCAAACGCGCTCACAACGAATCGATGCGTCACACAAAAACGCGCGCGACAACACGAGCAGCGGCGACATAATCCCGCTGCACCGAGACTGCGTATAAACGAGACTGGGTATAAGTAAGGCGTCGGCGCGAACCAGTTCAGTGCGTCAGCTGCGACTGCACCCAGGCACTCACCGACGCAAGCGCATCATCGAGTCCGGATGGATCGTTGCCGCCGGCCTGCGCCATGTCCGGGCGCCCGCCGCCGCGGCCGCCGACCTTCTGCGCCACCACGTTCACCAGATCTCCCGCCTTGAGCCGGGACACCTGATCGGACGTGACGCCTGCGATCAGCACCACCTTGTCGCCTTCCTGCACCGACGCCAGCACGATGGCCGCTGACTTGAGCTTGCTCTTGAGCCGATCCACAGCTTCGCGCAGCGCGGCGGCGTCCGCGCCGTCCACACGCGTTGCAACAACCTTGATACCGGCCACATCCACGGCCGTGCTCGACAGGTCCTTGCTCTGGCCGCTGGCCAGCTTGCTCTTCAGACCCGCGACTTCCTTCTCCAGCTTGCGGCTGCGGTCGATCAGTTGACGGACCTTGTCCTCGACCTCCTCGCGGCTACCTTTCACCAGCACCGAGAGGTCTCGCAAGACCTGGTCCGATTGCGCGACCCAGTCCAACGCGCCCTGGCCGGTCACGGCTTCGATGCGGCGGATGCCGGCCGCGACGCCGCTTTCGCTGGTGATCTTGAACAGGCCGATGTCGCCAGCACGACCAACGTGCGTACCCCCGCAAAGCTCGGTGGAGAAATCGCCGATTCTCAGCACCCGCACTTCGTCGTCGTATTTCTCGCCGAACAGAGCCATCGCGCCGGACGCCACGGCCGCGTCGTACTGCATCAGCTTGGTTTCTGCCGTGGCATTAGCGCGTACTTCCGCGTTCACCAGCCGCTCGATTTCCTTGAGTTCCGCAGGCGTAACCGCCGCGTAATGCGAGAAATCGAAACGCAGGCGATCGGGCGCGACCAGCGAGCCCTTCTGCGTCACGTGAGTGCCCAGCACCTTGCGCAGAGCCGCATGAAGCAGGTGGGTCGCGGAATGATTGAGCACCGTGGCGCGACGCAGGGCCGCGTTGACGTTCGCTTCGACACGATCGCCAACTTTCAGCTCACCGTGCGTCACCCGGCCCAGGTGCGCAAAAGCCGCACCAATCTTCCGAGTGTCGGCGACGGTGAACTCCACACCCTTGGCCGTGAGCGCACCCTGATCGCCCACCTGGCCGCCGCTCTCCGCATAGAAGGGCGTGCGGTCCAGAATCACCTGACCCTCGTCGCCCGTACCGAGCGACTGGACCTGTTCGTTGCCGCGCAGCAGGGCAACGATGGTCGCAGTGTCCGTCAGATGCTCATAGCCGCTGAAGATCGTCTTGCCGTCGAGCGACACGTTGGCGCGCAGATCGACGCCGAACTTGCTGGCCTCCTGCGAGCGCACGCGCTGCTCTTCCTTGGCTCGCTCGAAACCCGCCTGATCGATCGTGAGTCCGCGCTCGCGCGCAATGTCGGCGGTCATGTCGTCGGGAAAACCGAAAGTGTCGTAGAGGCGGAAAACGGTGTCTCCGGGTATCTGAGTACCGCGAAGTTTCGCGATTTCCTGTTCGAGCAGCGCCATGCCGCGCGACAGAGTTTCGGCGAACCGTTCCTCTTCCTGCTTCAGCACGCGCTCGACGTGTGCACGTTGAGCTTTCAACTCAGGGAACGCCTCGCCCATCTCCGCCTCGAGCGCGGCCACCAGCGTGTAGAAGAACGGCTGCGTCTGGCCGAGCTTGTAACCGTGACGGATGGCGCGGCGGATGATCCGGCGCAGTACGTAGCCGCGACCTTCGTTGGAAGGCAGCACGCCGTCCGCCACCAGGAAGGAGCAGGCGCGAATGTGATCCGCAATCACCTTGAGCGAGTTCGAGGCCAGGTCGGTCGTGCCGGTGGCCTGGGCGGCCGCCTTGATGAGATTCACGAACAGATCGATCTCGTAATTCGAATGCACGCCCTGCATCACGGCAGCGGTGCGTTCCAGGCCCATGCCGGTGTCGACGGAAGGCTTCGGCAGCGGCGCGAGCACGCCGTCGGCCGAGCGATCGAACTGCATGAACACCAGGTTCCAGATCTCGATCCAGCGATCGCCATCGGCGTCCTCGGATCCAGGCGGGCCGCCGGGAATGTGCGCCCCGTGATCGTAGAAAATCTCGGTGCACGGACCGCAGGGGCCGGTCTCACCCATCTGCCAGAAATTGTCCCCCGACGGGGACTTCGCAGCGTCGTCCGAACCGCCGCCCGGCTTGTCGCCGATGCGCACGATGCGATCCGCCGCGACGCCGACGTCCTTGTGCCAGATGTCGTAGGCCTCGTCGTCGGTGTGATAAACCGTGACCATCAGCCGCTTGGGGTCGATGCCCAGCCACGCGCTGCCGGTGACGAACTCCCAGGCGAAGCGGATGGCGTCCTTCTTGAAATAGTCGCCGAAGCTGAAATTGCCCAGCATCTCGAAGAAGGTGTGATGACGGGCGGTGTAGCCGACGTTCTCGAGATCGTTGTGCTTGCCGCCGGCGCGCACGCAGCGCTGCGAGCTGGTCGCGCGGCTGTAGCTGCGCTTGTCCTTGCCCAGGAACACGTCCTTGAACTGCACCATGCCGGCGTTGGTGAACAGCAGCGTCGGGTCGTTGCCTGGAACGAGCGAGCTGGAAGGCACGACCTGGTGGCCATGCTCACGGAAGAACTGAAGGAACAGCGCGCGCAGGGCGGCGCTCGACAGGCGCTTGGGGGTCGGCATACGGCTTAAAGAGTTAGGGCTTCAGTCCAGATCAAGCCCGGCGTCCCCGTCCGTGACGGAGTCGCAGGACTCCATGCCCGACTTCAAGGCGGCCCGGATCTGATCGCTGTCAAAGCCGCGATATTGAAGGAACCGGGCCTGCTTTGCACGTTCAGCCATGTTCCGGGGCGCGGCAGCGCCGAATTTGCGCCGACGTGCCGCGGTCGCCAGCGCCACCCAGTTGAACTGCGCCTCCTGCAGCTGCGCCTCGATCAGCTCGTCTGAAACCCCCTGCTGGCGCAGCTCGACGCGGATTCGCACCGGCCCCTGGCCGCGCTGGGCATGGTGGTGGACGAAGCTCGCGGCAAAGCGATCGTCCGAGACCAGCCGCTTGCCGCGCAGCTTGGCGACCACACTCTCGACGATCCCGGCCGGATGGCCCTTGCTGCGTAGCTTCCGGCCCAGCTCCTCCGAGGAATGCTCGCGCCGGGCCAGCAACCGCACCGCGGCGAGCTCGACAGCCTTGAGCAGGACCTGAGGGTCCGGCTCGTCCACCGATTCCGGTCCGCCGGGACTGGAATCGTCCGCATCGCGGGCTGGCAGTCTGGCCGGTTTAGACCGCCTCATCCTTCAGCGCCTCGCCTCGCCGCGCCGGCAGCAGCTTCACGCGCAGCTTGGCGTCGAGGTCGCTTTCGATCTCGGGATGCTCGCGCAGGAAATTGCGGGCGTTTTCCTTGCCCTGCCCGATGCGCTCACCGTTGTAGCTGTACCAGGAGCCGGATTTCTCGACCAGGCCCTGCGCCACGCCGATGTCGATCAGCTCGCCCTGACGCGAAATGCCAGCGCCGTACATGATCTCGAACTCCGCCTCGCGGAATGGCGGCGCCACCTTGTTCTTCACCACCTTGACGCGGGTCTGGTTGCCGATGACTTCCTCGCCGTTCTTGAGCGCACCGATGCGGCGGATGTCGAGCCGGACCGAGGCGTAGAACTTGAGGGCGTTGCCGCCGGTGGTGGTTTCGGGATTGCCGAACATGACGCCGATCTTCATGCGGATCTGGTTGATGAAGATGACGATGGTGTTGGAGCGCTTGATGTTGCCGGTGAGCTTGCGCAGTGCCTGCGACATCAGGCGCGCCTGCAGGCCCATGTGCGAGTCGCCCATTTCGCCTTCGATTTCGGCCTTGGGCGTGAGCGCCGCCACCGAGTCGACTACCACGATGTCCACCGCGCCGGAACGCACCAGCATGTCGGTGATCTCCAGGGCCTGCTCGCCGGTGTCCGGCTGCGACACCAGCAGCTCCTGCACGTTGACGCCGAGCTTGCCGGCGTAGGCCGGATCGAGCGCATGTTCCGCGTCCACGAAGGCGGCCGTGCCGCCGACGCGCTGCGCCTCGGCGATCGCCTGAAGGGTCAGCGTGGTCTTACCCGAGGATTCCGGACCGTAGATCTCGATGATGCGGCCGCGCGGCAGACCACCGACGCCGAGCGCGATGTCCAGCCCCAGCGAACCGGTCGAGACCACATCGACGTCGTAGGACGCGCTGGCATCGCCCAGACGCATCACCGAGCCTTTGCCGAACTGCTTCTCGATCTGGCCAAGGGCGGCGACCAGCGCCTTCTTGCGGTTCTCTTCCATCTGATTGGATCCCGATTGCGTTTAAGGGCGGGTCGAAGACCCGGCTCGAAGGTCGAAGATTAGTTCATGCCCGCGGCGGCGGTGAATGCCTGAAACTGTGTATTTGTACAGTAATTCATTATGCTGCCTCAGGCAAGCGGCCAGCGCGCCCGTACCTCGTACCTGGGGCCACCTTCTTCCGACACGGATTCGGCCAGCACGAACTCCTGCGCGTGCCATTGGAACGGCTCGATCGGCCGCGCCGGCCAGGTCCGCGGCAGCTTTCTGGCCAACGTGACGTGCGGTCGGTAGGCATCGCGCCGCAATTCGATTTGCCGCTCCAGCAGGCTGACATGCAAGCGCTCCTCCAGCTTCGCCAACTCTGACGGCGTATGGGTCGCAGGCAGCACCAGTACTTTGGAGCGCGACCAGGATTCGGCGCGGTCGAAGGTCAGGGTGAAGGCAGGCGCCGACACTGCTGCGCCGGCCGCGAGGATGTCGTCGAGCCGCTGCGCCGGCTGCTCGCCGACGAATACCACGGTCACATGCAAGTTCGCGCCGGGAGTGGGTTTGCCGCCGCTGCTGAGGACCAGCGCCGCGCTTTCGTCAGTCAGCTTGCGGCGCAGCGCCGGCGATGGCCACAAGGCAAAGAACAGCCGGTGCGCCGACCTCATCGCAGCAGTCCTCCGCACCGGTTTCAGCAGATCGAGAGATTTCCGGCCCGCACTCGCCAGACTGAAGCCCGGACGGCCAGTGCCCGAAGCTCCCTGCGGTCAGATGCCAAGAACGGACAATTCGCCCAGCGCCCGCGCAACCGTCTGACGCCGCACGGCTTCCCGGTCGCCCGCGAAGACCTCCATCGCGGTCCGCGTCTCGATCCCATCGTCCTGGTGCCAGGCCCAGGCGAACCAGACGGTGCCGACCGGCTTGTCGGCCTGGCCGCCGTCGGGCCCGGCAATGCCGGTGACGGCAACGGAGATGTGACCGCCGAACGTTTCCAGCGCGCCGATCGCCATTTCACGCACCGTCGCCTCGCTGACCGCGCCATGAGCCGCCAGGGTGGAAGGCAGCACGCCGAGCAACGTCTGCTTGAGCGTGTTGCTGTACGCGATCACCCCGCCCAGATACCACTGCGAGCTGCCGGGCACGTCGGTCAGTGCCTTGCCGATCCAGCCGCCGCTGCAGGATTCGGCTGTCACCAGCCGCCGTTCGGCGTCGAGCAGATTGGCGCCAGTGCGCGTCGCCAGCCTCTGCAGTTCATTGTCGGTATTCACGGAAACGATGGATAAGTCGCTTCCCGCCCCACGTCAAGCTGGGCATGTGCGGACTGCACCGGGCACAATGCGCACCCTCGCCAAGTTCAGGTCCGCAGCCGCAACCTTCGCCGAACAAGATGTCCGCCGCTCTCGAAAGCCATACCCCCGTCATGCAGCAGTACCTGCGCCTGAAGGCGCAGCATCCGGACACGTTGTTGTTCTACCGGATGGGAGATTTCTACGAGCTGTTTTTTGAAGACGCGAAGCGCGCGGCGCGCCTGCTCGACATCACGCTGACAGCGCGTGGCCAATCTGCTGGGCAGCCGATTCCGATGGCCGGCGTGCCCTACCACAGCGCCGAAACGTATCTGTCGCGATTGGTTCGCCGCGGCGAGTCCGTCGCCATCTGCGAACAGATCGGCGATCCGGCAAAGTCGAAAGGCCCGGTGGAGCGCCAGGTCGTGCGCATCGTCACGCCGGGCACCGTCACGGACGACGCGTTTCTCGATGCGCGTCGCGACACGCTGTTGGCTGCGTTGTACGACGACGGCGAGCAGTTCGGCCTCGCCTGGCTGGAACTGTCGAGCGGGCGATTCAGCGTCCTCGAAGGCGCGGGCGAAGAAGCATTGATCAGCGAGATCGAGCGGCTGCGGCCGGCGGAATTGCTGATTTCGGAGCAATCCAAACCCGTTGGCATCACGACGCACACTCGTGAACGGCCGATCTGGCACTTCGACCTGGACACCGCGACGCGCACGCTGTGCGAACAGTTCGCAACACGCGACCTGGCAGGCTTTGGGTGCGCCGAGCTGACGCGCGCGATCCGCGCCGCAGGCTGCTTGCTGCAATACGTCCGCGACACACAGAAGGCTGCAATTCCCCATCTGCGCGGGCTGCGCACCGAGGAGCGCAGCGAAGCCGTGCTGCTCGACGCGGCCACGCGACGCAATCTGGAGCTCGACATCAGCCTTGCCGATCGCCCGGAGTGCACCGTTGCCGCGGTTCTGGATCAAACCGCCACCGCCATGGGGGGTCGCGAATTGCGCCGCTGGCTGCATCGGCCGCTGCGCGACAGGAAGCCAGTCGAGTTACGGCTGAACGCGGTCAGCTCGCTGATCGATCATGGGCTGTATACGCCACTGCACGATCTACTTGGGCACGTCGGTGATATCGAACGCGGACTGGCGCGAGTTGCGCTGAAGAGCGCGCGTCCACGCGACCTTGCGCAACTGCGTGATGCATTGGCGCGCTTGCCCGAATTGCAGGAGTTGCTGTCCAAGCAGGACGCACCGCTGCTGCAGCAACTTGCACAGCAGACCGGAACCTATCCGGACATCCACGCCCTGCTGGTGCGCGCCATCATCGAAGCGCCACCGCCCATCCTGCGTGACGGCGGTGTAATCGCCCCGGGCTACGACGCGCAGCTGGATGAACTGAAGCAGATCAGCGATCACTCGGATCAGTACCTGCTCGACCTCGAAGCGCGCGAGCGCGAACGCAGCGGCATCCCGAGCCTGCGACTCGGCTACAACCGCGTGCAGGGCTATTACATCGAGATCAGCCGCAGCCTCGCCGACAAGGTGCCGCCGGACTATCACCGCCGCCAGACGGTCAAGAACTCGGAGCGCTACATCACTCCGGAGCTCAAGGAATTCGAGGACAAGGTGCTCGGCGCGCGCGATCGGGCGCTGGCGCGCGAGAAGCAGCTTTATGACGAACTGCTCGATCAGTTGATTGCGCGTGTTGCGGAGCTGCAGGCTACGGCAGCAGCGCTGGCCGCTCTCGACGTGCTGTCGAATTTCGCCGAACGCGCGATCGCGCTGCGCTACGCAGCGCCGCAGCTCACCGACGAACCGGTGATCGAGATCGTCGAAGGCCGACATCCGGTGGTCGAGCGCTTCATCGACCAGCCGTTCGTGCCCAACGATCTGCGACTGAACCAGCAGCGCCGCATGCTGGTCATCACCGGCCCGAACATGGGCGGTAAATCCACCTTCATGCGCCAGACCGCGCTGATCGTGATCCTGGCGCGCATCGGCAGCTACGTGCCGGCAAGCGCCGCGCGCGTCGGACCCGTGGATCGTGTATTTACCCGCATCGGCGCCTCGGACGACCTGGCCGGCGGACGCTCGACGTTCATGCTGGAGATGACCGAAGCGGCGAACATTCTCAACAACGCCACCGCGCACAGCCTGGTCCTGATGGACGAGATCGGCCGCGGCACCAGCACCTACGACGGACTGTCGCTCGCCTGGTCCTGCGCCACGCACATCGCCAGGAACGTCCGCGCCTTCACCTTGTTCGCGACCCACTACTTCGAGCTCACCTCGCTCGGCACCGAGCTCGACGGCTGCGCCAACGTGCACCTGGATGCCACCGAGCACGGTGACAAGCTGATCTTCCTGCACTCGGTCAAGGAAGGCCCTGCGAATCAGAGCTACGGCCTGCAAGTGGCTGCGCTCGCCGGCGTGCCGCCGAAAGTCATCACCGCGGCGCGGCGCTACCTGCACGAACTGGAACGCCGCTCGGCGGCAACTCACGCCCCGCGGCCACAGCAGGAACTGCTGCTCGAGATGCCGAAGGAAGAAGAACACGCTGCCGTGACGGCGCTGAAGAAACTCGATCCCGACGCGCTGACGCCGCGCGAAGCGCTGGATGCGTTATACAAACTGAAGGGCATCGCGGCCGAGTGATGAATGCGCGGCTGAAAAGCGACGTCGCTGGGGTGAATGGTCACTTCTTCGCCTCTCCCTCCAGGGAGCGGCCGTGCGATAGCGCGGGTGAGGATGTGCGCGGGCGGTAAGTGCGGAGCCCCCTCACCCTGCCCTCTCCCTAAAGGGAGACGGAAGAGTCAAGAGCTCACGGCGAGGGCTCAAGGCGCCTTCCTGAAAGCGCCATGCGTCAGAAAATACCCGGCCTGCTCGGCGACTTCGGACGAGAACAGCATGCCAGTGTGCGACGTGGGCAGCACGACATGGTCCTTCGCGCCGGGCAGCTTGGTTTCTTCCACCAGCACGGTGCCGTCGTGGTCGGTACTGAGCTCGGCAAACAGACGTCCCAGACCCATGCCCATCGAGCCGGCGATCACGCCGACATCGCGTCGGCCCGACCACTGGCGCGGTCCGCATTCGATGATTTCCTCGTTCACCGCGGAGCCGAGGATGACCTTGCCGAACGGCAGCATGCGCGCCATCCCTTTCGCTGCTTTCGATCCTTGCAGTGGCGTGCCGAGCAAGACGGCGCGCCCCGGCGGCAGATCGTCCGTGAGCTGCAACGCGCGCAGGATCACCAGTCCGCCGAGGCTGTGACCGATGAAGTGCAGCTCGTCGGCATCCTGCCCGCGTGCAAAATCCACCAGGCTGCGGCAGTGATCGGCCATCGAGCCGGTGATGGACGGATAGGAGAACGCCATGGCGCGAAACTGTCCGTCCGCTTCGAGCCGGTGCTTCAACACCCCGAGCTCGAATCCGGACATCCACAGGCCATGAACGAGAATGATGAGCGGCGAAGACATGGGCGACGGCTGCAGAATCGAGCGTTACGGAGCCGCAGGCGCGAAGGCGTGCACTCGTCGGGTATCACCTTCGCGCGTATCCCGCCGAGCGCGACTCTCGCAGCCTCGCTCGCAGCCCGAAACCTGTCGCCGAAGCGCTTGGGCCGTGCAGCCCACAGCCCGCTGCGTCACTCCGCCTTCACCGGCAGCTTCACGCGGATATGCAGCTCCTTGAGCTGCTGCTCGCTCACGGTCGTGGGCGCGTCAGTCATCAGATCCGCCGCGGTCTGCGTCTTGGGGAACGCGATCACGTCGCGGATGCTGTCGGTGCCCGCCATAAACATGACGATGCGGTCCAGGCCGAACGCGATGCCACCGTGCGGCGGCGTGCCGAACTTGAGCGCCTCCAGCAGGAAGCCGAACTTCTGCTGCGCCTCTTCGGGGCCGATGCCCAGCAGCTCGAACACGGTCGACTGCATGTCCTGGCGGTGGATACGCACCGAGCCGCCACCGATTTCCGAACCGTTCAGCACCATGTCGTAGCCCTTGGACAGGGCATTCGCCGGGTCAGCACGCAGGGCCGCAGCATCGTCTTCGCGCGGCGCAGTGAACGGATGATGCAGGGCCATCCAGCGCTTCTCGTCGGGGTCCCACTCGAACATGGGGAAGTCCACCACCCACAGCGGACGCCAGCCCGCCTGCGCCAGGCCCAGATCGTGGCCGACCTTCAGGCGCAACGCGCCGATCGAGTCGTTGACCACTTTCGCCGTGTCGGCGCCGAAGAAGATCAGATCGCCGTCCTGCGCGCCGGTGCGCGAGAGAATGCCGGCAACCGCTTCGTCGCTTAAGAACTTGAGGATGGGCGACTGCAGGCCGTCGCGACCCTTGGCGGTCTCGTTGACCTTGACGTACGCCAGGCCCTTCGCGCCGTAGCGGCCGACGAAGGCGGTGTACTCGTCGATTTCCTTGCGCGACAACCGCTGACCACCCTGCGGCACGCGCAGCGCTGCGACGCGGCCGTTCGGGTTCGAGGCCGGACCCGAGAACACCTTGAACTCACTGCCGCGAACCAGGTCCGCCACGTCGACCAGCTCCAGCGCAATGCGCAGGTCCGGCTTGTCGGAGGCGTAGCGGCGCATCGCCTCGGCATAGCTGAGCCTCGGAAACGGATTGGGCAACTCGATATTCAACACCGTCTTGAACAGGTGCCGGATCAGCTCTTCCATCAGCTGCATGATCTGCTCCTCGCTCATGAACGAGGTTTCGATATCCAGCTGGGTGAACTCGGGCTGGCGCTCGGCGCGCAGGTCCTCGTCGCGGAAGCAGCGCACGATCTGATAATAGCGGTCGAAGCCGCTCATCATGAGCAGCTGTTTGAACAGCTGCGGCGACTGCGGCAGCGCGAAGAAATGGCCCGCATGCGTGCGGCTCGGCACCAGATAGTCGCGCGCGCCTTCCGGCGTTGCCTTGGTCAGCATCGGCGTCTCGATGTCGATGAAACCATTGCTGTCGAGATAGTTGCGCATGGCCTGCGTGACGCGGTGACGCAGGCGCAGGCGGTGCTGCATGACGTCGCGACGCAGGTCCAGGTAACGATACTTGAGCCGCAGCTCTTCGTTGGTCGCTTCGTCGTGGTGGAACGGCGGCGTCTCGGAACGGCTGAGGATCTCCAGCTCGCGCGCCAGCAGCTCGACCTGGCCCGAAGGCAGGTTCGCGTTCGCCGTGCCGGCCGGGCGCGGACGCACCAGCCCGCGGATACGCACGCAGTATTCGCTGCGCAGGCGTTCGGCGCTGGCGAAGACATCCTTGGCATCCGGGTCGAACACGATCTGCAGCAATCCCTCACGATCGCGCAGGTCGACGAAGATCACGCCACCATGATCGCGCCGCCGATGGACCCAACCGGCAACGGAGACTTCCTGTCCGCTTAACTGTTCGTTGACCTGACCGCAGTAATGGGAA
>Ga0182747_1002386_pt1 | contig 13197 bp, 13 predicted proteins | sample eDN3rd30CBELigBY_FD_128526 | JGI IMG/M metagenome (GOLD analysis project Ga0182747, IMG submission 128526) | Enriched backyard soil microbial communities from Emeryville, California, USA - eDNA 3rd pass 30_C BE-Lig BY (version 2) (version 2) | ecosystem: Environmental > Terrestrial > Soil >...
ATAGAAGAAAAGATTCGTTATTTAGTAGAGGAAGGGTATTACGAAAAAGAGTTTATCGAACTGTATGACTTGGAATTTATTAAACACTTATATAAAAAAGCATATGACTACAATTTCCGCTTTCCTTCTTTTATGAGTGCGAGTAAATTTTACGACAGTTATGCGATGAAAAGCCGTGATGGTGAAGAGATTCTAGAGAAATACGAAGATCGAATTGTCATCATTGCTTTATATTTAGCGCAAGGGGACGCCGAATTAGCGGAACGAGCTGTAGAAGCGATGATGGAAGCCTACCAGCCGGCGACGCCTACCGCTTTAAATAGTGGAAAGAAAGCGCGAGGAGAGCTTGTAAGCTGTTTTAAATTATCGATGGATGACTCGATGAATAGTATTGCGGAGAATATCGGCTATTGCTTGGAACTGTCTCGCCTTGGTGGTGGGGTTGGTGTTAATCTAACTGATTTACGTCCATTGGGAGATCCGATTAAGGAGATAGCTAATCGGGCAAGCGGTGTGATTCCTGTCGCGAAGCTTCTGGAAAATTCATTTAGCTATTCCAATCAGCTTGGTCAGAGGAACGGCTCAGGTGTTGTGTATTTAAATATTTTCCATGGAGATATCGAGAATTTCATTTCCTCGAAAAAACCAAATGCCGACGATAAAATTCGTCTAGCAACGTTATCTACCGGGATTATCATACCAAGTATTTTCTTTGAACTTATGAAGCGGGATAAAGATATCGTGCTCTTCAGTCCTTATGATATTTATAAAGAATATGGGAAAAGAATGTCCGAGATTTCCATTACAGAGATGTATTACGAGTTGCTGGATAATCCGAATATCCGCAAAATCAAACGATTGAATGCGCGAAAGTTGTATACAGAAGTAAAGAAAGCGCAATTTGAATCAGGTTATCCATTTGAAATTTTTGATGATAATGTGAATGAAGTACATCCTTTGAAAAATATAGGCCGGGTGCAAATGTCGAATCTCTGTACAGAAATCTTGCAGGTGCAGCAAAAGAGCATCATCACAGACCAGGATGAGCCGAATGAGTATGGCTTGGATGTTTCGTGTAATCTAGGGTCAATCGATATCCACGAGGCAAGTAAAGCAGCTGATTTTGAGAAGCTGGTAGATACAGCGATGCGCCTTCTAACAAATGTCTCTCAAATGACCTATATCAAAAACGTTCCATCTGTAGCAAAGGCCAATAAACTAATGCATTCTGTAGGGCTTGGGGTAATGAATTTGCACGGACATTTAGTGACGCAAGGAATCATGTACGGTTCAAAGGAATCCATTGAATTTATCGATGCTTTCATGGAAGCGCTAAACTACTACTCTCTTAAAAGTTCGATGGAGATTGCCAAGGAACGTGGGGAAACGTTCTATGGATTTGAAGAGAGTGAATATGCAAATGGGAACTACTTCACTGCTTATATCAATAAAGAAGAAAAGTCGTTTCATAAAGAAACAATTCGAGCTCTTGGAAAAGTACCGATTATTACAGCTGAAATGTGGAAGGGGTTAAAAAAAGAAGTACAAAAAAATGGGTTGATTAATGCATAAACTTATTGTGCCTTTACATGGCAACATGTATCGAAAATGGATTTAAATGCTGGAACCCCCTAAAGCCTTCTTGCCAAAGCGAAACTGGAAACGGTAAGCGTAAAGGAGCGAGAGCAGAAAAAAGTAGAAGGATTTAATTAGAGCAGAAATGGACTAATTAATTTTAATGGGAAATCAGCAGGGAACTATCTAAAAATATAGAAATTATTAATGATAGACCCTCAACGACTACCATATCCACACCCTATTAAAAATAGCCAAGGAGAGATCTAATTGGATATTTTTACACTTAGAACCTACTCAAAAAATAGAAGCTTAGGAAGAATAATTGAGAAAGAATGTGTTATATGTAATAGAACTTTTAGTGTCCCTTTCGGTAGAAGATATGCTGTGACTACATGCTGTAAATACTGCCAAACCCTTGCTTTGTCATGGAAAAAGAATGAAGGGCGTTATGTGTTATGTAAAATGTGCGATAAACCAATATGGGAAATGCCTTCTAGACATTCTAAGTACTGTTCAAAACGTTGTCATAACTTGGCAATGTCCGTTTTACCAGATGAAATGAATCTTGGTATTATTCAAACTGGTAGAAAGAAGTACTATGGGGCGAATTGGTTATCTCAAAGAAAACGTGCTAGAATGCGAGATGGATTTATTTGTCAAAGGTGCGGAATTACTGAAAAAAAGTATGGGCAAGAATTATCTGTACACCATAAAATTCCGTTTGTCTACTTTGAAAACTATTTAGAGGCAAATAAACTTGAAAATTTGATCTCTGTTTGCGAACCTTGTCATAGAAAAATTCATAGTGGTGAAAATCACACATTAAATTTCGATAAAGAAAAAATTGTTTTTAAAAATGAATTGAATAAGGTGCAAACAAAACAAAAAGAAAACGCATTAAAAGTTCTTGAATTATTACTTAATACTGATAAAACATTAAAAGAAATTTCTCAATTAACGTGTGTTTCCTATAGTAAGGTGCAAAAAATATATAGAGGAAAAAGCTGGAGAAATTTATATGATATTCCGCCAAGAGAAATAAGGCCAAGAGCAAAAGGAATTGAAAAGGCATTAAAAGTACATTCTTTGCTTATAAATACAAATCTAACTCTAACGGAAATATCGGAAATAGCGAAATGCTCTCTAGCAATGGTACAAGATTTGTATAAAGGAAAAACTTATACCGATTTATATGAAACTCCTCCATTTAAGGTTGCGCCAAGAAGAAAAGCTAATGAAATAAAACAATAGGGTGATTGTATAGTCTACTCCCACTTCACAATGAAGTGCTAAATATCTCGAAAGAGAGGGTACAAAGGATAGAATCGCGATTGCTCCAACGGGTTCCATAAGTTATATCAGATCATGCACGGCTTCAATTGCCCCTTGTACAGAAAGGGTAGAGGTACGTGACTATGCTGATAGCCGCACGATTTACCCGATGCCATATTTAACGAACGACAATGCTCACCTTTATGTGGAAGCCTATGAGGTCAATGCCTATGATCTAATCGATTTGTATGCTGCTGCGCAAAAGCATGTGGATCAAGGGATTTCAATGACATTATATGTAACCGATGCATGGACAACTGAACAATTGGCGAAAATTTATATTTACGCTTGGATGCGCGGCATCAAGTCGGTTTACTACGTACGTCAACGATTGCAAACATTAGAGGAGTGTGTAGCATGTCAAATTTAATCTATGAAGCTGTTAATTGGAACAAACCGACAAGTGAGCTTGCTCAAATCTTTTGGGACCAGCAATGGAAGCAAATATGGTTCCCGGAAGAAATTGCAGTTAGTAAAGATGTGAAGCAGTGGCAAAGCTTCGAGCACCAGGAAACCTACAAAAAAGTATTTGCTGGCCTGACATTGCTGGATACGGTCCAAACAAATATTGGAATGAACCAAATTGCTGCTTATGCAACCGATCTGCAAGAAAAAGCCGTATTTACCGTCTTCGGAGCTTTTGAAGCCATCCATGCAAAATCCTATTCTTATATTTTCACTACGCTTTGCACAAACACAGAAATTGATGAATTGTTCGAATGGGTAAAGAAAAACGAATATCTGCAATACAAGGCCAATAAAATTGGGGATATCTACAACGGGGTAGAGCAAGGGATTCCAGAAAGCTTATGGAAAGGAATGTTTGCATCTGTCATGCTAGAATCATTCCTATTCTATTCAGGGTTTTTCTATCCCCTTTTTCTAGGTGGACAAGGCATTTTACGGAATTCAGCAGAGGTCATTTCGCTTATCTTACGGGATGAATCGATTCATGGAGTTGCGGTAGGATTCTTTGCTCAAAATCTCTTCAAGCAATTTTCAAAAGAAAAGCAGGATGAGCTAAAAGTGTGGGGATATGAATTATTGCTGGATCTGTATCAAAATGAAATGAGCTATACAGATGATGTCTATGCAGAAACAGGTCTTTCTCCAGATGTGAAAGCCTATGTTCGCTATAACGCAAATAAAGCGTTGATGAATGTCGGCTTTGAGGCAATGTTCCCGGAAGAAGAAGTAAATCCAATCGTTATGAACGGGATTCGTAACGAAGGCTCAACTTACGATTTCTTCAGTCAAAAGGGATCTACCTATGCAAAAGCGAAAGTAGCACCAATCACTGATTCGACATTTGATTTCAAAAAAAGAATCTAGTAGGTCAGAACTTCCGCCTTCTATGGACCTGTTCCCTGGACAATTCGCAATTGTCCAGGGGCGGGGGCCAGGTCCATATACAATTTCCACACAATTCCGGCACAGCTTCTTGTCTATATTTGTAGAACGATTTTTAAAGGAATGTAGTAATTTTTTGCGAATTGTATGGAGTAAGGGGTGATATGTATGTCTGAGATAACAGTAGTATCTGATACATCAACTGGTGAAGATCTTATTTATAGTACGCAGGCGGTTAGTAAAATTGTAGGTGTACACGATAGGACTTTAAGAGGTTATTGCTCTATCATGCAAAAGCATAATTATGACTTCCAAAAAAACAAAAACGGGCACCGCATCTACTATAAAAAAGATATTGAAATGATTAAGAAAATAGTCGATCTAAAAAAATCTAGTTCCCTGACAATCAAACAAGCAGTAAGTGAAATTCTTGGAGAAGCGGTGGAAGAAATAAAAGACCGCTCAGAAAAAAAAACAAAAGAAAAAATGGACATGAACCAGCTGCTAGAAGAATTTTCTACATTCAAGAATGAACAAATGGAGTTCAATAAAACACTATTGGAACAGTTAATCAAACAAGAGCGTTATATAAAAACTAGCATCGAAGAAAGAGATAAAAAATTAATGTTTGCGATGAAGGAATCAATGGAAACCAGAAGACAGCTTGCAGCGGCTGTTGAAGCTGAAAGAGTAAGGGAGAAAAAGAAAAAAGTATGGTGGCAATTTTGGAAATGAAGAATAATCTATTCATTAAAAGATAAAGTAGCTTGCGAATTTAGACATCCGCGGGCTATTTTTGTTTTGCTCAACTATTTAACAACCAATGGAAATAAGCGTATAGTAAAACTAATAGATTTACTTAGAAAGAAGGTCTTAGATGTTGGGTGAATTCAATAAACGCCTCCAAAAACTGATGCCGATTTTAACACCGGCAAGCCTTATTGCGGGAGTTCTGCTGGAAGATGCCGGAGGTCGATTGCTATTTCTCGTTCCATGGCTATTTGCCTTTATGACCTTTGCGGGAAGCTTAAGCATGAACTTTCACGGCTTGCGAAGCTTCGTAAAGTATCCGTGGGTTATTTTGTTTACTATTGCTTTCTTACATATCCTCATGCCGGTTTGGGCATATTTTATCTCTAGCCTTTTATTCGACGATCATTTATTAACTATTGGATTTGTTCTTTCCGTTGCTGTTCCTACTGGAATAACAAGTTTTATATGGGCCAGCATTTGTAGGGGGCACCTCCCGCTTTGTCTATCCATAATATTGATTGATACAATCCTTTCGCCCATCGTGCTGCCTTTATTGGTTCACTTTGTAGTAGGTGAAAAAATTGCGATCAATACAATGGCCATAATGCTGGATTTATTATGGATGATTGTATTGCCATCCATAGCAGCCGTTTTATTAAATGAATGGACCAAAGGGAAGATTAATGAAACCCTGGGTAAAAAATTGGCCCCTTTTCAGAAGTTAAGTCTATTTTTGATAGTAGGAATTAATAGCAGTGCCATTGCTCCTTTCTTGAAAAACATTACATGGGAAATCATCTGGATTATCGTGGTTGTTATGTTAGTCGCCATCTGTGGGTATTCAATGTGTTTAGTTTTGGGGCACTTTTTATTCAAGGATTTTGATATCATTTCAACCGTTGTCTTCACTGGAGGAATGCGCAATATTGCTGTAGGAGTAGTAGTAGCAAGTACTTACTTCCCAGCTAAAGTCGTGATGCCTGTTGTATTTGGCATGCTGTTCCAGCAAATACTTGCCTCACAGTTTAGTAGAATATTAGAAAAGTATAAAGAGAAGTTTTTCTCTGATGGAGGGGCACTGAATCATGAGGAATCTTCATTAGTTCGGTAAGAAAAGGGAATGGGGATGAAATATGTTATTGGACATTATTCCGTATAGTAGCGATTATGCTGAACAAACGGTAGAAATGTGGAGAAATAGTAAAGAACAAGCGATTGGACAAAAGGAAATTCATAGTTTTGAAAATCATGTCTATTTCTTAAACCATATTTTATGCGTTCAGTACAAAGTAGAACTGGCACTATTCAATCAACAAGTCGTCGGAATGATTGCATACAATGCTAAGGAAATAAGTCAGCTCTATATCCATTTAGAATTTCAAGGGCAAGGTATAGGCGGCACTTTACTGGCAAGAGCAAAAGGGCAGTCAGATGGAAAACTAACCTTATATACCTTCGAGGTGAATAAAAAGGCGCAACTATTTTATGAGAAGCATGGATTTCGGATTATTGGAAGTGGTCATGAAAACGAAGAGGATTTGCCCGATCTACTTTACGAATGGGAAGTATGAACTAATGTACTTCTCTTTTTGTTGTTCTAAAGTCATTGGTCAGATAACTTTAGCTCTATGGATTAGAATTCAGAAAAGTGTTACTTTTGTTGTAGGAAGTAAAATAAAAAGGAGTTGTAGAATCACATGGGCATTAAAGCAACCAATGCACTTTTCATTGCCAATTTATTATTAGCAGTTTTATTAATCGTTAACCTTTTATTTTCAGCATCCATGCCAACGACGATTATTAGTGCAGTTGGAATCATCATTCTGGTAAGCATCACATTCTATACATATAAATCTATTACTCAACCATTGAAAAAAACCCTTCAAATGACTAGGCAGATAAAGGGCGGGGAATTAGTAAGTATTGAACCTTCAGATGTGAAAAATGAGATAGGCGAAATTTCTCACTCTTTAAAAAGTATGGGAGAGAATCTTAAAACAATTTTTAGCCAGTTAGGGAGCTTATCGGAGCAATTAGTTACATCCTCAAGCAATTTGAAGGCATCTACTGAACAAACAAATGTGTCGACAAGCCAAATGGCCGCTGCAATATCAGAAGTAGCAGGCAGTGTGGATGTTCAAGGCAAAAACATTCAAGAAAGTGCAACAGCAATGAGCGAGATTGCTATTGGGATTGGCCGTGTGGCACAAACAACGAATAGTGTTGCCGAATCGGCTTCTGAAACAACTGCACAAGCGAATTTAGGCAATACCTACATCCGAAAAATTGATGAGCAAATGAACTCTATCTATCATGTAAATAATGAAACGAATTCCGTGATGAAAGAGCTGGAAGGTAAGTCGACAAAAATTGGCAGTATTATTGGAGTCATTACTGGAATTGCTGATCAAACGAATCTATTGGCATTAAATGCAGCCATTGAATCAGCACGTGCAGGGGAGCATGGCAAGGGATTTGCTGTCGTTGCAAATGAAGTTAGACTCTTAGCGGAACAATCAAAAGAAGCTTCAAAACAAATTGAAGAAATTATCAAGCTGATTCAAGAAGATACAAATCAAGCTTATGAGATGACAAATAGAGCAACCGAGGAAACGAAAACCGGTTTAGAGCTAGTAGAGGTAACAGGTAAAACATTTACTCAAATTTTGACATCCGTTGAAAGCGTAAGTGCTCAGACTCAAGAGTTATCGGCAGTCGTTGAAGAGATGTCTGCAAGCACAGAACAAGTAAATGCATCCTTTGAGGATGTATCGCAGTTGGCGCAAAATTCTACATGGAAGATGTCGGAAATAGCAGCTGCTTCCGAACAAAATTCTTCTGCATTAAAAGACGTTTCATCCGCAACAATCGCCTTGGCGGACGTGGCAGAAAAATTGCAGGGAATGGTAAGGAAGTAATTAACCAGTTAGCTATGAAAGAGTGTCAAAGCCGATTGAATCGGAGGGCACTCTTTTTTAGTTGAAAATTTCCAAATAGTGCTAATTGCCCTTTAGTTTTTCGGATCATTAGGATACAGTATTGGAACAAATCGAGGTGTTTATTTTGAAAGGATTCGACTATTTCCATCCTTTAGTATGGAGTATTTTATTCGGCACGATTTTTACTCGGGCAGCAAGCTTTATGACAATTCCATTTCTCGCCCTTTATCTTCATAGCGAGTTGAATGCTACGCCGCTAGTGATTGGTGTAACGCTTGGGGCGGCTCAATTATTTGCCACCTTTGGGGGGATCTTCGGTGGTTTTTTAACAGATAAATTAGGAAGAAAACTTGTCATCTGCATTACTATTTTTGTTTGGAGCGGCGTCTTCTTTGGATTTGCAATCGTTCAAAGTATTCCATTATTTATGATTCTTAGCAGTTTAAATGGCTTGTGCCGCTCCTTTTTTGAACCCGCAACACAGGCGTTAATGATTGATTTTACAGAAAAAGAAAAACGTAGAAGATTGTTTTCAATTCGCTACACAAGCATCAACATTGCCGGTGTAATCGGGCCGGTATTAGGCGTTTGGATCTCTAGTTTATCAAGCGCTGTTATGCCTTTTATCATCACAGGGGCAATGTATGGCGTCTATGGTTTTATACTGATTGGATTATTAAATCATTTTGAAATGCGCCAACAGCTAGCAACCGAAAGGCAAACCCTTTCCAAAATGTTAAAGGTTGTAGGGACTGATACAAAGCTGCTTCTTTTACTGGCCGGCGGGGTGCTTGTTAGTCTTGGTTACTCACAATACGATTCAACACTGCCTCAGCTAGTTAATCTTTCGGTAGAAGATGGCGTCCAATTATATTCGGCCCTTTTAGTCATCAATGCTTCCATTGTTTTAGTGCTGCAGCTGCCAATCAGCGTTTATACGGAGAAAATTTCTACCTACAAAAGTTTGAGTCTGGGGATGTGCTTCTTCGCTTTTGGTTTTATATTATTCAATATTGCAGCTAGCTGGACTTTGTTTATTATAGCGATGATTGTCTTTACGGTAGGGGAGATATTCGCCTTCCCTATGATGAATGCAATGATTGAGGAGATTGCACCTGACACGCAGAAAGCTACTTATTTAGGCGCATCTCAATTGAAAAATATTGGCGGATTCATCGGTCCGATTTTTGGCGGCTGGCTTCTAACGCATTATGTGGGTGAAATATACTTTGTCATGGCAGGAATTACTTTACTAAGTCTCGTATTTTACAAAAATGCATTATCTATGAATAAAGCAGGTTAAAAATAGAGAAATGAGGGATTCAATTTGAATGAAAGGTACCCGATCGGAGAGTTCTCATGCAATGAAGTGATCTCTTCAGAAGAAATTCAGCAATGGATTCAGGATATTAAAACACTGCCTGCAAGATTGATAGAAGCGTTAACTGAACTTGAAGTGGAGATGTTGAAAAAAACGTATCGAAAAGGTGGATGGACCATCCAACAGCTTGTCCACCATATTGCAGATAGTCATCTCAATTCATATATCCGTTTTAAATTAGCTTTAACGGAAAAAAATCCGACAATAAAACCTTATGCAGAAGATCACTGGGCGGAGCTTGCGGATTCAAATCTTCCTATTGAAGTATCGTTAACCTTAATTAAAGGATTGCACGAACGTTGGGTGTACTTATTAGAAAATCTTACAGATGAGCAACTAAAAAGTACTTTCACCCATCCTCAATCTGGTGTCATTACTCTTGAAAAAAATATCGGAATTTATGCTTGGCACGGAAATCACCATCTAGCCCATATTAAAAATGCCATTCAAAAATAAAGAGAGTCACCCCTTTCAAAAATGGGAGGGTGACTCTCTTTTGCTCTTTTAAGGAATTCTTAAAAATACATGCTGCAATTACTATGTTCCTTTATTGGTTGGATATAACCTTTTCTGCTTCCTTTGCTGCCTCAATACTTGTGTTAAAAGGAGCTGAACTAATTTAGTTTCAGGGGTGTCATGTGCAGGGTGAACTAAGTTGTTTCTCTCTAGTGGGTCTCTTGTTAAATTGTATAACTCAAATTCTTCTTCAACGGGTTTGGTATTGGTTGTATTAATCACCATATTCGCTTCTTTTTTATCGGAAATCCTTGTTGTGAACACTGTTGAAGTTTCAATATCCGAGCAATTAGGTGTACTCCAAAATTGAGGGTTATCAAAATAACGCGTATATTTCCAAATCTCTTCCGTGTCATCCTTGCCAGTAGGTAATTTTATAATAATCGATTCCAAATGATTTGGCTGAACGACAGCTGAATAATCCTCCCCTTGTAGGGTTGTTTGATTAAGCCCTTTTGTGACTTCATCATCCGTCATAAAGTAAAGAGGTTCATTCGTCCATTCAAGCGTATTTTCTCCGGTAATAAGGGAAGCAAGGTTCCTTCCGACAAATGGATGTACCTCGGAATGGGTGTTGCGCAATTCTTCTTGTACTCCGTCTATATCGATGCCTGCTAGCTCTAAAAGTGTAGGGAGGATATCTACATGACTTGTGAGAATGTCGGTTTCTTTTGGTTCTGTAAATAGTTTCGGACTATGGATAATGAAAGGAACATGCAGCGCTTCTTCGTAAGCATTGTGCCACTTTTGGAACAGCCCCCCATGGGCACCAAGCAAGCTTCCGTGATCTGAGGTGAAAATGATGATGGTATCTTCATAGAACATTGAATTTGCAAGCGCAGTATAAACTTTAAATAATTCTTCGTCTACTTTCTTGTGGAGGGAATAGTATAGCTGTCTATAAAACTCGGAATCGATTGTTGGCTGAAAGGCATTTTGGTACACATCTCTATAACTCATTTGAGCCTTTGGTTTTGTTCGCAGATTTTCCTTTGATGTAGGTGCTGGTGGAATATCGGGTACTGAAGGATCAACTTCAAAGTTATAGGCAGGGCTAAGTCTGGAAAGCTGTCCGAATAGCGTAATATCGTGTGGATTTACAAGTGAAGAGACAATGAGCCATGGTTTATGATGGGTTTGTGGATTTTGTTCTAATGATTGAATTAATTCCACAACCTCAGCAGCATAAATTTCGTCGCGTCCACTTAACCCGACTTTTGCTGAAGATCCAGAATTCCGAGGGTCTGCTCCATGAGGTTCAGGTCCAATCCAACCATCAAATCCGTATGCGTTTAATCGATTCGCCTCTTCATAGAGCTTTTCTTTTGTAGAATCGGGAATGCCTGTAGTTGTATCATAACTGGGTAGTGCATTGTGTGTACCAGGAATTAGAATATCCTCGTCTGACAGATGCCATTTACCCTTCCAAAAGGTTTGGTAGCCTGCAGTACGAAAATAGTTGCCCAGAGTAGGTACGGTATTAGAGCCAAGCCAATAAACGTTGGGATCAAATGCCCCTTTGGCAGCGCCGGTTGTTTGGGTAACGCCATGCAATGAGGGGTAATGCCCCGTAAATAAAGTGGTTCTGCTAGGTGAACAAGCAGTACTGCCGATATAATGATTTAAAAAGGAGAGTCCTTTTTCACGTAATATTTCTTGTGTAATTAAATTTTCTTTTCGCCATTCCTTTAATGCTTCATTTTCATAACAGGGCGAGAAACGCTCTTCATCGACGATTAGAAAAAGAATATTAGGTTGTTTAGATTCATTCGTTGAATTCAAAATATTCACCCCTTTATTCAATTATTATATGTCATACTGTTTATAAAAGTTAGCGTATTTGGTTTAGAATATACTGTATGAAGAATCTTTTCAGTACATGAAATCGTTAGTAATTAAATAGGAAAGGGAGGTTATTATGTTTTTTAAAATATATAGAATCATACATATTATATGGACTGCCATTTTTGCTTTCTTCATTTCCATACCTATATTGGAAAGAGGGGGCATAGACAGTGGCGTATATGATGATGTCTTTTTTGTCGCACTTTGGATTATTGGCCTCGTGTTCTTATTCATTAAGAAGCTAACGAACTTTGGTTTTATTTTAACGATCATGCCGTTGCTATTTGCTATCTTCATTTTTATTTTTTAGCAATAATCCCATTTGACATAACACCTTTTAGTTCTATATAATCGAAATATAACACCTAGAGGTTTTATCTTGATTATAAGGAGCATTTACAACATGACAAATGAGCAAAAAAATTTACCGGATATCATGCAAACTGTATCCATAGACGCACCCATCAAGAAGGTATGGAATTATGTATCGACAGCAGAAGGAATTTCAGAATGGTTTATGCCAAACGATTTCAAACTAGAGGTGGGGCACGAATTTACAATCCAATCTCCTTTTGGTCCATCTCCTTGTAAAGTAGTTGAAGTTGAAGAGCCTACGAAGATTTCAATTCAATGGGATACAGATGGATGGGAGCTGATTTTCCTGCTGAAAGATATGGGAAATGAAACTGAATTCACAGTCATTCATGGCGGCTGGAAGGAAGCAGAGACAATCGTACCGAAAGCCGGGCGTCCACAATCAGCAATTCGCGATACAATGAATCTAGGTTGGGCAGGAATTGTTCAGAAATTAAAACAATTGGTTGAAGCATAATGACTTCCGAGCTGCAAAAGGTGGATGTCTTTCAGGCAATTGCTGATCCTACAAGGAGAGAAGTGCTTCACTTACTTTCTGAAAAAAATCGATCGATTGCTGAACTGTCTTCCCATTTTGAAGTGAGTCGAACTGCTGTTGTAAAACATCTCAATGTTTTAACAGAAGCAGGATTAGTACGTGGCGAGAAGAATGGTCGAGAAAAAATCTATCATCTACAACCTGAACCCTTGAAGGAATTGCAGGATTGGCTAGCTTACTATGAAAAATTCTGGTATAACAAATTAACAAAATTGAAGTATGTCGTTGAAAACGATGGCTTAAAATAGGGACAAAAAAGAATCTCTTTGGAGTATGGATCCAAAAGAGATTCTTTTTTTAAAGTATAAGGAAGTATAAATTTTCAAGGTTGAATGTCTAGCTCCAGCACCCTAGCCCCTCGAGCGTTTCAACTCCTCCTACGAAGGCAAAGAGCGTCTTCTAGTCAGAGTCTCCAACGCTTTTCGTGGCTGAGCGAGGGCGCTTGCGCTTTTTCTTATTCAATCAATATCAACTTACCACCAAAAAGCGCCTGCTAGTGCAATTCCTGCAATGGCGCCAATCGCAATTCCAATACCTAGTCCGCTTCCGCCAAAACCCCAAAAGCCAAGGCCGAATCCGCCAAAACCGCG
>Ga0182747_1002388_pt1 | contig 13188 bp, 13 predicted proteins | sample eDN3rd30CBELigBY_FD_128526 | JGI IMG/M metagenome (GOLD analysis project Ga0182747, IMG submission 128526) | Enriched backyard soil microbial communities from Emeryville, California, USA - eDNA 3rd pass 30_C BE-Lig BY (version 2) (version 2) | ecosystem: Environmental > Terrestrial > Soil >...
ACAGGTAGGTCAGCGACCGCCAAGTTTTTGAATATCTATGCAGATTCGGGACTTTACCCAGAGGCCCGGTTTCTCATTATTGAGCATGTCACTCCCGAATTGCTGTGGCAGCCGGAGTACCTGGATCAGCCGAACGGCGCCATCGGGCTCGAAGAAGTGTTTCTATGCGTGGATGATCCGTCCGCTGTGCTTGGAAAACTCAAGCAACTTGTTGGCGGCGAAGCGACGCCGGATTCTTTGCGGCTTTCGTCAGGCAGCCTATTCGTGCTGAGCCCGGCCGAATTAAAAAAGCGGATACCGGGAGCAGCCGATATCCGGACGCCGTTCGTAGCCGGATTTACGGTTACAGTCGCGGATATTGACAAGACCGGCCGGCTGCTTCGCGACAGTAAAATCGACGTAGTGGCCGGAAAGGATGCTCTCTGGGTTGGCGCCGAGGATGTTTGCGGCGCTGCGGTATGTTTCAAGCAGGCTTAGAAAGAGAAACATGAAAGCAGCGGTTCTCGAGCGTCACGGCGATTCCGGCAACATCGTCATCAAGTCCGGCTTCCCGGATCCCGTCTGCGATCCCGAGCATGTCGTGATCCGCGTTGCAGCGACGGCACTGAATTATCACGATCTGTTCACGCGGAACGGAATGCCCGGCATCAAGATTCCGCTGCCTCTCATCATGGGCATCGATATCGCCGGTACCATTCATACGGTGGGCGAGGGTGTTGGCGAGTGGAAAGTCGGCGATCGCGTTCTCGTCGATCCGGCCGACCGGAGGGTTGGCGGCGGGCTGATTGGCGAGACCAGTCACGGCGGTCTTGCGGAAATGTGCAAAGTACCGGCGAGGCAGCTCATCCGTATTCCCGACGGGGTCGACTTTCCGGATGCTGCTGCACTTCCGGTGGCTTACGGCACGGCGCGGCGAATGATGCTGACGCGCGGAAAAATTCAGAAGGGCGAGAAAGTTCTAATTCTGGGAGCCAGCGGCGGCGTCGGCACTTGTTGCGTGATGCTTGCGAAATTGGCGGGCGCTGAAGTGATCGCCTGTGCCGGCAGCCCCGAAAAATTGGATCGCCTGAAAAAGATGGGGGCCGATCACGTCATCGACTATCGGTCGCCTGACTGGTTCAAGCAGATTTATACGCAGTTCGGAAAACCCAATCGCCGCTCGTATGAAGGCGGTGTCGACGTTGTCGTCAATTTTACCGGCGGCGAGACATGGGTGCCTTCGCTTCGTGTTTTGCGAAAGGGAGGGCGCCTGTTGACCTGCGGCGCGACCGCGGGCTTCGATCCGAAGACCGATATCCGGTTCATATGGACGTTCGAGCTCGACATTCTGGGCTCGAACGGATGGACCAAAGAGGATCTCGTTGCCTTGTTGGATCTGGTGAAAGAAGGCAAGTTGCGTCCTGTCATTCATGAAGTGCTGCCGCTCGAACGCGTGCGCGATGCGTTTGCATTGCTCGAAAACCGGGACATTTTCGGAAAAGTGATTATCAAGCCATGAACATGACACTCGCTGAAATTCAGGCGCGTTTTGAGCGATCGCCTTTCATCAGTTTTCTCGGTCTTGTTGTGCTCGAGGCGGATCATGACAAAGGTAGAGTCAAGATGCGCATGCCGATGCGGCCGGAGTTCGAGCGGCAGGCAAATGCCGATCAGATTCACGGCGGCATCATTTCCGCATTGATTGATACGGCCGGGGACTACGCATTGATCATGACGGCCGGCGTCGGCATCCCGACAATCAATTTTCGGACAGACTACCTTTCGCCGGCGAAAGCCGGCGATTTGATCGCCGTCGCGGAGGTCCGAAAACGAGGCCGCAGCATCAGTGTCGTCGACATCGAAATCCGCGATGCGAGCGACAAACTGATAGCGCTCGGCCGCGGCACTTACAGTACGGCTGTCGTTCCGTCTGCGACCTGAAGCATCAATCCTTCGGAAAGCGTGCCTGCGCCCATTTGATCGCGGCGGAGAATCCTTCGCTATTGATGCGTTCGGTCAATTCCTGTTTCAGCGGGTTTGCCGTCGTCTTGATTGTCGCGAACATGTCGACGCCAAGCTCGATGGCGGCATGAAAGCCCATGATTTCATAGACGCGATTGACCGTCGTCTTGTTGTAGTGCCAGGTTTCCGGCTGGAAGGCTTCCATTTTCGTCGCAAGCTTGGTGACGACTTTTTCAAGCTCGCCCTTCGGCGCGACTTCGGTCAGCGCGCCATAAGACATCGCCTTCTCGGCCGAAATAACGTCTCCGGTTAACAGTATGTGCTTGGCTTGCCGTAGCCCCATGATCCACGGCGAGATGAGCCAGGGCGGCGCATCGGCAAAGCGGATTTCCGGCTCGCCGAGCTTGGCGTCGGCATCGGCGATCACGAAGTCGCAAGTCATCGCGAGCTCGAAGCCGCCGCCGAGGCAATATCCTTCGACCGCGGCGATTACCGGTTTTTTCAGTTGCCAGATCGTCCAGCAAGTCTGGTTGCCGATCGTGATGAAGCCCCGGGGCGGCTTGTAGGTGTGCGTAAAGGATTTGCCCAACGCTTCGCTGAGGTCGTTTCCGGTCGAAAAGTTTCCGCCGCCCCCGCGGATCACCACGCAGCGGATATTTTCGTCTTCCTCGGCGCCGAGGAGGGCTTCGCGCAGTTCGCGGTAGAGCGGAAGGTTGAAGGCGTTCCGCTGTTTGATGCGATTGAGCGTAATCCAGCGCGTTTTCGAGCGATCTTCGACCAGGATGGTTTCGTAGCTTTTCGTCATGGACGTTCCGACCCCGTAACTTTCTGCGGTTGCGATAGTCGCGCGGAAAGGGTAATTGTCAAGCAAATATACATTTCGGTTTCGCGGCGATCTCACTATTATTGGTCCTCACGCAACCACGGAACGATTCGAAGAGGTTTGAGTGTCCATAAATTACGGCAACATCAGCACTGAAGGTGTCGCATCGCAGATCGCGAACAACTTGCGCGATGCGATCGTCGAAGGCCGGTTGAAAGTTGATGAACGATTGCCGACGGAGGAAGAGCTCGCCGAGCGCTTCGGTGTATCGCGGCCGACGATTCGCGAAGCCTTGAAGCGCCTTGCGGCGCAGAATCTTATTCACACGCGGCGCGGGCCCACGGGCGGATCGTTCGTCAAGAAGCCGAGCCAGGATGAAATTCGGGAGCAGCTTTCGAGTATCGCCTCGGTGCTGGTCAGCGTCGGCGAATTCCAGTTGCCCGAAATCGTCGAAGCGCGTCACGAATTAGAGCGTATTTGCTGCCGAATCGCAGCGGAACGGCGATCCAGCAAAATCCTCGAGGAGATGGAAGCCGAGCTTCTTGCGCAGCAGCAGGCGGCCATCACCGACGTGGAATTCTGTGCTTCCGATGTTCGCTTCCATCGCCTCATCGTCGAGGCGACGGAAAACCAGATGCTGCAATTTCTGATGTCGGCAGTGATCGAAGTTTTGCAACCGGTGCTGAATCTCGTCGCTTACAAATTCCGCGAACGCAAACTCATCGTTGCGCAGCATCGGGAAATTCTCGATGCGTTGCGCGCGCGGGAAGGAAAGCGCGCCGAGAAGGCGCTGGATGCGCAAATGAGCTATCTCCGCGAGCGATATGCCGATGCCAAGGAATGGCGGCGGCAGCGCCAGAAACAGAAAAAGGCCGGGTAGAACAACCGCCCCGGCCTATTTGCTTGACAAATATTAGAATTACAAGTTGAATTCTCCCCGGCATTCTGGGGAGGAATTACGTGGGTCAAGAGCTCTTCGATCTCGGCGATCAGCCGCCGCTCGGCGTCATTCCACCGAAGATGCATGCCTTCACGGTTCGGCAAAATCGCTTTGGCGCGCCGAAAGATGCCTGGCAGCACGAAGTCATCGACACGCCATCGATCGGCAAGGACGAAGTTCTGATCTACGTGATGGCGACGGGGATCAATTTCAACAACGTGTGGGCGGCGCTCGGCCAACCTGTCGACGTCATCGCTGACCGCCAGAAAAAAGGCGAGCCCGAAGATTTTCACGCCGGCGGCAGCGATTGCTCGGGTATCGTTTGGGCCGTTGGCTCCGAGGTGAAAAACGTGAAGCCCGGCGACGAAGTTGTTGTCGCCAGCGGATGGTGGGAAGCGAGCGATCCGTGGGTTGTTGCGGGCAAGGATCCGATGCTTGCCGAGAGCACGCGCATCTGGGGCTACCAGACGAATTACGGAAGTTACTGTCAATTCGCGCGTGCGCAGGCGCATCAATGCATAGAAAAGCCGGCGCGGTTGAATTGGGAAGAAGCCGCGTGCTTTTTGCTCTGCGCTTCGACCGCCTATCGCATGCTGATGGGCTGGGAGCCGAATATCGTCGAAAAGGATTCGCCGGTTCTTGTTTGGGGCGCGAGCGGCGGATTGGGCAGCATGGCATTGCAGATCGTTCGCCATTACGGCGGCAAGGCGGTCGCTGTGATTTCCGACGACAGCAAAAAACAGTTTTGCCTCGACATGGGAGCTGTCGGCGTCATCAACCGCAAGAATTTCAAGCATTGGGGCAAGATGCCCGACACCAATTCGCCCGAGTACGGCACCTGGGCTAAAGGCGCGCGCGATTTTGGCAAGGCATTCTGGGACGCTCTCGGCAAGCGCGAGAGCCCCCGTATTGTTTTTGAACATCCGGGCGAGACGACCTTGCCGACGTCAGGATTTCTGTGCGCGACCGGCGGCATGATCGTCATTTGCGCCGGCACCACCGGGTACAACGTGACCATGGATCTCCGGTATCATTGGATGCGTCAGAAGCGCTTCCAGGGAAGCCATCTTGCAAACGACGATCAGGCGATCGCCGTCACCAAGCTCGTTGCCAGCGGTGCTGTCGATCCGTGTCTTTCGGAAACGTTCACTTTTGACGAAATCGGCCACGCGCATCAGTTGATGCATGACAACCAACACAAGGCCGGCAACATGGCCGCACTCGTGAACGCGAAGCGTAAAGGTGAGGGCGCGCGGAGATAGCGCATTCCTCGGCGCCTTCTTTGCGCGTCAAAGATGTATAATTAGCATTGGAAATTCGAGGAAAAACGAGGAAGATCGAAAGAAAACTAGAAGAGCAGCAAACCCAAAGCGGTTAAGCGCCAAAAAAACGAGGGGGTTCCGCCAATGAGGAAACATCTGGTCTACACTCGCGCCCGCAAGGCAATTGCGCTTTCCGCAACCTTGCTGGGTTTAATTCTGGGAACGTCGGCTCACGCTCAGACCAAAATCGTGTTGGGCTATGTTCCTGCGGTCACTATCAGTTACGCCTCAACGATGCTTGCCGCCGAGCTCGGCTACTTCAAGGAAGAAGGCATCGATATCTCTTTCGTCGAGTTCAAAGGGTCGGCTGTACTGCTCCCGCAACTCGTCAACAAAAGCGTAACGATCGGCTATCCTAATCCGGACATCCTGATCCTGTCGCGCCAACCGGGCCGTGACCCGCTGCCGCTGAAATTCTTTTATAACGCTACGCCTGCATCGGTTTGGGAAATTGCGGTGCCGGCCGACAGCCCGATCAAGACGCTTGCCGACCTCAAGGGCAAAAAAGTCGGCGTCGGCTCGATGACCTTCGGCAACATTCCGATTACCAAGGCGCTCCTGGAAGAGCAGGGCTTCAAGATCGACAAGGACATCGAACTCGTCCCGGTCGGAATCGGCGGACCGGCATTTCTGGCGCTGAAGTCCGGCAAGATCGATGCGCTCAATCTGTTCGACACGCAGATCGCTCTGCTGGAAGGCACGATGCCGATCCGCCGGCTCGAGCTGCCTGCAAAATACGTCAAGATTTTCTCGAACGGCTACATCGCGCACGAAGATACGATCAAGAATAACCCGCAGTTGCTCGCGAAGTTCGGCCGTGCTGCGAGCAAGGGCGTCGTTGCCTGTCTTGAAAACATGCCAGCCTGTGCCCGCAACTATTGGAAATACTATCCGGATCAGAAGCCGCAGGGCTCCGATGCGGATGTCCTGAAGATCGGCGTTAGCGCGATTAAGGTCCGCTTGCAGAAGATGACCTATCCTGAAGGTAAGGACCACAAGTTCGCTGCATTTGAAGCGGGCGACTGGAATACCTTTATGGATATTTTGAAGCGCGGCGGCCAGATCACCGACACGAACATCTCGCCGGATCTGTTCTTCACCAACGCATTGGTCGACGACATTAATAAATTCGACCGTGAGAAGGTGCGTGCCGATGCGCGCAAGCTGCCTTAATGCGGGGGGCTGCTGTTACTTCACTGGATGCCGTGCGAGCGGTGAGATCGGCGCAGCGTGAGCCGGTTCTGGAGGCGCGCAATATTCGCGTGACCTACCGCTCGGCGCGCGGCAACGTCACGGCGCTTGAAGATCTCACCGCGACAATCGGCAAGGGCGAGTTCGTTTCCGTGCTCGGCCCTTCGGGCTGCGGAAAATCCACTTTGCTGCGGTTGATTTCCGGGCTGATGCCGCCAAGCGACGGCGAAATTCTGCTCGACGGTCGTACGGTCGCCGGGCCTCGCCCGGATGTCGGAATCGTCTTTCAGCAACCGACTTTGCTGCCTTGGCAGAGTGTGCTCGAAAACACGCTGTTGCCGGTGCGAACCTTGAAGATGAATGTATCGCAAGGCACGGCCGAGGCACTTCAGCTTCTTCGGCTTGTGGGCCTTGAGAAGTTCGCGCAGCACTATCCCAATGAGTTGTCCGGCGGCATGCAGCAGCGTGTGAGTATCGCGCGCAGCCTTGTTCACAAGCCGTCGCTTCTCTTGATGGACGAGCCGTTCGCTGCTCTCGATGCCATGACGCGAGAGCACATGAGCAAGGAATTGCAGCGGATCTGGATGGCGACAAATCAGTCCGTAATCTTCATCACGCACAGTATTCCGGAAGCCGTTTTTCTTTCGGATCGCATTCTTGTGCTATCCGCGCGGCCCGGCCGCCTGGTGCAGGACCTGCGCGTGGATTTGCCGCGGCCCCGGACAACGGAAACGCTCGGCACGCCGGAATTCGCGGCTTATACGAATAGCCTGCGCCAGTTATTCGAAAAGCTCGTGAAGTTTGAGTGAGGCGGCGATGAATATATCCAAAAGAAAAATCATTTTGCCTGCCATTACTTTCGTCCTGCTGATCGTTGCATGGCAGCTTTCCATCGACTTCTTCAAAATCCCGAATTATTTGCTGCCGTCTCCGAAATCCGTGCTGCACGCACTCTATTTGGGTTATGTGGAAGGCACCCTCTGGAAACATATGTTCTACACGCTTCAGTCCACCGTGCTTGGCTATGTCATTGGCTGCGGTCTCGCGATCATGCTTGGCGCAGCGCTTGCAGAATTTGATGTGCTGAATGACATGGCGCGGCCATATGTCATTGCCTTGCAATCGATGCCGAAAGTCGCGCTTGCTCCGCTCATTATCGTTTGGTTTGGCTTCGGCATTGAATCGAAAATCGTAATGGTGGCGCTCGTCTGCTTTTTCCCGGTTTTCGTCAACACTGTTGTCGGGTTGCGGGAAACAAACTCTGCTTTGCTTGATCTCATGCACGCCTTCTCGGCGTCGCGCTGGCATATCTTCACGCGCATAAAATTGCCGGGCGCGGCAAGCCATATCTTCGCTGGCCTGCAAATTTCGATTGTTCTCAGCCTGATCGGTGCGGTGGTTGCGGAATTTGTTTCCTCGACCAGAGGGCTCGGCTACGTGGTGAATTCCGCGCAGGTGAATATGGCCGTCGACACGATGTTTGCCGCTTTGATCAGCCTCGCGGTGCTGGGCATCGTCGGAAGCTTCTTGATCGGCCTATTGCAATCAAAAGTCGTCTTCTGGAACCGGCAGACCGGCTCCACTACGATGGACACGAATTGATCCTGGCAAGGCCGCGATGCGTTTCGACGTCGTTCTTCAATCTCATGCATCGCGTAAGCCATCGCAAGCCGCGGTCGTTATGGCTGACGGCTCGCTTACTTATCGCGAGCTTTACGAGAACGCGGAATGCGTCGCGAGCGCGTTGATCGATTACGGGGTCGCGCCTGGCGATAGGGTCGCGCTCTACCTGCCGAACTCGCTCGCCTATTTTCAGGCGTTCTTCGGTATCTTGCGTGCCGGCGGCGTTGTCGTGCCGATCTCAACCTGGCTGACGCCGGCTGAGATGTCGTATTGCTATGCCGATAGCGGTGCAAAAGTGCTGATTATCGGCAGCGAACAGCGCCGGGAAGCGGCCGCCGTCCTGGATGAAATTGCCGGAAAAATTGTAGTTGCAGGTGAGGGAAGCGATGAAGGAGAAACGCCTTTCTTTGCTCTCCTCAAAACCAGAGCGATCGAACGGCCGGAAATTCCAAGCACTCAGGAAGACTGTCTGATCCTCTACACGTCGGGAACGACGGGCAGACCGAAGGGCGTCGTGCTCACTCACGAAAACATGGTGGTGACCGGCCTCGTGAACGGTCTCGACTGGAAAATACATCCGCACGACCGCTTCTTGGTTGCGACGCCGCTCGCAAATCGAACGGGCACGGCGCGTATCATCAATTCCATCGGGCTTGGCGCAACGCTTTGCGTGATGCGCTCGTTCAATCCCGAGGAATGGGTTTCGTTCGTTGAACGGGAAGAAGTAACGGTCGTCGGGTCGGTGCCTACGATGTGGAAGCGGCTGATCTCGTTATTGGAGGAGGGCGGCCGTTGTCCTTCGCTTAGAACTATTTTGGTGACAGGCGAGTTGTTTCCGGTCGAACTGAACAAACGTGTTCGGGCTGCACTGCCGCAGGCGCGGATTGTTTCCTTTTTCGGAATGACCGAAACGGGAGCGGTGACTTCGCTCGACGGCGATGACCAGATTCATAACTCCGGCTCGGTAGGGCGCGCGACGCCCGGTGTCGAGCTGAAGGTTGTCGACGAGTCATTAAAGCGCGTTCCCCTCGGCGAAGTCGGCGAACTTCTGGTTCGTGCAGGCCGGCCCGGAACGATGCTGGTCATGCGAGAGTATTTCAAAAGACCGGAAGCCAACGCCGAAGCATTTCACGAAGGCTGGTTCCGGACCGGCGATCTCTGCCGACAAGATGCGAATGGATATGTTTATATCGTTGATCGCAAGAAGGATATGATCATCAGCGGGGGTATGAACATCTACTCCAAGGAAGTTGAGGTCGCGATCAATTCGCATGAGGCAGTCTCAGATTCGGCTGCTGTTGGCGTTCCGGATGATCAATTTGGTGAAGCCGTTGCTGCATTTGTGCAATTAAAGCCGGGGGCAAAAGTTTCTGCTGACGATATCGCGAGCCATTGTCTCGAAAGAATTGGCCGGCGAAAAAAGCCGAAATACATCTTCTTTGTTTCGGAATTCCCTCGAAATTCAATTGGTAAAATATTGAAGCGCGCTCTCGCCGATCAGGCAAAAACGCTGATCGGGTGATTCCTTTCGCCGGCACGCGCTTGGTATCGATCAGTCGTTCGCGCCGCCCGCTCTCTCTTTCGATTTGCGAATGTGATAGTTCGGGAACGGCTCGCCGCTCTCGTAGCCTTTTTCCCGAACCCAATGGAAAAGATCGAGGAACGTGCCTTTTTTGAAGGCGCCGGGCATCGTGGCGACAGCCGCATCCCTGACGTTGGTATTTTTAGGCGCAGTTTCGGGAAGAAACACGATCGTCGGGGTGAAAATATATCCCCATTTGCGGGCAGCCGTTTTTTCGGTGAGCTTGCTACCGTCGAGATCCGTGACCTCTTCGTCGCCGAACATATTGTATTGCACGACGACGAAATTCTTCTGGATGTAATCGCGAACTTCCGGATCGGATAAAACGGTTTCGTGCATCGCCTTGCAATAGATGCATCCCCGCTGTTCGAAAATCAGAACGAGGCGTTTCCCGTCCGCGGAAGCGTGCTGAATGTCTTCCGCGATATCCCGGAACGTGACGGAGAACCACGCCTCCTTGTGCAGCCCGTCTTCGCCGACCTCGGTTGCTTGTCCCGGAGCGAGCGAGAACAACATCATGCTCGCGAGGATCGTCAAAGCTCTCAGCATCTTCAGCTCCTAACCAAGCGTCTGAAAGGCGGGGAACATCTCTATCAGCCAGTTCGCAATAACAGACATCTTTCCGGTCATGAAAAGCAAGCCTGTCGCGATCAGCAGGACGCCGGCGAATTTTTCGACTTTGGGCAAGTGTGTCTTGAAGCGCGCGAGCAGGTGCGTGAACCTGCCCAAAAAGAGCGCAGCAAGAATAAACGGGATGCCGATCCCCAGCGAATAGACGCTCAAGAGAATGGCGCCGCGCATCGCGGACCCCTCGCTGCCCGCGATCAGCAGAATGGCCGCGAGGATCGGCCCGACACAGGGCGTCCACCCGAAGGCGAAAGCAAGTCCGACAATATATGCGCCGAGCAATCCGGCCGGCTTTTTGTCGACGTTCAAACGCAGCTGGCGATATAGCAGGCCGATCCGGATCAGGCCGACGAAATGCAAGCCCATCACCAGGATGATCAGGCCGGCGATCATGGAAAGAGTGTCGAAATACTGCGCTATCGTTTTCCCGACGACGCTGACGGTTGCGCCGAGAGCGACGAACACCGTCGTAAAGCCGAGAACGAAAGAGACGGCGACGGCGAGCAGCCTGTACCTGCGCGAGCGAAGCGCGCTTTCGTCGCGCAATTCTTCAAAACTGATGCCGGCGATCCAGGCGAAATAAGGCGGCACGATAGGCAATACGCATGGCGAAAGAAACGACAGGAAGCCGGCCAACAAGGCGCTGCTTAAAGACACGTCGAACATTTTGCCCTCAAGCTCCGGCTTCCTGTATCGGCCCGTCGATTTTTGACGGCGCTCGAATTTTCGGCGCGAATTATATCAAGCGATTTTCCCCGAAACGCCGGCGGCTTATGCCGCCTTGTGCGCGCCGGTTTTGCCGCTCTTTGCCGCCTGATCGAGTTGCTTGAGCTGCTCGGCCGCAGTCTTGATCTTCGCAAGCTGCGCCTGATCGTCAAGGTTCGACAGCATTGGATACATCGGCCCCATATCGGCAATGCCCGCGAGCGTGACCGCTTCGTGCAGCACGCGAAGCGGCGAAATGCCGTCGCGATGATCTTCGAGCGGCAGGAACAGTTCGCGAATCTCCGCCGCCCGGGCGTAGTCCTTCGCCTTGAGCGCGTTAAGCAGCGAAGTCGAAAGATACGGCGCGACGCAAACCGAGCCCGAGGTGAAGCCGGTCAGCTGGAAATCGCGCAGGTGGTCGATCGCCGGTCGCTCGCCGATGCCGCTGATAATGAGATCGCGGCTGACGGAGTTGAGCACTTTCTTCAGGTACTCGTCCTTGAGCGGATCATCGAGCACGACGGCGTATTTGATCGCACAGATCGCGCCGTCGCGCGCGAGCGCGCCGACATCTTCGGGCTTCAGATAATTTTCCGTCTTGAGATAAGCGATCACCGGACGGCCGAAACGCTCGGCGATCCGGGCAATGCCCTGCGCCGCGCCCGAGGGCGTCACCGGAAAGTTGAGCGGCAGCACCATGCAGGTCGGGAATTTCATGTCGCGAAGGATCTTCGCCTGATCCATCGCCTTGCCGAAATCCGGGCCGATCGAAGGAATGACCCAGGAGTCGGCATCGGCGAGCCCGGCGATCGTTTCGACGGTGTCGGCATAGTCGAAGACGCCGAGGTTATAGAAATTGGCATTGCCGCCATACATCAGCGTGGTGACGCCGCCGTCCTTGAGATAGCGGATCAGCTTGCGGTTCTCTTCGACGTTGAGCGAGAGGTCCTTGCTGCGCGCGAGCGGCGGTACCGCGAGCACCGATGCTTCCAGATCGCTTTTGGTGACGGCTGTGGTCTTCATCGGGTGTCTCCTGATCGTTTGAAAAATGCGAATTAATAAAGGTGCTGGCCGGAATCCGTTCGCAGCAGTTCTCCGGTCAGCGTGTTGGCGTCTTCAATGAGAAACAGAACCTGGCGCGCGACATCGGCGGGCCACACGCCGCGCCGCAGCGGAAATTTCGTTTCAGCCTGATGCATTTTTTCCCGATAGCCCTGTTCAGACAGGATTTTTTGCATCCAGCCGCCGAGCAGGCCGCCCGGACAGATCGCATTGACGCGTACTTCCGGCGAGAGCGCACGCGCGAGCGAAAGCGTCAGCGTATTGAGCGCGCCCTTCGAGGCGGCGTAGGGGATCGAGCTGCCGCTGCCGAGAAAGCCTGCCACCGACGAGATGTTGACGATCGCGGCGTCCTTCGAGGCCTTGAGGTGCGGCGCCGCGGCGCGCGCCATCTGAAACGGGCCGATGACGTTCACGGCGTAGAGCTTGTGGAATTCATCGGCATCGAGCGCCTCGAGATCGTCGAACGGAATGGCACGGGTAACCGCCGCATTGTTGACGAGCACGTCGAGGCGGTTCCAGCGCTCGATCGTGGCGCTCACCAGCCGCCGGCAATCGGCGTCGGCGGCAACATCGCCTTGCGCGGCGATGGCTTCGCTGCCGGCGGCAACGCAGGCGGCAACGACTTTATCGGCGCCGGCGCGGTTCGACGCGAAGTTCACCGTGACCTTGCAGCCGCGCGCGGCGAGCGCCTTGGCGATTTCGCCACCCACACCTTCCGGTGAACTCGAACCGGTGACGATCGCGACTTTGCCCTGAAGGTCCAAGCGTTTACTCCCCTGTGAAACGGGCCGGCCGTTTCTCGAAGAAGGCGCTGATGCCCTCGAGATAATCCTTGGTGCCTTCGAGCGGGCGCCGCAGCTTGTCGTTCAACGCATTCGCCTGTTCGAAGCTGAGATCGGCACCGAAATTGACCATCTGCTTGACGCTGGCGAGCCCAAGCGGGCTCGACTTCTTGATCTCGGCTGCGATCTCGTTCGCTTTCTTGAGGATGTCGGCGCGCGGCACGACATGTTCGACGATGCCGAGCGACAGTGCTTCGTCGGCTTTCACTTTGCGCGCCGTGAAGAAGATTTCCTTGGCGCGGCCGCGGCCGATGAGGCGCGGCAGCACGACAGCAGCGCCCGCGCCCGGATAAGCGCCGAGCGTCATCTCCGGGAACGAGAAGACGGCGTTGTCGGCGGCAATGCGAAGGTCGCAGTAAAGCGCAAGCTCGAACCCGCCGCCGAGGCAGTGGCCGTGGATCGCGGCGATCACCGGCTGCGGCAGCCGCCAGATCGCTTCGTTGACCTCCCATCCGCGCGTGCGCTGTTCCCACTTCTGGTCGGCATCGAGGCCGCGCCGTTCTTTCAGATCAGCACCCGCGCAGAACGCG
>Ga0182747_1002393_pt1 | contig 13165 bp, 8 predicted proteins | sample eDN3rd30CBELigBY_FD_128526 | JGI IMG/M metagenome (GOLD analysis project Ga0182747, IMG submission 128526) | Enriched backyard soil microbial communities from Emeryville, California, USA - eDNA 3rd pass 30_C BE-Lig BY (version 2) (version 2) | ecosystem: Environmental > Terrestrial > Soil >...
GTTTCGGAAAGCGCGCCTCCCCGCAACAGCAGGCAGACCGAAGCCTTGTCCCCGCGCCCCACGCGCCCGCGCAACTGGTGCAACTGGGCCAGGCCAAAACGATCCGCCCCCTCGATGATGATAAGGCTGGCATTGGGCACGTCCACGCCCACCTCGATCACCGTCGTCGCCACCAATATCTGCGTCCGGTTGGCGGCGAAGGCGTCCATCGCCGCGTCCTTGTCCGTCCCCTTCATCCGCCCGTGGACCAGGCCGACCCGCTCGCCAAAGCGCATCTTCAGCGCCTCCGCCCGCGCCTCGGCCGCGGCCTGATCGCTTGTTTCGCTTTCCTCGACCAGCGGGCACACCCAATAGGCTTGCCCTCCACCTTCGACATGGCGGGCAAGCGCCTCCACCACCTCGTCGATCCGCTGCGATGACATCACCAGCGTCTGGATCGGCTGCCGTCCCGGCGGCATCTCGTCCAGCCGCGACACGTCCATTTCGCCATAATAGGTCAGCGTCAGCGTGCGCGGGATAGGCGTCGCGGTCATCACCAGCAAATGCGGTGTCCGCTCCGCCTTGGCCGCCAGCATCATGCGCTGCGCCACGCCGAAGCGATGCTGCTCGTCGATCACCGCCAGCGCCAGATTGCGATAGCGCACCGCCTCCTGAAAAATCGCATGGGTGCCGACCAATATGTCGATGCTGCCGTCCGCCAGGCCCATCAGCGTGGCCTCGCGCACCTTGCCCTTCTCCCGCCCCGTCAGGATGGCGATCTCCACCGGCAGGCCCGCGACCATCCGCCGCAGCCCCTCATAATGCTGTCGCGCCAGTATCTCGGTCGGGGCGAGCAAAGCCCCCTGCGCGCCCGCCTCAACGGCGTTGAGCAGCGCCATCAACGCCACCAGCGTCTTGCCCGACCCCACATCCCCTTGAAGCAGCCGCAGCATCGGCACGCCCTGCGCCATGTCGCCCTCAATCTCGCCAAAGGCCCGCCGCTGCGCCCCCGTTGGCGCAAAGGGCAGGTTCAGCATCGCCCGCAAGCGCCCATCCCCGGCAATCGGCACGCCCCGCCGCTTGCGCGAGGATTGCCGCACCAGCATCAGCGCCAGTTGCCCGGCGAATATCTCGTCATAGGCCAGCCGCTCCCGCGCCAGAGCATCGGACGGGTCGGCATGGGCGCGGGTCAGCGCCTCGCGCCAGCCGGGCCATCCCTTGCGCGCCAGCAGGCTCGGTTCGATCCATTCGGGCAATTCGGGCGCGCGGGCCAGCGCCTGCCCCGCCAGATCGCGCATCCGGTTGTTGGTCAGCCCTTCTGACAGCCCATAGACCGCCTCCCGCGCCGGCACCGTCTCCGCTTCCTCCGGCGGCAGCACATAGTCGGGATGCACGATCTGGAGGTTATCGCCATAACTCTCCAGCTTCCCCGACACGAAGCGCGGCTCGTTCAGCGGCAACAGCTTGCGCGGCCATGCGCTGTTCCGCCCGAAATAAACGAGGGCGACCGCATTGCCGCGCCCATCCACCGCCTGCACCCGGAAGGGTGCCCGCGCGCTCCCGCTCGCCCGGTAATCCACCGGCGTCAATTCGATCCCGATCACTCGCCCGGCATCCGCCATGCTGAGTTCGTCGGTCAGCCTGCGGTCGATGAAACTGACCGGCAGATGGAAGGCCACATCGACCGCACGCGCCAGCGCCAGCCGCTCCAACGGCTTCGCCAGCGAGGGTCCGACGCCTTTCAGGGCCGATATTTCGGCAAAGAGCGGATTGAGAATATCGGGTCGCATGTCTATCTGACGTCGCTCTAGAGCATTTTCGAGCCGGAGGGTATGTCCGGCGACTCGGAAAATGCCTCCAACAAAAACACCAGCCGGGACGGTGGCGCAAACATCCGATCGGCGCATTTGGCTTGCCCGTTAAAGGAACACATCATGAACGACAATCCCCAGATGCGGCGCATCCAGTTCCGGGCATGGCATCGCGGCACACGGGAAGCGGACTATACGGTCGGCGGCTTCTTCGACCGCTATCACGCGACGTGGAACGAAGAAGAAACCGCATGGTTCGAGCGGTTGATGGAAGAACAGGATGCCGACATCATGGGCTGGGCCATGGGCACCATTCCTGTGCCCGATGAATGGCAAGGCCCGATGATGGACCGCTTTCTCAAGCTCGATTTCGTAAAGGTCGTCTAATCACAGCGCACCCACGCGCTCCTGCGAAGGCAGAAGCCCAGTTCAGACCTTGGGCCCGGGCTCCTGCCTTCGCAGGAGCATGATTGAGCCGAAAGACAATATTTCCCATATGACCGACCTCCCCAAAATCCTGAAGGCGAAAGCCCCGCTCACCCTCTCCGGCGTCCCTGCGGGTTTCCAGCCCTGGCTGCTCGCCGACATGGCCCGCGCAGCCTTCGGTTCGGGGGAAGGCCGCGCTTTGTTCATCGCCCCCGACGATGCGCTGATGCGCGCCGTCGCCGACACCGCCCATTATTTCGCGCCAGAGATTGAGATCATCGAAATCCCGGCCTGGGACTGCCTGCCCTATGACCGCGCCAGCCCGTCGCTGCGTAGCGCGTCGGCGCGGCTCGCGGGCCTTCACAGGCTTCAGGACACGCCCAGGAGGCCGCAACTCGTCGTCACCACCCTCAACGCGCTGACCCAGCGGACGCTGACACCCTTCCGCGTCCGCCAGCTTGTCGCAAAGCTCGCGCCCAAGGAACGGATCGCCATCCAGCGGCTTGCCGACATGCTGCAAACCAATGGCTATGTCCGCACTGACACCGTGCACGACCGGGGCGAGTTCGCCATTCGCGGCGGCATTGTGGACCTCTTCCCCGGCGGCGAGGAACAGCCCCTGCGCCTCGACTTCTTCGGCGATGAGATTGAGACGGTCCGCCGTTTCGATCCCGCCGACCAGCGCACCACGGGCAGCGTTAATGGCTTCACCCTCCTCCCCGCCTCCGAAGCCTTGCTGGACGAGGAAACGATCAAGCGTTTCCGGGGCCGCTATCGCGAAACCTTCGGGGCGACCGCAACAGGCGACCCGCTCTATCAGGCGGTAAGCGAGGGACGGCGGCTGGCGGGCATGGAGCATTGGCTCCCCCTGTTCGAGGAACGGCTGGTCCCCCTCACCGATCATCTGAGCGGCGACAGCACCGTCATCATCCTCGACCATGGCGTCGCGGGCGCGGCCGAAGCCCGTTTCGAGGCGATCCGCGACTATCACGCCAACCGCATCGCCGCGAAATCCTCCGACCCCGGCGCCTATCGCCCGCTGGAGCCAAAGGCGCTCTATCTGGACGCGCAGGAGTGGGAAGCTGTGGCCCGCGACTGGCCGATGCACGCCACCACGCCCTTCCACGAACCGGAAAGCGCCGCCGTCATCGACTTCAACGTCGATGGCCCCCGCGACTTCGCCCCCGAACGCGCCCAGAATGCGAATATATACGAAGCTGTTGGAAAACATATCGCCGCCCTTCAGCGCGATAGGAAAAGGGTGATCATCGCCTCCTATTCGCCCGGCGCGCGCGAACGCCTGTCCGGCCTCCTCGCCGACCACGGCGTCAAAAGGCTGGCGGCCGCCGACGACTGGCAGGAAGCCCTCGGCCTCGCCGCCACCGGCGCAACAACGCTTTCAGTTCTTCATCTCGATCATGGTTTCACCACGCCCGATGTCGCCGTCCTCACCGAACAGGACATGCTGGGCGACCGCCTCGTCCGCCGCGCCAAGCGCAAGAAGAGCGCCGACGCCTTCCTCCAGGAACTGGCAACCCTCTCCCCCGGCGACCTCGTCGTCCACCGCGACCACGGCATCGGCCGCTATGAGGGGCTGACCCAGATCCCGGTCGCCAAGGCCGCGCATGATTGCGTCGCGCTGGAATATGCAGGCGGCGACAAGCTCTACGTCCCGGTCGAAAATCTCGAAGTCCTCTCCCGCTACGGCTCCGAGAGTGATGGCGTCACGCTCGACCGCCTGGGCGGCGAAGCGTGGCAGCGGCGCAAGGCGCGGATGAAGGAACGCATCCGCGAGATCGCAGGCGAACTCCTCAAAACCGCCGCCGAACGCGCCCTGCGCCCCGCAATCGTCGCGGAGCCGGATGCGGCGGGCTATCCCGCCTTTGTCGACCGCTTCCCCTATCAGGAGACGGACGATCAGGACCGCGCCATCAGCGACGTGGTCGAGGATCTGGGCGCGGGCAAACCGATGGACCGGCTCGTCTGCGGCGATGTTGGCTTCGGCAAGACCGAGGTCGCCCTGCGCGCCGCCTTCGTCGCGGCGATGGCGGGGATGCAGGTGGTGCTTATCTGCCCCACCACCCTGCTCGCTCGCCAGCATCACATGAATTTCGTGGAACGCTTCCGCGGCTTCCCGGTCAATATCGGCCGCCTCTCCCGCCTCGTCCCCGACAAGGAGGCAAAAGCCGTGAAAGCCGGTTTGGCGGACGGCACCGTCGACATCGTAGTCGGCACCCATGCGCTGCTCGCCAAGGGTCTGGAGTTCAAGCGCCTCGGCCTCGTCATCGTGGATGAGGAACAGCGCTTCGGCGTCACGCACAAGGAACGGCTCAAGAGCCTCAAGACCGACGTGCACGTCCTGACGCTGACCGCCACCCCCATTCCCCGCACGCTCCAGATGGCGATGTCGGGCCTGCGAGAACTCAGCGTCATCCAGACGCCGCCCGTGGATCGCCTCGCCGTCCGCACCTATATCATGCCGTGGGACGCCGTGGTCATTCGCGAGGCGCTGTTGCGCGAACATTATCGCGGCGGGCAGAGCTTCTTCGTCGTGCCTCGCATCTCCGATCTTGCCGACATAGAGGAATATCTGCGAACCGAAGTGCCCGAAGTCCGCCCCGTCGTCGCCCATGGCCAGATGGCGGCGAGCGAGGTGGAAGAACGCATGTCCGCCTTCTACGACAAGCGTTACGACGTGCTGCTGTCGACCACCATCGTCGAAAGCGGCCTCGACATCCCCAGCGCCAACACGCTCATCATCCACCGCGCCGACCGCTTCGGCCTCGCCCAGCTTTACCAACTGCGCGGGCGCGTGGGCCGGGCCAAGACGCGGGCCTATGCCTATTTCACCACGCCCGCCAATCGCGTCATTACCGAAACGGCGGAAAAGCGGCTGAAGGTGCTGTCCGACCTCGACACACTGGGCGCAGGGTTCCAATTGGCTTCCCACGATCTCGATATTCGCGGGGCGGGCAATTTGGTGGGCGACGAGCAGTCGGGGCACATCAGGGAAGTCGGATTCGAACTTTACCAGTCGATGCTGGAGGACGCGATCATGGAGGCAAAGGCGGGCGGCGTCGGCCTCGAACGCCCGCGCGACAGCTACTCGCCACAGATCAGCGTCGATGCACCGATCATGATCCCGGACGATTATGTTCCCGATCTCGACCTCCGCATGGGCCTGTATCGCCGGATCAACGAAATGGAGGATCGGCAGGGCCTCGAATCCTTCGCCGCCGAACTCATCGATCGTTTCGGCAAGCTCCCCGCGCCGACGCAGAACCTGCTCAAGATCATCGAAATCAAGCAGAATTGCCTCAAGGCGAATATCGCCAAGATCGACGTGGGGCCGAAGGGGGCGCTGGTCAGCTTTCATGAAGACCGTTTCCCCAATCCGGCGGGCCTCGTAAGCTATATCCAGCGTCTCGATGGCGTAGCGCGGCTTCGTCCCGACAGCAAGGTCGTGGTCAACCGCTTATGGGCCGATCCCGGCGCACGGCTCAACGGCGCGCTGCAATTGTCCAAAGGGCTCGCCAAGGCGGCAGGCTGACGATTGTATGAAGAAGGCAGGACTTTGTTATCGCCCAGCAAAAGAGCAGCAACAGTCCTTTCCTAAATCCTGCGTGGACGATCGGGCAACATAGCCCGGCTTCGCAGCAGGAGAATGACATGAGTTTAACCCTTATCGCGCTCGCGGCGGCAGTCGCGACGCATACCGTCCAGATCGACCATCGCGGCGCGCCGGTCGAAGCGACCTATGCCGCCCGCGCCGACATCAAGACGCGCACGGTGGGCGCGCACACGCCCAACCGCGCCGACATGCGCCGCTGCCATTGGAAAGCGACCGTCATGGTCGACCGCCAGTTGAGCCATAGCCCCCCCCTGACGCGCGCCATCCCTACCGACCGCGAATTTTCGGGCAGCGAGGCGGGCGCCTGCACCTCTGGCCGTGACATCGGCGTGCGCCAGATGGCAAAGTATCAGGATCAGATCCGCGTGCATCTTATGACGGTTGCACAGCAGGACCATGCGCCGCTATTGGCGGAGCTTGATGCCATTTACAATCTTGCCTCGAATTGATCGGATGGATTGGGCGGCGCTCGCTTGCTGCGCTATCGCCGCGACAAGTGCCGCTCCGGTTCACGCCCAATATGTCAACGGCCTGTCCGCCACAGTGGAGGTCGCCAGCGACGAACGCCGTCGCGGCATCAGCTGGAGCGACGGCGATCCGGTACTGCGCGGCACCTTGTCCTTGCCTGTCGCCGAGGGCCTCAGCCTCGACGCCGCCGCTGTTTCCCTCTGGGGAAGCGACCGGCATGGCGGAGCTGACGGCGTGGCCGATGTCGGGGTGACCTATGTGCGGCAGGTCGGCGGCTGGCGCCTGTCCGCCGAGGGGCGCTACCATCTGTTCCCCGGCTCTTCTCATCAGGGCTATGGCGAACTGGGGGCCGGAGCGGGATTTCTGATCGGACCGGCCAGCATCGACCTCACCGCAAATTATGCACCGACGCAGTCGTCCATCGGCGGCGACAATCTGTATATTGCCGCCTCCGCTGCCATCGGCGTGCCGGGGACCCCGCTCACCCTGTCAGCACGCATCGGACGATCATCGGGCGATGTGGACGATCCGGCCCGTGCCGCGCGCCTGCGGCCGGACGGCGCCTATTGGGACCATGGCGTCAGCATCGACTATCTGCAAGATCGCTGGTTCGCCGGGCTTCGCTACGCCAACAGCGACATTGACGGCCCCGGCAGCGCGCATACCGGCGCGACCCTGATCGCGCGTTTCGGCCTAAGCCTGTAACACCAGCGCCACAAGCTCGTCGGACGACACGCCCGCCGAGCGCAGGAATCCCTGATAAAAATCGCAGCCTTCATGGGCGAGCAGATTCAGTTGCTGCTCGGTTTCGACACCCTCCGCGATCACCCGCAGGCCAAGGGATTTCGCCATGTGGATGACGCCCCGCACGATGATCCGGTCCCGTGCCGTACCGGAAATATCCTGCGCGAGGCCACTGTCGATCTTCAGATAGTCGAGCGGCAGATTTTTGAGATAGGCAAGACTGGAATAGCCGGTGCCGAAATCATCGATCGCGACAGCCAGTCCTTCGGCCCGCAACGCCGTCAGCAATGCGGCAGCGGCGCTCACATCCTCTATCAAGCCGCTTTCCGTGATTTCAACCGTCAGGCGGGATCGGGGAAAGCCAGTCCGGTCAACCAGATCCAGGAACTCCAGCAGAAATCCGGGCTGGGCAATATCCGCCGCCGTGACGTTCAGCGAAAGGCGCAGGTCCGACAGCGCGCGCGGCCATGCGGCGGCCTGCCGCAGGGCTTCCGCCTGAATATGCGCGGACAGGGGTAGCATATAATCGGACCGTTCCGCCGTCGTGAACAATATCCCGGCGCCCAACGGCCCATATTGCGAATGATTCCAGCGGGCGAGCGCCTCCACGCCGATAATCCGTTCCTGCCCCACAGGATATTGTGGTTGAAAGACAATGCCTATCTCCCCCCGGTCGAGCGCCAGACGCAAATCCGTTTCGAGCTGATCGGAATCGACCTGGCGGCTGCGCTTTTCCGCGGAAAGGATGCGTATCCCTTCCCCGTCCGTTCGCTTGGCGTCCGCGAGGGCCGTTCCCGCCCGCTTCAACAATTGCGTTGCATCATCCTCCGGACGGGATTGGGCGATGCCACAGCGCGCCGTCAGACGGATGAGATGATCGCCCGCGCTGAAAGGCCTGCCGATCGCTCCGATGATCTGACGTGCCAGAAACGTCGCCCGGTCGCGCTCGGCTGCTTCCCCAGTCAAGCCGACCAGAAATTCAGTGCCTGCGATGCGCGCGACAGTCGCGCCCTGCGCCACATCGTCCACCACGCGCTCGATCCGGCGCGCGATACGTCCCAGCAGAGCGTCGCCCACCACCTGCCCATAGGCCGCGTTCATTCGGTCGAACTGGCTGATCGAAAGCAACAGGATCGTCGTCGCCAGCCCCGCCCGGCCATCCAGCCATTCAAGCGCGGCCTGGCGCGAACGCAGTCCCGTCAGATAGTCACGACCGATGCCGTCCTGTTCATGCCCGCCATGCAACCATTCAACATCCGCCGCCGGCGCGCCATCCGCATAGCGCAGATGATGAACCAGCCTGTCGCCCGCCCGCTCCGGCACATCATGCGCGAAGGCGGCGGAACGGCCGGATCGCTTCAATCCCTCCAATGCGGCCAGCGCCGCACGCCTTTCCGGCCGCGACAGGCGGCGCAGCAATTTGGACGGCGCCATATACTGATTCGGCAAGTCCAGTTGCCGAACCAGATTTTCGCTCAACCGCAATGCGCCGCGCTTGCGATCCATTTCCCAATACAGCGCGTCGCCTCGCCGAATACGCTGGGCGCGACTGCTGTGCATCGCGCCGCCGCCCAGCCGCTCGACCAGCCGCTCGGCCGACCATAAGGTCGCCGTCAGGCTGGCCTGGGTGAAAGGTTCGGTCAGGAAATGCGTCGCGCCCGCCGCCAGCAATGCGGGGATCGAGCCTGTGTCTATGGCGTCCACCAGAACGATCAACGCGCCACCACCCGCCACCGTAGCGGGCACCAGCGGCGTCAGCAGCTTTTCAAGCTCAGGCCCTTCCCGCATGTCGATCAGCACGATCTGCGCCTCGCTCCGCAAATAACGTTGGGGGGCGTCCGACGATCTGCGTGCGCCGATGGCATGCCATCCGGCCGCCTGCACGGCATGGCACAGCCTGTCCCGGTCATGCGGAGACAGAATGAAAACACTGCGCTGCCCATCGGGCGCGGCTGAACCGCTCACACAATCGACTCCTTGAGGACGCGCATTGCATCCCCTTAACAGCAATCGGTTACTGACCTCTTGACCGTCCCGCAACTGGCAGCGCTTGCACCTGCCCGATGCATCGCCTAGCTAAGAGGTCATGGCCATGGTCGATCTTTCCCGCGCGCCCATGACTGACGGCCTCGGCCGCCGGATCGATTATCTGCGGATATCCGTCACCGACCGCTGTGACCTGCGCTGCCGTTATTGCATGGCGGAGCGCATGTCCTTTCTACCCAAGAACCAGGTGTTGACGCTGGAAGAAATCGCCCTGTTGGCGGATCTTTTTATTGCCCGCGGCATCAGGAAGATCAGACTGACGGGTGGCGAGCCGCTGGTTCGACGCGATATGCCCGATCTGGTCCACCGGATCGGGCGTCATCTGGGCAAGGGTCTGGACGAACTTACACTCACCACCAACGGCACGCGGCTGGCCGGACATGCCGCTGCTTTGCACAATGCTGGCGTTCGGCGCATCAATGTCAGCCTGGACAGCCTTTCACCCACATGTTTCGCGCATATCACGCGTGGCGGCGATATCTCCAAAGTGCTGCAAGGGCTGGATGCCGCGCGCGAAGCGAGCCTCGCCGTCAAGATTAATATGGTCGCGCTCAGAGGCGTGAACGAACATGAAATTCTACCTATGCTCCAATGGTGCGACAGCCAGGGTTTCGATCTGACCCTCATCGAAACCATGCCGTTGGGCGATACGGGTGAGGATCGCACGGACCATTATCTGCCGCTGACGCAGGTGATGGAGCATATCGGGCGGCACCATGTCCTGAAGGCTCTGCCTCATCGAACGGGCGGCCCTGCACGCTATCATGCCGTGGAAGGCATGACCGCACGCCTCGGGCTTATCACGCCGCTCACCAATAATTTCTGCGCCGACTGTAACCGGATGCGTATGACATGCGAGGGCAAGATATTCATGTGCCTGGGACATGAGGATCATGTCGATTTCCGCGCTGCGCTGCGCGAAGGCGGTCTGGATGCGGTTCAGCCGTTGATCGACCGTGCCCTGCGCCTAAAACCCGCGCGGCATGATTTCCGAATCGGAGCGGACGCTCCAGCCGCCGCTGTTAACCGTCATATGAGTGTTACGGGCGGATGAGCGGCGAAGTGCGGCGCGCCCTCGTCGCGTCTCCAACTCCGGCGGCCAAAGCGGCCGAAGAGCGGCTGCGGGCCACTTATGACTTCGTGCCGCAAGACGAGGCGAATATGATCGTCGCCCTGGGCGGTGACGGCTTCATGCTCCAGACGCTGCATTCCATGCTCGAAAGCCGCCGCATCCTACCCATTTTCGGCATGAACCTGGGCACTGTCGGATTCCTGATGAACGAATGGCGGCTGGAACGGCTCGAGCAGCGGATGCATTCCGCCAAGGCGTTCAAGGTCACGCCGTTACGGATGACTGTGGACACGGTGGATGGCGAGCGCTTCTCCATTCCCGCCATTAACGAGGTATCGCTGCTGCGCGAAACCCGCCAGACCGCCAGACTGGAAGTTGAAGTCAACGACCGCACGGTCCTGCCCGAACTCGTATGCGACGGCGTTCTGGTTGCCACCCCCGCCGGATCGACGGCTTATAACCTGTCAGCACATGGGCCCATCCTTCCCCTTGGATCGGGCCTTGTCGCTTTAACGCCGATCAGCCCCTTTCGCCCCCGTCGCTGGCGGGGCGCCATATTACCGGAAAGCACGACGATCCGCTTCACCGTACTCGATCCCGTCAAGCGTCCCGTCAGCGCCGTGGCGGACCAGCGTGAAGTCCGCGACGTCGCGCGGGTGGAGGTCGCCATTGATCGCGCGACCCCTCTGACGCTGCTTTTCGACCCGGAACATACGCTCGACGATCGCATTGCCGCCGAGCAGTTCATAGCCTGAAATTTTCACGGATTAGCGCTTGCCATTCCACGAATCTCGCTGCTATAGGCGCGGCCTGCCCGGCGAAGGCTAGGCTGCTCCCCGATAGCTCAGCGGTAGAGCATTCGACTGTTAATCGAATGGCCGTAGGTTCGAATCCTACTCGGGGAGCCAACTCCTAAAAACCCAAGAAACGGCGGATTTCCGAGGGTTTTCCATTCCAAAGTACCAGATGGGTTAAATGACCCTGCCAGCCAGTATTGGCGTAAACATCTATTTTAATATCTATTTCTGGCTTATTATAAAAGTTCGAATCCAGTCTGGGTCTCTTTAGATTCCACCCTTTGGAGCCGCCGACTTGGCGGCCAGTTCCGAGATAATGCAAAGAATAGACAAGGAAGTATCCTTGAACCTCCAGCGTTTCATTCGATATCTAAAAATGTTTAATTTGCAGACATCTTCTTATCGGATACATGGGATTTAAGTCCTATAATATCGCAGGAAAACGCTAATCGCCAATCTCAACTGACGCCCCTTATTCGCTGCTCAGCGATGAATTTCTGATCCTCAGTTGGGGACGTTCCGTTTTTCCATCCAAGCAGGTACAATCATTTGTACCTGGCGCGCCATGAACAGAGTCGGAGCGAGCAGACCTCCCACCTGGCATTACACCGAGTCATATCTGCGCGGGTTCCCCATCGGCGAACACTTCGCTGCCCGTCATGAATCTGCTGTCCGACGACGCCAGGAACGCCGCCATATCCGATAGGTGTCCCCGCTCCCATCTCGATCATTGCGTTCCGAGCAATCGCTTCTTCCGCCAGTTCCGTCAGCGTCGACCCCTAGCTACAGCACGTTAACGCGAATCCTGGCATCCGAAAATTACACACAGTCGCCTTGGTCGCGCCGTAAACGCTGAACGCGGGCGTTTCTAATACCCGCCCTTTGGGCTTCTTCATGACCATCGGCCAGATCAGCAATTATATCGGTGTCGCAGCACTGCTGGAGGAACCTGCCCAACGCACAATGGCTGCTCGCCGACGGGGGTTATGACGCCGACCGGTTCAAGGATGCCTTGGAGGAAAAGGGCATCAGACCCTCTATCCCAGGCCGAAAATCGCGCAACGAGCCGATCAAATATGACAAGCGCCGCTACAAACGTCGCAATCGCATCGAGATCATGTTCGGCCGCCTGAAGGACTGGCGCGGTGTAGCCACCCGCTACAATCGATGTCCCATGACTTCCTTCTCCGTCATCGCACTCGCGGCCGCCATCATCTTCTGGCTTTGATCAACGAGTCCTGACCCTAGACAACTTTGCGGCCCGTCTGGCTTGCGACGAAAGAATGGCTAAACCGGCCATAAAAAATATTGTTTGCCACAGAGGCGATCATGCCAATCACCGGCTATGCTATCGGTGCCATCAGCCTATCGACAGACTATCGTTAAAATGCGAAAGCCAGAACTGCGAAATCACCGAACGGCCTGTCCGATTGAGCGAACACAAAAAAGGCGACGCCGGAGCGTCGCCCTTATCTGGTGCGTACTGACACTTGTTAACTGCCAGACCGCGTTCTCTGATTTCTCATCATAAATGATCGCGGCAAATAGTCAACCATCGAAACGGTCTATCCAGCAGCAACACACATGGGATTAAGAGCACTGAATCCATATTCAGAAGCCTTGTATTTACTCAGCCTCCGGCACCGAGAGGCTGAAATCATCAATATGAACCCTTATGGAAGGGGCTCGGTCAAGATGACGCTTGACTCCTACGAGCCGGGGATACAGCCTGTCAACGAAAATTATTCCTACACATGGGGTAATTATGGTGAAAAATGGCAGCGAACGCATGGCGGATGGGCTTGGACTTGGGGGCAGCCTCTTTGGGGTGGGTAGCGATAGAACTCGACGTCCCAGTGAATGGCAAACCAATATCCATCCTTGCTGCAGGGGCCCGCATTTTTAGTGATGGTCGTGATCCCAAGTCGGGCGCGTCGCTCGCCGTGGACCGGCGCGATGCGCGGGCGATGCGGCGGCGGCGGGACCGGTTTCAGCAAAGGCAAAAGGCGCTGATCAAATACCTGATTACCGACGGGCTGTTCCCGGCGGATGAAGCGGCACGCAAGGCGATGGCCGCGATCGACCCCTATGCGGTGCGCGCGCGGGCGCTGGATGAAGCCTTGACGCTGCCGGAACTGGGCCGGGCGCTGTTCCACCTCAACCAGCGGCGCGGCTTTAAGTCGAACCGCAA
>Ga0182747_1002396_pt1 | contig 13149 bp, 11 predicted proteins | sample eDN3rd30CBELigBY_FD_128526 | JGI IMG/M metagenome (GOLD analysis project Ga0182747, IMG submission 128526) | Enriched backyard soil microbial communities from Emeryville, California, USA - eDNA 3rd pass 30_C BE-Lig BY (version 2) (version 2) | ecosystem: Environmental > Terrestrial > Soil >...
AGGTCGTCCATGGTGGGGAAGTAGTAGTAGACCAGGGCCTGCTTCACCCCGGCCTCGGCGGCCACTCGCCGCGAGGTGGCCGCCGCGTAGCCTTCGTCTCGCATCAGCCGGGCGGTCGCTTCGATCAGCCGGCGCCGGGTGGCGCTGTCGGTCGATTTGGCCTTGCGCGGTGCCGTCATTCAGAACATCCCGACGCTGCGATTGCTTGACCATCCCGCGCCGCACATGGTAGGCATGACGCATTCTAGCAATTTTATCGATCGATCAGCACGACGAGGTCGTGATACGAGCGGAAGGGCGCATCGCGTGGTGACGGATCTCGCGTCGGTCGACTACTTCTCCGACCCGGCGATAACCCAGAACCCCTACCCCTATTACGAATACCTGCGCGGATGCGGGCCCGTCTTCACCGAACCCCACCACGGTGTCGTCGCCGTCACCGGCTACGACGAGGTGCACGCCGCGTTCAAAGACCACGACTCGTTCTCGGCGGTCAACGCCATCGGCGGCCCTTTCCCGCCGCTGCCCTTCGAACCCGACGGCGACGACATCACCGAGCAGATCGAAGCGCACCGGCATGAATTCCCCATCTTCGAACATGTCGTCGTCCAGGATCCGCCGGCACACGAGCGTACCCGGGCGCTGCTGGGGCGCATCCTGACTCCGGTCCGGCTGAAGGAGAACGAGGAGTTCATCTGGCGGCTCGCCGACCTGCAGCTCGACGAATTCATCGCCGGGGGACGCTGCGAATTCCTGATGGACTACGCCAAACCGTTTGCGACGCTGGCGATCGCCGACCTGCTCGGGGTGCCCGACGACGACCGCGCCGAGTTCCGCCGGGCGCTGGGTGCCGGCACTCGACCGGGTGCGCGCGTCGGCGCCCTGGACGGCGAGCCGGTCGGGCTCAACCCCCTGGACTACCTCGACGACAAGTTCAACGGCTACATCTCCGATCGGCGCAGCAACCCCCGGGCCGACGTGCTGACCATGCTGGCCGAGGCGACCTACCCCGACGGCTCGATTCCCGACGTGATGGAAGTGGTGCGGCCGGCGACCTTCTTGTTCGGTGCCGGTCAGGAGACCGTCACCAAACTGCTGGGGACCATGGTGCAGGTCCTCGGTGAGCAACCCGAGCTGCAGCAACGGCTCCGCGACAACCGCGATCTGATCCCGCGCTTCATCGAGGAATCACTGCGGATCCAGAGTCCGACCAAGGTGGACTTCCGGCTGGCCCGCAAGTCCACCACGTTGGCCGGCGTGCCGATCAAGGCGGGCACGGTGCTCATGCTCTGCCTGGGCGCGGCCAACCGGGACCCGCGCAAGTTCGACAACCCCGACGAATTCGACCTGGACCGCAAGAACGTCCGCGAGCACATCGCCTTCGGCCGCGGCATCCACACCTGCCCCGGCGCGCCGCTGGTGCGGGTCGAGGGCCGGATCACCGCCAATCGCCTGCTGGATCGGATGCGCGGCATCAGGATCAGCGAGGCCCACCACGGCCCCGCCGGTGAGCGGCACTATGACTATGAGCCGACGTTCCTGCTGCGCGGCCTATCCGCGCTGCACATCGAGTTCGACCCGGTGGACTAGCCTTCCGCTGTTTTAGGCCGGCCGCGTCGACCGCGAAATGCAGGACCCCTTAACGCATTTCGTCGATCGCAGGCGCTGTCAGCGTCTGGTCAGCGCGAACACCTTGATCTCGCGCGCGGCCCGGTGCCGGTAGGTGTCGTAGTTGTTGATGTAGTCGACGAACTTCTGGTAGGCCCGGTCGCGCTCCTCGCCGACGACCTCGGTGGCACGTACCGGAATCTCCTTGCCGCCCATCGTGACCCAGGCGTTCGGGTCGGCGATCAGATTCAACACCCACGCCGGATCGTGCGCTTGACCGAAGTTGCTGCCCACCAGGTACAGCCGATCGCCCTCCCGCATGTAGGCCAGCGGGATCTGCCGGCGCTGGCCGGATTTGCGGCCGGTCGTGGTGAGCAGCAGCAACGGGACGGCCATCGGTCCGAAGATGGTGAGCCGGCCGCCGCTGCGCTCGAGCAGCCAGCGGTCCAGCGGAGTGCACTGGCGGATGAGCCAGGCGCCCGGTTTCGACCCGGCGACCGCCCCGATCGCGCGCCGCGCGAGTCGGCCGGGGTCGCGGCCCCACCGCACCTCGGGAAAGGTGTTGTCGATCATGCCCGGATTCTGCCATTGCGGCGGTGGGCCGTGTGAGACTGGCTTCATGCCGGACGTTGTTTTCACCGCCGCCGCAGCGATCATTCCGGTGCGCGACCTCGATGCCGCCCTGGACCGCTACCGCCGGCTCGGCTTCACCACCCATGCCTACACCCGCCCGGCCCGGTACGGCTTCGCCGAGCGCGGCGCGGTGTCGCTGCACCTGACCGAGTGGGCCGAGCACGATCCGCTGCGCACCGCGGCCGGCGTCTACCTCTATGTCGATGACGCCGACGCGCTCTACGCGCAGTGGACGGCATCGGGGGTTCGGGGACGGTTCGTCGAACCGGCCGACACCGATTATCAGCTCCGCGAGTTCGCCTACGTCGATCCCGAGGGCACCTTGCACCGGGTCGGTTCGCCGCTGGCGGCCAAGGTCGTCAGCGCCGGCCGGGACATCGCTGCGCCGGCCGAGCGGATCTTCGAGTTGATCGCCGACCCGGCTCAACACCCGCGCTGGGACGGCAACGACAACCTGGCCGAGGCGGAGCCCGGACAGCGGGTGCGCGCGGTCGGCGCGATGTTCACCATGGTGCTGACACTGGGGGCGGTGCGAGAAAACCACGTGGTGGAGTTCGAGGAGGGACGTCGTATCGCCTGGTTCCCGGCCGAACCCGGCCGGCTACCCCCGGGGCATCTCTGGCGGTGGGAACTGGAGCCGTTGGATGAGGCACACACCCGGGTCACCCACACCTATGACTGGTCGCAGCTGACCGATCCGAAGCGCCTCTCGCGGGCGCGCTGGACCACCGCGGACCGGCTGGCGGAGTCGCTGGCTCGACTTGGTGCGCTCGCCGAGGGCTGCTGACGCCGGGAGCTAACGCGCCGCCGCGAAGGATCGCAGCGCGTCGATCTGGGCGGGATCCAATGAGGGCCGGACGGTTTCGCGCGCGGCGTTGATATCGGCCATCGTCACGTCGGCGGCGTCGATGGATCGGCGCATCGCGGTCAGGGCCGCTTCGCGCAGCAGCGCCACGCAGTCCGCGGCGCTGTAGCCGTCCAGGTCGGCGGCCAACGCGTCGAGATCCACGTCGTCGTGCAGCGGCACCGACTTTCCGGCCACTCGCAGGATCTGCCGGCGGGCGTCGGCGTCGGGCGGCTCGACGAACACCAGCTTCTCCAGCCGACCCGGCCGGGTCAGGGCCGGGTCGATCAGCTCGGGGCGGTTGGTGGCGCCGACCACCACCACGTCGCGCAGCGGGTTGACGCCGTCGAGTTCGGTGAGCAGTGCGGCCACCACCCGGTCGGTCACTCCGGAGTCGAAGCTCTGTCCGCGCCGTGGCGCCAAGGAGTCGATCTCATCGAGGAACACCAGCGAGGGTGCGGAATCCCGGGCACGCTGAAACAGATCCCGCACCGCCCGCTCACTGCTGCCCACCCACTTGTCCATCAGCTCGGCGCCCTTGACGGCGTGCACACTGACCCGTCCGGAGCCGGCCAGGGCGCGCACCACGAACGTCTTGCCGCAACCGGGCGGGCCGTAGAGCAGCACCCCGTGCGGCGGGTCGATGCCGAGGCGGGTGAAGGTGTCCGGGTGCTGCAGCGGCCACAGGATCGCCTCGGTCAGCGCCTGTTTGGTGGCCGCCATATCACCGACGTCATCGAGGGTGACCGAGCCCACGGAGACCTCGGCCGCCGCCGAGCGGGACAGTGGACGGATCACGCTGAGCGCGCCGGCCAGGTCATCCTGGGTCAGCACCGGCTCTTCGCCGCTGTCGCTGGCCCGCGACGCCGCCCGCAGCGCCGCCTCGCGTACCAGTGCCGAAAGGTCCGTGGCGACGAAACCCGGTGTGCGTTCGGCGATCTCATTCAGATCGAGGGTGGCGCTGGGCACCGACTTGAGCAGTCCGGCCAGCAACGCGGCGCGGGTCGCTCCGTCGGGAAGGCTCAGGCGCAGCTCCCGGTCGCACAGCTCCGGGACCCGCAGCCTGGTGTCGACCCGATCCGGCAGCGCGGAGGTGGCGATGAACGCCACCCCGTCGGCGGCCACCGCGGTGCGCAACTCGGCCAGGATCAAGGTGCTCACCGGCTCGGGCGGATCCGGCAGCAGCGCATCGATATCGGTGATCAACAGCACCCCGCCGCCGTCGCACACGGCCGTCACGGCCGAGCGAACCGCCGCCAGCCGCTCGTCGGCGACCCTGGCCCCGATCTCGGGCCCGTCGAGCTCCACCAACCGCCGGCCCGCGCACACCGCCCGCACCAGCGTGGACTTGCCGACCCCGGGCGGGCCGGACACCAGCACGCCGAGGTTGGTGCCGGCGTTAAGCGTCTTGAGCAGGTGCGGTTCGTCGAGAGCCAGCTTGAGCCATTCGGTGAGCTTGTCCGCCTGTGCGGTGCAGCCCTTGAGGTCGTCGACGCTCAGCGGTGCCGGCGTGGCCGCGACGATCCGATCCGCCGGCGCGGTCGGTACCGTGCCGTTGCCCCAGGTCACCGACGAGTTGGGTTGTACGCTGACCGGCCCGGCCGGGTCGACGCCGGTGACGGTCAACAGCTCCGAGGTCCAGCTGATCCCCACCGCGGAGGCCAGCGCGGTGGTCGCGGCGGACGTCGAGGTGCCCGGGCCCATATCGCGCGGCAGCAGCGAGACCGCGTCGCCGACGGTCAGTACCTTGCCCAATAACGCCTGACGCAGCGTGGCCGGCGACAGTGCTTGGGAAGCCGACGACCCGCTCAACGTCACCGCACGGGCACCGTAGACGGTGACCGCGGCCACCACCACCGCGGTGCCGTCGCGCAGTCCGGCGTTGGACAGCGTGATGTCGTCGAGCAGCACCACCCCGGCCGGGACGTCCGGCCCGGCCAGTCCGGCCACCGCCGACGTCGTCCGAGACCCGGTCAACGACACCGCATCCCATTCCCGAATACCCAGGGCCGCAATCGCTTCGGCGTGCAGCCGGACCACGCCGCGGCGCGAATCCACAGCCGAGGTGTTCAGCCGGGCGATCAGGGTCAGATGGCGGGGGGAGGTCCGGGAGGCATCGCCGTCCCGATGCTCTTCAATAGAACCCATGCGGTCATTATCGGCATACAGCGGCCCCCTGATGTCGGCGATCTGCGCTGTCACGCTGCTGGGGGGTCCCTGTCCGGCGCGCGCCGACACGGCAAACCCGCTGGCGGAGTTGGTCGATGCGGCCGCGCAACGGCTGCAGGTCGCCGATGACGTGGCCGCCGACAAGTGGCACTCCGGTGCCGCCATCGAAGACCCCGCCCGGGTGCAGCAACAGCTGACCGCCCTGGCGTCGGCCGCCGACGCCGAGCATCTCGACGCCGACTATGTGCGGCGGGTGTTCACCGACCAGATCGCTGCCACCGAGGCAGCGGAGCACTACCGGTTCGCCCAGTGGAAGCTGGACCCGGCCGCCGCACCGGCCGGTGCCCCCGACCTCGCCGCCTCACGAGCCCGCATCGACGGCTTCAACCGCGTCATGCTCACCCAGATCGGCTTGCGGTGGCAGCAACTGCGGGCACCCGACTGCGGCGCCCGGCTCGAGGAGGCGACCCGCGACGTCAGCGCCGCAAGGCAACTCGATCCGTTCTACCGGCAGGCGCTGTCGTCGGCGACGCGGGACTACTGCGCGGGGTAGCTCAGCGGCCCGGCTTGCGCAGCCGCAGCCGCGCCATCGACTGCCCGCTCGGGCGACGGATGCCTCGCCGCACACCGGGGCGGCGGCTCGGCTGCGACCGGCGGATCGCCCGCCGCGCGGCTCGGCGTTCCCGGGGCGCGTCCTCCCAGGCCTCGGGGTGCGCGGCCACCCAGCGCTGGCTGCGGACCGAGAACGGAATGGTGCACAGGTACGCCACGATCAGCACCAGCACCAGCACGTACGGGAACAGGAACGCCGCGGCGGCCACCAGCGCCAGCACCGCCAGCAGCACCGCGGCCAGATGCGGCGGCACCGACACGGCGTGCATCTTGCGCATCGGGATCCGGCTGACCAGCAGCATCGATGTGCCCACCACCCAGGCGCAGGTGAACCACTGCGAGGTCCACCATCCGTCGCCGAACTGCAGCTTGGCGGCCAGCAGCCCCATCAGCGTGATCGCTCCGGCGGGGGCGGGCATCCCGACGAAGAACTCGCGGGTGTAGGCCGGCAGGGTGGCGTCGTCGAGCAGGGTGTTGAACCGGGCCAGTCGCAGCACCACACACACCGCGTAGAGCAGCACCACGATCCAGCCCGCCGGCTGCGTCGACAGCAGCGACACATAGATCACCACCGCCGGCGCCACCCCGAAGTCGACCGCGTCGGCCAGCGAGTCGATCTCGGCGCCCATCCGCGATTCCGCATCCAGAATGCGGGCCACCCGGCCGTCGAGACCGTCGAGGATGGCGGCCGCCGCGATCAGCGCCATCGCCACGTGCGGCTGACCGTCCAATGCGTACTTAATCGACGTCAGGCCGGCGCAGATCGCCAGCACCGTCATCGAGCTGGGCAGGATGTGCAGGCCCACCGGGCCCCGGCCGCGCGCCTGCTGGGCGGTGGTCATGACAGGTGCGCCAGCACGGTCTCACCGGCGACCATGCGCTGGCCGACACCGACCAGCGGCTGCGTCCCGACCGGCAGGTAGGTGTCCAGCCGCGACCCGAACCGGATCAGCCCGTAGGTGTCGCCGATCGCCAGATGATCGCCGGGCCCGGCGTCGCAGAGGATACGGCGCGCCACCAGTCCGGCGATCTGCACGGCGATCACCTCGGCGCCGTCGGCGGTGCGGATCCGCACACTGTTGCGCTCGTTGTCGTCACTGGCTTCGATGCGGTCGGCGGAACCGAACCGGCCGGCCCGGTGCACCACGTCGAGCACCTCGCCGCCGACCGGGGCCCGCTGCACATGCGCGTCGAACACCGACATGAAGATGCTCACCCGCGGCAGCGGGGTGTCGGGCAGGTCCAGTTCCGGGGGCGGGGCCGCGGTGTCGACCAGGCAGACCATGCCGTCGGCGGGGGCCACCACCACACCCGGGCGGGTCGGCGGCACCCGGCGGGGATGACGGAAGAACCCGGCGCTGGCCCCGGCGGCCAGCAGCCCGGCGCCACGCAGCCAGCGCTGCTTGCGGCCCAGCGCAGCCAGCCCCAGCCCGCCGGCCACGAACGGCAAGCCGGCGTGGTGCATCGGCGGCACCGTCGAGCGCACCAGCTCGATCAGGTGCCGCAGACCACCGGGATCATCTGCTGCGCGGGGGCGTCTGGCCATCCGGCCATCTTAGAAGCTGCGGGGTGAACGCCGGTTCTGGCGGCGGGTTCACCCGGTCAGGTCCCAGACCTCCACCTCGGTGCCGACCGGCAGCTCGGTGACCTCGTCGGCAATGTCGAGCAGGCAGTTCGCCGACGCCAGGAACCGCAGATGGTGCGAGGCCGGCGGGCCGTAGTTGGTGACGGTTCCGGTCTCATGGTCGAGCAGCCCGCGCCGGAACTGTCGTTTTCCGGCCGGTGAGGTGAGCTTCTCGCTCAGAACGGCGGTGCGGCGTGGCCGGTCCGGCGCCGGCAGGCCCATCGCGCGCCGCAGCGCGGGCCGAACGAACACCTCGAAGGACACCTGGGCGCTGACCGGGTTGCCGGGCAGCGTGATGATGGCCGCTTCGCCCACCCGGCCGATGCCCTGCGGCATACCGGGCTGCATCGCCACCTTGACGAAATCCACGCCCTGATCGCCGTCGCGGCCGAAGACGTCCTTGACCACCTCGTAGGCGCCCGCGCTGACCCCACCGCTGGTGATGATCAGATCCACCCCGCCGGCGCGCACGCGGTAGCGGTCCAGCACCGCGGTGAACTCGGCGGTGTCGTCGGCGACGGTCGCCGCGGCCACCACCTCGGCGCCGGCGTCGCGCACCGCGGCGGCCAGCATCACCCCGTTGGACTCGTAGATCTGTCCGGGCGCCAACGGGGTGCCCGGCTTGACCAGTTCGGTGCCGGTGGAGATCACCAGCACCCGTTGCCGGGGCCGCACCGTCAGCTCGGCCAGGCCCAGCGCCGCGGCCAGACCCACCGCCGGGGCGCTGACGAGCTGGCCGGCCCACAGCACGGTGGCGCCCTCGGCGACGTCGCCGCCGGCGCGGCGGATGTGGCGTCCCCGGGCGGTGGCGGCGCTGATCGCCACCACATCGACACCGCCGTCGGTGGCCTCCACCGGAACGACCCCGTCGGCTCCGAACGGGATGGGCGCGCCGGTCATGATGCGGTGCGCGGTACCGGGTTCCAGCGAGGGGATGTCGGTACGGCCGGCCGGAATATCCTCGGCCACCGGCAATGTCACCGGGTTCTCGGGTGATGCCGCTGCCACGTCGTCGGCGAGCACGGCATAGCCGTCCATTCCCGAGTTGTCGAAGACCGGCAACGAAATCGGTGCGATCACGTCCGCGGCCAGCGCCAGCCCCTCGGCCTCGGACAGCGAGACGGTGACCGGCGGACGGACATGGATCAGCTCGGCGACAGCGCGCTGATGCTCCTCGACAGATCGCATTCCGACATCTTGACCTAGACGGGGAAGGTGATTCCTGTCAGCTCCTGCGAGACCGCCCACAAGCGCTGCTGGAGCTCGACATCGTGCGCCTGCTTACTGGCCTCGACCAGCTTCGGGTGGCCGCGCTGTTCACCGAGGCCGTTGGGTCCGTAGTACTGGCCGCCGGCCACCTCGGTGTCGGTGGCGGCGCGCAGCGTCGGCAGGGCGCCCATCGCCGCGCCCTGGACCACCATCGGCCACAACAACCGTTCGGCCGGGCGCAAAAACGGTGGCAGGTTGCGGGTCAGTTCGGTGTTGGCGGTGCCGGGGTGCGCGGCCACCGCGATCGTCGGCTTGCGTTTGGCGGCCAGCCTCCGCTGCAGCTCGTAGGTGAACATCAGGTTGGCCAACTTGGACTGCCCGTAGGCCGCTATCCGGTTGTAGCCGTGCTCCCACTGCAGGTCGTCGAAGTGGATCGCCGCCATGATCCGGTGGGCCATGCTGCTGACGGTCACCACGCGAGAACCCTGCACCGGCAGCATTCGCGGCAATAGCAGGCCGGTCAACGCGAAATGACCCAAATGGTTGGTGCCGAACTGCAGTTCGAAACCGTCGACGGTGGTCTGTTTGGGGGTGTACATGACACCGGCGTTGTTGATCAGCAGGTCGATGCGGGGGTGCGCGGCGCTCAGTGCTTCGGCGGCCTCGCGGACCGAGGCCAGCGAGCTCAGATCGAGCCGCTGCACCTCGACGGCGGCCTGCGGCGACGCCTTGGCGATCCGTTCGGCTGCCGCGCGGCCCTTCTCGGGGTCGCGCACCGCCAGCACCACCGTGGCGCCGTGCTCGGCGAGCACCAAGGCGGTGTGGTAGCCGATTCCGGTGTTGGAGCCGGTGATTACCGCGACGCGGCCGCTTTGATCGGGTACATCGGCGGCGGTCCACTTGTTCTGGCTGCCCATTCCCGAAACGATACCGACGTCGGCGGGTTCGGCACGCAAAGATGACAGCGCCGCGACGCTAGGTCATTCTCTGTTGCATGGCGCCCAACGCAAATCGTCCCGGTGAGGTCACGATGGTCGACCCCACCAACCCACCCAGCTCCCGCGCGCCGCTGGTGTGGGCCCTGACCGGAGCGGTGCCCTGGCTGGTGTTCGCGGTACTGCAGCTGGGGTGGGCGGTCGCCGATCAGCGCCTGGAGTGGCTGCACGTCGGGGCCGTAGCGGTCACCGCGCTGGGGCTGCTGGTCTCGGTGGTGATCGCGCCGCTGTGGCGTTATCGCGTGCACCGCTGGGACGTCAGCGACAAAGCGGTCTACACCCGCACCGGTTGGCTGGTGCAGGAGCGCCGGATCGCGCCGATCTCCCGGGTCCAGACCGTCGACACCTACCGCGGGCCGCTGGATCGGCTGCTCGGACTGGCCAACGTCCGGGTGACCACCGCGTCGTCGGCGGGGGCGGTGCACATCGTGGCGCTGGACGCCCCGGTCGCCGACCGGGTGGTCGCGCACCTGACCGACATCGCCTCGCTGGGCACCGAGGACGCCACATGACCAGTACCCCCGCCGAACCGGCCTGGCAGCGGTTGAGCCCGCGGATGCTGCTGGTGCATCCGCTGCACGAGGCACTGCGCGAGCTACCGCTGCTGATCGCGGTCGTCGTGTTCGGTTCGGCCACCGACAATTCGGTGTGGGTGGTCGCGGTGGTGTGGGTGATCGCCGTGGTCGGGGTGACACGCTGGTTCACCACCACCTATCGCATCGAACCCGACCCCGAGGCCGGCCGGGTGCAGCTGCGTTCGGGCCTGCTGCGCCGAAAGGTTCTTTCGATGCCACGCAACAGGATTCGCTCTGTAGAGACCGACACCCGGCTGCTGCACCGGCTGCTGGGGTTGACGGTGCTGCGAGTCAGCACCGGCCAGCAGGCCGCCGGAGACACCGTGTTCGAGCTGGACGCGGTCGAGAGCAGCCAGGTGCCGCGGCTGCGCAAGATCCTGCTGGCGCACACCGGGCAGGCCGCCGCGAGCGGACCGGAGCCGGGCCGCAGCGCGGTGCTGGCCCGGTGGCAGCCGTCGTGGTTGCGCTACAGCGCGCTGAATCTGTCCGGTCTGGTGACGATCGGCGCCGCGATGGGTGCGCTGTATCAGAGCGGAGCCTGGGCGGCGCTGCAGGATTCGCCGCTCAGCCGGACCTGGCGGGACGCCGCCGAGCGGTTCGGGGCGCCGCAGACCGCCGCGGTGGGCGCCGGGGTGGTGCTGGCGGCGGCGATCGTGCTGGCGGTGCTGCGCTCGGCGCTGACCTACGGAAACCTGGTGTTGTCCCGCAGTTTCGGAGTGACCGGCGACGTGCTGGAGTTGAGCCACGGGCTGCTGCGGGTGCGGCACCACAGCTACGACATGCGTCGGCTACGCGGCGGAACACTACGACGGCCGCTGTTGGTGCGGCTGTTGGGCGGCGCGCGACTGGACGCGGCGATGACCGGTGTCACCGGTGCGGGCGAATCCTCGGTCCTGCTGCCGCCCTGCCCGCGGGCCACCGCCGAGCAGGTGCTGACCGGGCTGGTCGCCGACCCCGTCGCGGTCACCGGGCCGCTGCGCCGACACGGCCCGGTGGCGGCCCGCCGGCGCTGGACCCGGGCGATGATGCTGCCGGGGGCGCTGGGGGCGGGGTTGGCGGTCACCGCGGCGGTCGACGGTGTTCCGGTGTGGTACTGGTCGCTGTGGGCTGGGCTGACGCTGGGCGCGGCACTGCTGGCGGCCGACCGGGTGCGCGCCCTGGGGCATCGCGTCGACCAGCACTGGCTCTCGGCCCGCACCGGCAGCTGGGAGCAGCGTCGCTACTGCATCGCCACCGCCGGCATCATCGGTTGGACGGTGCACCAGAGCTGGTTTCAGCGCCGTGCCGGGGTCGCCACCCTGATCGCGGCGACCGCCGCCGGCGTCAAGGCCTACCGGGTGCTCGACGTGCCTGAGGAGTGGGCCTGGTCGGTGGCCGCGCAGGCCTCACCCTGGGTGGCGCACAGCAAGTGGGCGCGATAGCCCTGCGATCTGGGCCGATCTGCTGCTGCGCTCCCCTGCGGACAAAGATCTGTCTCCGTGGAACCTGAGTATCCACTTGTAAATTATATTCCACGTCAATTTTTGGACGACCGGCGGGCGAGGGGTTTGTTTATTCGTTCCCTTTCGCCGTGACAAAGAACTATTGTCCCGCCCGCAAAACTTTAGCGATGCATTTTCATGCGCGGTTTCGGTGGACTTTAGGCCTGTACGGAACGTCCTCGATCAGGGAGCCATTTATCAATTTCTGTCCTGATCCGACGAATTCACTAATGCCGCGAATAAGTTCGTTTATGCTCCATTGCTGAGAGAAAACTGAGTCGTAATTACGGGAGAGGGGACTCGAAATGGTCAGTCGGTGGCGTGCTGAGCGGAATGGCGGATCGGGGAAACGCGGGCGGGACCGCACGGTGGGTGCCGCCGCATCCGTCGGGGCGTTCTTGGCGTTCGGCATGGCGCCGCTGGCGGCGGCCCCCACGGCCGAAGCCGACTTCGACGACCTCGTCTCCGACCTGTTCGACCCGAGCGCCTGGGGCAACCTCTCGGGTGATTTCGACAGCTTGTTCAGCTCGACTGGCTGGGATTCCGCGGGTGCTGCCGATGCGGGCGGTGTCGCGATGGCCCAAATGTGGGAGACCTACTTCTACCTGCCCTTGCACGACAGCGTGCAGGCCTGGATCAACTCCGACTTCGGTTCGCAGGTCGACGGTGTGATCAACCAGCTCTTCGCGCCGTTCACCGAGGGCTTCTGCGGGATCATCTGCAACGGTGTCGACGGCACCGAGGCCGACCCCGACGGTGGTAACGGCGGCCTGTGGCTCGGCGACGGCGGCGACGGCTGGTCCTCGACCGAGGCCGAGGTGGTCGGCGGTAACGGTGGACACGCCGGGGGTATCGGGAACGGTGGTGACGGCGGCGCCGGTGGTCTGGGTGCTGACGGTGGCGACGGCGGCAACGGCGGCGAGATGTGGGGCAACGGCGGTGACGGCGGCGCCGGTGGTGCCGCGACGGCGACCCTGGCCGCCGGTAACGGCGGTGATGGCGGCAGCTCGGGTCAGGCGCAGGACTTCTTCGGGATGGGCGCGCTGGGCAACGGCGGCGACGGCGGTGTCGGCGGCGCGGGCTTCACCGGAGCGAGCGGCTCGTTCGCCAACGGTGGCAGCGGCAATGGTGGTGATGGAACCAACGGCGGTAACGGCGGCAACGGTGGTACCGGCTCGTCGATCCTGGGTATCGGCGGCAACGGCGGCGCCGGTGGCGAAGCCGGCAACGGCGGTGTGGGCGCGGCCGGAACCGCTGCGAACCTCAACGGCGGCGCGGGCGGCAACGGCGCGGCGCCGGGCACCGGCGGCAAGGCGGGCGTGGGAGCGAGCGTCTTCGGCGGCAACGGCGTCGCCGGCGCCCTCGGCGGTGGCGGCAACGGCGGTGACGGCGGCGACGG
>Ga0182747_1002397_pt1 | contig 13147 bp, 14 predicted proteins | sample eDN3rd30CBELigBY_FD_128526 | JGI IMG/M metagenome (GOLD analysis project Ga0182747, IMG submission 128526) | Enriched backyard soil microbial communities from Emeryville, California, USA - eDNA 3rd pass 30_C BE-Lig BY (version 2) (version 2) | ecosystem: Environmental > Terrestrial > Soil >...
CAACAGAAGGAAGGGCGGGGGATAATGCCAGCCATAGAAGGGGATGGCCGCGTCCTGGTGCAGCGCCTGCTGGACAGCATAGTGGGCGCGCCAGTCCCAGACATCGGCGGCGCGGCCATGATCGGCCAGCCATCCGGCAGTCCAGACGTTGGAAAAATCCGTTCCGATCGGTCGCCCCAGAAAATCCACGGTTCCTTGCGCTGTCAGGAAAAGAATCGCGATTGCCCCGATCGTCATGACGGCCATCAAGCTGGCCGTTATTCGGATACGTTCGCGCGAAATATGGCGGTCTGGGCAAAGCCGTTCGATCATGCGCGATATGTCGCAAATTCGATTGAACTTTTGGTAAATAGACGGTTATCGTCTTGATTTCGGGATTGGGTGTCGCCGGATTGCACCCCGTAGTGCATGTAGGCACTTGGCTCTGTTGCCTCTTGCCTCTATCGGAGCTTGGCTTTAGGGCATCCCTTAACGGATATTCATACCAACCAACGATACCCAGTAAAAAGGACCACTCATGAGTGAGACCGCGGATCGCGTAAAGAAAATCGTCGTCGAGCATCTGGGCGTCGAAGCCGAAAAGGTGACTGAGGACGCAAGCTTCATCGACGATCTGGGCGCAGACAGCCTGGATATCGTCGAGCTGGTGATGGCGTTCGAGGAAGAATTCGGCGTCGAGATCCCTGACGATGCGGCTGAAAAGATCGCTACCGTCAAGGACGCGATCGACTATATCGACAGCAAGCAGTAAGGGCGTTTTGCGGCTCGCCCCACCGGCAGGCCGCTGCGCTTGAAGGAAAACGGCTCCTCCTGTCCGGTCTTCCGGGTCTTGGGGAGCCTTTTCGTATCTGGCGCGCTGGTTCCCCGTGTCAGCTTTCGACAATCGGTTCGCAAGCGGCTAAAGGGACTGGCGGAAGCCAATAAGGAATTTCGGAGCAAGATATGCGTCGTGTCGTCGTAACCGGTCTCGGCATGGTGAGCCCGTTGGGAGCGGATGTCGAAACCACCTGGAAGAATATTCTCGCGTCGAAGTCCGGCGCGGCCACGATCGCGCGCTTCGATGCTACCGATTACAAATGCCGCATCGCCTGCGAAGTGAAGCCGGTTGGCCATGAATATGGCTTCGATGCGAATCTGGAGGTCGATCACAAGATTCAGCGTCAGGTCGATCCCTTCATCGTCTTCGGCATCGCCGCCGCGAGCGAGGCGCTCAAGGACGCGGGCCTGACCGACATGAGCGAGGAGGAACGCCTGCGCGCGGGCTGCTCCATCGGTTCGGGCATCGGCGGCCTGCCGGGTATTGAAAGCGAATCGCTGGTTTTGGCGAACAAGGGGCCGAGCCGTGTTTCGCCGCACTTCGTTCATGGTCGCCTTATCAACCTGATCTCCGGTCAGGTGTCCATCAAATATGGTCTGATGGGGCCGAACCATGCCGTCGTCACCGCCTGTTCGACTGGCGCGCATTCCATCGGCGACGCGGCGCGCATGATCGCGATGGACGACGCCGACGTCATGCTGGCGGGCGGCGCGGAAAGCGCGATCTGCCCCATCGGCATTGCCGGTTTCGCCCAGGCGCGCGCGCTCTCGACCGGCTTCAACGACACGCCGGAAAAGGCTTCGCGGCCCTATGACGTCAACCGCGACGGCTTCGTCATGGGTGAAGGCGCGGGCGTGGTAGTGCTCGAAGAATATGAGCATGCCAAGAAGCGCGGCGCCAAAATCTATGCGGAAGTCGTGGGCTATGGCCTTTCGGGCGACGCCTATCACGTCACCGCGCCGCATCCCGAAGGTTCGGGCGGCTATCGTTCGATGGAAATGGCGCTCAAGAAATCTGGACTGTCGCTGGCCGACATCGATTATGTGAACGCGCATGGCACATCGACCCCGCTGGGCGACGAACTGGAACTGGGGGCGGTCAAGCGGCTGTTCGGCGACAATATCGCCACCATGTCGATGAGCTCGACCAAATCCGCCATCGGACATTTGCTGGGCGGCGCGGGCGCGGTGGAGAGCATCTTCTGCATCCTCGCGATGCGCGACCAGATCGTGCCGCCGACGCTCAACCTCGACGAACCGAGCGAAAGCTGCGCGGGCGTGGACCTGGTCCCGCACGTCGCGAAGGAACGCAAGGTGCGCGCGGTGCTGAACAACAGCTTCGGCTTTGGCGGCACTAATGCATCGCTCATCATGAAGGCGGTCTAAGGACATAATCATGCGGCGGCTGGGCTGTGGCATATTGCTGATCGGCCTTGCCATCGCGGCTTTCGTCGCGTTCCGCTTCGTCCATGGATGGTCGGAAGCGGGACCGGCGACGCAGAATATCACGATTGCCGTGCCGGAAGGGGCAACCCTTTCCGATGCGGCGGTGCTGTTGAAGCAGGCAGGAGCGGTGCGTTCCGCCGATGCGTTCCTGACCCGCGCCAAGGTTTTCGGGCGGGGGACGCCGATCAAGGCCGGTGAGTTCGTAATTCCCAAGGGCGCGAGCAATTCGGAAATCCTGACGCTTCTTCAGGGCGGCAAGACGCTTACCCGTCTCGTCACCATTCCCGAGGGGATGCCCTCGATCCTCGTCTATGAGCGGTTGATGGCGAATGACGAACTGACTGGCGAGATCCAACCCCCGGCGGAAGGCAGCGTCCTTCCCGACAGCTATGCCTATGACAGGGGCGAAAGCCGCGCCGCCGTGCTGAAACGCATGCAGGCCGCGATGGATCGCACGCTCGCAAAGCTATGGGCGGAACGCGCGCCGAACACGATGGCGAAGTCGCCGCAAGAGGCCGTCACCTTGGCCAGCATCGTGGAAAAGGAAACCGCTCTTGCCAAGGAAAGGCCGATGGTCGCGGGCGTTTACGGCAACCGCCTCAAAGCCGGAATGATGTTGCAGGCCGATCCGACCATCATCTATCCCATCACCAAGGGAAAGCCGCTGGGACGCCGCATCAAGAAATCGGAAATCGCCGCCGTCAACGATTACAACACCTATGCGATGGTCGGACTGCCAAAGGGGCCGATCGCCAATCCGGGGCGATTGTCCATATTGGCCGTGCTGCACCCCGCTGAAACCAAGGCGCTCTACTTTGTGGCGGACGGCAAAGGAGGGCATATCTTTGCCGACACCTATCAGGAACATAATGAGAATGTGCGTAAATGGTTCGAAATCCGCCGTGCGCGCGGCGAGCTTTGACCTTTAGCGCGCCGCCTTGCCGGTGCCGCTGATCTCATGATCGGCCCCCCGTCCGTGCCGATCATCGTTACCGCGTTAATGGGAAGCGGGGACTTTGCCTGGCTGGATCGTCAACGCCGGGCTTACTATCCCCCGGATCGTAACATCCTGCCCGCTCATCTGACGTTATTTCGCCATTTGCCGCCGTCGGCGCTTGAAGAGGTGATAACGCTTATCAGGCGCCTGTGCGCGATGCCTCCGCCTGAAGCATCGCTGGCCGCGATCCTGCTGCTGGAGCGGGGCGTGGCCTATCGGGTCGAAAGCGCGGCTCTCATGGAAATATGGTCGGAACTGGCGGATGCTCTTTCCGGCCTTCTGATGCCCCAGGATCGCGCGTGTCCTCGTCTGCACGTCACGGTGCAGAACAAGGTCACGCCGATGGAGGCAAAGGCTCTTGCCGGGCGGCTGCGGGCCGGATTCCGCCTGCGTCCGCTTGCAATTACGGGACTGGCGGTCTGGCGCTATTGCAATGGCCCGTGGGAACTGGCCGCCAAGGCGTCCTTTCGCGGCTAGGCCAGCCCGACTTCCTTGAGCGGCACGGATGAGTCAGCCAACTGCGCCTGATCGAGCAGGGCGCCGGACAGGACATGGGCGCGTCCCTGGACGTAATCCTTGACTGCGTTGACGCAATCCAGCGCGATGAGTTTCCCGCCCTTGAGGTAAAGCACGGAAAAGCTGCGCGTCGCCGGGTTGCCGCGCAATATCGTCTGGTCGTAGCCGATCGAAAGTCCGACCGTTTGCAGCTTCAGATCATATTGATTGGACCAGAACCAGGGCACCGCATCATAGGCATCTTCCTTGCCCAGTATGTGCGTGACGGCCGTCTTCGCCTGATCATTGGCGTTCTGAACGGATTCGAGGCGAAGCTGCGCGCCTCTGGCAAAGCGGTTGGCGTGCGCGGCGCAATCGCCCACGGCATAGATGTCGGGCAGGCTGGTGCGGCAATATTCATCCACGTCGACGCCATTGCCGCCGACGGCTCCCGCCGCGATCAGAGGTCCGGTTTCCGGTACGATGCCGATCCCGACGATGACCATGTCCGTTTCGATGCGCTCCCCGTCCGCCATCAGCACGGCGGTCGCCTTGCCGTCCTTGACCTCGATGCAGTCCATTTTGGTACCGGTCCGCAGATCCACGCCATGAGCGCGATGTTCGGCTTCATAAAAGCGCGAGAGTTCCTCTCCCGCCACGCGGGCGAGTACGCGATCGAGCGCTTCCAGAAGGACGACCTTCTTGCCGAACTTGCTCAGGACGGCAGCGGCTTCCAAGCCGATATAGCCGCCGCCAATGATGGTCACATGGCTGATCTGATCCAGCTTCGCCATCATGGCATCCACATCGTCGCGACGGCGCACGGCATGGACATTGGATGCGTCGGCGCCATTGCAGGTCAGCATGCGCGGACTGCCGCCGGTTGCCCAGATCAGCTTGCCATAGCCGATTTCCTCATCCCCGGCCGTCACGAATTTGCCGGATGGATCGACATGCTTCACGCGCTTGCCGAGCAGCATGTCGATCTTGCGTTCCGCCCAAAAGGTCGCGGGCCTGATGAGAATGCGATCGAAGCTCTTGTCGCCCGCGAAATATTCCTTGGACAGCGGCGGACGTTCATAGGGCGGATCCTTTTCGTCGCCGATCATGCCGACCGACCCTTCGAATCCAAGCTGCCGCAGGGCAATGCCTGCCTGCGCCCCGGCATGGCCGGCTCCTACGATCAGAACGTCATAATAGCTCATCCGCGCTCATCCTCTGCACTGTCGAGCGCGTGATTGAACGGCTTTGGCTCTGCTTTCAAGAGTGCAAACGTAGATTTTCGTCCGGTCCTGTTCGCGAAAGGGAACGCATCGGTTGTCCTAGGCTGCATGGCTTGCGGCGCCCGATCATAAATCATCCATTAGTTTGACTCGAACTTCTTCACATGCCAAGGCATGAAGCCATGCACATGTGGGCTGATTATATACGCTTCCGCCACCAAGGGGGGCAGCTTCTAGCGGGCACCTAGCCCCGGGTTCTGTGCGCTATGCTCCGAACTCGGGGCACATCGAAAGAGTGACTTGTGCCCTCATGTAGGCGCGCGATTGTTCCTTCTCGAAAGCCAGCAGCACCATGACAAAAAGCACCAGAACGGGGCGGCCCCCCGTCCATCTCATCAGCACCGAAGCCGACAATCTGACCAATCTTGCATTGGGCGTGGCCGAAACCATGCCGCAGGTCAGCGAACTGCTGTTGCGTGAAATTGCCCGCGCCACAATCCATGGCCCGGCGCATATACCCTCCGACATCGTCACGATGCATTCGACCGTCCAGTTCAAGGATGAGGCGAGCGGTGCCGAACGCACGGTCCGGCTCGTCTACCCTGCGGAAGCGGATATATCGGCCGGACGAATCTCGATTCTCACGCCGGTCGGCGCGGGCTTGCTTGGATTGCGCGAAGGCCATTCGATCAAATGGCCCGATCGCGAAGGTCGCGAGCGGCGGTTGACCATTCTAAAAGTCATACAGCCAGACCGGGGCCTATAGGGCTTTATTGAAAGTCCGTTTGCGGCGCCGTCCGATCAGCGGGCGGGCCAAGGGCCTGCCCAATTTTTCATGACAGCATAGGAGCCGTAATTTGTCCCGAATCGACGAGAAACTTGTTCCCATTTTCGAAGATGTCCTGAGAAGAAATGCAGGCGAGACGGAATTTCATCAGGCCGTCGAGGAGGTGCTGGAAAGTCTTGGCGCGGTCGTCGCCAAGCATCCGGAATATATCGACAATGCGTTGATCGAGCGGATTTGCGAACCGGAAAGGCAGATCATCTTTCGGGTGCCCTGGGTCGACGACAAGGGGCAGATTCAGATCAATCGCGGTTTTCGCGTTCAGTTCAATTCGGCGCTCGGCCCCTATAAGGGCGGCCTGCGTTTCCATCCGTCGGTCAATGTCGGGATCATCAAGTTTCTCGGCTTCGAACAGACTTTCAAAAACGCCCTGACCGGCCTTCCCATCGGCGGTGGCAAGGGCGGGTCCGATTTCAATCCGCGCGGCCGTTCCGATGGCGAGATCATGCGTTTCTGCCAGTCGCTCATGACCGAACTTTACCGTCATTTGGGCGAATATACTGACGTCCCCGCTGGCGATATCGGGGTAGGCGCGCGGGAGATTGGCTATCTGTTCGGCCAGTATAAGCGTCTGACCAACCGCTATGAAGCCGGTGTTCTGACGGGCAAGGGGTTGATCTACGGCGGCTCGCGCGCGCGCACCGAGGCTACTGGCTATGGCACGGTTTATTTCATCGACCAGATGATGAAGACCAGGGGCGAAAGCCTGGAGGGTAAGCGCGTCGTCGTTTCGGGATCGGGCAATGTTGCGATCTACGCGATTGAGAAGGTCAATGCATTTGGCGGCAAGGTGGTCGCATGTTCGGATTCCTCCGGTTTCATCGTCGATGATGCGGGGATCGATCTCGAACTGCTCAAGGAGATCAAGCTCAGCCGTCGCGAGCGGATTTCAGACTATCCGCGTCTCAGAGACGGCGGCGCCTGCTTCTCTGAGCAAGGCTCGATGTGGGAAGTGCCATGCGACGTGGCCGTCCCCTCGGCGACGCAGAACGAACTCAACGGCAATGACGCGGCGGCGTTGATCCGCAATGGAGTCATGGCGGTGGGCGAGGGGGCGAACATGCCATGCACGCCCGAGGCCGTCCGCCTTTTCCAGGCGGCGGGCATCCTTTTCGGCCCGGCAAAGGCGGCGAATGCCGGGGGCGTCGCGACATCGGCTCTGGAAATGCAGCAAAACGCTTCCCGCGACAGCTGGACTTTCGAGGAAACCGAAGCGCGTCTGGAACTGATCATGCGCCGTATCCACGATAGCTGCGCGGAAACCGCCGAATCCTATGGTGCGCCGGGCAATTATGTTCTGGGCGCCAACATCACCGGCTTTGTGCGCGTTGCGGAAGCCATGCAGGCCATGGGTGTCATTTAGGACCGTCGGCCATTATGTTCGCACCGCGCGGAAAATCGCATTCCGCTTTTCCGCGCGGTGGTATGAAGATGTTGACGCTGGTCACGCCGGAATCGCCCACCGACGAACTGGCCGAACAGCGGCTTTCAGGATGCCAGCATCGCCTCAAGGCCTAGCATCACGCATTGTTCCGGCCGGTCGGGAATATGGACGCGAAGTCCGGTTTCCTGCGTGATGGCTTGACCGATGCAGGGAATTGTGGCGCTCCCTCCGGTAAGGGTCAGCCCCTTTTCGTAAATATCGTGGCTGAGTTCGGGCGGGGTCTGGTTGAGAATGTCGCGCACGACTTCCACGATTTGCATCACATGCTTGATCACAACCGGCCGCAATTCGCTGACCGGCACCTGTTGAACGCCGGGGATGCCCGACGTCAGGCTGCGACCTTTGGCTTCGATCATCTGGTCATCGCCGTCGGGAGTGCCCAGCAATCGCACCAGATCGCATTTCAGGCGTTCCGTCGTGATCTCGCCGATCAGGAACTTTCTTCGGAAGTGGAAGTGATCCGCGAGCGCAGCGTCCAACGCAGCGCCGCCGACGCGGACTGATCGGGTGAGGCAGATTCCGCCGAGGGAAATGACGGCGACCTCGGTGGTGCCCGCGCCACATTCGACGATCATCGAGCCTTCTGGATGATGCACGGGAAGGCCTGCGCCGAGTGCGGCGGCAAAAGGTTCGTTTATCAGGTTGACAGGGCCCAGCCCTGCGTCCCCTGCCGCCGTGAGCAGCGCGCTTCGTTCCGCCTGCGTCGCATCGGCCGGAATCCCGATCGCCACGGTTGGTGATCTGAGGCGACGGCGACTGAGAGATGATGAGGTGGCATAGGCAAGAAGTTCGCGGGTGGCGTCGATGTCCTGGAGAACGCCTCGACGAAGCGGGCGCGTAACTTTGAGGGAATCCGGAGTCCGGTCGACCATGGGGCGAACGGCTTCGCCCGCCGCCACAAGCCGGGGCCGGGTGCCGCCGCTTGAAAAGCAGCACAGCGACGGTTCGTCGAACACCATGCCCGATCCTCGGGCGACGACGCGCGTATTCGCGGTTCCCAGGTCGATAGCTATATCTGCGCGCCGACCATTCCATGAAATCATATGAGCCATGGATGTGCCTTAGCGGCGAATATCGCAATTGTCTCGCAGACCTGTACCGATAGACGCGCGCAGCAAAGCCCGTTCTACGCGCTTGATGATCCGGCCCTGACGAAACCCAAGGCTAGTCTTTGTCACGACTCCAAAGGGAAGCTCAGCTCCACCATCACATCGTTAGGATCGCGCACAAAGATCAGATGCATGGCGATGGCGGGCACGTCCTGCCGCGTGAAGTCGCAACCATGCGCTGTCAGCCGCTCAACATACGCCTCCGGATCGACGCCGCGCAGGGCAAAATGGTCGATCATGCCGCGCTGGGCAGCGCCCCGCACCGGCTCCGAACCCTCGATAACCTTATCGGTCCCTATCAGGTGGACGATGGCAGCGCCGCGTTCGTCCAGAACATAGGCGCCTCGCGTCAGGTCACTGGCCATTGGCGGAGGCGCGATCGTCAGGCCCAGAACATTGCCGTAGAATTCCACGCATTCCGCAAGGCGCGCCGTGCGGATGTTGACATGATCCAGCTGAACTGCGGCCATGATGATCTTCTCCTGTGATTGCCGCTCACGCTTCGGCGGCGGCTACGACCTTGCGCGCTCCTTCAACGGCAAGGCGCACGCGTTCCGTTTCGGACATGCCCGCCTCTTTCAGCGATCGCATCGGCACTTCTATGCTGACGATGATATCCCGCCGCATGGCCCGGATCATTTCGACCAAAGGCATCTCTCCGGTGCCCGGCACCATGCGTTCGTTCATCGCTTCGTTCATATAGTTTAGCGGATCGGGAACGGACAGGGGGCCATCGCTGATCTGCACATAATCAATCAGCATCGGATCAAGCCGGGCGATATCCCCGCTCTCCCCTGAACGAGTGATATGCATGGTGTCGATCAGTAACTTGAAGTTCGGCAGGTTCACGGCGGAGATGACCTCCAGCGCCTGAGCCAGCGTTTTGACGGTCAGCATGGGACAGGATTCGATCGTCACCGTGACATCATATTCCCGCGCCATGGCGACGATCTCCGCCGTTTTATCGATCATGCGCGACCAGTCTTCATCGAAGGAAACCGTGTTCACTCTTCGGACGCCCAGCTCAGCGAGTATTTCGAAAGCCTGACGGTGATTTTCCGTGGGTTGGTCGAGATAGACCGCAAAACCATCCACAAGCGCAATGGACACGTCCCGATCGCGGAGGCATGTCACCGTTTCCCGTCGCAGCGCCGCATCATCGATCAGCGAGAACCAGGGGTATCCGTCCGGATTATAATCCGGCCGCGTGAGGATGAGGCTGATGTTGTGGCATCCCGCATCCGCCGCTGCTGTGATCATCCCCAGCGGCGATATGCCGATCAGGCTGATATAGTCTACGCCGATCCTGTTCATCTCAATCATCCTGTCCGGCCATAATCCCTTCGAACAATCCGACGGGACGGCATCTTATGCAATCGTCCATCAATAGGGATAGAGCGCCATATTAGCGTGAATCCGCCAAATGCAGCCGGTCTGGATTGACGGACGCGCTACCGTCTTGTCTGATACTCATAATCAGGTCTGGAGGGGATCGGGATCATGCGATCTGGGCGATATGTGTCAGCGGCGATCATTTTCGCAGCGGCTTGCGGTGCTTATCCCACCCATGCCGCGGATAGAGCGATAGCGGGGCTTCCAAATATCGAGGACATGGTTGTCGCCCCCGACCACTCCTGGGTCATCGCCAGCTCGATGGTCGGCGGCACGCAGTCGCAGGGCGCGCTCTATCTCGTTGACGTCGAAACCAGCAAGCCCACCAGGATAGCATTGACCGCCGCCGAAGGGACGCCGCTTTGCCCCGGCGGCTTTCAGCCCGAGTCGCTCGCGCCGCACGGTCTGGCGCTTCGGGCTGAAGGGAAGGAGTGGGCGCTCTATGTCGTCAATCATGGTGGGCGGGAATCCATCGAGCGTTTCAGAGTGAAGACGCAAGGTTCCACGCTCTCCGTCCGATGGAAGGACTGCATTCCCCTTCCAAAGGGCGGCTTTGCCAACAGTGTGGCGGCCGCTGGCGATGGCACGATTTTCGTCACCAATATGGGCCAGGCGTTCAAGGCGCAGGAGGGCGAAACAGGAGATCTGCTGCAATGGTCGGCCGAAACAGGCTGGCAGGCTCTGCCCGGCAGCCAGCAGCCCGGTTGGAACGGCATTATAGTCTCGAAGGATGGGAACCGCATTTACGCCGCCGCATGGCCGGACAAGCAGGTGGTGGAATTCATTCGCGGTCGCTCAGGGCCGGTGCGATCGGTTGCGGTCGATTTCCTCCCGGACAATCTCCATTGGGCCGATAACGGAACGATCATTGTCGCGGGACAGGATTCCGCAGCCAAAGCCGCCACAGACTGTTACTTTTCAGCGGCGACAACATGCGGTCTCAATTCCGGTATCGCGCGTCTTGACCCCGGCAGGATGCGACTGACGTGCGCGCACAAGCTCAAGGCCGCTGACGGCTTTAACACAGCCACCACCGGCATTGCAGTCAAGGGTGCGCTTTGGTTGGGTACGATGCGCGGCCAGTCGATCCTTGTGACGGATGCGTGCGCTGCGGATGTGCCGCCAAGGCCCGAAGAATGAAAGTGGAGATCGGCGCTGGTGCCGGAAGGGAGGGATGCCAAAAGCGCGGTGGGTTCTGTGGCGCTTTTTCATCGACGTGTCTCTCTGCCTGTCGATCACAGCGGGCTTTGCTGCCCTGACTGAAGAGCGCCAGCCATGAACGTGAGCAATGAAGCGCGACAGGCCGCTGCACGTTGGGCAAAGATCAATGGTCGTCACCATCAGGCCGCTAATATCCCGCGCGGCAGTTGCGATGGTGCGCCTATCGTCCAAGACTTCGCCAAGTTCGAAGCCGAGATAGCGCAGCGCGACCGTGACGAGGCGCTGGAGGCGGCGGCGAAGGTGGCCGATAGCTGGTGTGCGTCCGATTACAGCGAAGAATGCCATATCCTGGCCGATAGCATCTCAGGAAATCCGCCAGATGATCGGAAGCAGGGCACTATGGGGGCCCGAACGAGATTTGGGACGTGGTGCAGGCGCTGATGGAGGAGGGGCATACCGGATATGCGGAGAAGCTGGCGGAGCATTTGCCGGATGAGGGCTGGTCCAGCGATAGCGCCCATTCCTTGTTGCCCCAAATTACCTCATCGCTTATGTCCCTTGGCCCAGGGGAATTATATGGCCGTTAGCATCAACGCAGCGTGGGCGACTGAGGAAATGGAGCACATTGAGCATATTTGCTGGGAGAACGGCACGATCTTTCGTCCCATCGAGTGTTCCGAAACCCTGAAGACATTACGCACGAACTCGAGTTCGCCGATGGCGCACAGGCTGAAATATGCGTGGCGGTTGATGGGGGCATTAAATGGGTGGAGGAGCGGGGAGGAAGAGTGAAGTTCATCGCTTCAGATGGTATTCAAATATCGTGCAATGTGCCGAAAGAGAATACCCATTAGTAATCGCAACACGAATTTCTTGACATTTATGTCAGAAGCAACAGCCGCATTTGCAGCGTGAAGTCTTAAAGGCGAGAAAATGAATTATTTACAGAGGCATTCACGCGATGCCGACGACATTTTTAGCATTGAAGATGTCTACCCAGTAATTATTCCTGATACACTAGATATAGAACGCCTGCCGCCAGCAGAGATCCGCCGTGCATATTCTGGCCGGCTGGATCGATTTGATTATAAAACAATTTTTTACGATGCCTTTTATGTTTCGGAGGATCGCGGTATCCGCCTCTCAGGCCCGCCGCTAGCGAACTTATCGGAATATGTAAAATCGGCAGACTTCCGTATTGATGAAAACCCGGTGGTGCCGATCCTCGTCGACATCATGCGTAAACAAGACAGTTCGATCAAGCACGGCTATGGCTCTTCGTTGGCGATAGATTTCCTGCATTTTTCAGCAGAGGCAAAAATAACCAAGGCCAAAACGAGCGCCTTTGATGGCAAAAATGTCATGCTGGCCATTAACAAGAACAATGCGCTCGCATGGATCGTGGATTGGCTCTCCTTCCATGTATCGGCGCATGGCATCGACACGATACTTCTTTATGACACCGGATCAACCGCTTACACAAGCGCGGATCTGCTAGATGCCTTGCGGGCCGTCGATGGGATAGGTGCCGCGACCATCGTACGCTGGCCTTTCCGTCATGGCCCCTTCCGAGAACGCCCGAGGGTCGATGCAAGTGCAAATTACAGTCAAGTGGCGATGCTCACTCACGCGAAAGAAAAATATCTTTCACGAGCGAGAAGCGTGACGCACTGCGATGTTGACGAACTGATATATGCCTTTGATGGCATATCCATCTGCGATGAAGCCCAGAAAAGCCCCATGGGCGTTGTGTCGGTCGGAGGAACATGGATTGAATCAGTTACTACGGCCAGCCAGCCTTACCGCCATCTCGATTTTCGGCACGCGCACATAAATCGAAGCGAATGCCTCACTAAATGGTGCGTAGCACCTTCGAGATTGCCGCCAGCGAATAATTGGCAAGTACATGCCATATGGGGACTCGACGGCATTGAGCCGACCCCGAAATTCCGCTTCGCCCATTTTCGTGGCATCAACACGAACTGGCGAGAGAAGAGGGCCATATACGATGCCCCTAGTTCGCAGCACGAGATTTTTGCAGACATAGAAAGCTATATCGCCCCACATCTGGCTGGAAAGCCATTATATCAAGGCCCCAATCAAACAGAAGGCATGGAAATGGTCGCTATTCAAGACACCCAAATCGCAGACCAGCCTGAAGAAATGAAGCCGAGCCTTGATCCGGGTGGCTTGGAAGCGCTGACCGAACATCTCTCCAAG
>Ga0182747_1002399_pt1 | contig 13144 bp, 12 predicted proteins | sample eDN3rd30CBELigBY_FD_128526 | JGI IMG/M metagenome (GOLD analysis project Ga0182747, IMG submission 128526) | Enriched backyard soil microbial communities from Emeryville, California, USA - eDNA 3rd pass 30_C BE-Lig BY (version 2) (version 2) | ecosystem: Environmental > Terrestrial > Soil >...
CCGACGCCGACCTCTCGTACGCACCGGCGCAGATCGCCCGCCTCCTGACCCGGGTCGAGGAGGGGTGGGACGTCGTGGTCGGCAACCGCCACCACGAGGGCTCCACCGCGATCGTGGCTGCCAGCGCGCTGCGGCAGGTCGGCGGCCGGGCCATCAACGTGGCCACCCGGGCCGTGCTGGTCGGCCCCCACCAAGACACCCAGTGCGGGCTCAAGGCGTTCCGCTCCGACGTGGCGCGGGTCATCTTCGGGCACAGCCGGATCGACGGCTTCGCCTTCGACGTCGAGGTGATCCACCTGGTCGAGCGGTACGGACTCTCGTTGCTGGAGGTGGAGGTGGAGGTGGTGAACTCGGACCGGTCCACCGTCCACGTCGCCCGCGACGCCCTCCTGCTGCTCGCCGACCTGGTCCGGATCCGCCGCGGCGACGCCACGGGTGCCTACGACCTCACCGTCGCCGAGCGCGAGGCCCTGGGCATCGACGCGGGTCTCGGGCCGCTCCGATCCGGCGAGTAAGGTCGCTGGCCCATGTCGGACCTCGATGCCATCTTCAAGGCCTACGACGTTCGGGGCACCTACCCCGACCAGATCGATGCCACCGGTTGCCACGCGATCGGCGCTGCCTTCGCCCGCTTCGCCCTGGACGAGGGCGGTCCCGTGCCCGAGATCATCGTGGCGCGCGACATGCGCCCGTCGGGGGTGGAGCTGGCCGAGGCGTTCAGCGACGGCGTCCGCTCCCAGGGCGTCGACGTGTTGGACATCGGCCTGGCCTCGACCGACCTCCTGTACTTCGCGTCGGGCTCGCGGGGTGCGCCGGGGGCGATGTTCACCGCGTCGCACAACCCAGCGCAGTACAACGGCATCAAGTTCTGCCTCGCCGGGGCTCGGCCCGTCGGCGTGGACTCCGGTCTCGCCCAGGTCCGCGACGGCGCTCGTGAGCCCCTCCCGCCGGTCGCCGCCAGGGGCGGGCACAGCCAGCTCGACCTGCTCGGCGCCTTCGCCGACCACGTGCGCTCGTTCGTCGACGTGTCGGCCTTCGAGCCGCTCAAGGTCGTGGCCGACACGGCCAACGGCATGGGCGGGCTCGTGGTCCCCGCCGTGTTCGACGTCTTGCCGTTCGACCTCGAGATCATGTACGAGGAGCTCGACGGCCGGTTCCCGAACCACCCGGCCGATCCGCTGCAGCCGGAGAACCAGCGCGACCTGTGCGCCCGGGTGCGCGAGGTCGGGGCCGACATCGGGTTCGCGTTCGACGGCGACGCCGACCGGGTGTTCGTCGTCGACGAGCTGGGCAACGGCATCTCCGGGTCCGCCACCACGGCGATGGTCGCCGCCGGCGTGCTCGAGAAGGAGCCCGGCGCCACCATCCTCCACAACCTCATCTGCTCCAAGGCGGTGCCGGAGGTGGTCCGCGAGCGCGGCGGCACACCCGTGCGCACCAAGGTCGGCCACAGCTACATCAAGGCCGAGATGGCCGCCACCGGCGCCGCCTTCGGCGGCGAGCACTCGGCGCACTACTACTTCCGCGACAACTACCGGGCCGACTCCGGCCTCATCGCCGCCATGCACGTGCTCGAGCGCCGCTGCCTCGAGGACCAGCCGATGTCGGTGCTGCGCCAGCCCTTCGACCGCTACGCCGACTCCGGCGAGATCAACACCCAGGTGCACGACCCCGCGGCCGTCATCGACGCCGTGGCGACGCACTTCCGCGCCGAGGCCCCCGCCGCGGCGCAGGACCGCCTCGACGGCCTCACCGTCGACCTGGGCGACTGGTGGTTCAACCTCCGCCCGTCGAACACCGAACCGCTGCTGCGCCTCAACCTGGAGGCCCGCACCCGTGACGAGTGCGATGATCACACGTCCGAACTGCTCCACCTCATCACCAAGGGATGACCTGATGGCCCTCGACCCCAAGCTCCTCGAGATCCTGGCCTGCCCGGAGGACAAGGGCTCGCTCCTGTACTTCGAGTCGGAGCAGGCGCTCTACAACCCCCGGCTCAAGCGCCGCTACGAGATCCGCGACGACATCCCGGTGATGCTCGTCGACGAGGCCACGACGGTCGACGACGCCGAGCACGATCGTCTGATGGCCAAGGCCGAGGCGGAGTCCACCCCCTCCACGCTGGCCTGACGGTCGGTCGTCGTGGCTGACGCCAACGACTCGCTGGGTCTCCGCGAGGCCGTCTTCGACCTGCCCGAGCAGATGGCGGCGGCCGTCCGCAGCCTCACGGTCACCGGGCCGCTGCCGGCCCACGACGAGATCGCCAACGTCCTCGTGCTGGGCACGGGTGCGGCCGGCTGGGTGGGCGACCTGCTGAACGCCGTCGCCGGTCCGTTCATGCCGGTGCCGCTCGTGGTGCACAAGGGCTTCGAGCCGCCTTCGTTCGTCGATGCCTCCACGCTCGTCGTCGCCATCTCGGCATCGGGCGATTCCCCGGAGGTCGTGGCCTCGGCCGGCACCTGCGTCGATGCCGGCGCCAAGCTCTTCGCCGTCACCAGCGGCGGCCAGCTGGGCGCCATGGCCGATGCGGCCGAGGCGCCCACGGTGTTCCTGCCCCACGCCGAGTCGGCGACGCCGGTGCCCCCGCGGGCCCGGGTCGGCGCCCTCGCCGTGCCCGTCCTCAAGGCGTTCGATGCCCTGGGCCTGTTCCCCGGGGGCCGGGACTGGATCGCGGCGGCCATCGCCCAGCTCCGCACCCGCCGCGACGAGCTGGCGGTGGAGGACAACGAGGCCGAGCGCCTGGCCCGCGCCCTCGCCGGGACCATGCCGCTCGTCTACGGCGGCGGTGTGCTCGGCGGGGTCGCCGCCACGCGGTGGAAGGCCCAGGTCAACCAGTCCGCCAAGTCGCCGGCGTTCGTGGGCGAGCTGCCCGACGTCGTGCACGGCGAGCTGGCCGGGTGGGGCCAGCACGGCGACATCACCCGCCAGGTGCTGTCGCTGGTGCTGCTGCGCCACGACGAGGAGCCACCGGCCGTGTCCGAGCAGTTCGCCCTCGTCGAGACCTGGTCCGACGAGGTCATGAGCGGCATCCACACCGTGCGGGCCGCCGGCGACGGCGCCCTGGCCCAGCTCCTGGACCTCGCCTTCTTCGGCGACGTGGTCGCCCTCGAACTGGCTGCTCGCTCCGGGATCGATCCCGGCCCCACACCCGTCATCGCCCCGTCGCCTACCGACCTGGCCGCCCATGCCGAAGCTCCCTGACGAGCTGCTCGCCCTCGCCGCCCGCGTCTCCAACAAGGGACGTTGGGGCGACGCCGACCGGCGCGGCACGCTCAACCTGATCGACGCCGACGCGGCGAAGCGGGGCGCCGCTGCCGTGCGGCAGGGGCGTGCGTTCTCGCTCGCCATCCCGTTCGACGCGGACGGGCCGCAGACCGGGGGCATCCCGGGGCGCGACAACCCGAGGCTGGAGATGATCGCCGTCAACGTGGCGTTCACCGGCCCCGACGGCTTCACCACCAACGACGACCGCTTCTCGATGGGCACCCAGGCGGCCACCCACTGGGACGCCCTCTCCCACGTCGGCTACAGCGGCGAGCTCTACAACGGCGTGCCGCTCTCGGTGGTCACCGAGTCCGGTGCAGCAGACCTCGGCATCGAGCACTTCGGCCCCGTCGCCACCCGGGGCGTGCTGCTCGACGTCGCCCGCCTCCACGGCGTCGACCACTTCGACGACAACCACCCGATCACCGCCGACGACCTCGACGGCGCCCTCGCCGCCACCGGCGTGGAGCTGGCACCCGGTGACATCGTCTTGGTCCGCACCGGCCACTTCCACTTCCTGCGCATCGGCGAGAAGGACCGCTACCGGATGACCTGCCCGGGCCTGTCGGTCGGCACCATCGAGTGGCTCCACCGCCACCAGGTCGCCGGCGTGGCCACCGACACGCTCGTGCTGGAGTGCTTCCCCGGCGAGGACCCGGCCGCCCTCTTGCCGGTGCACATGATCCACCTCCGCGACATGGGCCTGGCCCAGGGGCAGATCTGGGCGCTCGACGAGCTGGCCGCCGACTGCGCCGCCGACGGCCAGTGGGACTTCCAGCTGGTCGCCACCCCGATCCCCCTCACCGGCGCCAGCGGCGGCCTCGTCGCCCCCACCGCCGTCAAGTAGCCGCTCCTGACGCGCGTTCCTCGCGCATCTCCTGTCTCGGCTCGTCGGGGACCGGGACCGGGTCGTGGCTCACGGTTCCGAACCACGCGCCCAGGGGGTGGAGGCTCGGGCGTCGTCGCTCGATCGCACGTCCACGGCGGGATGCGGGCGATTTCAGGTCACCTGTGCACCCCCACGGAGCTCGAACGACCCGAAATCCGCCGAACGGCCTGGATCGGGGTAGTCGGGGCCGATTCCGGCCACGGACCGTGAGATCGAGCGACGAGTTCCGACCCGCCACCGGGTCAGACCGTCGACTGCTGGCTGACGGTGGTGGGGGCGGTCTCCCTTGCGGTGGCGACGAGGCGGCGGTGGGCTGCCGCTTGGGCCTCCTCGTCGACGGGCGGGAGGGTGAAGCTCGTGTAGAGGACGCGGCGCTCGGCGGTGGTGGGCGGCTGGGCCATGTGGAGCGTGCAGCTGAGGTGGAGCGTCACGTCGCCGGTGCCGGTGGCGAGGCCCACATCCGGGAGCGGCAGCGTCGACACGTCGACCAGCGACGGCCACATCAGGGCCCGGTGCGATCCCGGTACCACCCGGAGCTGGCCGGTGGTGGGGCCGGCCCCCGTGACCGAGACGCCGACGGTGACGCGCATGCACTCGTAGCTGTGGCGACCGAGGCTGCAGTCCTTGTGCCACGGTACGTCGGAGATCCCGCTCGTCACGCCGATCGGCTTGAACAGCGCCTCCCACCGGCTCTCGGCGAAGCCGCCGAAGCGGTGGCCGCACCCCGGGATGGCGCCGAGGGCCAGGAACCGCTCGTCGTCGAGCAGGGCCGCCGCCGTGGGGGAGTGCTCCTCGAAGTACTGCATGCGGACGAGCCGGTCGCCGCTGGCGGTCCGGGCCCACCAGCTGCGCCCGTCGCCGGGCTCGTAGGTGCCTTCGGCGGCGTCCATGTCGGCGCTGATCTGGGCCATCTCCGCCTCGGTGAACACGCCGCGCAGGTGGACGAACCCGGCGTGGTCGAGGAACGCCCGGATCTCGGCGGGGTCGTCGTCGAGCGTGAACGACCGGGTGAGGTCGACCGAGAGCTCGACCTCGTCGGGACCGGGGAGCGGGTCCTCGTCGAGCGCGTCGCGCAGCACGACCCACCAGTCGAGGAGGAGCGCCAGCCCGTTGCCGGTGCCAGCCAGGTCGAGCGTCCCGCCCGTCATCATCCCGATCGGCGTGATCTGGTCGAGGGCCAGGTCCGCGAGCAGCGCGGGGGAGAGGCGCACGCGGACGGGGTCGTGGGTGTCGGCCGGGGCGCCCGGTCGCACGACCGGCTGGTCGCCGTCGAACGAGAGGGTCCAGCAGGCACCGTCGAGGTCGAAGACGAGCGGGACGAGGGCAGCGTGCGGCCGGGAGCGCTCGAGGTGGCGGCGGGCGAGGGCGCGGGGGAGCTCGTCGCGGAGGAACGTCGGCGCGTCGAACGCAACGGCATCAGCGTCCGAGCGCGTCCGCAGGTCGATGGTCATGGCTTCCCCCTCGTGACCGCGCTGGTCGCCGTCGCTGCCCGGTACGTTACGCGCCCCTGCTCGCCCGGACCGCTGGTCGTGGTCGCGCCGCGGCGTCTGCTTGGATGACCGGGTGCTCCGTGTCGACCGCCGCCTCGCCGCCCGCCTGCTTGCCACCTCCCTGGCCCTGACACTCGTGGCCTCGTGCTCGTCGGGAGGCAGCGATGGAGGGATGCAGTCCAAGGATGACGACACCACCACCACCACGGCGGCGGCGAAGGGGTCCGACGTGATCGAGCTGGTCGCGCTGTCGACCTCGAAGGATCGTCGCATCGTCGATGCCGAGGGACGTGACGTGCTGCTGCGCGGCGCCAACGTCAACTCGCTCGCCCGCTACTGGCAGGGCGTGCCCGCCATCGACACGACCATCCCGGTGAGCGACGAGGACTGGGACACGATGGCCGCCCACGGGTTCTCCGTGATCCGCCTCCTCGTGACGTGGGCCGACGTCGAACCCGCCAGGGGGAAGATCGACGAGGACTACCTCGCCCAGGTCGACGAGTACGTCGCCCAGGCCGCCGCGCACGGGATCTACTCCGTGATCGACATGCACCAGGACGCCTACACGTCGTTCCTGTCGACCGAGGATCCGGCCGACTGCGGACCGGGCACCACGCCCGCCAAGGGCTGGGACGGCGCGCCCGAGTGGGCGGTGCTGACCGACGGTCTCTCCACCTGCCTGGCGGCGAGCGACCGCAACAGCTCGCCGGCGGTCAACCGGGCGTGGAACAACTTCTACGACGACACCGACGGCATCCGCACCGCGTTCGCGTCGATGTGGGGCAAGGTGGCCGAACACTTCGCCGGCCGGCCGGAGGTCGCCGGCTTCGACCTCCTGAACGAGCCCGAGACCTCGCTCCCGGAGGCCGAGCTGGCACCGAAGTACCAGGCGCTGCTCGTCGACGTCATCGCCGCGATCCGCGATGCGGAGGCCTCGGCGGACTTCGAGCACATCATCTTCGTGGAGCCCACGGTCCCGGCCGGGAACCCGGCCAACGGCCTGGTGATCCCCGACCCGGAGGGCGCCGGCGTCGACACCGCCGACATCTCGGCGTCGGTGCACAACTACTCCGAGTCCATCGGCGGCGGCAGCATCGAAGGGCTGAACGACGGCATCGAGGGCATCACGGCCGGCATCGGCGTGCCCAACTGGGGTGGCGAGTACGGCTTCTGGGACACCTCGCCCGAGACCCTCGAGAAGGCCGGGCGCTACGCCGCCGACGAGGACGACCACCTGTGGGGCGGCGCCTGGTGGCAGTGGCGCCAGTCCTGCGGCGACCCGCACGCCGTGCAGTGGGAGGGCGACGAGGTGGTGGCGCCCACCGACGACTCGGTCCACCTGAACGTCCTCGGCTGCCCGGACAACGAGGACCTCGGCCCGAACGACGCCTTCCTCGACATCGTCGGCCGTGGCTACCCGCGGGCGGCGCCGGGGCGCCTCACGAAGCTGGTGAGCGACCCCGGGTCCGGCCACCTCGTGGTGGAGGCGAAGGCCGAGGAGGCCGGCGGCGAGCTGGTGGTCTGGACGCCCACGGCCGACGACGCCGACCACCCGGTCGCCGTCGAGGGCCTGAGCGACGTCGTCGAGCACGAGGTCGACGGCGGTCGGATCATCACCGCCACGGTCGATGCCGCCGGCGGCTACTCGCTGACGGTCGGCAGGGCCTGAGCCCGCCGACCGCCGGCGGTCGGATCAGAGCGAAGCGACCCGCTCTTCCATCGTGGCGGCCAGGTCCGGCAGCAGGTCGTAGTCGCCCGGCACCAGCGCGTAGGTCGCGCCATCGAGGCCCGACGTGGCGATCACCGACACCGCGGTGCCGTCGACGCTGAAGATGACGCCCCGGAACTCGATCGGGATCGTCGACCCCATCAGCGTGTACTCCGCGTCCATCTCCACCGCGATGCCGAAGTCGCCCTGGTCGTCGTACTCCTCGGCCTTCAAGGTCATCTTGATCCCGGCGCCGTCGTCGTCGGTCGCCTCGATGGTCCCGCAGTCCGCCAGGGCCTCGACGATCTTGCCGACGGTGTCCTCGGTGAACTTCGGCGGCTTCGGGTCGAGGGCGACCTCGACGGTCGCCTCGGACTCGTTCTCGAACGAGCGGCTCACCTCGGTGGTGCTCTCGCCCGAGTCGTCGAGCTCATCGAGGAACTCTGCGCCCGGGCACTGCTCGACCAGCGCCTTGTCGAGGGGGTCTTCCTCGTCGTCGGCGTCGTCGGCTTCCTGCACGTCGTCCGAGGCGTCGTCGGCGTCGTCGCCGAGGCTCTCGTCGGACACCTCGTAGCCAGGGCCGATCTCGTCGGCGGTGGGCAGGAGGTCCACCAGCGCCTCGGTCGAGGGCTGATCGCCGTCGTCGCCGTCCTCGTCCTCGGCGGTCGTCGTGGTCTCGTCGGCCGGCTCGTCGGTGCCGTCGTCGTCGGAGGCCGATGCCGAGGTGGTGGTCTTGGCATCCGAGCCGGCGGTGTCGGTGCCGCCGCTGGCGCCGCAGCTCGCCAGCAGCGAGAGCACGGGGACCAAGACGAGCAGGGCGAGGATGGGGTGGCGTCGCATCGGAAGATGGTGGCACGCCCACGCCGTGCGCGCCCGCGGACGCTCAGGCGCCGATGGGGCCGGCGACCTCGTCCCAGAAGCGCTTCATGCCGTCGATCTTGCCCGGGAGGTCCTGGTCGAAGCCGCCGTGGTACGCCCACGGCATCGTCAGCAGGTCGGTGACGCCCACGTCCTCGGCCCGGCGGAACTGGTCCAGGGTGACGGCGTCGTCGAGCGACACGATCATCGAGAAGTCGCCGGTCTTGCCGAGCGCCTCGCGGTGGCCGTCGATGGTGAGCCGGAACTCGGCGGCCTGGTCGGTGCTGATGAGGTCGGAGATCCAGCCGTCGTTGCGGGCGGCTCGCTTGAGGGCGGCTTCGGACAGGCCGCCGACGTAGATCGGCACGTCGCCGACCGGGGCGGGGGTCATCTCCAGGCGGGGGAAGTCGTAGAACTCGCCGTGGTGCTCGACCCACTCGCCGGTCCACAGCTTGCGCAGCACCGACAGCATCTCGTCGGCTCGGGCGCCGCGCTTGCGGAAGGGGGCGTCGAGCAGGTCGAACTCCTCCTCGCACCAGCCCATGCCGACGCCGAGCGACACCCGCCCGCCGGTGAAGGCGCTGGCGGTGGCGACGGCCTTGGCGACCGGGAACGGGTTGCGCATCGGGAGCACGTAGATGTTGGTGAAGAAGTGCAGCTGCTCGGTGACGGCGCCGAGCGCACCGATGGCCACCAGGGGGTCCACCCACGGCGTGAACGGATCCCACCGCCGGTTCCCGTCGGCCGTGTACGGGTACTCGGTGGTCAGCTCCTCGAGGTTGAGGACGTGATCGGCCAGGGCCATGCCGTGGTAGCCGAGCTCGTCGGCCGCCTTGGCGATGGGCACCAGCTCCTCGGGCGGCAGGTACGCCGTGGCGATGCTGACCCTCATGAGCCGAGCCGCCAGGCGAGGCGAACCATCAACACGGCGTGCGGTTCGCTCGGCGAAGCCGAGATCGAACAAGCCGTGAGCAGTGGGCGTCGTGAGCGCGTGCCTCCGGCGTTCATGCGTGCGTGCCGCCGTCGATGCGGATGCACTCGCCGGTGATGTGCCTGCCGTCGTCGGACAGCAGCAGCGCCACCACCGACGCCACGTCCTGCGGATCGCCGAAGCCGGTGGGCGACATGATGCGCCGCACCAGCTTCCCCTCCTCCTTGGTGATGTCGTCGGGGAAGGTGACGTTCGAGGTGATGCCGCTGTGGACGCTGCCGGGTGCGATGCAGTTGGCTCGGACCGGGACCTTGCAGTACTCGACGGCCAGGGTCTGGGTGAAGGACCAGATGGCGCCCTTGGATGCGGCGTAGGCCCCCATCCACGGGTGGCCGAACGAGCTCGAGGTCGACGCCGCGTTCACGATCGAGCCCTTGGACTCCATGAGGTGCGGGAGCGCCTCGCGGCACATGAGGAAGGTGCCGGTGAGGTTGACGGCGAGGATCTGGTTCCAGCTGTCGAGGCTGAACTCGTGGGTGCGGCCGGACCGCAGCATCCCGGCGATGTTGGCGATGCCGTCGAGGCGGCCCCAGGCCTCGACCGCGGTCTCGACGGTGCTGGCGGCGTCGGCCTCGCGGCTGATGTCGGCCACGTGGGTGATGCACTCGCCACCGCCCTCGGCCACCTCGTTGGCGGTCTCGAGGGTCTCGGCGAGGCCGTCTCGGTTGACGTCCGAAGCCAGCACCTTGGCGCCCTCGCCCGCCAGGCGGACGGCCGTCGCCTGCCCGATCCCGGAGGCCGCTCCGGTGACGATCACGACTCGGTCTGACAGGCGTTCGAGCGACATGCCCCGCAGACTAGAACACGTTCCAGTTTCTCATCGCGTATCGCAATGCACGATGGCCCATCGGCTACGGTGGAACCCGGCCTCCGGGCCATCGGAAGGGCTGTCATGGGTGAGCCAGCAGGCTCCAGCTCCGCCACCACATCCTGATCGCCATCCGCCGCGCCAGCCCTGGCGCTCGCGCCGCGATCCCGATCCACCACGTGGAGGAGACCCCACATGCCCGTCCTGAACCCCGACGACTTCAAGATCGCCGACATCGGCCTGGCCAGCTTCGGCCGCAAGGAGATCCAGCTCGCCGAGCACGAGATGCCCGGCTTGATGGCGACCCGCGCCGAGTACGCCGACGCCCAGCCCCTCAAGGGCGCCAAGATCATGGGCTCGCTGCACATGACCATCCAGACGGCCGTGCTCATCGAGACGCTCACCGCCCTCGGCGCCGACGTGCGCTGGGTGTCGTGCAACATCTTCAGCACCCAGGACCACGCTGCCGCTGCCATCGCCGTCGGCCCGAACGGCACCACCGACGCCCCGTCCGGCGTGCCGGTGTTCGCCTGGAAGGGCGAGACCCTCGAGGAGTACTGGTGGTGCACGGACCAGGCCCTGCGCTGGCCCGACGGCTCCGGCCCGAACATGATCCTCGACGACGGCGGCGACGCCACCATGCTGGTCCACAAGGGCCGGGAGTTCGAGCTGGCCGGCTCGGTGCCGCCCGCTACCGATGAGGATCCCGAGGAGTGGGGCGTCATCATCGACCTGCTCACCGAGAGCGTGGCCAAAGAGCCCAACCGCTGGACCGAGGTCGCCGCTGGCATCAAGGGCGTGACCGAGGAGACCACCACCGGGGTCCACCGCCTCTACCAGATGTTCGAGGCCGGCCAGCTCCAGTTCCCGGCCATCAACGTCAACGACTCGGTCACCAAGTCGAAGTTCGACAACCTCTACGGCTGCCGTCACTCGCTCATCGACGGCCTCAACCGGGCCACCGACGTGATGATCGGCGGCAAGGTGGCGTTCGTGGCCGGCTACGGCGACGTCGGCAAGGGCTGCGCCCAGTCCCTCAAGGGCCAAGGCGCCCGCGTGATCGTGTCCGAGGTGGACCCGATCTGCGCGCTCCAGGCCGCCATGGAGGGCTTCGAGGTCACCACCCTCGAGGACGCCCTCGACCGCGCCGACATCTTCATCACCACCACCGGCAACAAGGGCATCATCTCGGCCGAGCACATGGGCCGGATGAAGCACCAGGCCATCGTGGCCAACATCGGCCACTTCGACAACGAGATCGACATGGCGGGCCTGGCCCGCATGAGCGACGTGCGCAACGTCGAGATCAAGCCGCAGGTGAACGAGTTCCAGTTCCCCGACGGCCACTCGGTCATCGTCTTGGCCGAAGGCCGCCTCATGAACCTCGGCTGCGCCACCGGCCACCCGAGCTTCGTGATGTCGAACTCCTTCACCAACCAGACGATCGCCCAGATCGAGCTGTTCACCAAGACCGACGAGTACCCGGTCGGCGTCTACACGCTGCCCAAGCTGCTCGACGAGAAGGTCGCCCGCCTGCACCTCGACGCCCTCGGCGTGAAGCTCACCAAGCTCACCGAGGACCAGGCCGACTACCTCGGCGTCCAGGTCGAGGGCCCCTACAAGCCCAACCACTACCGCTACTGATCCCGGGCGGTCCGCCCGCTCGCACCGATCGATGATCCGACCACCGGCCGGGGCCTCCGGGTCCCGGCCGGTGCGCGTCCTGCGCCAGTTGCGTCGCAGCCCTGTCCGCGGCGCGTGCGGGTTCGTACCGTGGCGCGGTGACCGAGCGGCTGGCGGAGATGGCGGAGCACGAGCGGCCCCGGGAGCGGCTGGCCGCACACGGACCGGAGGCCCTCCGAGACGCCGAGCTGCTCGCCCTCGTGCTGCGCCACGGCCACGCGGGAGCCAGCGCGCTGGCGATGGCGGAGCAGCTGCTGCGCGATCACGGCGGCCTGATCGGGTTGGCGTCGGTGCGGGCCGAGGATCTGGCCCGCCGGGCGGGGATGGGCCCGGCGAAGTCCGCATCGGTGGTGGCGGCGTGCCAGCTGGCCGCTCGCATCCGCGCCGAGCAGGACCGCATCCCGGTCGTGCGGTCCGTGGTCGAGGTCGCCGACGTCGCCATCCCGCTGCTCCTGCACGTGCGGACCGAGCGGGTGGTGGCGCTGGTGGTCGACGGCGCCGGCCAGCTCCGCCGGGCGCTCACCCTCGCCGACGGCGGGGTGCCGCCCTCGCCGTCGATGGTCCGAGACGTCCTCACGGCGGCGTTGCACCACGGCGGCGGGGGACTGGCCGTGGCGAGCAACCACCCCGGCGGCGATCCTGAGCCGACGGAGGTCGATCGGGTGCTGGCGTCGGCCGTGAGCGTCGGCGCCGCGTCCGTCGGGCTGCGGTTCGTCGGGCACGTCGCGGTCGCCGGCCGCCTGTGGGAGGAGGTCCCGGTCCCGCACCGACCGCCGGTGCCGGGCTGAGCCCGGTCAGGCGATCTCGACCACCTGGCTCGTGGCCCCGTCGACGAACTTCGTGGGCGGCTCCTGGCCGCGATCCGCGGCCCGGCGGTCGAGCTCCAACGTGTTGACCATGGCATCGGCCGGGGTGCAGCGCCCGACCCGTGGACGTCCCCACACCGTGACCTGGTCGAGCCCGCTGCCCTCGGGATCGTCACGGATCTCGACGCGCACGTGGTCCGCGCACTCGACGTCGAGCTGGAGGTCGGCGCTGAAGCCCACGGTGCGGGTCCCGCGGATGGCGAGGGCCGCCTCGTCCGCATCGGCGCCGTACCCGCCGGTGATCCCGACGACGGCCACGGTCACGACGGCCAGCACGGCGGTCGCGGCGAGGATCGGGCGGAGCACCGGCCCAGCGTAGGAGCGGGAGGGGCGGCGCTCCGAGGCCGGTACGCTCGGACGTGACCGAGGACACATGGTCGCGGTCGTGACGCCAGGGGGTGGTCGTGTGACCGCGATCGAGGTGGACCGGCTGCGGCGGACGCTGCCGGACGACGACGACCACCCGTACCGGTCGGGTGCGTGGCGGCCGCAGGCCACCGAGTGGCGGGTCGACGACGTCGAGGTGGCGGAGGGGGCGATCCCCGATGACCTCGACGCGCTCTATGTCCGCAACACCGAGAACCCGC
>Ga0182747_1002401_pt1 | contig 13136 bp, 8 predicted proteins | sample eDN3rd30CBELigBY_FD_128526 | JGI IMG/M metagenome (GOLD analysis project Ga0182747, IMG submission 128526) | Enriched backyard soil microbial communities from Emeryville, California, USA - eDNA 3rd pass 30_C BE-Lig BY (version 2) (version 2) | ecosystem: Environmental > Terrestrial > Soil >...
AGTCCGACGGCAGATCACGTCGCAACGCCTGCAGGTCAGCGTCGATGGTGCGCAACATGTCCCGCCACTGCTGGGACGCCGAACCTTTGGCGTGGCCGGTGTGGTCCAGTCGCGATTCGTAGGCGTAGGTCAGACTCCGTGGCGCGTCCTCGACCGCGTCGAGGATGACGTCGTGCCGTTCGTGCACCGATTCCACGCCGTGGAACGGCACGCCCCGCTGACTGCAGATCGTCAGGCCGCTGTCCGCGAACTTGGCCTCGTTGACCGATGACGTGAGCACACCGGTCGCACCGATGCGCTCCCACACGGTCGGTATCGGCTGCCACTGGCGCGGATCGACCGGCTGATCCCACTTCAACTGATTCAACCGGGCACCCGTCTCGGGCACGCGGCACGTGTAGCCGACGACGCCATGCTCCCCCGGCCGCACGCCGGTCCCCAATGATGTCAGGCTCGCCGCCGTCGTCGAGGGGATTCCGCACGCCAGATCGCCGATCGAGGTCATGGTGCTCAGGAACGGAGCGTCGGCGGCGTGCTCACGCAGCAGGTCCAGCCCCAGGCCGTCGACCAGGAACACCACGTAGCGCTCGGCCTCGGGCAGTGACAGGGAGTTGTCGAACCCGTCGGCGCGCAGCGCACCCCCGACCGACGGCGCGATCGTGTCGATCGTGCGGGTCACTGGGCTGTGGCCTCCGAGAGCGTCCGTGCGAAACTCAGCAACCGCTCCACCGCCGCGCCACCGTCAGCGGTGGCGCTGATGCGCAGTGAGAAGTCGTCGCCGGTCAGCGTGCCCGAATAGCCGTGATCGGCTTCGCAGTCCGGATCGGAGCAGCGTGCCGGTTCCAACTCGATCCGCTGCACGGCGCCCCACGAGATGGTCAGCACCGCTTCCTCGAGGTTGGCGCTGGCGGCCTCGACCATGCGGGTCACGACGACCGAACGAACCTGGCCGATGCCCACTGCTTCGGCTGTGGTGGAGGTGTACGGCTTGGGCAGCAGATCGTCGCCGGGATGTTCATCGGTGTGCACCAGCAGGACGCGCGTGGGCGTGAGCACCAGGACGGTCATGTGACGACGGATCTGGTCGCCGTCGAATGTCGGCTCGTGCTGGAGCACGAAGTCGCGGACCGGTTCGCCGGCCAGGGCGTCGTCGATGCCCTGCGACACGATCTCCGGGTAGTAGCCGCTGCGCGAGACGTCGCCGTTCAGCTCGGTGCGAAGGTCCTGCATCACGCCAGCGTATCCCCCGTGTCGGCGGCCTCACTCAGCCGCCGCACGTACCACTCCGGGCGACGATCGGCGCTGGCGACGACCTTGGCGCGGGCGCTCAGCGCGATGATGCCGTCGGGATGCACCGTGACCGGTTCCAGATCGAGTTCGGCGATCTCGGGCAGATCGTCCTTCATCGCGGCCAGCCGCACGATGACGTCCTGGATGCCCGCGACATCGACCGGATCGGATCCCTTGTAGCCGAACAGCAGCGGAGCCGACCGCAACTGGCTGACCATGTCGGCGGCATCGACGTCGGTCAGCGGCGGAATGCCGTAGGCACGGTCGCCGAGCAGGTCGCTGGGCGGGCCGGCCAGACCGAACGAGACGAGCGGGCCGAACAGCTCGTCCTCCATGACCGAGTACGAGACCTGGACGCCATCGGGGGCCGACTTCTGCACGAAGAACTTGGTGCCCTTGCGGATCCCGGTCCAGCTCGTCAGAGTCTTCCACGCGCGACGCATGTCGTCGGCCGAATGGATCTCGCGCCACACGTGGGCCAGGTCGGGGCGCGACCGCAGGTGTTCGCTACCGGCTTTGAGCACAACGTCCCAGCCCAGTTCCTCCCCCGCTGCGACCGCCGCGTCGACGTCGTGCACGTTGATCCAGGTCAGCATGTCGATGCCGTAACAGGCGAGCAGGTCATGAACCTGCTGCGTCGACAGCACTGCCCCCCGCGGCGCCTGGGCCAGTGCCTCGCGCACGATCTGGCGCGCATCGCCCTGCCGGTGGTCGTCGGCGACGTGGAACTCGCCGTGATCGCGGGCCGCCCATTCGGCGTAACGGACCACGCGGGCCAAGGCTCGGACGGCCGATTCCGGCGCGGCGTAGGACGGCACCGAGCCCCGGCCCGCCGCGCCGCCGGCGACGTCGGGCACGCGCAACAACTCGGGTACGCCTTCGCTGCCCAGGAACGTCGACACGATGGGTTTGTCGGACTGTTCCCCGATCGCTGCGAGCACGTCGGCGACCGAGTCGCCGCTGGTGTTGATGGGCGGGACGTAGATCGCGACCAGTGCGTCGGTGTCGTCTCCGGCGAGGGCGGACTCGATGGCGACCTCGAACGCCTCGGCGTCGGCGTCGGCGCCCAACGGCACCGATTCGGCCACGACGAGTCCCGCGGCGCGGGCGGCGTCGCTGACGATCAGCGATACGGCGTCGGAGTTGCCGACCACCGAGATGCGGTTGCCGCGCGGCAGCGGCTGGTGCGCCAGCAGCTGGGCAACGTCGAACATCTCGTCGAGCGTGTCGACCTGGATCACCCCGGCCTGGCTGAACATGGCGTCGACCGCGGCCGGGGGCGCCGACGACCGCGCGACGGTGTGCCCCATCGGCACACCCTGTGAGGAACCGCCGGACTTGACCGCCACGATCGGTTTGGTGCGCGACACCCGTCGTGCGATGCGCGAGAACTTGCGTGGGTTACCGATCGATTCCAGGTACAGCAGGATGACCTCGGTGGTCTCGTCCTCCTGCCAGTACTGCAGCAGGTCGTTGCCGGACACGTCGGCACGGTTACCGGCCGAGACGAACGTCGACAGACCCAGGCCGCGTCGCGACACCGACTCCAGGATCGCCGTGCCCAGGGCACCTGACTGGCAGAAGAACCCGACGCGTCCTTGGGGCGGCATCGTGGGCGACAGCGAGGCGTTGAGTTGATGGGACGGGGCGGTGTTGATGACGCCCAGGCAGTTCGGGCCGATCAGCCGCAGGCCGTAGCTGCGGCTCAGGCCAAGCAGCGCCCGCTGGCGTTTGCGGCCCTCGGTGCCCTCCTCGGCGAAGCCCGCCGAGATCACGATCAGACCGTGGACGCCCTTGGCCGCGCAGTCCAGCAGGACGTCGGAGACGGAGTCGGCGGGAACAGCGATGATGGCCAGGTCCACGTCGCCGGGGATGTCCTGGACCGTCTTGTAGGCGGGCAGGCCCGAGATCGCCTCCGAGGCGGAGTTCACGGCGTAGACGGCGCCGCTGTAGTCGCCGAGGACCAGATTGCGCACCATGGCCTGGCCGATCGTGCCGGCGCGGCGGCTGGCGCCGACGACCGCGACGCTGCGGGCCGCGAAGATCCGGGCGATGGAAGCCGCTTCGGCCCGCTGCTCGCGTGCCTGCATCACGCCGATGGAGGTGTCGGTGGGGTCCAGTGCGAACGTCAGTCGCTGGATGCCGTCGTCCAGGGTCCCTTCGACCGTGTACCCCATCTCGCGGAAGATCTGCTGCATACGTTGATTCGCCGGCAGCACTTCGGCCACGAACCGACGTAGTCCGCGTTCACGGCCCGCCTGGGCCAGATGTTCCAGCAGCAACTGGCCGACACCACGGCCTTGGTGGGCGTCCTCGACCAGGAACGCGACCTCGGCCTCGCCGACCGATCGGTCCTCCGGTGCGTCGTAGCGGCCGACGCCGATGATCTCGCCGTGCATCGTCAGCACGAACGCGACACGACGGTCGTGATCGACGTGCGTGAACCGCTCGATATCGCGTGTGGACAGGGTGGGATAGGGAGCGAAGAACCGGAAGTACTTGGACTCCTCCGACACCCGCGAGTAGAACTCGACCAGCAGATCGCCGTCGTCGGGCGTGATGGGTCGCAACTGGGCGACTCGCCCGTCCTTGAGCAGGACGTCAGCCTCCCAATGGCTGACATCTCGAAGCTCGACGGTCACGGTCCCAACCTACCGAACGCATCACCGCCACCGCCCTTGACCAGCACCCCTCATCCGGTCGGCCGCGCGGCTATGACTCTGTCACCCAGATCCATTATGACGTGGTGGCCGATGCGGCGACGCACCATCCATCAGGTAGATGGTCCCCGACCGGATTGTCGGCGTGGCAGCCACGTGGTGTCGGCGGGTCCGGAGACAATAGGACGTCAACACCTCGGACGTGGAGAAAGGCACCATGGCGCGCACGAGCAAGCCGGTCGACGACGACTTCGACGAACACATCATCGACACCGACATCTCGGTCGAGATGCGGTCGAGTTACCTCGAGTACGGCTACTCGGTCATCTACTCGCGAGCCCTCCCCGATGCCCGCGACGGCCTCAAGCCGGTGCAGCGTCGCCTGCTCTACACGATGGACGACATGGGCCTGCGGCACGACCGCGGGCACGTCAAGAGCGCCCGCCCGGTCGGCGAGGTCATGGGCCGGTTCCACCCGCACGGCGACAGCGCCATCTACGACGCCCTGGTGCGCCTGGCACAGCCGTGGGCATTGCGCCTGCCGATGGCCGACGGCCACGGCAACTTCGGCTCCCAGGACGACCCGCCGGCCGCGATGCGCTACACCGAGATCCGCATGGCCGAGCCCGCCGAGGCCATGACCGCGTCCATCGACGAGGACACCGTCGACTTCAAACCCAACTACGACGGACGCGAGACCGAGCCCACCGTCCTGCCCGCCGCGATCCCCAATCTGCTGGTCAACGGCACGACCGGCATCGCGGTCGGCATGGCCACGAACATCGCCCCGCACAACCTGGTCGAGGTCACCCAAGCGCTGCGTCACCTGCTGAAGAAGCCGGATGCCGACCTGGACGACCTGATGCGGTTCATCCCCGGCCCCGATCTGCCCACCGGCGGCAAGATCGTGGGACTCGACGGCATCCGCGAGGCGTACGCCACCGGCAACGGCCCGTTCCGCATGCGCGCCACCGCCCGTATCGAGAACGTCACGCCACGGCGCAAGGGCATCGTCGTCACCGAACTGCCCTACAACGTGGGTCCCGAGAAGATCATTGAGGCCATCAAGAAGCTGGTCGAAGCCAAAAAGCTGCAGGGCATCAGCGACGTCAAGAACCTCACCGACCGACACAAGGGACTCAACCTGGTCATCGAGGTCAAGAACGGCTTCGTCCCCGAGGTCCTGCTCGAGCAGCTGTACAAGACCACACCGTTGGAGACGTCGTTCGGCATCAACGCGGTCGCCCTGGTCGACGGCCAGCCACGCACGCTGGGCCTGAAGGACCTGCTCGAGGTGTTCCTGCAGCACCGTCTCGACGTCGTACGCCGCCGCAGCGCGTTCCGACGCACCAAGGCGGCCGACCGGCTGCACCTGCTCGAAGGCCTGCTCCTCGCCCTGGTCGACATCGACGAGGTCATCCAGTTGATCAGGTCCAGCGAGAACCGTGGTGAAGCCAAGGAACGGCTCATCTCGGTGTTCGACCTCACCGAACCGCAGGCCGAATACATCCTGCAGCTCACGCTGGGCCGGCTCACCCGCACCGACCGCGTCGAGATCGAGAAGGAGATCGAAGAACTGCGGCGCACCATCGAGCGGCTCGACGAGATCCTCGGCGACGACGCGGTCCTGCGTGAGGTCGTCGGCGACGAACTGGATGAGATCGCCCAGAAGTTCGGCACGCCGCGCCGCACCGTGCTGCTGGAATCGGCCGGCCAGACCGTCACGGCGGCCACCGCATCGGTCGAGGTCGCCGACGATCCGTGCTGGGCGCTGCTGTCGGCCACCGGCCTGCTGGCCCGCACCTCGGACGACTCGGCCCTCGGCCCGGTCGAACGCCGGGTCAAGCACGACACCATCCGCAGCGCCGTCCGCACCACGGCACGCGGCGAGGTGGGTCTCATCACGTCCACCGGCACCGTGCGCCGGGTCAACGTGCTCGACCTGCCTGGGTTGCCACCCACCGCGGCCTCGCCGAATCTGCAAGGAGGTGTTCCGTTGACCGAGTTGATGGATCTCGGCGATGCCACGCCTCTTGCCCTCGTCCCCCTCACCGACGACGGCCCGGGCCTCGCGCTCGGCACCCGCCAGGGCGTCGTGAAGCGCGTCAAGCCCGAGATCCTGTCCCGCGACGAGTGGGACGTCATCTCCCTGGCCGACGGCGATGCCGTCGTCGGAGCGGTGGCGCTGGCCACCGGTTCCGAAGAACTGGCGTTCGTCACCTCCGACGCGCAGTTGCTGCACTTCTCTGCCGACGCGGTGCGGCCCCAGGGTCGTGGCGGTGGCGGCGTCGCCGGAGTCAAACTGTCCGACGGTGCCCGCGTCGTGGCATTCGGTGCGGTGCGTGACGTCGAGACCGCCCACGTGGTCACGATCGCCGGCTCGGGCGACGCCCTCCCCGGAACGCAGAACGGGGCCGTCAAACTCAGCCCCTTCAGCATCTACCCCGCCAAGGGCCGAGCCACAGGCGGCGTGCGCTGTCAGCGCCTCCTGAAGGGTGAGGACGGCCTGATCCTGGCCTGGGTCGGCGACGGCTCCCCCATGGCCTGCGCCACCAGCGGCACGCCGGTCGAACTGCCCGAACCCGACGATCGTCGCGACGGTTCCGGCACACCGGCAGCACAGCCGATCCTGGCGGTCGCCGGGCCACCGGCCACCATGGAAGACTGACGCCGTGCACACACCACGGTTCATCAGGTCGCTCATAGCCGGCATCGCCATGACGGCCCTGGTCGCCGGGTGCTCGGGCGGCGATGATGGCGACACGGAGAACAACAGCGCCGAGTTGGGCGAACGGCTGTCCGCCGCCCAGCAGCACATCACCGACGCCGAGGCGCTGACCATCTCGCTGTCGGCGGCATCGCTGCCCGACGGCGTCACGGGCCTGTCCAACGCCAAGGGCCGCGGCTATCAGGGAGAAACGGCCGATCAGGCCGCATTCGACGGCGCTGTCGATGTCGTCTCAGGCGGCTCGACCATCAAGGCCGAGGTCATCGCGGTCAACGGCACAGTCTGGGCCAAGACCAATCTCGCTCCCACATTCCTGACCATCGATCCCCAGACCCTGCATGCGCCTGATCCGGCCAGCCTGCTGGGCGCCAAGGGAGACGGTCTGCCGGTGATTCTGGTCAAGACCGAGGACCTGAAGCAGGACGGCAAGTCGCGTGACGGCAAAGTCGTGCTCACCACCATCACGGGCACACTGCCCGGCGACGTCGTGCACCAGTACCTGCCGTCCGCAGACGCCAACGGGACGTTCAAGGTCACGTACCGCCTCACCGACGACGACGTCCTGCACGACGCCCGCATCACCGGCCCGATCTACCCCGGGTCCCCCGATGTGACCTACGACGTCAAACTGACCGCCAACGACGACACTTCCCCGATCAAGCCCCCTAGCGGCGCGTCCCACAAATGACTCACCCGCCTGCGCACTCCGAGCACGCACCTGGCTGTGTTGGCGTCACTCGAAAGGCGTCCAGCCTGCCAGCGCTCCGCCGTCTTGCCATGCACGCACTCTGAGTACGCCTACGGATAAGCCATTCATGAGACACGCCACTACAAACCCGGTCGATGACCGCTGACATGGTTCCGCGGTCCTCCCGCTGGCTGCTCGGCCTGGCGGCGGTCGCGATCGCGTTCGCGGCCGCCGACACGTACGTCGTCGTGCTGGCGCTACCGGAGATGATGACGGCCTCGGGGCTGGGCATCGACGAGCTGCAACGAGGTGCGCCGATCATCTCGGGCTTCCTGCTCGGCTATGTCGCCGTGCTGCCGCTGATCGGCCGCATCTCCGATCTGCGCGGACGCGTTCCGGTCCTGCTCGGATCTCTCGTGGTGTTCGCGGTCGGATCCGTCGTGACCGCCACCGGCTACGACCTCGACACGATCGTGATCGGTCGGCTCATCCAGGGCGTCGGCGGCGGCGGTCTGATCCCGCCCACCCTGGCACTGGTCGCCGACCTGTGGCCACCTGAACGACGCGGACTGCCGCTGGGCCTCGTCGGCGCGGTCCAGGAGCTCGGCAGCGTGCTGGGGCCGCTGTACGGGGCAGCGGTCCTGGCGTTCGGCACCTGGCGGGACATCTTCTGGCTCAATGGCGCGGTCGCCCTCGTGCTGCTGGCGGCCGTGCTGGCGTTGCGACACCGCGCGGTCGATCTGGCCGAACCGTCACGACCAGGACGGTTCGACTGGATCAGCCTGCTGCTCGCTGCCCTCGCTCTGGCAGCCCTGTCGCTCGTGATGAGTGAACCGGCACGGCTGACCACCGGCGTCACGTCCGGCCTGGCGTTCCTGCCCGTCACCGGCGACTCACGGTGGCTCACACCCGTCGCCCTCACGCTCTACGGGCTTCTGGCGCTGTTGCTGGTGCGCCTGATCACGGCACGCCGACCCCTGGTCGACTGGCGGTCCTGGAAGCAGATCGCTGCCAAGACCGACCTGGTCGGAGCCGGATTCCTCACTGTCACGCTCGGTGCCATCATCGTGACGTTCGCGTCGGCCGAACCGGAGAAGACGGCCGTCTCCCCCGCGGCACGCTGGCTGCTGCCGCTGGCCCTGCTGTCCGCGGTGGGGTTCTGGTGGCGTCAGCGCACGGCGCCCGAGCCGATCCTCCCCCGCGGGGCGCTCCGCAGCCGGCCCGCCTGGGGCGCCCTGGTGGTTTCGTTCTTCATCGGCGCGTCGCTGATCGCCGCCCTGGTCGACATCCCGTTCTTCGCGCGACTGACGGTCTATCGAGACTCCCAACTCGACGCCGCCCTGGTGCTGCTGCGCTTCCTGATCGCGCTGCCCGTCGGCGCCGTGATCGGCGGCTGGCTGTTACGACGGTTCCCGGCCGCCTGGATCACCGCCATCGCGATGCTGGTCAGCGCCGTCTCGTTCTGGCACATGTCGACATGGGACCACGGAGCCCTGCTGCACGGCACCGAGACCATCTCCCTGATCGCAGCCGGCCTGGGCTTCGGCGTGGCCATCGCGCCCGTCAACGCCGCGCTCCTGGAACACACCGTCGATGCCGTCCACGGCGTCGCATCGGCCCTGCTGATCGTGGCCCGCATGGTCGGGATGCTGCTGGGCATCTCCGCCCTGACAACGATCGGTCTGCGGGCGTTCTACTCGGCGTCGGCGAAGATCCCACCCGCCGAGGACCTGTGCGGTGGAAGGGCCGAACTGTGCCAGGCGTATCGGGACGCGGTTCGCGATGCCGGCATCACCCAACTGCACGCGGTGTTCGTCGGCGCGGCGGTCTGTGCCGTGATCGCCGCGGTCCTCTCGCTGGCCCTGCTCAGCGGTGCTCGTGGCCGCGGGTCTATTTTGGAAACGTGAGCGACTTCGACGATCTTCTGGCAGCCAACCGCACCTACGCCGACGACTTCTCCATGTCCGGCTTCGACGGCATCGCCCAGTCCGGCGTACTCATGGTCACCTGTATGGATTCGCGGCTCGACCCGCTCGGCATGATCGGGCTGGTCCCCGGCGATGCGAAGATCCTGCGCAATCCCGGTGGCCGCGTCACCGACCAGGTGCTGGTCGCGATCGTGCTCGGCGTGGCGACCCTCAACGTCGACCGCGTCATGATCGTCGAACACACCCGCTGCGCCATGGCGTCGTCACCGGAGTCCGAACTGCACGCCCGAATCGGCGCCGCCTCCGGCACCGATGCCTCCTGGCTGACTCTGGGTGTTATCGAGGACCAGCCGGCCACCCTGGCCGCCGACGTCCACAAGACCGTCAGCCACCCGCTGATCCCCGAAACCGTCAAGGTCGGCGGCTTCCTCTACGACGTCGACTCAGGCCTGCTCAAGCAGGTTGCCTAACCACCGGTCGCCAGCGGAGAGGCCGCCCGCGGCCGGTTCCGCGGGAAGGCGCTGGTGACCTTTCAGGCTCGTGTGACCGGTCGTCGACGCGTGTACCTGAATCCCGGCCGGTCATCGTTGCTGTGGTCGCGCACGCTGTCGATCCGAGTTGCCACACGTGCAGTTCAAATCTCACCGGCGCCTACCCGGCCTCGTTCCTCGGCCTGGCGACCGAGGTAGGGACAGAACCACAGGTCGCCTGACCAACAGCACAACAAGCCCCTCACCTCGCCAGCGCCTACCCGCCGCTCGTCCTCGCGGCTGGGGGCTGGGGTGAAGACCTCGACCTCGATCAAACTGGCGAGTTCAACTAGGCGTCGATCGTGTCGTGGTCGATCTCGTAGGCGCCGGCGACGATGAACTCCTTGCGGGGCGGCACTTCGTTGCCCATCAGCAGCTCGAAGACCGACTCGGCCTCCTCGGCGTCGTCGACCGTGAGGCGGCGCAGCGTGCGGTGGCGCGGATCCATCGTGGTCTCGGCCAACTGATCGGCATCCATCTCACCCAGACCCTTGTAGCGCTGCACCGGGTCCTTCCAGCGGACGTTCTTGCGCTGCAGTTCGGCCAGTTTGCGCTGCAACTCGGCATCGGCGTACGTGTAGACGTACTTGTCCTGCCCCTTCTTCGGGTTGGTCAGTTCGATGCGATGCAACGGCGGGACGGCCGTGTACACGCGCCCGGCCTCCAGCAGCGGACGCATGTAGCGGTAGAACAACGTGGCCAGCAGACAACGGATGTGGGCACCGTCGGAGTCGGCATCGGCCATGAAGATGATGCGACCGTACCGTGCCGCCTCGAGCTCGAACGCGCGACCCGAGCCGGCGCCGACGACCTGGATGATCGACGAGCACTCTGCGTTCTTGAGCATGTCGGCCACCGTGGCCTTCTGCACGTTGAGGATCTTGCCCCGGATCGGCAACAGCGCCTGGAACTCCGAATCGCGGGCCGCCTTGGCGGTACCCAGCGCGGAGTCGCCCTCGACGATGAACAGCTCGGACTTCTCCACGTCGTTGCTGCGGCAGTCGGCCAGTTTGGCCGGCAGCGAACTGGAGGCCAGTGCGCTCTTGCGACGCTGGTTGTCACGCTGGGTACGTGCCGCGATACGCGTCCGTGAGGCGTCGACGACCTTCTGCATCAACTGCCGCGCCTTGGCCTTGTGCGCGGTCTTGTTCGACGTCAGGAACGCCTTGAGCTCGCGCGCCACGACCTGATTGACGAAGCGGGTCACCGGCGGCGTACCGAGCACCTCTTTGGTCTGACCCTCGAACTGCGGCTCCGCCAGCCGCACCGTGACGACCGCGGTGAGGCCTTCGAGGATGTCGTCCTTGATGACGTCGGGGTCGCCGGACTTGAGCAGACGGGTGTTGCGCAGGACGTCGTTGAACGTCTTGGGCAGTGCGCGTTCGAATCCCTGCACGTGCGTGCCGCCCTTGGGCGTGGCGATGATGTTGACGAACGACGAGACCTTCGTGTCCCAGCCGGTCCCCCAGCGGACCGCGATGTCGACACCCAGCTCACGGTCGACGTCCTGCGGCGTCATGTGGCCTTTGGAGTCCAGCATCGGCACCGTCTCGGTGAACGTGCCCTCGCCTTGGATGCGCAGGACGTCGGTGACCGGTTCGTCGGCCGCCAGGAACTCGGTGAACTCGGTGATGCCGCCCTCGTACCGGAACTTCTCCTCGTGCAGTTCGTCGGTGCGCTCGTCACGGACCACCAGTTCGAGGCCGGGCACCAGGAATGCGGTCTGCCTGGCACGGGAGACCAGCTCGTCGTAGGAGAACGTGGCCGATTTGATGAAGATCTGTGGATCGGCCCAATAGCGGACCCGGGTTCCCGTGCGGGACTTGGCGACCTTGCCGACCTTGCGCAGGCTGTTGTCGGGCGTGAAACCTGAGTCGGGGCCGTCGCCGTCGAAGACGCCGGGAACACCGCGCTGGAACGACATCGCCCAGGTGGCGCCACCCTTGTCGACCTCGACGTCCATACGAGACGACAGGGCGTTGACCACCGAAGCGCCGACGCCGTGCAGGCCGCCGGTGGCGTTGTAGGAGCCGCCACCGAACTTCCCGCCAGCGTGCAGCTTGGTGTAGACGACCTCGACGCCGCTCAGGCCGGTCTTCTTCTCCTTGTCGACCGGGACTCCGCGTCCCTCGTCGCGCACCTCGACCGAGCCGTCCGCGTGCAGCATGACGTCGATGTGGGAGCCGTGCCCGGACAACGCTTCGTCGACCGAGTTGTCGATGATCTCCCACAGGCAGTGCATGAGGCCACGTGTGTCGGTGGACCCCACATACATGCCGGGACGCTTGCGAACCGCCTCGAGACCCTCGAGTACGAGCAGATTCCGCGCGTCGTACGCCTGGCTGTCGATGGTGCTGAACCTCCTGTGTGCGCCTCGTCCCAGCCTAGTCGCGCGCGCCCACAACGACGGACCGGACACGCGGCACGCCGAACTCATGCCTCACCGGATTTGTCTCCGGGCGGGAGTATGTATGGGATACGTCACCATTCATTTTCGTTGGGCCGCGTTCCGGAATACTTGGACCGTGATTGGATGTTGACCCTCAGGCAAGCCCCCGAAGAGAAACGAGGCCGACCGTGACGACATTGACCGCAACCGCCCCCTTGGGTGCGCTCGACCGTTGCGACCGCTGCGGCGCCCAGGCGTACGTCCGCGTGACCTTCGGCGAGACCGGCGAGCTGCTGTTCTGCGGCCACCACGCCCGCCAGCACGAGGAGAAGTTGCGCGAGCTGGAAGCCGACATCCACGACGAGACCGACCGCCTCTCCGAGAAGCCCGAACTCGTCGACTGACGAAGTCCCCAGACATCACGGATGCCCCGGCCATTGGCCGGGGCATCCGTGTCTGAGCCACTGTCCATGCGATGTGTGAAGTAGCCGTTCAGTTTCGACGCCGAAGTGAACGGCTACTTCACCCATCGCGACCCATCGCGCAGATATCAGTCCAGGTAGTCGCGGAGGACCTGGGAACGGGACGGGTGGCGCAGTTTGCTCATGGTCTTGGACTCGATCTGGCGGATGCGCTCGCGCGTGACGCCGTAGACCTTGCCGATCTCGTCGAGCGTCTTGGGCTGACCGTCGGTCAGGCCGAAACGCATCGAGACGACACCGGACTCACGCTCGCTGAGCGTGTCCAGCACGGCGTGCAACTGCTCCTGCAGCAGGGTGAACGAGACGGCGTCGGCCGGAACGATGGCCTCCGAATCCTCGATCAGGTCGCCGAACTCCGAGTCGCCGTCCTCACCCAGCGGGGTGTGCAGCGAGATCGGCTCACGGCCGTACTTCTGGACCTCGACGACCTTCTCCGGTGTC
>Ga0182747_1002402_pt1 | contig 13129 bp, 9 predicted proteins | sample eDN3rd30CBELigBY_FD_128526 | JGI IMG/M metagenome (GOLD analysis project Ga0182747, IMG submission 128526) | Enriched backyard soil microbial communities from Emeryville, California, USA - eDNA 3rd pass 30_C BE-Lig BY (version 2) (version 2) | ecosystem: Environmental > Terrestrial > Soil >...
CAGTTGATACCCGTGCGTGGCATCCAGCAGATCGGCCATCTTTGATGAATCATATTCGTTCATCTGACAGCCCCAGGTTTTAATATGGAGTTTTTTTGTCATCGACTTGCTCATGCTTAAGTATATATACCCAAAGCTATTTTCTTCACCGGGAATGACTCTGCAATGTGAAGGATAGCGGGTATAAAGCCAGGATTGCAGGGCGCGTATTGTAATGCTTTGGTCGCGCCCTGACCAGTGCGAGCGTTATCACCACGAGGCGGGAAAAAATCCGGTAAACTTAACGGATTCAGGTTTAAGGATAATTGCCATGACAATTCATGCAACAGATGTCGCCATTGTGGGTGGCGGAATGGTTGGCGGAGCCCTGGCGCTGGGGCTGGCGCAGCACGGTTTTACGGTAACGGTTATCGAGACATCGGCACCGCCGGCATTTGCGCCTTCAGCGCCGCCGGATGTGCGTATTTCGGCAATTAGCGCCGCTTCTGTCGGGTTACTAAAAAGCCTCGGCGTCTGGGATGCGGTGCGCGGCATGCGTGCGCATCCCTATCGCCGGCTGGAGACCTGGGAATGGGAGGATGCGCATGTGACCTTTGATGCCGCCGAGCTGAAGCTGCCTGAGCTGGGTTATATGGTGGAGAACAATGTTCTGCAGCTCGCCCTATGGCAGGCGCTGATGGCGCATGAGCGCATCACGCTCGAGGTTGGCGCATCGTTACAGGAGATGCAGCGAGAGGAGACCTGTACGACATTGCGTCTGAGCGACGGTGGCGAGTGCGCAGCCAGCCTGGTTATCGGCGCCGATGGCGCCAACTCGCAGGTGCGCCAGTTGGCCGGAATTGGCGTTCACGCATGGCAGTATCAGCAATCCTGCATGTTGATTAGCGTGCAGTGCGCAGAGGAGCCTGGCAACAGCACCTGGCAGCAGTTTACGCCATCGGGCCCGCGCGCATTTCTGCCGTTGTTCGACAATTGGGCATCGCTGGTGTGGTATGACACGCCCGCGCGTATTCGCCAGCTGCAGGGGATGAGTATGCCGCAGCTACAGCAGGAGATTGGGCGCCACTTCCCGTCCCGACTGGGGCAGGTCACGCCGCTGAGCGCCGGAGCGTTTCCACTAACCCGTCGCCATGCGCTGCAGTATGTACAGCCGGGGCTGGCGCTGGTGGGAGATGCTGCGCATACCATTCATCCGCTGGCGGGGCAGGGGGTGAATCTGGGCTATCGCGATGTTGACGCGCTGCTGGATATTTTGAGCGAGGCGAAAAGCCAGGGTGAAGCATGGACCAGTCTTCCGGTGCTGAAACGCTACCAGGCGCGACGCAGGGCGGATAATTTTATTATGCAGTCGGGTATGGATCTGTTTTATGCCGGCTTCACCAACGATCTGGCGCCGGTGCGCGTGCTGCGCAATATCGGCTTAATGGCTGCGGCACATGCGGGCGTTTTAAAGCGTCAGGCGCTGAAGTACGCCCTGGGATTGTAAGCGCAGTTCCCGGCTGGCGCGTCGCTTAGCCGGGATATTAGCGCTAAGCGTTGTCCGTCGTCGCCTGAGTATGGCGTTAACGTCGCGATCCGGATTGAACCGAATGCAGAAAACAAAAAAGCTCGCCGAAGCGAGCTTTTTTGCTATTAAGTGGCTGGGGTACGAGGATTCGAACCTCGGAATGCTGGTATCAGAAACCAGAGCCTTACCGCTTGGCGATACCCCAACGGGTGCGTCCACAGTGTGAACGACTTTTTAAAATTGGCTGGGGTACGAGGATTCGAACCTCGGAATGCCGGAATCAGAATCCGGTGCCTTACCGCTTGGCGATACCCCAACAATTCTTTCTGGATTTATCGAAATGAATCAATAATTCCTTTATATGGTGGCTACGACGGGATTCGAACCTGTGACCCCATCATTATGAGTGATGTGCTCTAACCAGCTGAGCTACGTAGCCAATTTTATCATATTCTTCGATGGCTGGGGTACCTGGATTCGAACCAGGGAATGCCGGTATCAAAAACCGGTGCCTTACCGCTTGGCGATACCCCAATAACCGTCGCGGTGAACCGCAAACATCGAAGAAAATGGCTGGGGTACCTGGATTCGAACCAGGGAATGCCGGTATCAAAAACCGGTGCCTTACCGCTTGGCGATACCCCAACAAAAAATCTTTTACTTCCAGAAGAGGTTATCTACAAACTTATTACGGCAGCCTTTATGGCCATCTTACAGCCTGGATATACCCCATCCGTGCAACGCTTTGGGTGAATGGTGCGGGAGGCGAGACTTGAACTCGCACACCTTGCGGCGCCAGAACCTAAATCTGGTGCGTCTACCAATTTCGCCACTCCCGCAAAAAAAGATGGTGGCTACGACGGGATTCGAACCTGTGACCCCATCATTATGAGTGATGTGCTCTAACCAGCTGAGCTACGTAGCCATCTTTTTTTCGCGTTACCTTATCGGCGTTGCGGGGCGCATTATGCGTATTGGGCCTGCGAGCGTCAACCCCTTTTTCAATGAAAATCGCCGGAATGTGACTGTTTGGTTAGGTTGCGAACAGCGTGATGGAATAATCGGCAATTATTGGTTATTTATCGTTTTTCTGCGGTAAAAAAAGCAATAAAAAAACGGACCCCGAGGGGTCCGCCGATCGTACAAATTGGTTATTTATAAGCTGACTGGTGAACGCCAACGGCGCGTCCTGATGGATCGTTCATGGTTTTGAACGCTTCGTCCCACTCAATCGCCTTAGCCGATGAACAGGCTACTGACGGGCCGCCAGGTACGCATTCGGCAGCGCTAGGAACCGGGAACAGCTCCTCGAAGATTTCACGATACAGGTACGCTTCTTTGGAAGACGGCGTGTTGTACGGGAAACGGAAGCTGGCGGTTTCCAGCTGCTGATCGGAGACCTGTTTCGCCGCAACCTCTTTTAACGTATCGATCCAGCTGTAGCCTACGCCGTCAGAGAACTGCTCTTTCTGGCGCCATGCGACGCTGGCCGGCAGATAGGATTCAAAACATTCACGCAGGATATGCTTTTCCATTTTACCGTTGCCGCACATCTTATCCTGCGGGTTGATGCGCATGGCGACGTCGAGGAACTGCTTGTCGAGGAACGGCACGCGGGCTTCCACGCCCCACGCCGACATCGCTTTGTTGGCACGGGCGCAGTCAAACATATGCAGAGCCTGCAGCTTACGCACGGTCTCTTCATGCAGCTCTTTAGCGTTTGGCGCTTTATGGAAATAGAGATAGCCGCCGAACACTTCATCAGAACCTTCGCCTGACAACACCATTTTGATGCCCATCGCTTTGATTTTACGCGACATTAAATACATCGGCGTCGAGGCGCGGATGGTGGTCACATCATAGGTTTCGATGTGATAGATAACGTCGCGAATGGCATCAAGGCCTTCCTGCACGGTGAAGTGGATCTCGTGGTGGACGGTACCCAGATGGTTTGCCACTTCCTGCGCGGCTTTCAGGTCCGGCGAGCCCTGCAGGCCGACGGCGAAAGAGTGCAGCTGCGGCCACCAGGCTTCGCTGCGTTCCTGATCTTCAACCCGGCGAGCGGCGAATTTTTTGGTGATGGCGGAGATAACCGACGAATCGAGGCCACCGGACAGCAGCACGCCATACGGCACATCAGACATCAGATGGCTTTTGACGGACTCTTCCAGCGCCTGACGCAGTTCGTTTTTATCCGTGACGTTGTCTTTAACCGCATCATAGTCGAACCAGTCGCGCTGGTAGTACTGGCGGATTTCGCCATCTTTGCTCCACAGGTAGCTACCTGCCGGGAACTCTTTGATTGTCCGGCAGACCGGTACCAGCGCTTTCATTTCTGAGGCGACGTAGAAGTTGCCGTGCTCGTCGTGGCCCATATACAGCGGAATGATGCCGATATGGTCGCGACCAATCAGATAGGCGTCCTGCTCGCTATCGTACAGCGCGAAGGCGAACATCCCCTGCAGATCGTCGAGGAATGCCGGGCCTTTTTCCTGGTACAGGGCAAGGATGACTTCGCAGTCGGAGCCGGTCTGGAAGGTATAGCGGTCGCCATATTCCGCACGCAGCGCCTGATGGTTGTAAATTTCGCCGTTTACCGCCAGCGCGTGGGTTTTTTGCGCGTTGTACAACGGCTGGGCCCCGGCGTTCACGTCGACGATAGACAGACGCTCATGGACCAAAATGGCTTTATCGCTGGCGTAAACGCCGGACCAGTCCGGACCGCGGTGGCGCATCAGGCGGGAAAGTTCCAGTGCCTTTTTACGCAGCTCGACCGCGTCAGTTTTAATATCCAGTACGCCGAAAATTGAACACATAACCTTCTCCATTACCCTGTCGTGTTGTGATGTTGTGCAGACGTCGTCTTATCGCGAGGTCTCAGTGCATGTCTAAGAAAATGCCGCAAAGGAGAGGGAGGCGCAAGAGATTTACGGTCAGTAAAAGAAAAAACGCAATGACGATTGCTGAATATTAAAAAAAGAACATGTTTTGAGCGTCTTTATTGATGAATGTGCAGTGATAAGCCGTTTCTATTAGATGAGGTTCTTTTTTCAGGTGCGATAAATGAAAAACCACGTCCTGGGACGTGGTTTTATTCAGAAAATATCAATTTCGGCAACGGACGGATAGATCCACGACGGTCGGAACGGCAGGCTGTCGATATCGTCGAGCGTCGAGACGCCGGAGAGAACCAAAATAGTTTCCAGACCAGCCTGGAAACCGGCCAGGATATCGGTACGCAGGTTGTCGCCAACGATAACCGTCTGCTCGGAGTGCGCCTGCATCTTATTCAGCGCAGAGCGGATGATCCACGGACTGGGTTTTCCCACGTAGAACGGCTTGCGGCCGGAGATCTTCTCAATTCCGGCACAGAGAGCGCCGCAGGCCGGGTAGAAGCCGCGGCCGTGAGTATCCGGGTTGGTGGCAATGAAGCGTGCGCCGTTGGCGACAAAGAAGGCCGCTTTATGCATCATCTCCCAGTTAAAGGAGCGGGTTTCACCGACGATAACAAAATCCGGATTGACGTCGGTAATGGTAAAGCCGGCTTTATAAAGCTCGTGAATCAGTGCGCCTTCACCGACCACGTAGGCTTTCTTGCCTTCCTGGCGGCGCAGGAAATCAGCGGTGGCCATCGCGGAGGTATAAAAGGCGCTATCCGGCACGTCGATGCCGGCGGTCGCAAAGCGGTTTGCCAGGTCCTGCCCGGTCTGGGAAGGGTAGTTGGTCAACATCACCAACGGCATATCTTTCTCAAGAATGCGTTTGATAAATTCGGCAGCGCCCGGCACGGCCACATTGTCGTGCATCAGCACGCCGTCAATATCACAGATTACGTTTTGAATGGTCATGGACAGTCCGACATTTTTGAAGAAAGGCGTAATTATACACGTTATCCATCGCAAAGGTGTCGATAGGTGGGGGGATGATCCTGCGCAGAAAACATCACAGGTAGATTGGACAGGCCTTGCTTATAATTTGAATATGAGACCTTGTTATTTTTCCTGAAATGATACCGGGGATAAAAATACCTACATCTATATATGCTACAGGTAAATAATGAGGGTAACCACGCCAGAACGCGTGGCTATGGATGACGAGTATCCAAATAAACAGGACGCCATAAATAAGAAAGGGGCTTTGAACTAATCATTCTCACGATATAGAATAGCTTTGCACTTTGCACAAATTATTTTTCGACGATGGTCAATCATATTGCTTAATCCTATGTCGAGCACGGTTGTAGAGTCGCAATATATGCATTTAAATAAACTGAGGTTATTTTTCTTTAGATATTCCTCTTTAGTCGGAAGTTTTTCCCATTCATTGTTTATTGTAAACATGTTAATTACTCCTTGTGTTGTTTTTATGTTGGATGCGCAAAATAAAATGAGATTATCTATTTTTTTTAGTTCCAATTGCAAATAAGATAGTGGATGGTTAGTCGCGGTAGCCCTATGCTCATTGAGAAAGTAGAGTATATCCTGTAGTGAGTCCTTACGATCTATCCTTGCAATAGATAGCATGTATAAAATATCTAGTGTCATTATCTGAGGTGTGATTATACGTTGCAAATCACAGATGAAGTCATAGTTCCTGTATCTAATGGAGAATACAAGGATGGAAACTATTAACTCAATAGAGTAGATCATATTGATAGTAGGGTTAGATATGAACTTCAGAAATTGAAGTGCCGAGAAAATATTCCTGCAGTTTAAACTGGTACATTTTTGAATTCTTGCTCTATGCATGTAGAACTTGAATTTTACACTTAATGGTTTTTTTGATAACTCTCGAGATACCGGCTTATGATTGCGATTAGCTTTATCAGGCGGTAGTTTCGAGGTATAACCGTCATGATTGATTATTATGTTTACTCTAATGAGCCACGAAGCGGTAGAGTAGGCGCTTCTACCAGATAAAAGAGTAAGAGCCTCAATATATATATCATCCATGGTTATCATTACAGCCCTCGCATTAATTGTGTGAATGTTACATGTCAATTATCTTTCAAGTTATTCAACGTGAAAATGAGCTGCTCGCTACTATGAGTTTGCTGGAAATTGATATTGGATTCAATAAATTATTTTTCCTCATTGAATCATCATAAGCCTCACTTTATTAAGATAATGACCGAGCATCGGGGCTCAATGGATAGCTAAATCGGCTTGTGATGAGAATAAATACAATGTTATTACTAGGTATGAGTGAGATTAAGTCAATAAATATTGGGTGTTATATTTTAAATATATGATAACGGTCACATTCCGAGTTAAGGTGATTGGCGGAGGTAACAGAAAGAATACTATTGCAAAGTAGATTGATGTTGTGAATATATCTTTGGGTTATGTTCAAGAAAGAAGTTAGAGAGTTGCAGTGATTACTTATTTAATCATCTTTGTTATTCATGTGGCTCTTTAATTAGGTTGATTGTTTTTTTATTCGCTATACTCTTGTGATAAAGTCAAAATTCCATTTTGTTTTTTATATAATCATACTGGGCAAATGTATATATGTACTTTATGAAGGAAGACGCGACAGGGCGTATAGTGCTCAAGGGGATATTCATAAAAACGCCTGGCGCTTAGCTAAAAAGTTGTATACAAAACTGCGTTCTTATGAGCACGCAAAAGAACAGTTATGTATGCTTATGAAAATGAATGGGACACTGACTCTGGATAAACTAGTGGCTCATATAAATTCAATCGATGAAAATATAGAACCACTATAATTTAGCCTTGTAATAGAGTTATTAACCTTCCAGCAAACGCTGGAGCAGTATACCGTTGAGCATGGCGCGCTTCACCAGCGCAAAAGCGCCGATTGCGGAGCGGTGATCTAACGTCGAACGCACCACCGGCAGGTTCTTGCGAAACGCCTTCAGTGCCTGAGCGTTAATGCAGCCTTCAATCGCGGGTAACAGTACCTTCTCTGCTTCGACAATTTCGCCGGCGATCACCACTTTTTGCGGATTAAACAGGTTAATGGCGATAGCAATGGTTTTGCCCAGGTGACGTCCCACATATTCGATGACCTCGCAGGCCAGGGCGTCGCCTTTGTTGGCCGCTTTGCAGATAGCTTTGATCGTGCACTCATCCGCAGTCAGTTTACTCTGGTAGCCCTGCTCAAGAAGGTGACGCACGCGTTGTTCGATGGCGGCGTTCGCCGCGACGGTCTCCAGGCAGCCAAAATTCCCGCAGTGACAGCGTTCGCCCAGCGGGTCGACCTGAATATGGCCTATCTCGCCGACGTTGCCGTTACGACCGATAAAAATGCGTCCGTTGGAGATGATTCCCGCGCCGGTACCGCGATGGACGCGCACCAGAATAGAGTCTTCGCAATCCTGACTTGCACCAAAATAGTGCTCTGCCAGCGCAAGGCTGCGAATATCGTGACCAACAAAACAGGTGACTTTAAAGCGTTTTTCCAGCGCTTCAACCAGCCCCCAGTTCTCAACCTGAATATGCGGCATATAGCGAATCACGCCGCTTTCCGGGTCAACGAGTCCGGGTAAGATCACGGAGATGGCGATAAGTTCGCGGATCTTGCGCTGGCAGCGTTCAGTAAAGGCCGCAATGATGTTCAGCAGCGCATGTTCCAGCGTCTCCTGGGTGCGTTCAGGCAGCGGAAAATGTTCTTCTTCCAGCGTCTTACTGCTTAAATCATACAGGGTCAGCGTCGCGTCGTAGCGACCAAGGCGTACGCCGATAGCATGGAAGTTGCGGGTTTCCGCAATAATAGAGATGGCGCGGCGGCCCCCGGTGGAGGCCTGCTGATCGACTTCTTTGATCAGCCCGCGTTCAATCAGTTGGCGCGTGATTTTGGTCACGCTGGCAGGGGCAAGCTGGCTTTGTTCCGCGATCTGAATGCGCGAAATGGGGCCGTGCTGGTCAATGAGCCGATACACGGCCGCGCTGTTCAGCTGTTTTACGAGATCAACGTTACCAATTTGAGCATGTCCGCCTGCTGTCATTCTTTACTTACTCAGTGACGACCTCGTTACCATTAACGATGGTCTTGATGATTTTATAATCGCGGGTAAAGGCGGTCAGGTTAGCGACCATTCCCGGTGCGATGCTGCCAAGCTGTTTCTCTACGCCAATGGCGCGTGCGGGATAGAGGGTTGCCATACGCAACACTTCGTCCAGTGCGATACCGCAATGCTCGACGAGATTGCGGACACCTTCAATCATGGTCAGCGAAGAACCGCTGAGGGTACCATTTTCATCCACGCACAGCCCGTTACGGTAGTATATTGTTTTACCAGCAAAAATGAACTGGTCAATATGCGCGCCGGCGGGGGCGGTTGCGTCAGTGACGAGGCACAGCTTGTCGCCTTTCAGGCGTTTTGCATTCCGCACGTTAGCATAATCCACATGCATACCGTCGACGATAATACCGCAGTAAACGTCCGGTTCGTCGAAAATCGCGCCTGCCAGGCCCGGTTCGCGCCCGGTGATGTACGGCATGGCGTTGTACAGATGGGTCGCGAAGGTGATGCCCGCGCGAAAACCGATTTTCGCCTCTTTCAGCGTGGCATTGGAGTGGCCTGCGGAAACAACGATCCCGGCAGCCACCAGTTTACGAATCACCTCGGTACTGACGCGCTCAGGCGCGAGAGTCACTTTGGTGATCACATCGGCGTTTTCACACAGAAAATCGACCAGCGCAGCGTCCGGCTTACGCACGTAGTCCGGGTTGTGGGTGCCTTTTTTCACGATGTTCAGCCACGGGCCTTCAAGGTGCAGACCCAGCGCCTGGTTCGGATGTTTTTGCAGGTACTCGCGCATGACGCGCACGCCCTGTTTCATCAATTCATCGCTGGAGGTAATCAGCGTCGGCAGATAGCTGGTGCAGCCGGAACGTTCGTTGGCCTTCTGCATAATTTCCAGCGTTTCGACGGTGACGGCGTCAGGGCTGTCGTTAAACTGCACGCCGCCACAGCCGTTCAGCTGTACGTCGATAAAACCGGGGGCAAGAATGGCGCCATTGACCGAGCGTTGCTCAATCTCAGACGGCAAATCAGCCAGTGAACAGATACGTTCGATAAGGCCATCAGCGATGATAATCGCATGGTCATCCAGAATTTCATGACCGGTATAAATCCGGCCTTGGGTTAATGCATACATTACGACCCCCGGTTCACACATGCTCCGCGGCAGGCTGGCTTCTAAGGGTTGGTCTGATGCCGCCTGGCGGAGCTGGTGTAGCAAAAAAATGAAATGTCCCGCGGACAAGCCGCAGGACGAGACTACCTTACAGCCCTTTGACGTTTTCGGCTTCTAATTCATTGAAGTATTTCAACGTCTTCACTTTCAGCTCCATGGTGGACGGCTCGTCGCAGACGATCACCGCTTTCGGGTGCAGCTGCAGACAGGTAATGGTCCACATATGGTTAACGTTGCCTTCAACCGCCGCCTGCAGCGCCAGCGCTTTCTGGTGACCCAGTACCAGAATCATCACTTCTTCCGCATCCAGCAGGGTGCCCACGCCCACGGTCAGCGCATATTTCGGCACCAGATCCACATCGCCGTCGAAGAAACGGGAGTTCGCTACGCGGGTTTCATGGGTCAGGGTTTTAATACGGGTACGGGAGGCCAGTGAAGAGGCGGGTTCGTTGAACGCGATATGCCCGTCGTTGCCAACGCCGCCCATAAACAGGTTGATTTTACCGTAGGAGCGGATTTTTTCTTCATAGCGGCGGCATTCTGCATCGATATCTGGCGCATTGCCGTTCAGCAGGTTAATGTTTTCCGCCGGAATATCAACGTGATCAAAGAAATTACGATGCATGAAGCTATGATAGCTTTCCGGATGCTCTTTCGGCAGACCGACATATTCGTCCATGTTGAAGGTCACAACATGTTTAAAGCTAACCTGGCCTGATTTGTGCATTTCAACCAGCGCTTTGTAAGCGGTCAGAGGCGTACCACCGGTAGGCAGACCCAGGACAAACGGACGGTCCGCCGTCGGTTTGAACGCGTTAATGCGGTTAACGATGTGGCGAGCGGCCCATTTGCCGACTTGTTCAGCAGTTACCAGGGGGATCAGTCTCATTCTTCACCTCTATAGTTAAATTAGAACCTGGCGGATTGGCGCCGGCATACTATTAAGAGTATTACAGTCACTACGACGAGCGGGGTCAATCCGTGTTGATTTTTTGAATGATAAAATAAGTTTTCGATGTTAGCCAGTCACAGGGAGGGGTTAATACGATATTTGGTGATTATAGTCACAAAAAATACGCATTTAATTTGCGATACGAATTAATTTTCCACACACTTTGCAAGTAAGTTAAAAAACCAACCTGGTTACACAATAAAAAAGTGGCTTTGAATGAGCCTTATCGGGGTCTCATAGGGGGAATAAAGTGAGTATTCTAGGTTATCTACAAAAGGTTGGCCGCGCGCTTATGGTGCCGGTCGCCACGCTGCCGGCGGCAGCGATATTAATGGGTGTCGGTTACTGGATTGACCCGGTAGGCTGGGGTGGAAGCAACGCGCTGGCCGCGTTCTTCATTAAATCCGGTTCCGCGATCATCGACAATATGTCCGTACTATTCGCCATTGGTGTGGCTTATGGTATGTCGAAAGATAAAGATGGCGCTGCGGCGTTAACCGGCTTTGTGGGCTTCCTCGTGTTGACCACGCTCTGCTCTCCGGCTGCGGTTTCCATGATCCAGAAGATTCCGGCGGATCAGGTTCCTGCAGCATTCGGTAAGATCAGCAACCAGTTCGTGGGTATCCTCGTGGGGATCATTTCCGCGGAGCTGTATAACCGCTTCAGCAGCGTTGAACTGCCGAAAGCGCTCTCCTTCTTTAGCGGCCGCCGTCTGGTGCCGATTCTCACCTCTTTTGTGATGATCGCCGTCGCGTTCATCATGATGTATATCTGGCCGGTTATCTTCGACGGTCTGGTAAACTTCGGTGAGCATATCCAGAAACTGGGTTCCGTCGGTGCGGGCGTGTATGCGTTCTTCAACCGTCTGCTCATTCCGGTCGGTCTGCACCACGCGCTGAACTCCGTGTTCTGGTTTGACGTTGCTGGTATTAACGATATTCCTAACTTCCTCGGTGGCGCTCAGTCTATCGAAGCAGGTAAAGCGGTTGTGGGGATCACCGGTCGTTACCAGGCGGGCTTCTTCCCGATTATGATGTTCGGTTTACCGGGTGCGGCGCTGGCTATCTACCACTGCGCGCGTCCTGAGAACAAGGCAAAAGTGCTGGGTATTATGATGGCGGGCGCCTTTGCCGCCTTCTTTACCGGGATCACTGAACCGCTGGAGTTCTCCTTCATGTTCGTGGCGCCGGTGCTGTATGTCATTCACGCCGTGTTGACCGGTATCTCCGTGTTCATCGCTGCCAGCATGCACTGGATTGCCGGTTTCGGCTTCAGCGCCGGTCTGGTGGATATGGTGCTGTCGTCCCGTAACCCGCTGGCGGTCCACTGGTGGATGCTGATCCCGCAGGGTCTGGTCTTCTTCGTTATTTACTACGTGGTCTTCCGCTTCACCATCACCAAATTCAACCTGATGACCCCGGGTCGCGAACTGGCCGTTGCCGGTAGCGAAGCGGATGGTCAGGACGTGAATGTCAGCAGCGGCAAAGAGCAGGATGTTGCAGGTCTGGCACGTCAGTACATCGCTGCAGTCGGCGGTTCTGACAACCTGACCGGTATCGATGCCTGCATCACCCGTTTGCGTCTGAACGTTAAAGACTCTTCTCTGGTGAACGAAGCGCTGGCGAAACGTCTGGGCGCGTCAGGCGTTATTCGCCTGAACAAAACGAGCGTGCAGATCATTGTCGGCTTCGTGGCGGAAAAAATCGCTAACGCGATGAAAACGACGGGACCAGTAGCCGCAGCAGAAGGCAACGCTGCACCTGCCGCCGCCGCTCCGACTGCAAAACCGCAGGCCGTGGCTAACGCCAAAACCATCGCGGCGCTGGTATCGCCGATTACCGGTGATATCGTTGCGCTGGAGCAGGTGCCTGATGAAGCCTTCGCCAGCAAAGCGGTCGGCGATGGCGTGGCGGTGAAACCGACCGACAAAACCGTCGTAGCTCCGGCTGCCGGTACCGTCGTGAAGATCTTCAACACCAACCATGCGTTCTGCCTGGAAACGGAAAATGGCGCGGAAATCGTCGTCCATATGGGCATTGATACCGTGGCGCTGAACGGCCAGGGCTTCAAACGACTGGTTGAAGAAGGTGCGGAAGTGCAGGCTGGCCAGCCGATTCTGGAAATGGATCTGGACTACCTGAATGCCAATGCCCGTTCAATGATCAGCCCCGTCGTGTGCAGCAACAGCGACGATTACAGTGCGCTGGTGATTCTGGCAACCGGTAAGGTGGTGGCAGGTCAGACGCCGCTGTATGAGATTAAAGGCAAGTAAGGCTCCTGAGTAGCGTTTATGCCTGAGCGGCGGGGGGAAACCTCCGCCGCTTTTTTTTAGCCCATCTGACCCCATAATCTTCTTCAGATACGTATTTTCAGTAACTAATAGTTGTCTCTACGCCCCGCTTGTAAGATCATGTGCCGTTATACGTTGTTTACGCTTTGAGGAACCCACGATGAGTGAGGCAGAAGCCCGCCCGACTAACTTTATTCGTCAGATCATTGATGAAG
>Ga0182747_1002406_pt1 | contig 13122 bp, 6 predicted proteins | sample eDN3rd30CBELigBY_FD_128526 | JGI IMG/M metagenome (GOLD analysis project Ga0182747, IMG submission 128526) | Enriched backyard soil microbial communities from Emeryville, California, USA - eDNA 3rd pass 30_C BE-Lig BY (version 2) (version 2) | ecosystem: Environmental > Terrestrial > Soil >...
CAGCCGAGGCGCCATTCAGACTGGTCGACTATACGCCGCCGTCTTTTCGCATCGACAAGGTCGATCTCGACGTCCGGCTGGACAAGTCGGCGACGCGCATTGCGGCGCTGCTGGCGATCCGACCGGAGCCGGGCGCGCCAACGACGATCGAGCTCATCGGCGATGAACTCCAGTTTTCGGGGCTGAAGCTCGATGGCGTTGTTCTCGCGCCGGGCCGCTTCACCGCGACTCCGTCGCTGCTGACCGTCATCGACGTCCCAAGCGACCCGTTCACGCTCGAGATCGAAACGATCGTCGACCCGTCCGCGAACACCAAGCTGATGGGGCTTTATCGCAGCAGCGGCACCTATTGCACCCAATGCGAAGCCGAGGGCTTCAGGCGCATCACCTATTTCCTCGACCGACCCGACGTGCTCGCCGTCTATACGACCCGCATCGAGGCGCGGAAGGACGAGGCGCCGATCCTGCTCGGCAACGGCAATCCCGCCGGCCACGGCGATATTCCGGGCACCAACCGCCATTTTGCGATCTGGCACGACCCCTTCCCGAAGCCGTCCTATCTGTTCGCCCTGGTTGCCGGTGATCTCGGCTCGATCCGCGACAGCTTCACGACGCAATCCGGCCGTGTCGTCGATCTCCGGATCTATTGCGAGCATGGCAAGGAAGCGCGGTGTCTCTATGCGATGGACGCGCTGAAGCGCTCGATGCGTTGGGACGAGACGGCGTTCGGGCTCGAATATGACCTCGACGTCTTCAACATCGTCGCCGTGTCCGATTTCAACATGGGCGCAATGGAGAACAAGGGGCTCAACGTCTTCAATGACAAGTACGTCCTTGCCGATCCCAACACCGCGACCGACATCGACTATGCCAATGTCGAAGGCGTCATCGCGCATGAGTATTTCCACAACTGGACCGGCAACCGCATCACCTGCCGCGACTGGTTCCAGCTCTGCCTGAAGGAGGGTCTGACGGTCTTCCGCGACCAGGAATTCTCGTCCGACATGCGCTCGCGCCCCGTGAAGCGGATCGCCGATGTGCGGACGCTGCAGGCGCGGCAGTTTCCCGAGGATGGAGGCCCCCTCGCCCATCCCGTCAGACCCGAAATCTATCACGAGATCAGCAATTTCTATACGCCGACCGTCTATGAGAAGGGCGCAGAGGTCGTGCGCATGCTGAAGACGATCCTCGGCGAGGACGGCTTCAGCCGCGGCATCGATCTCTATTTCAAGCGCCATGATGGCGATGCCGCCACGATCGAGGATTTCCTCGCCTGTTTCCAGGAGGCGACCGGCACGGATCTCCACCAGTTCAAGCTGTGGTATGCGCAGGCCGGGACGCCGCAGGTCACCGCCAAGGGCCAATATGACGCCGAGAAGCGGCGCTATCGCCTGACCCTGGCGCAGAGCCTGTCACCAACACCCGGGCAGCCGGTGAAGCGGCCGATGCACATCCCGATCCGCTTCGGGCTGATCGGGCCGAACGGTGGCGATCTCGGCTATTCGGCCGCGACCGGTTCGCGCGTCGATGGCGACGTCATCCATCTCACCGAGGCGAGCCAGACCGTCGTCTTCGAAGGCGTTTCGGCGCGGCCGGTGCCCTCGCTGCTGCGCGGCTTCTCCGCTCCAGCCCGGCTCGCCATCGACATCAGCGCCGAGGATCTGTTGTTCCAGGTCCGCGCTGACAGCGACCCGTTCAACCGCTGGCAGGCGGCGCAGACACTGGCGATGCGCAACCTGGTTGCCGGCGCCGCCAGCCGATCAACGACCGAACCCGCCGATCCGGCGCTGGTCGATGCGCTGGGCGTCGTCATCGACGACCAGCGGCTCGAACCGGCCTTTCGCGCACAGGTCCTGCAATTGCCAAGCGAGGCCGACATCGCGCGCGAGATCGGCGAGAATGTCGATCCCGACGCCATCGCCATCGCCCGGCGTCAGCTACGGCAGGCAATCGTCGCGAGCCTCGGCCCGAAGCTGCTGGCAATCCACGCCGCGCTGGCGACCGAGAGCGGATTCACTCCGGATGCGGCCAGTGCCGGCAGCCGCTCGCTCCGCAACACAATCCTCGATCTGATGGTCGCCTCGGGCAGCCGGGCCGCAATCGGCGCGGCCGTGTGGCAGTTCGAGACGGCGGACAACATGACCGATCGCCTCGGCGCGCTGGCGGCGCTTTGCCATGCGGCCCTGCCGGAACGCAAGGCTGCGCTCGACATGTTCCACGACGCCTACCGGCATGACCCGCTGGTGCTCGATAAATGGCTGACGCTCGAAGCCAGCGTTCCCTCGCCTGAAACGCTCGACCGCGTGAAGGCGCTGCTGGCACATCCCTCCTTCGCCATATCGAACCCCAACCGCGTCCGCGCCCTTGTCGGAAGCTTCTCGAGCGCCAACCAGACACAATTCAACCGCCCGGACGGCGCCGGTTATGATTTTCTTGCCGATTTCGTTTTGGATCTCGACCAGCGCAATCCGCAGACGGCGGCCCGGCTGCTGATCGCCTTCCGCTCCTGGCGCTCGCTGGAGCCGCTTCGCCGCGCGAAGGCGGAACGGGCGCTGGAGCGGATCGCAGCCGCCTCCCGCCTTTCGCCGGACACGCGTGACATCGTCACGCGCACGCTCGCCTGAGCCGGCCGGCCTCGGCCGCGCAAGGGACCGGCTTCCGCATGGCCTTCACAGGCCTTCCACAGGCGGAAACCAAGGGTTTCCGCGTGGTTAATGAATATGATTAACGAAAGGTGAATTCGGCCTAGACAACCTGATTCGGGTCGATTCAAATGGGCCTGATTCGGGGTGTGGCGTCGCCCGATGACAGCATAAATCAGGGGGCTGGCATGGCGCGGGCAGAAACAGCCGGTGCGTCTCAGAGCGAACATTTGCCTATCGCCAAGACCATGTTCGCAAGGAAGCAAGCTGTGCGCGGTCACGCTCGACTGCTCGCACAGCCGACCTACGAGAAGCTGCTGGCGGCCGAGCCGATCCTTCGCCGTTGCATCCCCGTCATCATCATCATCTTCCTGCTGTTTGTCGCCTTCTCGCGCATCGTCCATCTCTACGACCTCCGCCTTGAGCGCGAGGCAGAAGCGCGCGACATGCTCAGCATGGTCGCGACCGTTGTCGCCGAGCGGCTGACCCGCCAGGAGCCGACATTGCCGACCGAAGGCTATGCAATGGCGCTCCAGACCGTGCTGGACGCGGCGCTGCCTCCGGTCGCGACCGATATGGGCCGGCGCATCTTCGTCACCGATCCGACGGGCCGCATCCTCGCGACCGCGCCGCGCTCGCCCAGCGAGGAAGGGCTCGATTTCGACAATGTCGTGCACGACGCCCAGCCGATGATCATCTTCGGCGAGCGCGCCGGCGTCCTGCCGGTGCAGCTCGAAGGCGACGGGCCTGCGCTCGGCACGCTGCGCCAGCTCTCGGGCGGGCTCGGCTATGTCGCCGCGACGACGCCGCTGGCCGCCGTCTATCGCGGCTGGCGCGACGACGTCTCGATCAATGTCACGGTCTTCGTCGGAACGAGCGCGATCCTGCTCGTCATCCTCTATGGCTATTTCGCCCAGTCGGCGCGGGCGCAGCAAGCGGATCGCATCTATCACGAGACCTATGCGCGCTTCGACACGGCGCTCCGCCGCGGCCGTTGCGGCCTCTGGGACTGGGATGTCGCCCGCGGACGCCTGTTCTGGTCGAAATCGATGTTCGAGCTGGTGGGCATGACGCCGCGAGACACGCTGCTCGGCTTTGGCGAGGTCAACGCTCTCGTCCATCCCGACGATGGCGATCTCATGGACCTCGTCGAGGCGCTCTATGAGACCGGCGAGACGACGGTCGATCGCATGTTCCGGATGCGCAAAGCCAGCGGCGGCTTCGTCTGGCTGCGCATCCGCGTCGAGCTGGTCGACGCGGACGAGGCCGAGCCGCATCTGATCGGTATCGCGGTCGACGTCACCGAACAGATGCGCCTCGCCGAGAGCTCGCGGACCGCCGATATCCGTCTTCGCGACGCGATCGAGACCATCTCGGAGGCCTTCGTGCTCTGGGACACCGAGAACCGGCTGGTGATGTGCAATTCCAAATACCAGCAGCTTCACGGCATTCCGGATTCGGTGCTGCAGGTCGGCACGCCCTATGCCGAGGTGGTCGCCGCCGGCCGGCAGCCGATCGTGCGCACCCAGATTCCGACCGACGAGCGCCATGAGGCCGGTGGCCGCTCCTTCGAGGCCCAGCTCAATGACGGCCGCTGGCTGCAGATCAACGAGCGGCGCACCAAGGATGGCGGCTTCGTCTCGGTCGGCACCGACATCACCACGATCAAGCGCCACGAAGAGAAGCTGATCGATGGCGAGCGGCGGCTGATGGCAACGATCGCCGATCTCCGGCAGTCACGACAGAAAATGGAGCAGCAGGCGCGCGAAATGGTGGAACTGGCCGAAAAATATTCCGAAGAAAAGGACCGGGCCAACGCCGCCAACCAGACCAAGTCGGAGTTCCTTGCCAATATCAGCCATGAGCTGCGCACGCCGCTCAACGCGATCATCGGTTTCTCCGAGATCATGCGCTCGGGCCTGTTCGGGCCGCTCGGCTCGCCGCGCTATCTCGAATATTGCGAGGACATCCATGCCAGCGGCAATTTCCTCCTCAACGTCATCAACGACGTGCTCGACATGGCCCGCATCGAGGCCGGCCGCATGGCGCTCGACATGGAGCCGCTCTCGCTCGACGAAATCGTCGACGAGGCCTCGCGCGTCGTCGGCGCCGAGGCGGAACTGCGCCATGTCACGGTCGAGGCCGATGTCGAGCCACATCTGCAGCTGGTCGCCGACCGGCGCGCCGTGAAGCAGATGGTGCTCAACCTTCTGTCCAACGCCGTGAAGTTCACGCCGGAGGGTGGCCGCGTCAGCGTGCGCGCCCGTCGGATCGGCACCGCCGTCACACTGTCGATCGAGGACACCGGCATCGGCATTCCGAAGGATGCGCTGAAGAAGCTCGGCCGGCCTTTCGAACAGGTGCAGAACCAGTTCACCAAGAGCCACAAGGGCTCGGGCCTCGGCCTCGCCATCACGCGCTCGCTGGCGGAACTCCATGGCGGCGCGATGCGCATCCGCAGCCATGAGGGCAAGGGCACCATCGTCTCGATCCGCCTGCCGACCGGCCACGGCATCGGCGCGCCGACCCCCACAGGCGCCTCGGCCGGCGCCGCGCTCAGGCTCGGGGCTTCTGCGGAACCTTCCCGATAATCCGCACGAAGGCGGCGCGGACATCGGCTTCGGTGGCGCGGAGATGCGCGTCGAGGGTCGCGAAATCGGGAAGCTCGGCCGCACGGGCGAGCAGCGCCAGCAAGCCCTTCGGAACTGCGTCCGCGCTGAACGCGCCGCCAACGCTGAGCCGCAGGATCTGCGTCAGTCGCTGAAACAGCCTGAGAGACGGCAGGAGCACCTCGGCCTCGGCCGGCGGCAGGAGGCCCGCCCGCGAGGCGGCGGCCAGCACCGTTTCGGTTTCCGTATCGAGGATGGCGGGATGCGCCGCGCCATGCACCAGCTGCAGATATTGCGCGACAAACTCGATATCAACCAGCCCGCCAGGCGCCTGTTTCAGGTCCCAAGGGCCTTCAGCCGGCTTTTCGGTCTCGAGCAAGGCGCGCATGTCGAGCACATCAGCGGCGATCTTCTTTGCCGCTCGGGGCTGAGCAAGGACGTCCGCCGCGACCGCCGACGCCTCATGCATCAGTGAGGCATCGCCGGCGATCGGACGCGCCCGCGTCAGCGCCATATGTTCCCAGGTCCAGGCGGACTTCGTCTGGTAGTCCTTGAAGGCGCCGATATGGGTGGCGAGAGGGCCGGCATTCCCCGACGGACGCAGCCGGAAATCGACTTCATAAAGCGCGCCCTCGGCGGTCGGCGCCGAGATGGCCGCGATCAGCCGCTGGGTCAAGCGCGCAAAATACTGGCTGCCCATCAAGGGCTTCTCGCCGGATGAGGCCGGCTCGCTCTCGTCGAAATCATAGAGCAGCAGCAGATCGAGATCCGATGCGGCCGTCATTTCGCGGCCGCCAAGCTTGCCCATCGCCACCAGCGCGATGCGGCCGTCCTTGATGCGGCCGTAGGTATCTTCGAATGCGGCCCGGACGTGATCAAGCAGGCGCGCGAGCAGCAATTCGGCCAGATCGGCATAGGCGAAGCCGGCAGCACGCGCCCCGACCGTCCCGGCGATGACGCGGATGCCGATGAGAAAGGCTTGCTCCTTGCCGAAGATGCGGATGCGGTCCAGCACCTCCTCAAGGGCAGCGGCGCCGTCCAGCATGGCGTCAAGCCGGGTGGCGATGGTCGCGCGATCCGGCAGCCGGCCGAAAAAGGCGGGATCGAGCAGCGCGTCGAGCACATGCGGCCGCGCCGTCACGATGTCCGCGAGGCGCGGCGCGGTTCCCATCACCAGCGCGATGAGATTGAGCAGTCCAGGATTGGAGCCGAGCAGCGCGAAGAGCTGCACGCCGGCCGGCAAACGCGCCAGAAGCCGGTCGAAGGCGTTGAAGGCGGCGTCGGCATTATCCGAGGTCGCGAACGCCTCCAGGAGCGCCGGCGTGATCTCCGTCAGACGTTCGCGGGCAGCCGCGGACCGCATCGCCGGATAGCGGCCGAAATGCCAGCCGCGCACGGTGCGGCTCACTTCACGAGGGTTGGCGTAGCCAAGCTCGCCAAGGGTCGCCACTGTTTCCGGATCTTCGTCATCGCCCGTGAAGACCAGGCTGCCAATGCTCGCCGACAGCGGCGGTGCGGTTTCGAACAGGCGGATATAGTAGTCGCGCACCGTCTCCATCGCAGCGCGCAACGCTGCCGAGAACGCCTTGACCGTGCGGAAGCCGGAGAGCCGTGCGACCGTATCAAGCGCTTCGTCATCCTCCGGCAGCGTGTGCGTCTGCTGGTCAGCGATCATCTGCAGCCGATGCTCGACCTGGCGCAGCAACCGATAGCAGCGCGCGAGATCAATGGCGGCCTCAGGCTCGATCCAGCCTTTCGCCACCAGCGTGTCCAGCATCTCGATCGTGCTGCGGCCGCGCAGATCGGGATCGCGCCCGCCTGCGATCAGTTGCTGCGTCTGCACGAAGAACTCGATCTCGCGGATGCCCCCGCGGCCGAGCTTGATGTTGTGACCAGCAATCGCAACGCTCTCATGGCCGCGATGATCGTGGATCTGACGCTTGATCGAATGAATGTCGGCGATCGCGGCGAAGTCGAGATATTTGCGCCAGACGAACGGCGTCAGCTCCCCCAGGAACGTCGCGCCAGCCGCGATGTCGCCGGCGACCGGCCGGGCCTTGATCATCGCGGCGCGTTCCCAGTTCTGGCCGCTCGATTCGTAATATTGGAAAGCGGCCGGGGTCGAAAGCGCGAGCGGCGTCGAGCCGGGATCAGGGCGAAGGCGCAGATCCGTGCGGAAGACATAACCATCGCCGGTCCGCTCCTGCAGCAGCTTGACCAGCCGGCGCGTCAGGCGGACGAAGAACGTGCCGATCTCGTCGCGGTCGACAACGCGGGCATGCTCAGGGTCGAACAGCACGATCAGGTCGATATCGCTGGAATAGTTCAGCTCCGCCGCGCCGAGCTTGCCCATCCCGATGATGATCCAGCCGCTGTCGCGACAAGGCGCATCGGGATCAGCCAGCGTGAGAGCGCCAGCGGCTGCCGCATCGGCCAGCAGAAAACTCGCGGAAGCGCCGATCGCGGCATCGGCAAATTGTGTCAGCCGGCGCGTCACATCCTCGACCGACCAGACCCCCCCGAGATCAGCGAGCCCGACGAGCAGCGCGACTTCGGCGCGGGCGTGGCGGAGGCCCGCCATGAGAACAGCCTCCTCGCCGCTCCGCCAGAGTTCGCCGACGCGGGCCAGAATCAGGTCGAAGCGCGCGGCGGGTGGCGCCGCCAGGACATCGAGCCAGCGCGGCACGTCGGCGAGCGCCGTATCCTTCAGGAAGGGAGAAGCTGCGAAGACCGATGCCGTGAAGAGCGCGAGATCGGCATGTGCCTCGGCAAGCGCCGCCCAAGCCTCCCCGCAGCCTGCGCTCTTCAGCGCTTCGGCGAGATCGCGAAGGGCCGCCTTCCGCGCCATCGCCTTTGGCGGCGCGACGAGCGGGCGGATCAGCGATGCGAGCGATGCCGTGCGGGTCGGGTCCGAATCATTCATGGCGAACGGACGCCTCCCCGCGTCAGCCTTCGGCTGGGAAACGGAGCGTCACGACGAGCCCCGGTTCAGCGTCACCGAGCGACAGGTTACCATGATGAAGCCGCGCGACGGCATCGACAAGGCTGAGCCCAAGGCCGCTGCCGGGCTGGGAGCGGCTCTTCTCCAGCCGGACGAAGCGTTCGAGCACGCGTTCGCGCTCGGAGACGGGAATGCCGGGACCATTGTCGGCAACCTGGATGACGATGTCGCCGCCTTCGCGCCGCGCCGTCACCTCGACGCGTGCGGGCGTGGGTGGCGCGTCGCCGGTCTTCACATATTTGATCGCGTTGTCGACGAGATTGCCAAGCGCCTGGCTGATCAGCTCGCGACTGCCGATCATCGGCAACGGCTCTTCCAGCGACAGCGCCAGATAGACCTCGGCCTCTTCCGCCACCGGCTCATAGAACTCGGCGACATCGGCGACGACGCGCGCGAGATTGATCGAGGCCATCGCCCCATCCGGCGAACCGGCCTCGATGCGGGCGATCATCAACAGCGCGTTGAAGGTCCGGATGAGTTGATCGGAATCCTCGATCGTCGCTTCCAGCGCCGCGCGATATTCATCCGTCCGCTCAGGTCCGGCCAGCGCCGCCTCGACGCGCGTGCGGAGGCGGGTCAGCGGCGTCTTCAGGTCATGGGCGATGTTGTCGGAAACTTCCTTGAGCCCGGAGAGCAGCGCCTCGATCCGATCGAGCATCGCATTGAGGCTCGCGGCCAGACGGTCGAACTCGTCCCCCGTGCCGGTCACTTCGAGGCGGCCGGAGAGATCGCCGTCCATGATCCGCCGGCTCGTCGCCGAGACCTGATCGATGCGCTTCAGCACGCGGCGGCTGACGAAGAACCATGAGAGCAGCGCCAGCGCGATGAGCAATCCGACGCCGATCATCATCGCCTTGGCGACCACGACGCGGATGCGCTCGATATCGCTGACATCGCGGCCGACCAGCATGCGCAGCCCGTTCGGCAGCGGCAGGACGCGGACCATCGCGAGATGGCGCGTGCTGTCGCCCTCGAGCCGCTTGTAGGGGATGGTCACCGGATCGAGACCGCTGCGCTGCAGTAGCGCCGAGGGCACCTCGGTCACGTTACCGGCGACGACATTGCCGCTCGCATCGGCGATCACATAGAGACTGGCGCCGGGAACGCGGCTGCGCTGCTCGATCGCCGCGACGATGCCGGTGAGGCCTTTCGAAAGACCTTCATCGGCGAGGACGCCGATCTCGGCCTCGATCGAATCCTGGACCTGCTGCGTCAGGATGCGATCCGTCTCGCGCGAGATCCAGCCGACAAAGACGACGGCGAACACGGTGAAGACGACGAAATAGGTTGCCGCCAGCTTGAACGCGGTCGTGCGGACGACCTTAGCGATGGCTGTCACGGATCATGTATCCAGCGCCGCGCACCGTATGCACGAGCGTTTCGCTGAAGCCTTTGTCCACCTTGGAACGCAGGCGCGAGATATGCACGTCGATGACATTGGTCTGCGGATCGAAATGATAGTCCCAGACATTTTCGAGCAGCATGGTGCGCGTCACGACCTGGCCGGCATGCTTCATCAGATATTCGAGCAGGCGGAATTCGCGTGGCTGCAGCGGGATCGGCGTCTGGGCACGGCGCACCGTATGGCTGAGGCGATCGAGTTCGAGGTCGCCGACGCGCAGCAAGGTCTCGGCCTCGCCGGGCTTGCGGCGGCGGGCGAGCACTTCGATGCGGGCGAGCAGTTCGGAAAACGCATAGGGCTTGGCGAGATAATCATCGCCACCAGCGCGAAGGCCCGACACGCGATCATCGACCTGCCCGAGCGCCGAGAGAATCAGGACGGGCGTGTCGTTGCCCTTGCCGCGCGCCTCGGCGACAAGCGTCAGCCCGTCCTTCTTCGGCAGCATGCGGTCGACCACCATCACATCGTAGCGGTTGGCCTCGGCCAGAAAACTGCCCTCCTCGCCGTCGGCGGCATGGTCGGGCACATGGCCGGCTTCCTTCAGCGCCTTGACCAGATAGGCGGCGGTTTCTCGGTCGTCTTCGACAAGCAGGATGCGCATTTCGAAACGTTAGCCGATTCAAGGGGAGGACGGCAGCGCCGGGACGATGGGCGCGCGAAAAGAAAAACGGCAGGCGGGGGGCGCCGCCTGCCGATCTTGCGGCGTCTCGCAGCAAAAACACACCACGAGAGAACCGCGAAGCGGGTGGCCCGATCGACTGTGCGACCGGGCCGGCCTCTGGATCAGGCCTTGCCGAAAGGCAGTGCCACGAAGCGGGTGTGGTCGCCCGACTTGATGCGGACGAGAACCGCCTTCATGCCGGCCTTCTTGGCATCGACGACTTCACGCTCGACATCGCCCGGGCGGGAGACTTCGCTGCCGCCGACAGCGAGGATCACGTCGCCGGGCTGGATGCCCTGCTCGGCGGCCGCGCCATCCGGATCGACTTCCGAGACGACCACGCCCTTGTCGTCGGGCGACGCCGTCAGCGCGAGGCCGAGATCCGCCACCGAGGCCGGCTTCGCCGGCTGGTCGGCGCTCGCCATCTTGTCCTCGCTCGGCAGCTTGCCAAGCTTGACCTCGACGGTCTGGCTCTTGCCGCTGCGCACGATCCCGAGCTTGACCGTCGTTCCCGGCGCATAGCCGGCGATGATCTGCGAGAGATTGCGCGCATCCTCAACAGTCTTGCTGTCGACGCTGACGATGGCGTCGCCCGACTTGATGCCGGCGAGCGTGGCCGGGCTGCCTTCCTGCGGCTCGGCGACGAGCGCGCCCTTGGCGTCAGCCATGTTGAGGCTGTCGGCGATATCGCGGGTGATCGGCTGGATCTGGACGCCGAGCCAGCCGCGGACAACCTCGCCATGATCCTTCAGATCGCCGATGACGCGCTGCGCCGTGGCGGCCGGAATGTCGAAGGCGATACCGACGCTGCCGCCCGAGGGCGAATAGATCGCGGTGTTGATGCCGATGACCTGGCCATTCATGTTGAAGGTCGGGCCGCCGGAATTGCCCTTGTTCACCGAGGCGTCGATCTGGATGAAGTCGTCATAGGTGCCGGCGCCGATGTCGCGGCCGAGTGCCGAGACGATACCAGCCGTCACCGTGCCGCCGAGGCCGAACGGATTGCCGACCGCCACGACCCATTCGCCGACGCGGACATCGCCCGGAGCGAATTCGACATAAGTGAACTTCTGCTTGGTGTCATCGACCTTGAGCAGCGCCAGATCCGTCTTCGGATCGGTGCCGATCAGGCGAGCCGTATATTCCTTGCCGGCGGAATCGGTGACGGTGAAGTCGGTCGAACCATCGACGACATGGTTGTTGGTGACGACATAGCCGTCATCCGAGATGAAGAAGCCGGAGCCGAGGCCGACCGCCTTGTGCATCTGCGGGCGCTTGTTGCCGCCCATGCCGTTCTGCTGGTCCTGGAACTGCTTGAAGAAGCGCTCCATCGGCGAGCCGGGCGGGAACTGGCCCGGGTTCGGCATGCTGAAGCCGTTGCCATTGCCGCTGTCTTCGTCCGACGCATCCGCGACTTCCGACTTGACGCGGACGCTGACGACCGCCGGCTTCACCTTGTCGACGAGATCGGCGAAATTCGGCAGCTGCGGGGCGGCCGACTGCACGCGCACGGCGTCAGCATAAGCAGGCGAACGGCTGCCGATGACGGCCTCGCCGGCGAAGCCGCCGACGATCAGCGCGGCTGCGGCGGTGCCGAGCACCAGGCGGGTGCGGAGGCGGCTGCCAACCTTCGGGGTCTGTTCGGACATCTGGATTTCTCTCCACGGTGAACGCATCGGGTGAGCTTCTGGTCCGGGGGGAACCGAAGCTCTCGAGGGAGAGAATGCCGCCGCCCACCTTACGGACGGCTGTCACACGCATGAATGTTTCGTAATGTTGCGGCGCTTCAGTCGTCGCGGGCGAGCAGCGCCTCGACGCGGCGCTGCTCTTCGACCGTGAGCGCGGCCGGCTCGGCGGCCCGGCGACGGCGGAAGAGCCCGAATGAGAGGGCGGCGCCGATGATGAGAACCAGCGGCGCGGCGGCCCACAGCAGCAGCGTATGCCAGGCGAAAGTCGGGCGCAGCAGCACATATTCGCCGTAGCGATCGACGAGGAAGGCCTTCACCGCGGCGTCGCTGTCGCCGGCCTTCAGCCGTTCGCGGATCAGGATGCGAAGATCGCGGGCGATCGTCGCATCGGAATCGTCGATCGACTGGCTCTGGCAGATCAGGCAGCGGAGCTCAGCCGAAAGTGACCGTGCCCGCGCCTCGAGCACCGGATCGGGCAAAACCTCGTCGGGCTGGACGGCGAAGGCCGGCATCAGCGAAAGGACCAGGAAAAGAGCCGCGAACAGCCGCCGCATCAGGGTCACTCCGCTGGTACGGCGGCGCTGGCGCGGGCCGGCTTCGGGGCGCCGACACGCAGCCGGCGATCGGACAGCGACAGGGCCCCGCCGAGCGCCATCACGATCGCGCCGAGCCAGATCAAGAGGATCATGACCTTGTAGTAGATTCGCACGACGGTGGTGCCATCCGCCTTCACGTCGCCGAGCGAAATATAGAGCTGCGACAGGCCGAAGCTGTGGATCGCCGATTCCGTCGTCGGCATGTTCTGGACCTGGTAGAGCCGCTTCTCCGGCGCCAGCGTTGCGACGGTCGTGCCGCCCTCGCGGACCGTGAAGCGCGCGGCCGTGCCAGTGTAGGTGCCGCCCGAAACCGGCAGGAAGCCGTCGAGCGTCACGATGCGGCTGCCGATCGTCACGCTCTCGCCCGGCTTCATCGTCGTGATCGTCTCGGTGTTCCATGTCGTGGAGACGATGATCCCGAGCACCGTGAGCCCGAGGCCGCAATGCGCGAGGGTCATGCCAAAGGCAGCGCGCGGCAGCCCGCGGGCCCGGCGGAAGCTCTCGGCGAGCGGTGCACGGAACA
>Ga0182747_1002407_pt1 | contig 13114 bp, 11 predicted proteins | sample eDN3rd30CBELigBY_FD_128526 | JGI IMG/M metagenome (GOLD analysis project Ga0182747, IMG submission 128526) | Enriched backyard soil microbial communities from Emeryville, California, USA - eDNA 3rd pass 30_C BE-Lig BY (version 2) (version 2) | ecosystem: Environmental > Terrestrial > Soil >...
GCCTGGCGGTCGATCGCGCTGCAGGCGGTGGGTGTTGGAGATGCCGAGAGACGTCCGGTGCTGGACACCCTCGCGAAGTCCGTCTCCCCGGTGGGGGCGTTGAAGGCGTTGAAGAGTGTCGCGCAATGCATGAACGACCTGGATTCGAATGTGCGACCGCGTCTGGCGTTGCAATCCATGGTGCTGCAGTGGCCGGTTGCTGAATCATGACCGAAGATCCACACATCATCGGCGTACGATTCCGGAATTCGACGAATGTGGCGTTTTTCACCGTCGACGATTCGTCACTGGAGACAGGTGCATGGGTGGAGGTACCGACGCCCGCTGGTGTTGAACCGGCCAGAATCGTCATCGCTCCGGGGCAGGTTGTGCTTTATGAGCCGGACGGACACCCGGCGCCGATAGTCCGGGAGCTGACTCATGACGAGGTCGAGAAGATTGGGGAGCCTCGTTTCCGAGAGGGACCTGCGGTCGCTTTCCCGGTTACAGGGCCCGGGTTGACGGACGGGCATTGTCTACTCGGTGGCCCTGGATATTTACACGGGCCAGGAACGGGTGAATCCGTTGAGGATGACCTGTACCGGCAGGCGAAAGCCGGATTGCCCCTTCCGGGCCAGGTCGTCAGGACCGGCGAGGGTGACGGGTGCGTGGTTGGGATAGACGTCTTTCGGAAACTCGTCACCATTCGCTATCATGATCCTGAACGTGATGTCACGATACCGGCGTCAGATGTGTTGTGCGGTAACGACTGATCCGCGAATCGCGCTTGAATACACCAGAAAGTTGGAAGCATGGCTCTGTATCTCGTTGTTCACACCCCCCGCAAGGATGATGAAGAAACCCTTTACCCGCCCACGAAGATGGTCGACATGGCCCGCGATCACGGTGGGGAGCAGGAACGCACACGATGGTTGAAGACCTGGTCTCCGGATCTGCACGACGAACGGCACTTCACGCTCTGGAGCGCACGGTCGGCCGAGGATGTGAGCGAAGTCATGAAACGGTACGACTTCCTGAGCGAAATGGACAGCGAGCCGGTTTGCGTGCAGGAATGGACGCCATCTGACGTGCTTGAAGCGGGAGCCAGCGAGGGTTAGGCGCTTTCGTCCAGGTGTGGAATATGCGATCCTGACCCCGTTCACCCTGCGGGAACCTTCGATTCCTGAACAATGCCGATGTTCCCGGATGGTTGGCTTTCGTGAACTTTGGAAGATCAAGGAGTGATTCGAGTGGCGACTACCTACAAGACCATTGGACAGCGAACGAAGCGTCAGGATTCTCCCGCCAAACTCACGGGGACAGAGAAGTTTACCGGTGATCTCAGGTTGCCCGGGATGCTCCACGCCGCGATTGTGGGCAGCGATCTGGCGCATGGCCGGATTTTGGGCGTGGACAAGGATGCGGCGCTCGCCGTGCCTGGCGTCATTGCGGTGTTGACCAACGATGACCTGCCGATTCACAAGGACGCCGACGGTAATCCCGTGGCCGAACTTCTCGCAGACGAGGAATCGTTGTATGTCGGGCATCCTGTGGCGCTGGTATTGGCGGAAACTGCGGTTGCGGCGAAGGACGCGGTCGAGCTCGTCGTCGTCGACATGGAGCCGATGCCTGTCGTCAGTGATCTGCATGACGCCGTGCTGGGCGATGCGCCCCGTGTGAGCGCGGAGCGGGCCGGATCGTTCGAGGATGAAGCCTCGATGCACAATGCGGATGCCGCCGCGTCGACGATTGACAAGGCCAGTCTGCCGCCGAACGTCACGAATGTCGCCGATTTCGAACGCGGTGATGTGGAAGCCGGTTTGGCCGAGGCCGATGAAGTCGTAGAGCTTGTCCTCACATCAGTGGCACTGCATCAGGGATACATCGAACCGCAGGTCGCTCTTGCCGCACCGGACGCTTTCGACGGGATGACGGTTTACACAAGCACACAGGCGGCATTCCACGGCCGGCAGAAGGTGTCCGACACGCTCGGTTTACCGCTGGAGTCGGTCAACATCGTTCAGATGCCGGTGGGCGGCGGGTTTGGCGGCAAGTTCGTGCTTATTGAGCCGTTGGTGGCTGCCGCCGCGAAAGCCGTTGGTCGGCCTGTCCTGCTCCAGTACACGAGGACCGATGATTTCCTTGCCGGGAATCCTGCCCCGGAGTGCACCATCACCATCAAGTTGGGGGCGAAGAAGGATGGCGCCATCACCGCCATTGATGTCGATATGATTTTCGATGCCGGTGCGGCGTCCGGTTCCCCATTGGGGATTGCCGCCGTGCTGGTGGGTGGCTACTATCGCTTCCCGAATCTCCGGATTAAGGGATTCGAGACACGCACCCATCGTCCCAGTTCCGGTTCTTACCGGGCTCCGGGAGCCCAGCAGGCCTCATTTGCGATCGAATCCGCGATCGGGGAGATGTGCGACCGGCTTGGACTCGACCCGATCGAGATGCGCCTGCAGAACTGCGCCGTGGAGGGTGATCTCCGGCCAAACGGTGGTGAGTGGCCACGGATCGGGCTCAAGGAGACACTCGAGGCCATTCAGGCGCATCCTGCATGGCAGAATCGTGCCGAGGCTGCCGCCAAAGGACGGGGAGTCGGCGTCGCTGTGGGCGGTTGGCCGGGTGGGATTGAGCCAGCCTCGGCGGCTTGCCGGCTGGACAGTGATGGCAAGCTGACCGTGATGCTCGGCTCGGTTGACCTGAACGGGACAAACACGACGTTCGCCCAAATTGCGGCAGAAGGTTTGGGCACGGATGTCGATGACGTTCGCGTGCGGACAGTGGATACAGACGGTGCACCTTTCGCTGGTGGCACCGGTGGCTCCAAGATCACCTATACCGTGGGGCCGGCCGTGCAGAAGGCGGTTGAGGATGCGGTGGAGCAAATCAAGCAGATAGCCGCCGATTTCCTTGAAGCCGCGCCAGAGGATCTGGAGTTGGCTGACGGGACCGTGCGGGTCAAGGGTGTTCCTGATGCGTCGGTGACATTGAAGGAAATCGCCCACATGAGCCTGACGACTGGCAAGGGGTATTCCCCGGTACAGGGCCGTGGTGGCTCGGGAATCACGCAGAGCGCCCCGGGCTTTGCGGCGCACCTGGTCGAAGTTTCTGTTGATGAAGAAACTGGTGTCGTAACGGTCCACAATTACGTCGCGGCCCAGGATGTCGGCTTTGCGATCAATCCGGCTACCGTGGAGGGCCAGATTCATGGTGGCGTGCTGCAGGGGCTCGGATGGGCGTTGTACGAAGGCATCCCCTATGACGAGGACGGGCAGCCGCTGGCCGCAAGCCTGATGGAATACACGTTGCCTCGGGCACGGATGTCACCGCCGATTGAGGCGATTCTGGTGCAGGTGCCATCTGAATCCGGGCCATACGGCGCCAAGGGTGTCGGGGAGCCACCCGCGATTCCGGGAGCGGCCGCGGTGGCCAATGCGATCAAGGATGCCGTGGGAATCCGCATGACGTCCTTGCCGATCCGCCCCGCCGATATTCTCGAGCGTATCGGGTAGGTATTCCGGGGACAGGGAGGGGCGCCGACTATCGACGGCGCCCCTCTTTGCGTGTGCGAAACGGTGACAGGCAGGCATACTTGCACCAGCGGAATGATGTCGGCGTTTTCCCGTAGGACGTTCTTGCGGGATAGCCAGTTGTACGAGACCGCAGGTGCAAGAGAACAATGCTCGTCGAACTCGCGATAACTGATCTTGCCATCATCGAGCGGACAACCATTCGCTTTGAGGATGGCCTGAACGCGTTGACTGGCGAAACAGGTGCCGGTAAATCGATCCTGCTTGATGCGCTTGGCGCGGTTCTGGGCCAGCGGGTGAGTAGTGATCTCGTACGCACAGGGCAGAAATCGGCCCGGGTGGAAGCCGCTTTCGAGCTTTCGGGATCGCAGGGGCGACAGGTCCTTTCCTCGCTGGAGGATTTCGGGATCGAACATGATGAGGATGAACTGCTCCTGTTGAGCCGGGAAATCAATGCCAGCGGTCGGTCGACGGCGCGGGTGAATGGCAGGATGGTGACCGCTTCGCAACTGAACGAAATCGGCTCCCATCTCGTCGATATTCACGGGCAATCGGAACATCTTTCGATTCTCAAGACCACGGAGCAGCGCAGTATCCTCGATCGGTATGGTGCGCTGGAATCGCACCGGAACCGGGTTGCTGCGCTCGTGCGGGAGTTTCGCGAGATCCGGCATCAGCTTAACGAGGTCTCGCAAGGGGCGCGTGAGCGCGAGCAACGACTCGATCTCCTGAGGTTCCAGATCAACGAGATCGATGAAGCCGCACTCTCACCCGGTGAGGACGATCGCCTGCAGCGGGAACGGGAAGTCCTCCAGAATGCCGACCGGTTGAAGCAGTCGGCAATGGGTGCGGTTGATGCACTCGCGGGTGATGACGGTGGCGCGTCGGAGTTGAACGCGAGCGCACTTCTGCGGCAAGCGGAGCATGCGGTGGTGGATATTGCCTCCATTGATGCTGACGCCAGGAGCTTCTCTGAACGGACCACTGAACTGGTGGTGCTGGCGGAAGATCTTGTTCGTGACTTGCGGGCATATGCGGAATCGATCGAGGGAGATCCTGCACGACTGGCCGAGGTGGACGACAGGATCGACCTGATTCAGACGATGAAGCGCAAATATGGCTCGACGATTGATGAGATCCTGGAGTATCGGGCGCAGGCAGATGCGGAACTCCAGTCTCTTTCGGGAGAGAATTTCGATCGGGATGCCCTCGCGAAGCGGGAAGCCGAAATAGCCCAACGACTCGCCGCCGAAGCGACGGATCTCTCGAAACGGCGTTCGGATGTTGCGCGAGAACTGGGAGGACGGATCGTCGACAGCATCTCCGAATTGAGGATGGGAAACTCGAATATCGATATTGAGGTCCGGCAGCGGCAGGATGCCACCGGATTGCCTCTTGCCGACGGACGTGTCGTCTTCGTCGACGAAACCGGAATTGATGACGTGGAATTCATGATCGCGTCCAATGCCGGGGAGGCGCTGAAGCCGATCGGGCGTATCGCCTCGGGCGGTGAAACCGCGCGGATCATGCTGGCGGTGAAGTCGATCCTGAGCGAAGTGGACCAAACTCCGACGCTGGTGTTTGATGAGATTGATGTGGGAGTCGGGGGGCGGTCTGGTCAACTCGTCGGAGAAAAGCTCTGGTCGCTGACGGATGAGCATCAGGTCATCGTTATTTCCCACCTGGCCCAGATCGCCGCGTTTGCCGACAAGCATTTCCGGATCGAGAAGTCGATGCACGGTGACCGGGTGGTTTCCACCGTGGAGGAACTCAATCCGATGACACGCGAAGATGAACTCGCGGCTATGCTGGATGGCGTGCCCGTGACGCCGGAATCCCTCGCCAATGCCCGGGTGATGTTGCAGCGTGTGTACGATTACCGCTCCGCCCGACGGAGCAGGCAGGAGTCGATCACCTGAGCCGTTATCGCGTATTGGCGAGTCAGGGTATGCGTGGAGGAGACAAGATGGCTTCACTCGCCGATGTGAACGCGCCATCCAATCCATCAGGCTCGCACCAGAATGGTAATTGGGATGCGATGACGCACTATACTTTCCCGGAAGCAACGGCAATCCGATCGGATTGCCAATGATCCATGTGGAGGAACTTAATTCATGCAGCCGAATATGAAGATGATCCAGCAGATGCAGAATCGGATGATGAAGATTCAGGAAGAGCTGGAAGCGACGGTCGTCGAAGGCACGTCGGGTGGCGGTGTTGTCAAGGCCGAAGTCAACGGCCAGCGGGCGCTGCAGTCGATCAAGATCGATCCGTCCGCAGTCGACCCGGAAGATGTCGAGATGCTTGAGGACCTGGTCGTGGCTGCGGTGCAGGATGCGATGGAGAAGGCATCCAGGCTCGCCGAGGACAAAATGGGTGCGCTTACCGGCGGCATGAAGATTCCTGGCCTGATGTAAATCAGCAGGACTCAGGACCATGATTCTCGGCGAGCCGATCCCGTTTTATATCGATGATATCGTGCGCCTGCGCAAACCCCATCCGTGCGGTTCGTACGAATGGAAGGTGGTGCGGATCGGTGCGGATATCGGGCTGGTCTGCCAGACGTGTGGCAGGCGAGTCCTGCTACCGCGCCGGACGCTGGAGAAGCGTTTGAAGGCGTTCGTGTCACGTGGGCCCGAAGCTCCGACGACGGCGGCTACTGACGATTCCGCGGAAGAGGCATGAGCAACCACGCGACCGGGGAGTCATCTTCCTCGCGAGAGATGAGACCGGATTCGATAGGCGCCGTTCTGCGGAACGGTGCCTTTCTTCGCCTCTGGATCATCCAGGCGGTCACGCAAATTCTCCAGAACATGATCAACTTCGCGCTCCTCTTGCGGGTGCGGGACGTTGTCGAGGTTCACGACCTGCCAAATGCCAACACAGCTATCAGCCTGGTGATCCTGTCGTTTTCACTGCCGGCAGTGATCTTCGGCCCTGTCGCCGGGGTGATCGCCGACCGCGTCAACAAACGTACGCTGATGGCCATCCTCAATCTTTCGCGTGCGATCGCCGTTGTGCTCTTCCTGGTGATCCGGCCAGGCTGGCATGTGGAAACGATTCTGGCCGCGTACTACATCGTGACCTTCCTCTTCGGGATGGCCGGGCAGTTCTTTGCGCCCGTGCTGGGGGCCACCATCCCGCTCGTCGCCAAACGCAATCAATTGATGTCGGCAAATGCGCTCTTCAACCTGACCAATACCGCCGCCCAGCTAATCGGGTTCGCCGCGGTCGGACCGATCATGGTGCGGGTGCTTGGAGTGGATACGCTCTTCGCGGTGACCGTGGTGGCGTACCTGTTCGCGGCCGCGCTGGTCTTCACGCTGCCCAAAACGCCGGTACCGGTCAGGGCTCTGGAAGAGATCGAGCTTCGGCCGATGCAACGCTTCTGGAACGATATGAAGGAGGGGCTGGTCTTTATCCTGCAGGATCCGTCCCTGCTGCGAGCCATCGGCTACCTCACACTGGCATCGACCACATTCCTGGTGATTGCAACGTTGGGGCCAGATTTCGTGTCCAGCGTCATTGGATTGCCGAAAGAGGATATCGGGTTTATCGTCGCCCCGGCCGGAGTCGGGATTCTGGCAGGGGTGCTCATCGTGCCACGGTTGGCACGCCGGATCGGGCGGGATTGGCTGATCGATATCTCTTTGACCGTGGCGGGGCTGATGATGGCCTTTATGGCGCTGACGCGGCGAGTCCTGGACGGCATGACTCCCGATGGCAATGCCAACCTGTGGCTCGTGGTGGGATTTGCCGCATTGTTTGCCGCCACCCTCGGGCTTTGTAACGCGTTTATCCTGGTGCCGTCCCAGACGATGCTTCAGGAACGATCCCATGAGGGCGTGCGGGCCCGTGTGTACGCAACCTTCTTCACCGTTTCCAACACCGTGGCCTTCATCCCGATCTTTTTCGCGGCGGCAGCGGCTGATCTCTTTGGCGTGACGAACGTCCTCCTGGTCCTTGCCGTGTTGGTGATGGCGCTCGGCTTTTTCGGTCTTTTTCACCGCCGGGCGGCGGAACGGAACAAGTGGAATCGCGTGCGGACCCGGCACCGTCAGGGGCCCGACGCCATTCCGGCGCGCGATCGCCTGGACCAGCGTGGGGTACGACCATAACTGATCTTCGCCGCCGCCCTCCTGCACACTTCTGGAGGCGGTTGGCGCACCTTCAGGACTGGGTGAGGGCGGACCCAAAGATTCCTCGACACGGAGGCGTCTCGCTGCGCTCGTCGCCCCGGCTCGGAATGACGTGAGTTTTATACGAAATCCGGATGATTTCCTGTGGTTAACCCAAGATCGACCTCCGGTCGCTAGTCCCGGGCACAGGGCACCGAGACTACGCAGATTTGTCTGACGCACCTCTGAGCGTTCATTCGGACTTCGTGTTATGTCGTGAAGGGGTTCGGATTACGTCAGGAGCTGATGAAGCAGGGCCATGCGGACATAAACGCCATTTTGGGCTTGCCGGAAGTATGCAGCGCGGGGATCGTCGTCTACCTCCGGGCTGATCTCGTCCACCCGGGGCAGCGGATGCATGACGACGGATTTGGGCTTCATATTCGCCATGCTGTCAGGGGTGATGATATAGATACCGCGCGCGGATGTGTACTCTTCCGGTGTCGCGAATCGTTCACGCTGGATGCGTGTCTGGTAGACAACATCGACCTCGCCCATGGCTTTCGCCAGGTTGGGCTCCTCTCGCCAGGCAACACCGGCGGTGTCAAGCGCGCTCTTGATATCGTCCCCCATGGGCACGGCTTCCGGCGCCACAAAGACAAGTTCGGTGTTTCGGGTCTCGCGGAAGAGGAGGGCAAGCGATCTGGCGGCTCGCCCGAACCGGAGATCGCCAACGAGCGCGACTTTCAGGTCATCGATCTGCCCGAGTTCGTTCTGGACCGTGTAGAGATCGAGCAGCGCCTGGGTCGGGTGTTCGCCAGGACCGTCGCCGCCATTGATGATCGGCACGGGGGATGCGTTTGCGGCGCGTTGGGCGGCTCCTCGTTCAAAATGCCGGATGACGATGGCATCTGCATATCCGGCGACGATCCGGATCGTGTCTTCAACGGTTTCCCCCTTGATCGCCGAGGAAAATTCCCGAGCGTTTTCCGTGGAGATAACTTGCCCGTTCAGGCGAAGCATGGCGGATTCAAAACTGAGCCGGGTGCGAGTGGAAGGTTCGTAAAAAAGCGTTGCGAGGATGTTGCCGCCGTGCAGATTGTCGACCGCGGTGACCGAGCGCATGCGGTCGGCTTCGTGGAAGAGTTCCTCCATCCAGGCGCGGTCAAACTGGTCAACGGCGACGATATGTTTCATGGCGGTTTTCTCCTGCTGTCTGTCCAAATTCGCGCCCTGTGAGAGTATAGTTCCCGGACTCGCCGGGAGAGAATAGGGGAGAGGTTTCCATGCTTCAGCAATTGTCAGAACGCGTCTATGTCGCACCAGGTGGAACCAATGTGGGGGTGGTTATTTCGGATGACGATCGGGTGGCGCTGGTTGATACCGGGTTGAACGACGGGAATGCGCGCAAGGTCCTGCGGGCAGTGCGGGAAGAATTGGGGCGCGATATCCGGGCCATTTTCACAACCCACGGACATGGCGACCATTTTGGTGCCAACAAATTCGTCGTCCAGAGGACCGAGGCCAGGGTCTATGCGCCGGATCTCGATGAAATGGTGCTGCGGCATCCGTTGATGCAGACCGTCCTGCTTTTCGGCGGTGCCGATCCTGTGGATACCATCCGCACGAGATTCCTGCTGACGGACGACAGTCCGGTGGATGGCATCATCTCGCCGGGTGAACAGGTGCTGGAAGGTGTGCCGATGCACGCGGTTTCGCTGGCGGGACATTCCTTGAACCAGATGGGCTGGGTAATCGATGGCGTCTTCTTTTGTGCCGATGTGGTGTTTCCTGATGCGACGCTGGAGAAATACCGGATACCCTACCTGTATGGCCTAACGGAGCATCTGGACGCGCTCGACTCTGCCTTGACTATTGAATGCCATCATGCGGTTCCCGGTCACGGACCGGTGGAAGAATCTCTCCTGGGTCCGGTGGAACGGAACAAGGCGGTTATCGAGCGCACCATTACGACCCTGCTCGATATTCTTGCCACGCCAATGACCGCGGATCAGGTGAGCGATGCCGTGTTCCAGCGGCTGGATGTGCCGATTGGCGATGAGGGCGCCTACTATCTCCTGCGCCCGACCGTCTCGGCGTATCTCTCGCACTTGCAGCGAGTGGAAGCGATATCTTCTGAGATACAGGGCAAGAGTGTATTCTGGCGGCGGGCTTGAACGTCGGGCAGGCGAGACTTGCGATTAACCTTTCCGGGAAATGTCTTCCAGGATCAGGCGCGCGATGTCCTCACCGAGCCGAACGCTGTAATTGGTGCCTCGGTCTTCCGGATAGATCTGGGTGGTGTTGGCCAGATACAGATTGGCGAGTGGGGTGCGATGGTCCGGGATCATCTCCGAGTAATGCAAGGGGATAATGGGTTGTGCGGCGCGCTCGCGGAACACCCGGGTGCCCTTCACCCAGGATGGATCGAATGCGGGGTTGATCTTTTTCAGGTGCGGTAAATAGGAGTCGATGATTTCCTCTTCGCTCATCGAGAAGTATGGGTGGTCCGGCTCGACGTATTTGCTGAGATAGAGGAGGTGCCGACCGTCGTAGTTGGCGGGATCGACGAAGTTGGTGTGTTCGATCACCGCCGTAAAGGGTAAATCGTCGTCTGCGATGTTCAACCAGTAGACATCGCTCAACGGTCGATCCAGCTCGATGAGGGCCACGACCGCCGCTTCGTATTCCAGTGCATCCAGTTTGTCTGTGTATGAGTCTGGCAGGTTCGGCACCAGCCGCTGGAAGATGTTGGAAGGCGTGGTGGCAAGGATAAGGTCGTAGGTCTGCGGAGCTTCACCCGCATCGCTTCCCACCAGCCAGGATTCGTCCGGGTTCTGCTGCATGGTGCTGATGCCCGAACCGAGTTCCATGCGCACCCCGGCCTGCGTACAGGCATTCACCATGGCGTCGACCATCACCTGGAAGCTGCCATCGAAATACCCGAGTTTCTCCTGATCGAGCGGGGATCGGCGCGAGGTGGTGCGGAGCCAGATCTTGCCCCAGAACCAGACCATCGCGACCTGATCGTAATAGGAACCGAATTTGGCCTTGAGTTGCGCCCCCAGCGTTTTCTTGTAGGCATTCTCGCCAAGCGCCCGTTGCAGCCATTCGTGGGCCGTGATTGACTCAAACTTTTGCCATTTGGACACGTGTTGCAGGTAGAAGGTGACCAGGCCGAGACGGACGCGATCCCAAATCGGCAGGATGTCGAGCTTCAGCAGGTCGATGGCGCCGTTGAGCGGCAGGATTCTGCCCTCCGAGTAATACCCGACGTCCGATGGCAGCCACATCAGTTTGTCGCCGACACCGAGTTCATTGGCGAGGGCGACGATCGAGGTGTCGCTTTGGAAGAGATGATGGTAGAAGATTTCGATCCGGGTATTCCCGAATGGAATCGTGGCGGCCTGACCCCCGAATCTGCCCTTTTCCCAGAGTGTGACCTCATGACCTGCCTGCGCCAGCCGGAGTGCTGCGGTGAGCCCCGCAAAACCTCCGCCAATGACGCCAATTCGCTGCCGGATGCTGGTCATGAGTTCGCTTCTGCCTTTCCTGTCCTGACGGCAGGAACGGAGGGTGATTCACCCTCCGTTCCATTGGTTCTGATGCGTCAATTGAATCGTACGATCCTGAAGATCAGATGAAGAGTGGCGCCAGCACGAGGGTGATGGTCGCGAGCAGCTTAACCAGAACGTGGAGCGATGGCCCCGCCGTGTCTTTCCAGGGATCGCCGACGGTATCGCCAACGACGGCCGCTGCGTGGGCCTCGCTGCCCTTGCCAAGCACGACGCCGTGCTCGCTGAGTTCGCCAGCTTCGATAAATTTCTTGGCATTATCCCACGCGCCACCGCCATTGTTCATGACCATGGCCATGAGGACACCGACGATGGTGCCGACCATGAGCATACCTGCCGCGGCTTCCCAGCGCAGGAGCACACCGACGAGAATGGGAACGACCACGGCCAGCGTGCCCGGCAGGATCATCTCTCGCAGCGCGCTGCGAACCGAGATATCGACGCAGCGACGGTAGTCCGGAGTGGAGGTGCCGGCCATGATTCCGGGATCCTCGGCGAACTGGCGGCGGACTTCCTCGATCATTGCGGTGGCAGCGCGGCCGACGGCGCGGATGGCGAAGGACGAGAATACGTACACCAGCGTGGCACCGATGAGCGCGCCGACGAAGACTTTCGGTTCGGCCAGGTTGACGACGCGACTAATGGTGTCGGAACTGAAGCGTTGAACCTCATCCAGGAATGCCGAGAAGAGGAGGAATGCAGCAAGGGAGGCCGTTCCGACAGCGTAGCCCTTGGTGAGTGCCTTGGTCGTGTTCCCTGCGGAATCGAGGGTGTCCGTGACGTCGCGGATTTCATCCGGGGCGCCGCTCATCTCGATAATGCCGCCTGCGTTGTCGGTGATCGGGCCGAAGGTGTCCATCGCGAGGATGTAGCCAGCCGTCATCAGCATGCCCATGGTGGCGACAGCCGTACCGAAGATACCTGCGGAAACGTTGATGTCAACTCCGGCCAGGGCGATCGTGTCGGTCACGAAGCCATCGACGGATTGGCCAAGCCCGTAGGAGGAAAGAATGGCGATACCGATGACGATGGCGGGCAGACCGGTGGTCTCAAATCCCACCGAGATGCCGGAGATGATGTTGGTCGCCGGACCTGTCTTGGAGGCTTCGGCGATTTCTTTCACCGGGCGGTATTTGCCTTCGGTGTAGTACTGGGTGATGTACACAAAGGCGAACGAGGTGATCAGGCCGATGACGCCGCAGAGCGCGAATTCCCATTTCCCATACGGGAGAAAGAGGCAGATGAGGATGAGGAAGATGGCCGAGAGTCCTGCAGTGACGTAGAACCCCTTGTTCAACTCGTCCATGGGGTTGTCGATTTTGCCGGATGGCCGTACCGAGAAGATACCCGCGATCGAGGCGATGAGGCCAAACGACCCAACGACCAGCGGGAAGAAGATCCAGAAGATGTCGCTGCTGGTGGCATCACCACCCGACGCCTTGAAGAGGGCGACACCAAGGATCATCGCGCCGATCATCTCGGCGGCGGATGATTCGAAGATGTCCGCGCCACGTCCTGCGCAGTCACCGACGTTGTCGCCAACGAGGTCGGCGATCACGGCCGGGTTTCGCGGGTCGTCCTCCGGGATTCCTGCTTCGACTTTCCCGACCAGGTCCGCGCCCACATCGGCCGCTTTCGTGTAGATTCCGCCTCCGAGCTGGGCGAAAAGGGCGACGAAGCTGGCGCCGAAGGCGAAACCGACGATCCAGAACGGTGTCTCGGCGACAGCGGCCAGGTCACCTTCCGCGAATTGGTACACCACGGCGTAGACACCCAGAACCCCAAGGAGCCCGAGCGATACGACGAGCAGGCCCGAAACCGCTCCGCCGCGAAGCGCGACCACAAGGGCGGATCCCGCGCCGTGCCGGGCAGCGGCAGCAGTGCGGACGTTACTCTTGACCGCCAC
>Ga0182747_1002408_pt1 | contig 13111 bp, 12 predicted proteins | sample eDN3rd30CBELigBY_FD_128526 | JGI IMG/M metagenome (GOLD analysis project Ga0182747, IMG submission 128526) | Enriched backyard soil microbial communities from Emeryville, California, USA - eDNA 3rd pass 30_C BE-Lig BY (version 2) (version 2) | ecosystem: Environmental > Terrestrial > Soil >...
TGTAGTACAGGTACGGGCCCCAGGGCGAGGGCAGCGACAGGTCGGTTTCGAGGATGCGACCCTTGATTTCTTCGAACAACTGCTCGCGCAGGGGCGCCTGGTCGGCCAGGCAGGCCTCCTGGTAGGCGTTTTCCGCCTGCAGGTAGTCGAGTACTTCGGGCGTGTCGCGCTGTTGCAGCCAGGCGTAGGGATCGGCGCCCTGGTCCTGGCGGGCGATGGGGGGCTGGAGCGCGTTGGGCATCGGTGTTCTCTTGGCTGGGGGGCGCCTGCGCCCGGAAAAGTGTTTATCATAGGCGTCTCTTTGCCTGGCTTGCACGATCACCATGACCGAGAACGACTATACCCTCGCCTGGGGCCTCTACGCCGTGGCCGCCCTGGGCTGCCTGTGGGTGGGTTTCAAAATCACTGGCTGGATGTGGCGTTGGCTGCGTGAGCCGCTGCGGGTGATCCTGGCGGTCCTGCTGCTGACCCCGACCGTGGTCGACCCGGCCAAGGATGCGGTTGCCCCGGCCATCGCCATCACCACCCTGGACCTTGCCTTCAAGGTAGGCAACAACGCCTGGCGAGCGGTTTCAGACTTTGCCATGTACGGCATGATCGCCTTTGCGCTGTATGCGCTGTTCGTGCTGCTGCGCTGGCCCTTGGAAAAACGTGCCCGCGAGCGCCGCGAACAGGCCGAGGCCGCTGCCCAGCGCCAGGCCGCCGAGGACGCCCGGCTCGACGCCGGCGCGCTACTGGCCGCCGAACGCCGCGACCGTTACCGCGATGACCTGCCGCCTGCCGCGCCATCCGGCGGCGGTCGGGTCGAGCCCCGTTTGTAAGCGGAGACAGCGAACATGTGCGAACTGCTGGGCATGAGCGCCAACGTCCCTACCGATATTGTCTTCAGCTTCACCGGCCTGATGCAGCGTGGCGGGCGCACCGGCCCGCACCGTGACGGTTGGGGCATCGGCTTCTACGAAGGCCGCGGCCTGCGCCTGTTCCAGGACCCTGCCGCGAGCAGCGAGTCGGAAGTGGCCAACCTGGTGCAGCGCTACCCGATCAAGAGCGAGGTGGTCATCGGCCACATCCGCCAGGCCAACGTCGGCCGGGTATGCCTGTCCAACACTCACCCGTTCGTCCGCGAGATGTGGGGCCGCAACTGGTGCTTCGCGCACAACGGCCAGCTCGGCGATTTCAACGGCGAGGCGACCTTCTACCGGCCCATCGGCGACACCGACAGCGAGGCCGCCTTCTGCGACCTGCTCAACCGCATCCGCGCCGCCTTCCCGGAGCCTGTCGAAGTGGAACAGCTGCTGCCGGTGCTGGTCGAAGCCTGTGCCGAGTACCGCGGAAAAGGCGTGTTCAACTGCCTGCTCAGCGACGGCGACTGGTTGTTCTGCTTCTGCTCGACCAAGCTGGTCCACATCACCCGTCGCGCGCCTTTTGGTGCCGCACGGTTGAAGGATGTCGACCTGATCGTCGACTTTCACACCGAAACCACCCCCAATGACGTGGTGACGGTGATTGCCACCGAGGCCTTGACCGAGAACGAGACCTGGCGGCGCTACGAGCCCGGCCAATGGGCCCTGTGGCGGCACGGGGAATGCGTGACGCAAGGCCAGAGCTAAGGACGCTGCATGTTCAGAAGTTACCTGCGGTTGCTGCTGTTCACCTTCGGCCTGCTGGCCGGTATCCAGGTCCCCGGGCTGGTCAAGGACTACAGCCAGCGAGTCGAGGCGCACCTGTTCGAATCGCGCCAGGCGCTCGATGGCTTCAAACAGACCGCCGAGCGCTTCTTCAAGGGCGACCTGCAGGCGCTGGTGCGGCATTACCGCAGCAGTGACGACCCGGTGTTCAACAGCGATGCCAACAGTATCGAGAGTCTGTTGATGCGTAATCAGTTGCTGGAGAACGAGTGGCAGGCACTGCAGGGGTCGTGGTTGACGACGACCTGGCATGTGCTGGTGCAGCCGGATCCGCAGTTGCGCGAAGAGACGCTCAAGGGGTACAGCTATCAGATTCTGCTGGTACCCGAGGCGATAGGCTGGGGCGTTGGGGCAGGGTTTGTGCTGGCGTTCGTGGTCGAGAGCCTGTTGCTGGGGATTGGCTGGGTGCTTTTGGGTGGGCGGCGCAAGGCGGTCAAGGAGAGCTGGCGTTGATTCATGATGGCCCGGGAAACCAACGGCGATTCACGAGACTTCGCACTTGCCGTTCTCTCTGAAAGATTAAGGCCACTGCGTCAGCAAACGTCTTACACTGACGTTTTTGCTAGCTCAGAGCGTTGCTGTGAACTTCACTGATCAAACCTTCGATACGATTCTGAACGCACTGCACGACGGCGTTTACATCACGGATGGTGCAGGGATTACCGTTAAGGTAAACAGCGCGTACGAGCGTCTTACCGGACTGCAGAGCGAACAGCTCATCGGTCGCAGCATGCACGACCTGGTACGCGACGGTGTCGTTTCGCAATCCGCATCCTTACGCGTACTCCAGCAAGGCGCTCCGGTTTCCGTTATGCAGAGCCTCGGTAACGGCAAGAAGCTGTTGGTGAGCGCAACGCCTATCTTTGAAAATCGCCGCATCAGTTACGTTGTCAGCGCCGTACGTGACATGACCGAGCTTCTGCGCATGAAGCATGAAAGGGATGAGCTTGCTGGGCTCAAGAAGCTGCGTCAGAGCACTGCGCAGTTGCATGCGGGTGAATATGAAAAACTGGCTCAGTCTTCGCTGGTCTTTGACCTGGCGCAAACAGGCTCGCTTTTCGCGCAGGCACGACGTGTAGCAGGCAGTGACGTGAAGGTGCTGCTGCTAGGTGAAACCGGTGTCGGCAAAAGTCTCGTCGCTCAGTACATTCACAATGCCAGCGCTCGGGCCAACGAGCCTTTCATACCGCTCAACTGCGGAGCAATGCCAGAAAACCTGATCGAGGCGGAATTGTTTGGCTACGCGCCAGGGGCGTTCACTGGCGCAGCGGCCAAAGGGAAGCGAGGGCTCCTGGAGCTGGCGAACCACGGGACGTTGTTCCTTGACGAAATTGGCGATCTGCCGTTGTCGCTTCAGGTCAAGCTTCTGAAAGTTATCGAGGAGAAGCGGTTCATTCCGGTGGGTGGGCTTGAATTACGCGAAGTAGATATCCGAATCATAAGTGCCACCCACCATGACTTGCGACAGAGAGTCGAGCAGGGGTTGTTCCGTGCTGACCTGTACTATCGACTGAACGTGGTGCCCATCCACATTCCCGCGCTTCGTGAGCGCGCCGGAGAGATCCCCACGCTGTTGGAGCATTACCTGGGGCACTTCAACGAACGCTATGGGCGCAAGATGATGTGGGGGCTGGAAACCCTGGATCTGCTCTGTGAGTACGCATGGCCTGGAAATATCCGTGAGCTGATCAATTTGGTCGAGCGTTTGGTCGTCATCTGCGAAAGTGACACGATCGAGGCGTTGGATCTCCCTGAGGAAATCCTCAACCTTCATGATGATCGCTTGGATCAAAACCGCCTGCCGCTGCGCAAAGTTCTGGAAAACGCAGAGCGCAGCGCAATCCTTTCAGCAATGCGCGTCCACAAGACCACGCGCCTGGCAGCCAAAGCGCTGGGTGTCAGCCAGGCTACCGTCGTTCAGAAGATGAAACGCTGGGAGAGATCTGATTAGGTTTCTGATCGGCAGCCGTTTTTCCGATTGAAATCGTGATCGCCAGTTCGTGTCGCAGGCTAGCCATAGCGAGGCAAAACCCAGCAAACACGGGCCTTCCAAGAATTTGGCACATGTTTTGTTATCTCTTCGTTCATCTCAATAAAAAAAATGAGGATGAGTCGATGAGTGTTGCTGCCTTTCAAATCGCCAATAAACTCCTGACCGGCCCCAGCGCGGTTGATCAGCTGGACGCTGAATTGACCCGGCTGAAGGTTGATAATCCTTTAATCGTGACCGATGCGATCCTGGTCAAGTCGGGCACCGTTGACCTCGCTTTGGCCCACCTGGGTGGCCGCCGCTATGGTCTCTATGACCAGGTTCAACCAGAGCCTGAAATCAGTTTGGTCGAAGACTGTACTCGTGCCTTTCGCGAGGGTGGCCATGACGGCCTCATTGGGCTGGGGGGAGGAAGTGCTATCGACATCGCCAAAGGTGTCGCCGCCTTCGCCGGTCACGATGGCGCGTTGGCCGAGCTGTTCGGCGTCGATCAAGTACGCCGCAAAGGCCCCCCGCTGATCGCCATTCCTACTACAGCGGGCACAGGTTCGGAGGTCACTAACGTGGCGATCTTCTCCGACAAACAGGCACAGCTCAAGAAAGGCATCGTGAGCGACTACCTGCTGCCTGATGTGGCTCTCGTGAGTCCGGTCATGACGCTCACTTGTCCTCGCAGCGTGACCGCTGCCAGCGGTGTCGACGCGCTCGTGCATGCGATCGAAGCGTACCTTTCGATCAATCGCTCGCCGATTACCGATGCCATTGCGCTTGGAGCGATCAAGGTGATAGCTCGGGCTTTGCCCAAAGCGTATGCCAACCCGGATGATCTTGTTGCTCGCGAAGACATGGCGACGGCGAGTCTGATGGGTGGCATGGCATTTGGAAACGCAGGCGTGGGGGCAGTACATGCGCTGGCCTATCCGCTCGGCGGGCGCTTCAAAATAGCACACGGCGTCAGCAACGCTTTGCTGCTGCCCTATGTAATGCGCTGGAACAAGCTTGCCTGTGCGGAGCGTCTTCGCGACGTCGCACAGGCAATGGGCGTGAATGTCGTGGGCTTGAGCGATAGCCAGGCTGCAGACGCTAGTGTCGATGCGATGGCTGAACTGTGCGCTGCCGTAGACATTCCTGCCGGCCTTCGCGCTTTCAACGTTCCAGAGGACGCTTTGGCACCCATGGCCGAGGAGGCCAGCAACATTGACCGCTTGATGCGCAATAATCCCCGCAAGCTCACGGCCGCAGATATCGAGGCGATCTATCGATCTGCCTGGTAATGGGGAGTTGGTTTTTGTTTTGAGCGTCAATTTGTTAGAGTGCTATTTAATGAGTTCAGTCTTTGAGGCTTAGTCGTTAAATATTTAGTGTGGTGTGGCAGAGCCGTACTGAAAGGTCTCGGTGTCTGAAATCTTACCGTCATGGTTTAAAGGGCTATTGCTATGGAAGACGTCAAATTATATGCAATGACATGTGGCTGGATTACCATGCCTTATGGGTTTTTCATGGCAGGTGAAACAGGGGATCTGGCCATTCCTGTGCCGTGCTATCTGATCGAACATCCGAAAGGAACGGTGTTGTTTGATACGGGGCTGGAGTTGCCTTTGCAATCGGAAGATCCGGCGGTGGTAAAAAAATCACTCGGGGTTTTTGCTGATCTCACGACGGTCAACTTTGTGCCTGGTGAAGATGTCGCTAAACGGTTGGAAGCTTTTGGTGTCGACCCCCTGAAAATCAACTTCATCATTAATTCTCATCTGCATTTTGATCATTGTGGTGGCAATGCTTGCATTCCTAATGCGCGGTTGGTGATCCAAAAGCGTGAGTGGGAGGCTGCAAAAAATGAAGAAAACATCGAAAAAGAGATCTATTCCCCTCGCCATTATGATTTAGGTCATGAGCGCCTTGAAATTGATGGCGAGCATGATCTGTTTGGTGATGGTTCGGTTGTGCTGATTCCTAGTTATGGACACACGCCCGGGCACCAATCGCTTAAAGTCAACGTAGAGGGTAAAGATGTCATCATTACCGCAGATGCTTGCTACTTGAAGGCCTCTCTTGAAAAAATGACGCTTCCCGATGCCATGGTGGTGAATGATGCTCAGGGGATGATTAACAATTTCAACTTGTTTAAGCGGCTTCAATCTAAAGGCGCATTTGTACTGTACGGGCATGATCCCGAACAGTCAAAGTTACTCACGGATGGTTCAATTCGCAGAGTTGGTTTGGAGACGCTCGCGAGTTTATAAGGGAATTTGTGATGCATCGTGAGGGTGTCTCGCACGTGAAGAGCTTGATTTTTCAAGCGAAGTAGATAAGTCCTGTTTTATGGCAGGGCATGCCAAATGTTTAACGTAAACTATAACAAGGAATAATTATGAATCCTGCATTGAAAGTCTCTTTGTTTTTGGCCGCAGGGATTGCAGCCTCCCCGGTTTTTGCAGCGCCGACTAACACTGCCTTGCCAGACAGTTGTGCGAAAGATGCGAAGGGGAACTATAGCCAGGAATATGATGTTCCCTGTAAAGCCTTGGATAACTTCCTGACAACATTCAATGCTAAAGATGAATTGGCTTGGGCCAAGACATTGAATTACCCGCACGTGCGCATGTCCGGTAACCAAGTCACTGTTTGGCAAACCCCTGAAGCTTATGCCAAAGATCAAAACCTGCAGCAGCTTGCAAAGGAAATTGGCTGGGAGAATACACGCTGGGACTACCGTTATGTTGTTCAATCCGGCAGTGATGGCAAAGGAAACGCAAACAAATATCACGTCGCGCTTTCATTTACACGCCTTGACAAAGCGGGTAACCCCATCCCCGGTCATACTTTTGACTCTTTCTACATTATTACCAATGTCGACGGTCATTGGGGTACGCAATTCAGATCAAGCATGGCTGGTTCTTTGCACGGAAAATCGGCTTATTGATACAGCTGAGGCGGTATAATATTGCCTAGATAAAAGTTGGGGCTTTCCGGCTCCAACTTTTATTGCGTTACGTTCCTCTGGACTTCCCTGATCTTGAGTTTGAAGAGGTGGTACGTCCGGAGCTTCGTAAGCGCCCATAAACCCCACCAGACCAAAGATCGCAGTGCGATTAGCTATGCGGTCGCGGCGTGCAGTTCCACGGCAGGAGCGCCTCGAAGTCTTCCACTGAGGACGCTGGGGCAGGCGCTCCAGTGCGTGGCGCAGCCACGCATAAGGCTCTTTGCCGTTGGCGTTGGCCGTCTCGACCAAGCTATAGAGTTGAGCACTGGCCGTTGCGCCTTTTGGCGTATCGCTGAACTACCAGTTCATTCTGCCGATCCCAAATGGGCGGATCGCGCGTTCTGCAGCGTTATTGTCGATCGGCAAATAGCCATGCTCGACATAGCGTTCCAGCTTGCTCCAGTTGCTGGCCATGAACGCCGAGCGGCCCATTCGCCGGCAAGCCGGCTCCCACAGAGACCGCGCAGTTCACTTACCTGTGGGAGCCGGCTTGCCGGCGATAGGGCCGGTACTGGCACTGGAAAACCATCAGACCAGCACAATCCTCTGTCCCCCGACATCCCGCGCATACCGCTCCAGCACCTGCCGGCACACCCCGACCACCTCATCCACCAACGCCACCCCGGTCTGCCAGGCGACGACCAGTTCCAGGCTCGGCGGTGGCTGCAAGCCTTCGAGCAGGACCAGTTCGCCGCGGCTCAGCTCTTCACCGACCAGTGCCGGCGGCAATGCACCGATGCCGAAGCCATCGCGCAGCAGGCGGGTAATCGCCGCCACCGAGTTCACGCAGTTCAGACGCGGGGCCTGGGCGCCTGCGGCCTGCAGCATGCTGAGCACTTCCTGGTGGGGCCGCGAGTTCTTCGAGAAGGTCACGATCCGCTCGCGGGCCAGTTCGGCCAGGGACGCGTAATCGCGGTGCTGGGCGGCACCGGCAGCCACCACCCAGCCCATGGGGTAGCGCGCCAGGTCCAGGCTGCGGATCGACTGCTCGCGCAGCAGGTCGGTCTGCAGGATCACGTCGAGAAAGCCTTTTTGCAGCTGTTCGCGCAAGTTCAGCGCGGTATCGGCGACCAGTTCGATCTCTACCTGGGGGTAGCGCTCGGTAAGTTCCGCCACCAGCGCGCTCATCCAGGTATGAATCACCGTGTCCATCACGCCAAGGCGAATGCGCCCGACCTTGGCCCGGTCGCTGTCCAGCGACTGCTTCATGGCCTTGGCGGTATCGAGCATGCGCTCGGCGTACTCCAGTACCTTGGCGCCCTCCGGGGTCAGGCTGACGCCCCGTGAGTCGCGCAGCAAAAGCTTCACCCCAAGGTCGGCCTCCAGCGCAGCGATGCGGCTGGAGACCGACGCCTGGGTGGTGAACAGCTTTTCGGCGGTGAGACGAAAGCTCTTGAGCCGGGCGACCCAGACGAAGGTTTCGAGGAAGCGAAGGTTCATGATCAGTTTTTCTTGTTCCAGACCGGCGGTTTTTCTCGTTGGACGCATCTGGCGCGGCCTCTGAACAATGATGGCAGGCCGCGACGCCAGACGTCGCCCATAAAACAATACCAACAAGCCGAGGCAAGCATGAACCCCACCGGCGTGCAGCAACAGGTTTCGCCCTCATCTTCCAGCGGGCCTTTCGCCTGGTACCGCGATATCGACTCCCAGCAACGACGCACCTTCTGGAGCTGCAAGATCGGCTATGGCCTGGACGGCATGGACACGCAGATGCTCAGCTTCGTCATCCCTACGCTGATCATGATGTGGGGCATCAGCACCACTGAAGCCGGCCTGATCCACACCAGCACCCTGATCGCATCGGCCGTCGGTGGCTGGATCGCCGGCATTCTATCCGACCGCATCGGCCGGGTGCGGACCCTGCAACTGACAGTGCTGTGGTTCGCCTTCTTCACCTTCCTTTGCGGCTTTGCCCAGAACTACGAACAACTGCTGATCGCCCGTACCCTGATGGGCTTCGGTTTCGGCGGCGAGTGGACCGCAGGTGCGGTACTGATCGGCGAAGTGATCCGCGCCCAGGACCGTGGCAAGGCGGTCGGCATGGTGCAGTCCGGTTGGGCCCTGGGCTGGGGCCTGACGGCGATCCTCTATGCGCTGCTGTTCTCCTGGCTGCCTGCTGAGCAGGCTTGGCGCGCACTGTTTCTGCTCGGTCTGGTACCGGCCATTTTCGTGATCTTCGTCCGCCGCCTGGTCAAGGATCCGGAGGTATACCGCCAGGCCAAAGCGGTGGAAGAGGCCGCAGCGCCTTCGCACTTCTACGAGATTTTCGCCCCCGGCATGCTCTGGACCACCGTGCGCGCGTCCTTGCTGACCACCGGTGCGCTGGGTGGCTACTACGCCATCACCTCGTGGCTGCCAACCTTCCTCAAGAACGAGCGCGGCCTGAGCGTGCTGGGCACCGGCGGCTACCTGGCGATGGTGATCGTCGGCTCCTACGTGGGCTACGTGATCAGCGCGTACCTGTCCGACATCCTGGGGCGCAAGAAGAACTTCATCCTGTTCGCCGTGGGTTCGTTCATCATCGTGCTGCTCTACACGCAGATGGCGGTGAGCGATGACCTGATGCTGTGGCTGGGCTTCCCGCTGGGCTTCTTCGCCTCGGGCATCTTCAGTGGCATGGGCGCGTTCCTTACCGAGCTGTTCCCCACCCGCATCCGCGGTTCGGGGCAGGGCTTCTGCTACAACATCGGCAAGGTGATCGCGGCCGTGTTCCCATTGCTGATCGGCCTGCTCAGCCAGAAAGTACCGCTGGGCCTGGGGATTGGCGCCTTCTCCGCGGTGTCCTACGGTGTGGTGATCCTGGCGGCCTTGAGCCTGCCGGAAACCTGCGGCAAACAACTCAAGGCGCGCTGAGGTAGGCACATGAACATCGACACGGGAACCCGCCAGGTGAAACGCCTGCTACTCAATTGCGACATGGGCGAAAGTTTCGGCAGCTGGCGCATGGGCCGCGATGCCGAGGTGATGCCCTACATCGACTGCGCCAACATCGCCTGTGGCTACCATGCGGGCGACCCCGGCACCATGCGCCGCACCGTGGCCCTGGCGTTGCAACACGGGGTCACCATCGGCGCCCATCCGGCCTACCCGGACCTGGTCGGTTTCGGCCGTCGCTCCATGGCCTGCAGCAACGACGAAATCCGCGACCTGCTGCATTACCAGATCGGCGCGCTGCAGGGCATCTGCAAAGCCCTCGGCGGCCAGGTGGCCTACGTCAAACCCCATGGTGCGTTGTACAACGACATGATGGCTGACCCGCTCAAGCTGCGCGCCGTGCTCGAAGCCATGGCCGCCTACGACAGTGGCCTGCCGTTGATGCTGATGGCCACCGCCGACAACAGCGCTGCCCAGGCGCTGGGCGATGAAATCGGCGTGCCGTTGTGGTTCGAGGCCTTCGCCGATCGTGCCTACACCGCCAGCGGCCATCTGCGCTCGCGAAGCCTGCCTGGTGCGGTGCATCACGACCCGGCACTGGTGGTCGAGCAGGCCCTGCGCCTGGCCCGTGGCTATGCGCTGGTGGCCGACGACGGCAGTGCTTTGCGCCTTCAGGCCAGCACCCTGTGCGTGCACGGCGACAACGACAGTTCGGTGGCGGCGGTGCGGCAGATTCGACAGGCGCTCGATGGGTTGGAACAAGCATGAAAGTACGCATCGAAGTCGTGGCCATCGACAGCCTGATGGTGCGCCTGTTCGACAGCATCGATGAAGCCAACATGCCGTGGATGCTCGCGGCCAGCCAGCGCCTGAGTGCGGCCTTGGGCACGCACCTGCTGGACCTGGTGCCGTCCTACACCACGCTGATGGTGCAGTTCGATCTGCCGCCAGCCGAGGCCAAGGCACTGATCCTCCAGGCGCTGGACGGGCTGCAGCCGGACACCGGCAGCGCGGGTCGTCGCCATGAGATCCCGGTGTGGTACCACGCCAGTGTCGGCCCTGAACTGCCCGTGCTGGCAGCGCGCAGCGGCTTGAGCGAGGACGAGGTGATTCGCCTGCACAGCGAGCGCGACTATCCCGTGTTCGCCCTGGGCTTCGCGCCAGGCTTCGGCTTCATGGGCCTGGTGGACCCACAGCTGGCCACGCCACGCCTGAGCACCCCGCGCAAGCGGGTGGCGGCGGGCAGCGTGGGCATCGCCGAGCGCCAGACGGCGGCATACCCGGCGGTCTCGCCGGGTGGCTGGAACCTGATTGGACGCACACCGGTGCGCCTGTTCGACCGTGAGCGCGAAGGTTACAGCCTCCTGCAACCCGGCGACCGAGTGCGTTTCGTGGCGGTTTCCCATGCCCAGTTCCTGGCGTTGGGCGGTGATGACAGTCCGTTGGAGGCGGGGGCATGAAGCAGCTGATGATCGAGGCCAGCACGCCGCTGTGCCAATTGCAGGACGGTGGACGTTTCGGCGTGCGCCATCTGGGCGTGACCCAGGGCGGGGCACTGGACTGGGTGGCGATGTACTGGGCCAACTGGCTGTTGGGCAACGCGCTGGATGCACCGGTGATTGAAGTGGCGTTGGGCGGTTTCAGTGTGCTGGCCGAACAGGACTGCGTGCTGGCCCTGGCCGGTGCGGATCTGGATGCACGGGTCGATGACCAGCCTCTGGCAGCCTGGCGCAGTTTCACCCTGGCGAAGGGGCAGCGCTTGACCTTGAGGCAGCCGAAGCAGGGCGTACGCGCCTACCTTGCGGCGCCGGGTGGGTTCCACGGGGAAGCGGTGCTGGGCAGCTGTGCCACGGTGGTGCGTGAAGAACTGGGTGGCATCGATGGGCTGGGGGCTGCGCTGGGCAAAGGGCAGATGCTGAGCTTCGCCGGTAGCCCGGCAGCGCTGTGCGAGGTGCCCGAGGCGCTGCGGCCGGGTTATCCGCAAAAGCCACTGCTCGATTTGGTGATGGGCGCGCAAATTGGCGATTTCAGCGGTACCAGCCTGTTCGAGGCGTTCAACAGTGACTGGACGCTGGACAGCCGGGCCGATCGCATGGGTATCCGTTTGCTCGGGCCGCAGCTGGTCTATCAGGGCGCGCCGATGATCTCCGAAGGGATTCCGCTGGGGGCGGTGCAGGTGCCGCCGGACGGGCAGCCGATTGTGCTGCTCAATGACCGGCAGACCATTGGCGGCTATCCGCGGCTGGGGGCGTTGACGCCGTTGGCATTGGCGCAGCTGGCGCAGTGCATGCCGGGGGTATCGGTGCGGTTCAGGGCGGTGGTGCAGGATGAGGCTTGGCGGGGGCAGCAGGCGTATCTGCAGCGTTGGCGGTGACGCTGACGGCCCTATCGCCGGCAAGCCGGCTCCCACAGGTAACGCCACAAGTCTTGAAATCTGTGGGGTACCTGTGGGAGCTGGCTTGCCAGCGATAGGGCCGGTACAGACTGACAACTATTTGGACAGATACCGCATCCCTTCTTCCAACCCCTGCAAGGTCAGCGGATACATCTTGTCCTCGATCAAGTCCCGCACCAGGTGGGTCGACGCCGTGTAATCCCAGGCCTGTTTCGGATACGGGTTGATCCAGATGATCTTCCTGAACTTCTCCATGAAGCGCTGCATCCACACGTAGCCGGCCTCTTCGTTCCAGTGCTCCACGCTGCCACCCGGCTGGGTGATCTCGTAGGGCGCCATGGCCGCGTCGCCGACGAAGATCACTTTGTAGTCATCGCCGTACTTGTGCAGCAGGTCGAACGTGGAGAACCGCTCCGAGGTACGGCGCAGGTTGTTCTTCCACACCGACTCGTAGACGAAGTTGTGGAAGTAGTAATACTCCAGGTGCTTGAACTCGGTCTTGCAGGCCGAGAACAGCTCTTCGCAGACTTTGACGTGGGCGTCCATCGAGCCGCCGATGTCGAACAGCAACAGCAGCTTCACCGTGTTGCGCCGCTCCGGGCGCATCTGGATGTTCAGCAGCCCGGCATCGCGTGCGGTGTGGTCGATGGTGCCGTCGATATCCAGCTCCTCGGCGGCGCCTTCGCGGGCGAACTTGCGCAGACGGCGCAGGGCCAGCTTGATGTTGCGCGTACCCAGCTCGACCTGGTCGTCGAGGTTCTTGTACTCGCGCTGGTCCCACACCTTTACTGCCTTGCCCTGGCGCTTGCCGGCCTCGCCGACGCGGATGCCTTCGGGGTTGAAACCGCCCGAACCGAACGGGCTGGTGCCACCGGTGCCGATCCACTTGTTGCCGCCGGCATGGCGTTCCTTCTGCTCTTCGAGGCGTTTCTTGAACGCCTCGATCAGCTTGTCCAGGCCACCCAGGGACTGGATCTGGGCGCGCTCTTCATCGGTCAGCGAGCGTTCGAACTCCTTGCGCAGCCAGTCTTCGGGGATCAGGGCTTCGAGGTGCTGGTCAAGGTTCTCCAGGCCCTTGAAGTAGGCCGAGAACGCCCGGTCGAACTTGTCGAAATGGCGCTCGTCCTTCACCAGGATGGCCCGCGCCAGGTAGTAGAACTCGTCCATGTCGGCGAACA
>Ga0182747_1002410_pt1 | contig 13102 bp, 12 predicted proteins | sample eDN3rd30CBELigBY_FD_128526 | JGI IMG/M metagenome (GOLD analysis project Ga0182747, IMG submission 128526) | Enriched backyard soil microbial communities from Emeryville, California, USA - eDNA 3rd pass 30_C BE-Lig BY (version 2) (version 2) | ecosystem: Environmental > Terrestrial > Soil >...
TCCAGGTAGTTCTGGATGTAGGGCTGGCTCTGCGGGATCATTTTCTCGAAGCTGGGGCGCAGTTCCAGGCGGGTCACAGCCACATACCCGAGGACCAGCGTGGCCAGCACCATGAACAGCATGAACAGCGGGCGATAGTTGAAGACCATGCGTTCCAGCAGATTGCCGGAATGCCGGTCGAAATCCCGCAGGTCGCGGATCACCGGCATGGTGTCTTGCTTGATGTTGGCCATCACGAGGTTCTCTTGTAATTCTTGTGGGTCTTAGTGGGCCGCAAGTACGCGTACGCCGCGCTCGCCTACCAGCACGATGCCGTTGGCGCCGGTCTGCAGGGCGCCGGCCACCGGTGCCAGCGGCACCTGCGGCTGCAAGGCAAAACTCTGGCCGCCGTCACGGCTGCGCAGCACATGTCCAGCCTGGCTGTACAGCCAGAAGTCACCGCTGCTGTCGAGACTGGCGCTGGTAATGCTCAGGGCAAGGCCGGTGTCCACCTTGGTCCAGCTCTGCCCGCCGTCGAGGCTTCGCGCCACATGGCCACGCAGGCCATAGGCAAGCACTTCGCCGGGTTTGCCAACCACGCCGAACCAGGTGCCCTGGTAAGGGCTTGGCAAGGCGACGAAGCGCTGCTGCTGGGCATTCCACTTGAGCAGCAGGCCCTGTTCGCCGGCCACGTACAGCTCATCGCCCACCGCACGGATGGCATTGAGGTGCAAGCCTTGCGGGTTGTCGGTGCTGTCCTGCATCGGCACCCAGCTGTTGCCGCCGTCGTCGGTACGCAGGATCAGGTTGAACACCCCCACTGCGTAGCCATGCTTGGCGTCGGTGAACCACACGCCGAGAAACGGCTTGTCGGCGCCCTCCTGCTCCAGGCGCTGGCCTTCGGCGGCGAACTGCGCCCAGCGCTCATCGTCCGGGTGGGCCGTGGCCAGGGCCTGGTAATGCGCCGCCACCAACGCGCCGATGCGCCGGCCATCGAGCTGCACTGCCCAGCTGGCACCGCCGTCACGGCTGTGCAGGATCACGCCATCGTTGCCCACCGCCCAGCCTTGTTCGGGGGTGGGGAAAACCAGGGCATTGAGGTCGGCACTCACCGGCACACTGGCCTGGCGCCAGTCCTGGCCCTGGTTGTCGGAATACACGATGTGGCCACGGGGCCCCACCGCCACCAGCCGGTCACCGGCCCGCGCCACATCGCGCAACGCGGTGTGCGCCGCCAGTGCGCTGGCCTTGGCCGGCAAGTCCAGCACATCGACATACGCCGCCTGGGCCGCACCGAAGGTGCCGCCCAGGGCGAGCGTGACTGCCAGCGCCAACGGCGCATACTTGTTCAAAGAAGCCATGCCACATCCTCTGCAAGACTTGCCGGCGGCCCTCCAGGGCGCACCGGCAGGCTGATCGTCGGGGTCAGCGAATACCGGCGCCAGCCAGGGCTTCCGGCGACCACTGCGCCTTGGACAGAGGGGCGATGTACTCGATACCGCCGTGTGGGCCGATCAGGCCGTTGACGTTGTAAGTACCACCGACCAGGTCGTAGACCACATGCGGGTTGTTGTTGGGGATCTGCTTGTCGTAGCTCTGGGTGAAGAAGCTGAACGAGCCGCGATACAGCTGGCCACGGGCGTCGTACTGGTCGGATGCCAGAGCGAACCAGCTGTCCTCGTCGAGGTAGAAGCGGCGCTTGGCATAGATGTGGCGAGCATTGCCCTTGAGCGTGCCTTCCACTACCCAGACGCGGTGCTTCTCCCAGCGCACCTGGTCAGGCGACAGGTGGTTCGGCGTGGTCAGGGTTTTCGGGTCGTGGATGTAGGTCAGCTTGTAGGTGTTGTACGGCACGTACATTTCCTTCTTGCCGACCAGGGTCCAGTCGTAGCGGTCCAGCGCGCCGTTGAACACATACACGTCATCGAAGGTGCCCGAACCTGCGGTACCTGGGTTCGGCGTGTCGTAGGCCAGGTTAGGTGCCAGTTTCACGCGACGCTGACCCGGCAGGTACTGCCACGCGCGGCGCTCTTGCACCAGCGGGTTGGCGGCGTCCTTGAGCATCATCGATTCGCCGGCGCGACGGGCCGGGCCTTCGAAGTACAGCTTGGTCTGGAAGTAGATGTCCTTGGGTTCGATGACCTTGTTCAGGTCTTCGTAGATCGGGTAGGCGTTATAGGCCAGGCCCGTGGTGGCCAGGGCGGCGACACCGGCGGAGTCGACGTTCCAGGAGTCATACTTGGCCTTCTGTGCCACGCCCTGGTAGCGCAGCAGGTGGTTCCACATGGCCTCGGCGCCCGATTGCGGGATCGGGAACGGCACACCCGGCAGGACATTCTCGATGGCCAGGCCGTTTTCCAGGGATTTGGCATTGGCGGCGTTCTTCAGGGTGTTGTCGAGCAACGCCTTGGGCAAGGCGGCGGTACGGTGGCTTGGATAGACGTCGATATGGAAGGTCGGGAAACGCTTGGCCAACTCCACGGTGGTGGCCGTCAGCTGGTCCTTGTACTTGTCGACGTTCTTGGCGTCGATCACCAGCAGCGGTTTGTCCGCGGCGTAGGGATCGGGGCGCATGCTATCGCCCTGTTTGAAATCGGCAGGCGGGGTGTTCAGGCCCCCTTGGTAGGCCGGAATCGAGCCGTCGGCGTTGGCCGCCTTGTCAGCACCTACCAGGGTCAAGTCCTTGCCCAGTCGGGCGACTTCCTGGGCCGGGGCGGCCGCATGGGCCGAACCTGCGATGACGAGCGCAATGGAGGCCGACAGCAGGCTATTGAGATACTTCATCGCTTTTCTCCGCTTTGTTGTTGTACTGGAGCTTTTAGAAGGTGGTCTTGAACGATGCAGTGAGCATGCCGCGGTCCTTCAGCAGCGGCGCGAGGCCGGCCTGCGAAGTGATCTGACCGGGGATGCACTGGTAGCGTCCGTTGGTGCCTGGGGTGTTGTTGTCGGTACCGGTCTCGCAGGTATCGAACTTGCCGAAGGAATCGACGTATTTCAGGTCGAACTTGTATTTCTGGTAGACGTCAGCGGCGATACCGATCGAGTAGCTGCCGGAGTCTTCGTTACCACCCAGCTGGACAGCCGAGTTGCCTTTCAGGCCGACGTTGTAGGACAGCGGCAGGGTGATATCGACCCCCGGCAGCGCCTGGAACCAGGTCGGGGTGAAGTTGACCGCCAGGGTGTAGGCATTGGTGGTGACCTTGTCGACGCCTTCGTAGGTGGAGTCACCCTTGAAGGTCTGCTCGGCCTTGTCGACGCTGACCAGGTGGGTCATGGCGCCTTCCACGGCCAGCGACGAGGCGTTCCACAGCGGCGTGGCGCCGAAGGTAACCAGGCCGTTGAGCACCACATGGAAGGTCTTGCCGCGGGCCAGACCGGTTTCACCGTGGCCTGGCACTTCACCGATCAGGTTGGTGCCGCCGGCAGTGCCGGCCAGGGCGTTGTACAGCGGGCCGTTGATGGTGCTGAAGTTGCTGATCAGCGGCATGTTCTCGCGGTAGTTGACGTCCAGCCCCACGCTGACCGGGCCGACGTTCTTCGCCAGGCTGATGCCGTAGATATCGATGTCGTCGGCGTAGGCTGTCATGTAGGTGGTGCCAGCCAGGCTGCCGGTGTGCAGGTTGGGGGCGTTGATCAGCACCGCCGGGGTCGGGTCGGAGGTGTTGCGGTAGTAGAAGCCCAGGGTGCCGTCGAGCCATTCCGGGCTCCACTTGGCCATCACGCCGAAGTCACCCGAGTTGTGTGGACGGATGTCATGCCCGCGGGGCGCTCCGTAGAAGGCACCGGCACCGCCGACGGCGTTGGGCACCGGCAGCCAGAAGATGTCGGCACCTTCGCCGAGCATGTCGTAGCCGCCCATGTAGGTGCCACCTTCCGGCAGGCGCGAGTTGTCGAACTCAAGGAAATACTGCGCCGCCAGGGTCAGCTCGGGGTTGACCGTGAAGCTCATCGACAGCTGCTTGCGCGGCATGAACAGTTCTTTGGTTTCGGTACCCGGCACGTTGTACAGCTTGGCCAGGTCCAGCGCCGACTGGCCATAGTTGATGCCGTTGGCGGCGTTGAACAGGGTTTCGCCCCAGTACACCGAGTGCCAGCCGAGCTTGCCGCTCAACATCGATTCTTCGCCGACTTCGGTGTTGTAGAACACGAACGCGTCGAGGAACTCGCCGGACGGGCCGTTGTAGTAACGGTCGCTGTAGTTGCTCAGGCCGTGACGCTTGGACGGGCCACCCTGCAGCACGGTGCCCGCCGGCAGGTTGCCGACCGGGCGCGCCAGCACCAGGTTGCCGGCATTGCCTGCCTGGCCTGGGAACGGGTTGGAGTTGGAGCCGACATTGTCATAGGCGTGGTCGTACCAGCTGGCGGCACTGACGCGCATGCCCATGGTGTCCTTGTAGACCACGTCCAGCTCGGTCAGCAGGTCCAGGCGCTGGGTCGTCGCGCTGCCGACGCTGAAGTTCTTGTCGCCGTCGTTGAGGTTGGCGGTATTGGCGATCTTGGAATTTTCACCTTCGACACGCTGGCCATAGCTGAGCTTGGCGGTGTTGTCGAAACGCACGCTCCAGTCAGGGTTGGAGAGGTCGAGCTGGAATGCCTGGGCAGCCGGTACCCCGCCGATGACCAACAGTGTGACCATCAGGTTGCGGCGGTGAAGGCAGAAGAGAACGTTTTTATTGTTGTTCATGCGATGTCTCTGCTTGGGATGTACAAGGTGCCAGCAATGATCGGGCGCTGGCGGACCCTGGGCGTGCGCGTGCCTTGCGCCGCTTAGTGATCGAGTTGCTGGACGAGTACCTCGGCGTGTGGCCATGGGCCAAAGCCCGAGGCAGGATTAAGGTGGCCGACGTCGCCGAGGTCGATCAGCGCACTGCCCCACTGGTCGGCCATGCAGGCGACCGCTTCGAAGCTGGCCAGGTGATCGTTACGGCTGGCGGCTACCACGCTTGGGAAGGGCAGCCGGCCGCTGGGCAGTGGCGCCCAGCCATTGGCGCGCAGGGTGTCGGGGGTGGGGTAATTGGCCGGCCATTCGGTATCCAGGTCTGGCGGAGCGGCCAGCAAGGCGCCCTTGATCGGACGCTGGTAGCGCGCAGCCCAGTGCGCCACCATCAGTACCCCGGCGCTGTGCGCGACCAGGATCACCGGGCCCTCGATGCTTGCCAGCTCGCGCTCGATCGCTTCGACGCGGGCGCTGCAGCTGAGCTTGTCGGTTTCCAGCGGCGGCACCGAGCGGACCTTGCCCAGGCGTGCCTGCAAATGGGTTTGCCAGTGTTCAGGTACATGGTCGCGCAAGCCAGGCACGATCAGCACGGTTGCAGTGGTTTGCAGTTTTTCCACGTCGAGGCCCTTTGTTCTTGTTAGGTCGGTCGATTGCCGACTGCTTGGGGCCAGAGTAATGAGTCGCCCTGCCAGGCGCTTTACATTGCGCGTCACGAACTTTTCAGTTGATGACACGCCCTGGGTTGCGCCGACCACCCGTGGCCGGCCGCTCGGAAATGACTTTGCATCTGACGACACAAGCGCTATAAGTGGACAACCCGCCAGCGCAGCGGGAGCTCATCAAGATCACGTGGAAAACAATAAAATGACCGTGCTCGCCCGTGCCGCGACCCTGACCAATTACCTGGAAGTTTCCCGCCATCTAGGCCTGAACGGCCATGGCCTGCTGGCCCAGAACGGCCTCAGCGCTTCCTTGCTGGAAACCCCCGACCAACGTATCCCCGTAGCCGCCGCCATCAACGTGCTGGAAGAGTCGGCGCGACTGAGCGGCTGTGAAGCGTTCGGCCTGCGCATGGCCGAACTGCGCCAGCTGTCGGATTTCGGCGAAGTCAGCCTGCTGATCAGCCACCAGCACTCCTTGCGCGACGCCTTGCAGGTGATCGTGCAGTACCGCCACCTGCTCAACAACGCCCTGGCCATCCATGTAGAAGAGATCGGCAAGACCGTGATCATCCGTGAGGAGGTCATCACCGATCAGCCCATGCACAGTCGCCAGGCCATCGAACTGGCCATTGGCGTGATGCACCGCTTCTGCTCGGCACTGCTCGGCCCGCACTGGCACCCGATCAGTGCCAACTTCACCCACGCAGCGCCCGCCGACCTGGCCATCCATCGGCGCATCTTCGGCTGCAAGCTGGAGTTCAACAGCGACTTCAACGGCATCGTCTGCTCGGCGTCCGACCTCGACACCGCCAACCCCCAGGCCAACGAAGGCATGGCGCGGTTGGCGCAGCGTTACGTGGGATTGTTGCAGGATGAAAACCTGCCGTCGCTGACCCTCGAAGTACGCAAGGCGATCTTCCTGCTGATGCCCATGGGCCGCGCCACCATCGAGCACATCGCCCAGACCCAGGGCATGAACGTGCGCACCTTGCAGCGCCGCCTGGAGGAAGAAGGCGCGACCTTCAGCGAGCTGGTCAACGGCGTGCGCCGCGACCTGGTGGTGCGCTACCTGGAAAGCCCCGGCTATTCGCTGGGGCGCATTGCCGACATGCTCGGCTATTCCATGCACAGCTCGTTCACCCGCTGGTTCATCAGCCAGTTCGGCCAGCCGCCCGCCAGTTGGCGTGCGCAGCACGAACTGCAGGTGCCACCCAAGCGTAACAAAAACGCCGGCCAAGGATCGGCCGGCGTACGCTGAAGGTCTGGGGCTGTCGGTTACAGCCCCACGCGCATCACCACCAGCACCAGCGCCACCAGGAACACCGTCTCACCCACCATCAGCAGGATCGGCTTGATGCCCACGGAAGCCAGCTCCTTGAGCTGGGTCTTCATCCCTAGGGCCGCGATCGATACCACCAGGCACCAGCGCGACAGTTCGTTGATACCGCCCTGCACCACCGTCGGCACCCAGCCGGTGCTGTTGACGCACGCCAGGATCAGGAAGCCGACCGCGAACCAAGGCAACAAGGGCGGGCGCTTGCCGGCGGTGTCGGTACCCTGGCGACGCGCGATCATGGCCGCGACGACAATTACTGGCACCAGCATGGCCACGCGCATGAGCTTGACCACCGTGGCGGTATCGCCGGTTTCGGTGGACATGCTGTAGCCCGCGCCCACCACCTGGGCCACATCATGGATGGTGGCGCCGAGGAATATTCCGGCGGCCTGCGGTGACAGGCCAAAGGCGTTGGCAATCATCGGGTAGAGAATCATCGCCAGCGTCGACAGCGCCGACACCCCGATCACGGTGAACAGCGTGGCCTTTTCCTTCTGCGGGTGATTGGGCAACGCGGCGGCCAGCGCCAGCGCCGCCGAAGCGCCGCAGATCGCCGTGGCGCCACCGGTGAGCATGCCGAACAAGCGCTGGAATCCCATGGCCTTGGCCGCGATCATCGACACCCCGATGGTCACCACCACCAGGATCACCACCAGCGCCACCACCTTCCAGCCAAGACCTGCCATCTGTTCCAGGGTGATGCGCATGCCCAGCAAGGCCACCCCCAGGCGCAGGACGGTGCGCGCGGTGAACTCGATACCGGCCTTGCACTTGCCTTCGGTGCTCAGGAAGTTCAGCGCCAGCCCCAGCAACAGGGCGAACAGCATCACCGGCGCGCCGTAGTGCTCGGCGAGGAAACTCGCCGCGGCTGCGGCCATCAGGCTGACGATCAGGCCTGGCGCCAGCTCACGCACGCGGTTGTTGACCTGGGTAATTGCAAGCGTGCTCATGACACGGCCTCCTGGGCGGCCAGGACGATGAACACCCGATCGTCCTCGACCTCTACCGGGTAGTTGGCCACCTTGAGCGCCTTGGAATTGAGCAGGTAGCCGCTGTTCAGGTCGAACCGCAGGCCGTGGGCGCGGCACTGGATCACCGCACCTTCGAGCTTGCCGGCGCACAGGGACGAACCCTGGTGCGGGCAACTGTCGTCAATCGCCAGCAGACGCCCGCCGACATTGAACAGCGCCACGCTCTTGCCCTCGCCTTCGATCAGGCAGCGCTCGCCGACGGCGGGCACCCGCTGCGCCGGCACTTCGATGCGTTGACTCATTGCCCTGCCCCCGTCGAACGGGCCACCGCCATGTGCATGGCTTCGAGCAAGGCTTCCACCGGTTGGGCACCGACCACCTGCAGGCGATCGTCGAAGACGAAGCACGGCACGCCACGGCCCGCGATGTCGGCGCTGGCGCTGACGAACGGCATGCCATCACCGCGCAAACTGCCGGCCAGGGCCTGCGGCGCGAAACCGCATTCCTCGGCGATGCGCAACAGCGTGTCGCGATCCCCCAGGTCTTCGCCGAGATGGAAATACGCCGCCAGCAGCCGCTCCATCAGTGCCTCGACCTGTTGCTCGTCGCCCAGTTCGCTGGCATGCAGGAACAGACGGTGGGCGTCGGCAGTGTTGGGCATGCGCTGGATCAGGCTGAAATCGATCTGCTCACCCACCATGCTGGCCGCCTCGCGTACCTGGGCCTGGCGTTGCAGAACCGCTTGCTCGCTGCCCAGACGACGGCGGTAGAACTCGGCGAAGGGTTGGCCCTGGGCAGGCATCTCGGCCAACAGTTGCACGCCCTGCCAGGCCAGGTCGATTTCGACCTCCGGCTGCGCGGCCTTGAACTGCGCCAGTGCACGCTGCAATTGGCGCCGGCCGATCAGGCACCATGGGCAGATGAAATCGAAGTACACATCAATCGACAACGAACGCTTCACGAGCGAGCCTCCTCCAGTACAGGCTGGACAGGCGCCTGGACGGTTTCACCGTGCTTCAGGCGCGCCATGTCCGGGTGGTAGTGACGCTTGGCGTAGAAGAACACCGCAGCGGCAGCGATGCTGATCAACGGCACCAGCTGGAACGCCGACTGCAAGCCGATCACGTCGGACACCTTGCCGGTGATCAACGGGCCGGTGGCAAGCCCCAGCAGGTTGTTGCTCAAGGTCAGGGTGGCGAACGCGGTGCCATGCACCGTGTAGTGGGTCAGGTTGGCGACCATGGCGCTGGACGGGCCATTGGTGCCGGCGGCAATCATCATGCCCAAACATATCAGTACAAGCTGTGGCAGCCCCGGCGGCAACGCGAAGGCAATCGACAGCAACACACAGCTGCCCAGGCAGTAGGCGATGGCCAGGCTGATCTTGCGGTCCGGACGGCTACGCCCCAAGCGGTCGCAGAGCATACCGCACAGGATGATGCCCACACCGCTGCACAGCACGATGATCGCGGCCACGGCGCCGGCTTTGTCGGTGGTCATGGCGTAGTAGCGGTTCAGGTAGCTGGGGAACCACACGATCACCGTACCGCCGACGAACAGCTGCAGGCCACTGCCGATGTAGGCACTGATGACCGAACGGCTGTTATACAAGGTACGCAGTGGGCGCATGGCCTTGAGCGCAGCCTTGTCCATGGTTTCGGCCAGGCGCTTGGGGGCAATGCGCGCTTCGCGCACGATCAACGGGTACAAGAGCGCCAGGATCAGACCGAAGAACGCCATGCCGGCGAACGCCCAGCGCCAGCCCAGGTGCTGGGCCATCACGCCGCCCAAGGCCATGCCCAGCACCGACCCGAACATGCCGCCGGCCATGAACGAGCCGGCCAGGGTGGCGCGCATTTCACGCGGGAACACCGACACCACCACGGCGATGCCGACACTGCCATAGGCAGCTTCGCCGACACCGACCATGAAGCGGGCGATGAACATCTGTTGGTAGTCTTCGGCCAGTGCGCAACCCAGCGTGGCCAGGCTCCACATCACCGCCATGAAGGTCAGGCTCTTGACCCGGCCGAAGCGGTCGGCGAGCAACGAAAGGGGGAAGGTCAGCAGGCCGACCATCAGCGCGACGATGCCGCTGAGCAGCCCCAGCTGGCTGTCGCTGAGCTGCCATTCCTGCTTGAGCAGCGGGAACACGGCATTGAGCACTTGCCGCGACATGTAGTCGGAAATCAACAGACCGAAGGTCAGGGCGAAGACGATCCAGGCATAGCGCCGTGGGATGCCGAGCGAAGTATCAGTGCCTGGTTCTGCCGCACCAACGTGATAGGTGGCCATGCTGCCTCCTCGGGTATCTGGCTAAAGTTGCTTTTGTTGTTATGAACACTTGCCAAAATCTGTGCTGCTTTTGCTGGCCTCATCGCCGGCAAGCCGGCTCCCACAGGAGGACCACTGCCCAGAGAACAGTGGTGTACCTGTGGGAGCCGGCTTGCCGGCGATAGGACCAGTGGACCATCAGGCGCGCTGCGGCACGCCCTTCTGGCCCGGCCGACGGTTCGGCGCCATGCCGTTCGCCAGCAGGGTTTCTTCCACGGATCCGTACTGCTCGCCGATGCGGTAGATCGCACGGGCTTCCTTGCCGCTGGCAATTTCACGGCCCAGCTCGTGAGCCACGCGCACGGTCTGCTGGATCTGCTGCACCGAGCTGAACCGCTTGCCGTGCTGGTCGATGATGGTGTCTTCGATGCCGCAGCGCGGGTGCAGGCCCATGGCCAAGGCCATCATGTTGAACGGCAGCACGTTCTTGAGCAGCGATTCGGCGGTCAGGGTGCAGCCGTCCGGCGCACGGTTCACGAAGTTGAAGAAGTTCATCGGGTTCGGGCCGTCGAAGCCGCCGCCGATGCCGATCCAGGTCAGGTTCAGCGGGCCTTTGTAGACGCCTTTGCGCACCAGGCGCTCGAGGGTTTCATAGGCGTGGATGCCGGTCAGCTGGAAGTGCGGCTGGATACCGCTGGCCTGCAGGCGACGCAGGTGCTCTTCGACCCAGGCCGGGCCCGCGGGCACGGTCATTTCACTATAGGCTGCCATGATTGCCGGGCTGGAAAGCGAGGTGCCTTCCAGGTATTCCGGGTACAGCAGCTCCATGATGTTCATCTGGGTGGTGTTGATCGCCACCGTCACCTGGTCTGGCTTGGGCGTAAGATCCGCCAGCATGTGACGGGTGTCGTCGCTCAGCCATTTGGCCGCTTCACCCTCGCCTTCCGGGGCGAAGGAAATCGAGCCACCGACCTGGATGATCATGTCCGGTACGGCTTCGCGTACACCGGCGATCAGCTCATTGAACTTGGACAGGCGCTTGGAGCCGGTGCCATCGAGTTCACGCACGTGCAGGTGGAGCACGGTGGCGCCGGCCTCATAGCAATCGACTGCCTTTTGCACCTGCTCGTCCATGGTGACCGGGATGTCTTCAGGGAAGTCGTCGGGCATCCACTCCGGGCCATAAGGGGCCACGGTGATGACCACCTTTTCCATGTTTTCCGGGTGCAGCGAGTCGTCGAAGAATTGCATGTCTAATCCTCAATCTTGTTCTTTTACGGTCAGAAAGTCGCGTCGCCGATGATCCCGGCACGTTCCATCTTGCGGTGGCAGGCGGGGTAATCCATGACGGCGTAGTGCTGGGTGCTGCGGTTGTCCCAGATGGCGATACTGTTGGGCTTCCAGCGCCAGCGCACCTGGTACTCAGGGATGTACGCCTGGCTGACCAGGTAGCGCAGCAGTTCGCCGGCCCCAGGGTTGGCATCCTGGCCGAAACGCACGCGCTCGGGGGTGTGGTAGTTGCTGAAATGGGTGGCGAAGGCATTGACGAACAGCACCTTCTCGCCGGTTTCCGGGTGGGTGCGCACCACCGGGTGCTCGGCGTCCGGGAAGCGGGCCTTGAGGGCCAGGCGCTGCTCGATCGGCATGGCCGCGCCGAAGCTCGCCTCGATGCTGTGGCGCGCGCGCAGCCCTTCGATGCGAGCCTTGATATCGGCCGGCAGGTTGTCGTAGGCCAGCACCATGTTGGTCCACATGGTGTCACCGCCCACCGACGGCGCTTCCACGCAACGCAGCACGCAGCCCATCGGTGGAATTTCACGCCAGGTGGCGTCGGTGTGCCAGGCGTTTTCGTAACGGTCCACCGGGGTTTCCGGGGACTTGTAGATTTGCACCAGGCCCGGGTGTTCCGGGTCGCTGCCGGCCACCGGGTGGTCTTCCAGCTCGCCGAAGCGGCGGGCGAACGCCACGTGCTCGGCGCGGCTGATGTCCTGATCGCGCAAGAACAGCACCCGGTGCTTGAGCAACTGGGCGCGGATCTCGGCGAACAGCCCGTCATCGTGAATCGCATCGGCCAACTTGACGTTGACCAGCTCGGCACCGATGGCGCAGGTCAATTGTTCGACTTGCATGACAGCGCCCTCCTCAGATGACGAAGATCGACGAGCCGGTGGTCTTGCGCGATTCCAGGTCACGGTGCGCCTGGACCGCGTCCTGCAGGGCGTAGTGCTGGTTGATCTCGATCTTGATCCGGCCGCTGCCCACGTGACCGAACAACTCGCCTGCCAGGGCAGACTTCTCGGCCGGGTCGGCGATGTAGTCGGCCAGTGCCGGACGGGTCAGGAACAACGAGCCCTTCATCGCCAGGATCTGCGGATCGAACGGTTCGATGGTGCCGGACGCCGTGCCCACGCACACCATCAGGCCACGGCGCTTGAGCGAGTCCAGCGAGCCCATGAAGGTGTTGCGCCCGACGCTGTCGAACACCACGTTGACGCCAACGCCATCGGTCAACTCACGCACGCGTTTGGCCACGTCTTCATGGCTGTAGTTGATGGTGTGATCGCAACCATGGGCGCGTGCCACTTCGGCCTTGGCGTCGGTGGAGACGGTGCCGATCACGGTCAGGCCCAGCAGCTTGGCCCACTGCGAAACGATCAGGCCGACACCACCGGCTGCGGCGTGCAGCAGGATGCTGTCACCGGGCTTGAAGTCGTACAGGCGGCGCATCAGGTACGACGCAGTGAGACCACGCATGGTCATGGCTGCGGCGGTTTCGAAGGCGATGGTTTCCGGCAGCTTGATCAGCGGCGCGGCGGGGATGATGCGCTCGGTGCTGTAGGCGCCGAGGGTGTTCATGAAGCCGGTGTAGGTGACCCGGTCACCGACCGCTACATGCGTGACGCCCTCGCCGACCGCCTGGACCACGCCGGACGCTTCCACGCCCATGCCATTGGCCAGCGGAATCGGGTAGGTGCCGTTGCGGAAATAGGTGTCGGCGTAGTTCAGGCCAACCGCCACGTGACGCAGGCGAACCTGCCCCGGGCCCGGTTCGCCGACTTCGACGTCTTCGTAGCGCAGGACCTCAGGGCCCCCGGTTTCGTAGAAACGTACCGCTTTGGCCATGCCAATTCTCCCTTCTTGTAGTTCTTGTTGAACAGCAACA
>Ga0182747_1002414_pt1 | contig 13090 bp, 10 predicted proteins | sample eDN3rd30CBELigBY_FD_128526 | JGI IMG/M metagenome (GOLD analysis project Ga0182747, IMG submission 128526) | Enriched backyard soil microbial communities from Emeryville, California, USA - eDNA 3rd pass 30_C BE-Lig BY (version 2) (version 2) | ecosystem: Environmental > Terrestrial > Soil >...
CGAAGCCAGCCAGCACACCGGGCGCCGCGTGAGCGTGCAGCTGGACCTGTTGCCGCAGGGCATGCCGATGCATTCCGACGGATACCTGTTCCACAAGCAGCTCTACTTCTTCAAGGTGCGCGTGTCGGCGGCGCGCGAGCGCATCGACGACGCCGGCTTCCGGGCCTTGGCCGACCGCGCGGCACGCAGCCTCGTGCCAGCCATCGACGTCGTCAACATCGGCGACTGCGCGAACGCGGTGATCACCGTGGATCCCGACGGCGACCCGCAGGCGATCGCCGAGGCCCTGGTCACGCAGTCCGTGGCTTACCAGCGCGAGAACTGCTTCAAGGACGCGGCGACCGCTGGCATCACGGAGAAGTCGGCGGACGCACGCGTGGTCGAGATCGGATTCGACGCACAGGATTGGCGCGGAAGATGACTCGTGGCCCCGTCCGCCTCGACGTTTCCGTCGGCTACGCCCTGCCCCGCGCCGGCCTGCCGGCGGCGGTGAGTTTCCGCAAATGGGTGGCCGCGGCGCTGGCCGGTCGCATCCGCGAGGCGGACCTCGCCGTGCGCCTGGTGGACGCACGCGAGGGCCGCGCGCTCAACCGCCATTACCGCGGCAAGGACTACGCCACCAACGTGCTCAGCTTCCCGGCCGACATGGCCGAGGGCGTCAAGCTGCCCAAGGGCGTGACCATGCCGCTGCTCGGCGACCTGGTGCTGTGCGCGCCGGTGGTCGCCCGCGAGGCGCGCGAGCAGCGCAAGCGGCTGAACGACCACTACGCCCACCTCACCGTGCACGGCGCGCTGCACCTGCTGGGCTGGAACCACGAGGATGCGCAGGAGGCCGAGTGCATGGAGGCGCTGGAGCGGGAAATCCTCGCCGGGCTGGGCATCTCCGACCCTTACCGGGACGAATTCGACGCCTGAAACGCGCGCGCATGCGCGGCCGTCCATGCCGGCGGAACCGCCATCCCGTTTCACCAGCCCGCCGCCGGGCCGCGCTAGACTCCCCCCGTGGCCCATCCGGGCGCTGACAAGACTGCAATGCCAGAGGACGACAGTAGTACTCCCCACGCCACCGAGATCCCGGACAAACGGCGCTCTTGGCTGGACCGCATCGGCTCGATGCTGTCCGGCGAACCCTCCACCCGCGACGACCTGATCGAACTGCTGCGCGACGTGCAGGCCGATGGCCTGATCGCCGCCGACACGCTGAAGATGATGGAGGGCGCGCTGACCGTGTCCGAACTCAGCGTGGGCGACGTGATGATCCCGCGCTCGCAGATGGTGATGCTGTCGGCCGACGAGAAGTTCATCGACCTGATGAAGCACGTCGTCGAGTCGGGGCATTCGCGCTTCCCGGTGCACGGCGACGACAAGGACGAGATCCTCGGCGTGCTGCTGGCCAAGGACCTGCTGCGCGGCGTGGTCGCCGACAACGGCCCGGGCACCATCCACGAACTGCTGCGCCCGGCGGTGCTGATCCCGGAGTCCAAGCGCCTGGACGTGCTGCTGCGCGAATTCCGCCAGTCGCGCAACCACATGGCGATCGTGATCGACGAGTACGGCGGCGTCGCCGGGCTGCTCACGATCGAGGACGTGCTCGAGCAGATCGTCGGCGAGATCGACGACGAGCACGACGATGCCGAGGATCCCGGCGCGCTGATCGCCGCACAGGCCGACGGCCAGTACGTGGTCGACGCGCTGACGCCGATTTCCGACTTCAACGAACGCTTCGGCGCCGACTTCGACGACGACGAGTACGACACCATCGGCGGACTGGTCACCGCGGCCATCGGCCACCTGCCCGAAGCCGGCGAGGAACTGGCGCTGGGCCGCTTCGGTTTCCGCGTCGCGCGGGCGGACGCGCGGCGCCTGCACGCGCTGCTGGTGAGCATCCACGGCGATGACGACTGAGTCGCGGCGGCCGCTCTCGGCGCACTGGCATCCCGCGTCCTGCCTTCCCGCCGCGGCACGCGCGGGCACTCGCCTGTTGCTGGCATTGCTGCTGTCGGCGCTGGCCTGCGGGGCCGCGCTGGCCTCGCCTGCCCCGCGCATCGGCGTGGCGACGATGCAGCCGGGCACGGTGTTCTTCGAGCGCTTCGGCCACGACGCGATCGTGGTCGAGGACGCGGTGACGGGCACGGCCACGTCTTACAACTTCGGCTTCTTCGACCCCGATGAATCCGACTTCATCTCCAACTTCGTCTACGGCCGCATGCGCTACCGGCTGCAGGCGCTGCCGTTCGCCGACGACATGGCCTACTACCGCGACGTCGGCCGCGGCGTCTCGATCCAGTGGCTTAACCTCAGCGACGGCGAGGCCGCGCGCCTGGCCGCGGCGCTGGCCGAGAATGCGAAGCCCGAGAACGCACGCTACGGCTACGACTATTTCACCGACAACTGCGCCACCCGGGTGCGCGACGCGCTCGACGCGGCGCTGGGCGGGTCGCTCAAGCGCCAGATCGAAGGCCGTTCGCACGGCAGCACCTACCGCAGCGAATCGGTGCGCCTGGCCTCGCCTGCGCCATGGATGTGGCTGGGCTTCGACATCGGCCTGGGACCGGCCGCCGACCAGCCGCTGTCGGTGTGGCAGGAGTCGTTCGTGCCGATGCGCCTGGCCGACGCGCTGCGCGAAGTGGACGGCAGCAACGGCCAGCCGCTGGTGCTGGCGGAGGAAAAGATCCTGCCGCATCGCATCGCGCCGGAACCGGCCGAGGCGCCGCGGCCATGGTGGCCGTGGATGCTGGCCGGGCTCGCGATCGCAGTGGCCGTGGTGCTGGCCGCACGCCGCGCGCCGCGCACGGTCGCCGCGTGCGCACTGCCGTTGTGGGGGCTTTGCGTGGTGCTGGGCGCCTTGATGCTGTTCCTGTGGATCTTCACCGCGCATCGCTTCGCCTGGGGCAACCACAACCTGCTGCTGTTCAACCCGCTGTGCCTGCTGCTGCTTCCCGGCGGCTGGCGCATCGCGCGCGGACGCGCGGCCGGACCGTGGTTCGGGCGCTGGCTCGCGGTCGTCCTCGCCTGCTCCATTGCGGCCCTGTTCCTGCTGTGGCTGCCGGTGATCCCGCAGCGCAACGCATCGTGGATCGCGCTGCTGCTGCCGGTGCATGCGGGGCTGTGGCTGGCGTTGGGCAGGGGTGCGACGCGGCTGCGTCACGAATCCGAAGCGTCGGGGACGTAGATCGGGATTGCACCCCCGGCATTCGCCAGCCCGGACAGCGCGGGGCTGCGGCGCGAATCCATGCGTGGCGAATTCAGCCGCCGCGCGGCTCTCGTGCGTCGGGGGCGTCGCCCCGCCCTGCGCCGGTGTTACTTGTCGGCCCGGCGCGGTAGGGGCACGATGACTGCATGACCCCGATCACCGACACCAGCCGCGCAGCCGCGCGCCCCGACGTCCCCGCCTGCGTGGTCAATGCGTCCGTCTACGACACCAGCGGCAAGCTGCGCGACATCTCGCTCGACGAGATCAGCGACGTGCTGGCGAACGAAGACGGCAGCTTCGTCTGGGTCGGCGTGTACGAGCCCGAAGGCGCCGTGCTCGACAAGCTGCAGGAAGAGTTCGACCTGCACGACCTCGCGATCGAGGACGCACGCAACGCACACCAGCGGCCCAAGCTGGAGGCCTATGGCGACTGCCTGTTCATCGTGGTCAACACCGCGCAGGTGGTGGACGAACGCATCCGCTACGGCGAGACCCACGCCTTCCTCGGACCGCGCTACCTGGTGACCGTGCGCCACGGCGCATCGCTGTCGTACGCGCCGGTGCGGGCGCGGGTCGAGCGCGAGCCGGAACTGCTGGAGCTCGGGCCGTCGTACGCGCTGTACGCGGTGCTCGACGCGGTGGTCGACAACTACCTGCCGATCGTCGACGAGTTCAAGCACACGCTGCTGGCGCTGGAGAAGGACATCTTCACCGAGGATTTCCGCCGCGGCACGATGGTGCGGCTGTACGACCTCAAGCGCGAACTGACCTACATGCGCCTTGCAGTCACCCCGCTGCAGGACGTGCTGTCGCAGCTGGTGCGCTCGCCCAGCGCGCTGCTCGTCCCCGAAGTGAGGCTGTACTTCCGCGACGTGCTCGACCATTCGGTGCGCAGCAACGAGACCATCGACGCACTGCGCGACATGCTTGGCACCGCGCTGGGCGTGAACCAGGCACTGGTCACGCTGTCGCAGGGCGAAGTGGTCAAGCGCCTGGCCGGCTGGGCCGCCCTGCTGGCCGCGCCGACGCTGGTGACCAGCTGGTACGGCATGAACTTCGAGCACATGCCCGAACTGGGCGGGCGCTACAGCTACCTGATCCTGATCGGCGCGCTGGCGCTGGGCTGCTTCGGCCTGTACCGCTACCTGAAGAAGGTGCGCTGGCTGTAGGTCGGAGCTACGCCCCCGGCGCCCGGGATCATCGACATTACGGAGCGTCGGGGGCGTAGCTCCGACCCACGGCCGCTCCCACAGGGGCCTCGGATTGATCCGGGTCAAGGCATGCGCCCACGCGCGCGATTACCTTTGCCTGCATGCTCGCCAATCCCACCTTCGACGCCGACCTGCTGCGCCGCTACGACCGGCCCGGCCCGCGTTACACCTCGTACCCGACCGCGCCGCAGTTCGCCGCCGGGTTTGGCGAGGCGCAGCTTCGCGAGGCCGCGCTGGCCAGCAACGGCGACCCGATCCCGCGCCGGCTGTCGCTGTACGTGCACGTGCCGTTCTGCCTGAGCCCCTGCTTCTACTGCGGCTGCAACCGCATCATCACCCGCGACAAGTCGCGCGCCGGCACCTACCTGGCGCGCCTGTACCGCGAGATCGGCCTGATGGCGGACCTGTTCGACCGCGACCGCGAGGTGATCCAGGTACACCTGGGCGGCGGCACGCCCAACTTCCTCGACGGCGGGCAGCTGCGGGAGCTGATGGAAACGCTGGCCAGCCAGTTCCGCTTCTCGCAATCGCCTGCGCGCGACATCTCGATCGAGCTCGACCCGCGCTTCGTCTCGCCCGCCGACATCGCCGGCATGGCCGAGCTCGGCTTCAACCGCGCCAGCTTCGGCGTGCAGGATTTCGACCCGGCTGTGCAGGAGGCCGTCAACCGCATCCAGTCGGTGGAGGAAACCCGCGCGGTGGTCGATGCCTGCCGCGCGAACGGCTTCCGCTCGGTCAACATCGACCTGATCTACGGGCTGCCGAAGCAGAACGCCGCGGGTTTTTCGCAAACCCTCGACACAGTGCTCGGGATGCGTCCCGACCGCCTAGCGGTGTACGGCTACGCGCACCTGCCCGGGACGTTCAAGGCGCAGCGGCAGATCCTCGCCGACGACCTGCCTTCGCCGCAGGCCAAGCTCGGCCTGCTGCAGCTGGCGATCGAGAAGCTCACCGCCGCCGGATACGTGTACGTCGGCATGGACCACTTCGCCCTGCCCGACGACGACCTCGCCCAGGCGCAGGCGCGCGGCGGCCTGCACCGCAACTTCATGGGCTACACCACCCACGCCGACAGCGACCTGGTGGGCCTCGGGGTCAGCGCGATCAGCCACATCGGCGACAGCTTCAGCCAGAACCCGCGCGACCTGCCGTCCTGGCAGCTGGCGATCGACGAAGGCCGGCTGCCGGTGTTCCGCGGCATGCGCCTGTCCGAGGACGACCGGCTGCGCGCCGACCTGATCCAGCAGCTGATGTGCCAGGCGCAGATCCCCATCAGCGCGCTGGAGCGGCGCTACGCGATCGATTTCCGCAGCTATTTCGCCGATGCGCTCGAGCAACTGGGCCCGCTGCAGGACGACGGGCTGGTGCGGGTCGAGCCCGACCGCATCGTCGCGACCACCCAGGGCCGGCTGTTGTTGCGTAATATTGCCATGTGCTTCGACCGCTACCTGCCACCTGCCGACGACGCCGGCGCCACGCCGCGCTTCTCACGCGCGATCTGACCACGCCGGAGATCCGCGCGTGAGCAATACCGCGTTCCCGCGCGTCGACCGCAGCGTGCTCGCCGACGACGGCGACGAGCTGAATTTCTGCTCGACCTGCGCGTTCTCGCAGGCCTGCCTGTCGCAGGGCATGGACAAGTCCTCGCTGCAGGACCTGCACATGCTGGTCGAGCACATCGGCCCGCTGCACGCGGGCGAACACGTGTTCCGCGTCGGTGACCCGTTCGAGGCGATCGCCGCGGTGCGCGCCGGCACGGTGAAGACCTACGTCATCGACCGCGACGGCCGCGAGCACGTGCTGGGCTTCCACTTCCCCGGCGAGGTGATCGGCCTGGACGCGATCGACGGCGACACCTACCCGTGCAATGCAGTGGCGCTGGACACGGTGATGCTGTGCCGGTTCTCGTTCCCCAAGATTTCGGTGCTGGCCGCGCGCCTGCCCGGGTTGCAGCAGCACCTGTTCCGGCTGCTGAGTCGCAGCATCGGCCGCGCCGCACTGCTGGCCGGCGATTTCAGCGCCGACGAGCGCATGGCCGCGTTCCTGATCGGCATGTCCGACCGCCTCGCGGCACGCGGCTTCTCGCCCAACCGCTTCGCGCTGACGATGCCGCGCACCGATATCGCCAACTACCTGCGGCTGGCACCGGAAACGGTCAGCCGCGTGCTCAAGCGCTTCCAGGAAGACGGCCTGCTGCAGGTCGAACGACGCGAACTGGAACTGGTCGGCCGCGAGCGGCTCGAAGCGCTGGCCGCGCCGGTGCTGCGGCACTAGACGTTCGCGGGGGATTGGGCGGCCTCGCGGCGGCGCAGCCGGCCGGAAGGCAGCCTCGACCACGCACTGCTCCACCCACGACCTGCAGGCACGCGCCCGCAGGCCCAAGGCTGCCCTCGCACGGGCCTGGCCTTCGCGCACTCCCGGCACGCGGCACGCGAGCTCGCCCCTGCTTGATTCAAATCAACATGCCGCCGCCCACGACTGGCGAAGATGGCGCACCTGTCCGGGAGAATGAGTCATGGAACCCAAAAGCGTGCAGATCACCAGGCGGCTCTGGTGGGGCCTTGGGGCCCTGCTGGTCGTCAGCTTCGGCATCATGTTGTGGATCGGCAAGGACATCTACCAGACCGCGCCGCCGATGCCGGAGCAGGTGGTAACCGAAAGCGGGCAGGTGGTCTTCACCCGCGCGGACATCGAGCAGGGCCGCCACGTCTGGCAAAGCATCGGCGGCCAGCAGAACGGCTCGATCTGGGGCCACGGCGCACTGATCGCGCCCGACTGGTCGGCCGAATGGCTGCATCGGGAGGTCATGGCGATGATGGGCCTGCGCGCACGCGCGGAATTCGGCCTGGCCTATGACGCACTGAACGACAGCGAGAAGGCCAAGCTCCAGGCCGAGATCAAGCCGGAGCTCCGTCGCAACACCTACGATCCCGCCACCGGTTCGATCGTCGTGTCCGACGAGCGCGCGCAGGCGATCACGCAGGTGGCCGCGCACTACATGAGCGTGTTCTCCAACGACCCGGCCACCGCCGACCTGCGCGAAGCCTACGCGCTGCGCGAGAATCCGGTGCCGGATCTCGAGCATCGCCGGATGATGACCGGGTTCTTCTTCTGGGCCTCCTGGGCCACGGTCACCGATCGTCCGGGCGACGTGAAGTCCTACACCAACAACTTCCCGCACGAGCCGCTGGTGGGCAACGTCCCCACTGCCAGCAGCTTCATGTGGTCGATGTTCTCGATCCTCTTCATGATCGCCGGCATCGCGCTGCTGGCCTGGCACTACGCGGTCTACCACGGCAAGGAGAAGCCGCTGGTGCCGCCGGCGAGGGACCCCGCGCGCGCCATCGCGGTGACGCCGTCGATGCGGGCCACCGCCAAGTATTTCTGGGTGGTGATGGCGCTGTTCCTGGTGCAGATCCTGATGGGCGCGACCACCGCGCACTACCAGATCGAGGGCCAGGAGGCCTATGGCTTCCAGCTCGCCGAGTACCTGCCGTACGCGGTGACGCGCAGCTGGCACACGCAGCTGGCGATCCTCTGGATCGCGACCGCGTGGCTGGCGACGGGCCTGTACCTTGGCCCGGCGATTTCCGGGCATGAGCCCAAGTACCAGCGGTTCGGGGTCAACTTCCTGTTCGTCAGCCTGATCATCATCGTGGTCGGCTCGTTCGCCGGGCAGTGGTTCGCGGTGATGCAGAAGCTCGGCCTGGCCAACAACTTCTGGTTCGGCCACCAGGGCTGGGAATACACCGACATCGGCCGCTTCTGGCAGATCTACCTGTTCATCGGCCTGATGCTGTGGCTGCTCCTGGTGGGCCGCGCGCTGTGGCCGGCACTGCGCAGCAAGACCCACGAGGCGCGCCACATCGCCGCGCTGCTGTTCCTGTCCACCGTGGCCATCGGCCTGCTCTACGCGGCCGGCCTGATGTGGCGCGAGGACACCCACATCTCGATCATCACCTACTGGCGCTTCTGGATCGTGCACCTGTGGGTGGAAGGCTTCTTCGAGGTGTTCGCGGTCGCGGTGATCAGCTTCATCTTCGTCAAGCTTGGCCTGGTGCGCGGCAGGTCGGCGACGATCAACGTGCTGTTCGCCACGATCGTGTTCATGGCCGGCGGCGTGCTGGGCATGTTCCACCACCTGTACTTCGCCGGCGTCGCCACCAGCGTGGTTGCGCTGGGCGCGAGCATCTCGGCGCTGGAAGTGGTGCCGCTGGCGCTGATCGGGCTGGAGGCGTACGAAACCTGGAAGAGCAGCCGTGCCACGCCGTGGATGGCGCGTTACAAGTGGCCGATCATGTTCTTCCTCGCGGTCAGCTTCTGGAACCTCGTCGGCGCCGGCCTGCTGGGCTTCCTGATCAACACGCCGCTGGCGCTGTTCTACATGCAGGGCACCAACCTCACCGCGGCGCACGGCCACACGGCGCTGTTCGGCGTGTACGGCATGCTCGGCATGGGACTGATGCTGTACTGCCTGCGCGGCCTGCGCCCCGACGTGGTCTGGAAGGAAGGCCTGCTGCAGGGCGGGTTCTGGTCGATGAACATCGGCCTTGCGCTGATGGCGATCCTGACCCTGCTGCCGATGGGCGTGCTGCAGCTCGAGGCGAACCTGGAGCACGGCTACTGGTACGCGCGCTCGGCGGAGTTCATGAACCGCCCGATCATCGACCTGCTGGTGTGGCTGCGAGTCCCCGGCGACACGATCTTCTCGGTCGGCGCGCTGCTGGTCGCACTGTTCGTGTTCCGGCTCTGGGTCGCGCCCAAGCGCGAGCCGGAGCCGACGGACGCGATCGAGGCGACGGGCACCCGCTAGCGGAAACACCCGCCCGGGCCGCGGCATTCGCCATGGCCCGGGCGGCACCTGAGCCGCCCCCGGGACCTCTTCAGGGAGGCCCCGGGGGCGATTCGCTTCACGGATCCGTGAATACGCTGCGTGCGCCGGGAAGCCGGCGCTACGGCACGATCATGGATTGCCTCCACACGGTCCGCGGGCACCGCTGACCTGGATCAAGGCAGCGCTGCCCGCCTCGACGCACACTTCACGCCATGGACAAGCCATCCCCTTCTTCTCCGCAGCACATGCTCTCGCCGGCGATGCTCGCCCGCGCGCCGCACCGGCTGCTGTTCTTCATCGGCGCGGCCAACGTGTTGCTGGCGATGTTCTGGTGGACGCTGTGGCTGGTGGACGCGCGCTGGCACGTGATCGGCCTGCCGCAGCCGCAGGTCTACGGCGGCTGGATCCACGCCATCGTGATGCAGTACCACGTGCTCGCGCCTTTCATGTTCGGCTTCCTGCTGACGGTGTTCCCGCGCTGGATGGGGCAGGACGAACTTACCCGCTGGCACTACGTGCCGGTCGGGCTTGGCCTGTTCGGCGGCCAGCTGCTGACCCTCGCCGGCGCGCTGGGACCGGCGCACCTGCTGCACCTGGGCGCAGTGTTCACGCTGGCCGGCTGGGGCACGGGCCTGTTCTACCTGCTGCGCCTGCTGTGGCGCGACGGCGGCAAGACCTGGCACGCAGTGTCGTGCGCGGGCGCAATGTTCCTCGGCTTCGTCGGGCTGCTGGCGTACGCGGCGTTCCTGCACGTCGAGGACGCGCGGCTGATGTTCGCGGCGATCAAGATCGGCACGTTCGGGCTGCTGCTGCCGGTGTACTTCACGGTCGCGCACAGGATGTTCCCGTTCTTCGCCGGCAACGTGGTGCCGGGCTACAGGCCATGGCGGCCGATGTGGCTGCTGGCCGCGTTCTGGCCGCTGGTCCTCGCGCACCTGGCGCTGGAACTGGTGCACGGCTACCAGTGGCTGTGGCTGGCGGACGCACCGCTACTGGCCCTGGCGGGCACGTGGCTGTGGCGCAACTGGCCGCGCGGGCCGGTGCCTGCGCTGCTGCGGGTGTTGTTCTTCGGCTACGCCTGGCTTCCGGTCGCGCTGGCGCTGTTCATCGCGCAGAGCCTGGTCTATGCGTTCGACGGCGACTTCATCCTCGGCCGCGCGCCGGCGCACGCGCTGTTCATCGGCTTCTTCGGCAGCCTGCTGGTGGCGATGGTGACGCGGGTGACGCAGGGGCACTCGGGGCGGCCGCTGGTATTCGGCGGCGTGGCCATGTTCGCCTTCATGGTGATCCAGCTGGTGAGCTTGATGCGCATCGCCGCCGAGCTCGTCCCCGACCAGATGGCCTGGCATGCCGCCGCTGCACTGGGCTGGCTGCTGGCGTTCACGCCATGGGTGCTGCGCTCGCTGCGGATCTACCTGGCGCCGCGCGCCGACGGCAAGCCGGGCTGATGACGGAGCGATACGGATGATCGAGTTCTACCCCCAGATCCGCAGTGTCCACATCCTTGCCGTGGTCCTCAGCGGCAGCCTGTTCGCATTGCGCGGGCTGTTCGCCGTGGCCGGCGCGCGCTGGCCGCACGCCGCGCCGGTGCGCTACCTGAGCTACACCATCGACACCACGCTGCTGACCGCGGCGCTGATGCTGCTGACGATCCTGCCCGGGGCGATGTTTGCCAACGGCTGGCTGGCGACCAAGCTGGTGCTGGTGGTGGTGTACGTGGTGCTCGGCGTGCTGGCGATGAAGCGCGGGCGGACGCGCGGCATCCGCTGGGGCTGCTATGTCGCGGCGCTGGCAACCTTCGCGATGGTCTACGGCATCGCGCGCGCGCACCATCCACTGGGTTTCCTGCATGCCTGGCTTGCCTGACGCGCCTGCGCAGGGCGCGGCGGATCCGGATCGCGGCTGGCTCGACGCGCTGTTCCTCGGCCCATACGGCGAGAACGACGCGCTGCTGGAGAAGCTGATGGTCGAGTTCCTGCGCGACCACGTCTACTGGCGCCGCAACTTCCATCCCGAAGACCCGCCGGCGATCCCGACCCACGCGGCGCGACATCCCGGCTACCAGGCATTCGAATCGCGGCTGCGGCGCGAACTGCACCAGCTGTCGGCCGCGCTCAAGCGCTCGGTGCCGTTCCACAGCCCGCGCTACATCGGCCACATGGCTTCCGACCTGCTGCTGCCCGGCCTGGCCGCGCAGATCCTGACCCTTCCCTACAACCCCAACAACGTCAGCGAGGACGCGGCGCCGGTCACCATCGACCTCGAGGTCCAGGCCGGCCTGCAGCTGGCGCGGATGCTCGGCTATCCGGACGACACCTCGCGCCCGGATTGCGCGTTCGGCCACCTGACCTCGGGCGGCACCGTCGCCAACTACCAGGCGCTGCGGCTGGCGCTGGCGCTCAAGGCGTTCCCGGTCGCGCTGCGCGCCGGCGGCGTCCCCGACATCGACGTGCCGGGGGACGACTGGACCGCGTTCAACCTGGGCCCGGACGCCGGCATCGCCCTGCTCGAGCGCGCCAACGCCTGGCTGGCCGCACAGCCGCCGCGCGAGCAGCGCCGCTGGGTGCGCACGGTCGCCGCGCAGCGGATCGAGCAACTCGGGATGGTCGACTTCTTCGCCCGCCATCCGGCGCTGAAAGTGCCGAAGGTGCTGGCGCCGATCACCGCGCACTACTCGTGGAGCAAGGGCCTGAAGCTGCTGGGCCTGGGCCGCGGCCAGCTGGAACTGCTGCCCGAGCGCGGCATGCGGCTGGACGCCGATGCGCTGGAAGATGCGCTGGCGCGCTGCGAGCGCGAACGGCAGCCGGTGTTGATGGCGGTCGCGGTGCTCGGGACCACCGAATACGGCACGGTCGACCCGGTCGACGCCGTGGTCGATGCGCGTGATCGCTGGACCCGGCGCGGGCTCGGCTTCAGCGTGCACGTGGACGGCGCCTGGGGCGGCTACCTGGCGACCCTGTTCCGCAATCCCGACGGCAGCCTGCGCGCGCTCGAGGACGTACGCGAAGGCTTCGCCCGCTTCCCGCTGCCCGAGGTGCATGCCGCCTTCGCCGCGCTCGGCCGCACCGACTCGGTGACGGTCGACCCGCACAAGCTCGGCTACCTGCCCTACGGCGCCGGCGCCTTCATCTGCCGCGACCATCGCGCGGTGGCGCTGCTGGCCGAGTCGGCGGACTACGTGTTCCAGGACGCGCGCGACGCCGACTACCACGCGCGCTACCGACAGCTCGGCCAGTTCGTGCCCGAGGGCTCGAAGTCCGGCGCCATCGCCGCCGCGGTGTACGTGACGCACAAGGTGCTGCCGCTCGACCACGCCAACTTCGGTCGCCTGCCTCGGCAGACCGTGCTCGCGGCCGAGGCCTTCCACGCCGGCGGCGAACGGCTGGGCGCAGCGCTGCAAGGCGTGGCGCACGTCACGGTGCCGTTCGCGCCCGACAGCAACCTGGTGTGCCTGGCGATCAATCCCGCCGGCAACGCCGACCTTGCGGTCGCGAACGCCTTCGTCCGGCGCCTGCACGACGAGCTGCGTGCCGATCCGCGCCAGCCGCTGCAGGTCAAGCAGTTCTTCGGCTCGATGACCACGCTGCGGCCCGAGGCGGTGGGCGACGCGGAAATGCACCGCATCCTCGCTTCGATCGGGATCGACCCGGCCACGCTCGACTCCGACGGCGACGACAGCGACCGGCTGGTCATCCTGCGCCACACGCTCATGAACCCGTACCTGCTCGACCACGCCAACGGCATCAGCTACATCGACCAGTACATCGACCACCTGGGCCGTCGCATCCGCGCACTGCTCGCAGCAAGCCCGGAGCCGGCATGAACGCACGCCCCACCTCCATCATCGGCGAC
>Ga0182747_1002422_pt1 | contig 13068 bp, 12 predicted proteins | sample eDN3rd30CBELigBY_FD_128526 | JGI IMG/M metagenome (GOLD analysis project Ga0182747, IMG submission 128526) | Enriched backyard soil microbial communities from Emeryville, California, USA - eDNA 3rd pass 30_C BE-Lig BY (version 2) (version 2) | ecosystem: Environmental > Terrestrial > Soil >...
GGCAGATCGCCGCAATGGTATAGAAGAAAATAACGTCCCAGGGCATCAAGCCGCTCCTTTAGTGCGCGCCGCACGGTGTGAACATGTTGTCGGGATCAACGCCAGCATTTAGAACACCTGTCCATTGGCGAGCAAGCGGAAGAATGCCGTGAGCAGAATGTTGAGCAGCGCAAGTGGCAAGAGTACCTTCCAGGCCAGTCCCATGAGCTGGTCGAATCGGAAGCGTGGCAGGGTGGCACGCAGCCAGACATAGAAGAACAGGAAGGCGACTACCTTGAGAACAAGCCAAAGGATGCCCAGGCCCCAGTACTTCTCGACGCCAGGTCCGCTCGTACCGCCCAGGAAGAGGGTGCTGGCGAAAAGCGAGATGACCATCATGCTGATGTATTCACCGAGGAAGTACAGCGAGAAGCGGAAGCTTGAGTACTCGGTGTGGAATCCGGCGACAAGTTCGGATTCGGCTTCTGGCAGGTCGAAGGGGGCCCGGTTGGTTTCCGCCACGGCCGCAATCATGAAGAGGACAAACGCAAGCGGTTGCGAAAGGATGAACCAGTTGCTGATTTCAAAAGGGCCGATGCTGAGCGTTTCGTACTGCTGGAGCATAATCTCCCGCAGGCTCAGGGTGCCGGTCATGATGAAGATCCCGACCAGTGAAAAACCCAGGATCAACTCATAGGAGACGACCTGGGCGGCGGAGCGGAGCGCTCCGAGCAGGGAAAAGCGGTTGGCGGATGCCCATCCACCGAGGATGATGCCGTAGATACCAACCCCACCCACGGCGAGGACGAAGAGTGCCGCGACGTTGAGATCCGCTGCGAACAGGTCCACGTTCTGGCCGAAGATGCTGACCGTATCCCCAAAGGGGATAACGGCGGCGGCGATGAGCGCGGTCATGAAGGTGACCACGGGCGCGAACAGGAACACCCACCGGTCAGCGGCGGCGGGCACGAGGTCTTCCTTGCCCAGCAGCTTGACGGCGTCCGCGATAGGTTGGAGGAGGCCGAACGGCCCGGTACGGGTGGGACCCAAACGGTCCTGGAACCGCGCGAGCACCTTGCGCTCAAACCAGGTCACATACGCCATGCCAATCAGCAGGACGTTCAGGATGAGGAAGGTCACAAGAAATGTGATCCAGATCGGTTGGTCCATGTTCCGGTTTCAGCCCTTGAGAAAGCGGCGACACCGTTCGCGAAATCCGCGTGGCGATGTCAGCGCTCTTCCATTCTCTCCGTCCACCACAATTGCTGGCACGGGTTGCCCCGAACGTGATTGCGAGGTACCGCCAGCAAGGATACCCCGCATGATAATGCCATACTGGCAGGCATCGCCTACCGGTCTACAGAACCGAGCACGATATCAATGGTTCCCACCAGCGCTACCATGTCCGCCAGCATCGCACCCTGGGCGATATGCGGCAAAACGCCCAGATTCACATAGTCGGGTGTGCGCACCCGTAAACGATACGGCATCGGGCCACCATCGGATACGATGCCGTACCCCAGCTCGCCCTTGCTGTGTTCGATCGATTGCCAGACTTCACCGACAGGTGCGTTGAAGCCCTTGATCACCCAGATGAAGTGCCGCTGCATGTCTTCCGCCGTGGTCATCACTCCCTTGTGGGGAGGAATGGCATACGGCGACTCGAAGTTCATCAGCGGTGTGTCATTACCGTCAACAAAGTCGATGCACTGCTGGATGATCTTGTGCGCCTGACGCATCTCCTCCATGCGGACGAGGTAGCGGTCGTAGACGTCGCCAAATTCCCCCAGCGGGACTTCGAAGTCAAGGCGGTCATAGATGCAGTACGGCTCAGCCTTGCGTACATCGTAGTTGATACCGGAGCCACGCAGGCAGGCGCCCGTGAGGGAGTAGGAGATGGCGGCCTCTGGCGAGATGATACCGACACCCTTGGTGCGCGTGAGCCAGATCGGGTTTGCCGAGAGAATATCTGCGTACTCCTGCTGCCGGGGCGGGAAGACCCGGAGGAAGTTGCGGACCTGTTCCACCAATCCATCGGGAATGGGGCGGGAAAAGCCGCCGATTTCCATCATGTTGGTCGTGAGGCGGGCACCACAGAACGTCTCGAAGATGTCCTGGATCATTTCGCGCTCACGGAAGCAGTAGAGTGACATGGAAAGCGCGCCGATATCCAGCGCGTGCGTCCCAAGCCAAACGAGGTGTGCGGCGATTCTGGCCAACTCGGCCATAATCACCCGCCAATATTGGGCGCGTTCCGGGGCCACGACATCGCAGAGCTTTTCGACGGCAAGGACGTACCCCAGATTGTTCAGGGGAGCGGCCGTGTAGTCCAGACGGTCGGTCCAGGGGACGATTTGCGCGTAGCGCTTGCCCTCGCTGAGTTTTTCCGTCCCTCGGTGGAGATAGCCAATGATGGGGTCGCACTGGACGACACTCTCGCCATCGAGCTTGAGTAGCAGGCGCATGACGCCATGGGTACTGGGATGTTGCGGCCCCATATTCAGGGTCATCAGCCGTTCACCGGTATCGGTGAACTCCTCGTCCTCAATGGTCAGTGTGCCGGTAGGCGGGGTGGTCCCGGAGATGTATTCGCCGGGTTTGCCGTAGGGGGTCATGTCCCCCTCGGCGGCGGTCTTGATCAGTTCAGCGTCAGTTGGCTGTCCGGTTTGTGATGACATGAGGTTCAGACCCCCCTTCCGGTCCAGCGGGTGCGTGTACGATGCACCGTGCGTTCCTTGTTATATGACGGGAATTCCTTCCAGCCGCGAATCGGGTAGTCCTTACGCAGCGGGTGTCCTTCGTCCCAATCGTCGGCAAGCAGGATGCGGCGGAGGTTGGGATGCCCTTCGAAGATGATGCCGAACATGTCGTAGCATTCCCGCTCCATCCAGTTGGCGCCGTTCCAGACAGGAACGAGCGAGGGGACGGGTTCGCCATCATCCACCCCGGCCTTTAACCGGAGCCTGACACGATTCGGGATGGAATAGAGCATGACCGAGACATCGAACCGCGGTGTGGTTCGCATGGTGAGCATATCCACCGCGGTAATATCGGTCAGGGCGTTGAGGGAAATATGCTCGTGGTCGCGCAGGAAGAAGGCGATCTCCCGCAGGCGGGATGGAGTAACGTGGATCGTCGTCTCGTTCCGGAAACGAATCACATCCAGCATGTCATCCGGAAAGTGCTTGCCTAACTCGCGGATGACCGGATGCTTGTTGAGATCGTCATCGAAATAGAGATCCCTGCCCCAGCCAAGGGAATCGTAATCAACAGCCAGCGGCTCGACTTCCGATTGCGGGGCGAGCTCCTGATCATTGTGTTGCCGGGCGTCACCGTCGCTCACGGTGGTCTCCTCTTTCACGCGTCCCCCGGTCCGGTAATCCGGCACAGGCAGCGCGCATCTCTAGAACCAGAAACAGTTAGCCACGCAGGATGGCCATCGCCTCGCCACGCTCGGCGACACGCTGCTGCTCGGCAGCGTCGATGCCCTCTTTGCGGGCCATGGTTTCGTACTTGATGACCTTGTTTTGCAGTTGCAGGATCCCGTAATACAGCGCTTCCGGCGTGGGCGGGCACCCAGGGACGTAGATATCGACCGGGACGACCTGATCAACCCCCTGCACAACAGCGTAGGTGTCGTACGGGCCACCGACATTCGCGCAGGAACCCATGGAAACCACCCACTTCGGCTCCGGCATCTGATCGTACAGGGTGCGCACCACCGGGGCCATCTTCTTGGTTACCGTTCCTGCCACAATCATCAGGTCGGCCTGGCGGGGGGAGGAGCGGAAGAGCATGCCGAAACGTTCAGAGAGGTCAAACCTGGCCATGGAGGCGCTGATCATCTCGATAGCGCAGCAGGCAAGTCCGAACTGCAGCCACCAGAGGGAGGAGCGTCGGCCCCAGTTGAACAGGAAATCCAGCGAGGTTGTGAAGACATTCTTTTCGAAGCGATCGTCGATCAGACCCATTCGAGGGCCCCTTTCTTCCACGCATACGCATAGCTCACAAACAGCAAGGTGATGAAGATCAGCATGTGGACGAAGCCGTTCATGCCGAGTTCGTCAAAGTTGACTGCCCATGGATAAATGAACGCCGCTTCCAGGTCGAAGATGACGAAGAGCATGGCGATCACATAAAAGCGGGAGGTGAATTGTGCCCGAACCGGCTTCACATCCGGAACACCGCTTTCGTACGGCTTGGATTTCGCAACCGAGGGTTTGCTGGGTGCCACGATCCTGGCAATGGAGAGCAGCAGCCCCGCCATGAGAAACGTGGCGACCGTCATGAATACGATCGCGATCCAGTTTTCGCCGAAGATTGTCACGAATCCCGCTCCAGATTGAAGTTCAGGCGACAGAAGAATCATCAGGGTGAACGCGTGCGCATGCCAATCCGACCGCGACTTTCCGATCAGACGATTCTGTCATCATCTCGGGGTTGGTTCCGGGTCGCAGTGGTGCCATTTGGCGGAGCAGAGCAGACCAAACCCACCCGCAATATCTCGTGTATGGTAGCACAATGCTTCGCCCGGACGACCCCCGGCACGACAACACGATGCGAGTCTGGACGCGATCAGGGTTATGTACGGTCATAATGACCGTACAGTCCTGGCAACTGGATTGAATTGCCCCACGGGGAGGCGTTCTGGTGTGGATTTGGCATTTTCGGTGTAATGCGGTGGAAATATGTCCCAATGGACCCGGAAGAGTATCCATTTGGACCATGTTCCGGGTGGATGCGAGGCGTAGTATTGAGTCAACACCAACGTGATCGTGTCGCCAGCCACGGCTCGATCGTCCCCCTTCCCTCCAACGTGGTGTTTGTAACCGCACGGGCCATCCCCCGTGCGGTTGCCTTTGTTTAAAGGAAGACGCCGCGACAGCCGTTCGTTTTGTGAATCCCTTCACAAGATTGTATTGAGACTCGTTATCGAGTGCTTACGTTGGGCCTCTCAAGCGGTCTTGCCTGTAGGCCAGAGGGAATCCGGTGCTTCGTTGGGCACGCATGCGACGCACCGCGTCGGGTGCGACCATGCCCGGTGGCGCCCGTTAACCGATGCGGATATTGGCTTCGGGGAAGCGGTACCGTGCCGGCTTCTGGCGACGTTGCAAGGCATAGGCGGCGGTAATGGGACCGAGCCGGCCGATGAACATGGCGATGAACAGAATCAGCTTGCCGGGAATCGAGAGATCGGGGGTGATTCCGGTGGAGAGCCCGACCGTTGCCAGGCCGCTCATGGTCTCGAACATCAGGTTGACGAAGCCGAACGACGCGTCGTTGAAGACATCCTCGGAGATCGCCAGGCTGAGCGACAGGACGAAATGGGTGACGAGAAAGAGGGCAACGATCGACATGGCGCGGAAGATCAGGTTGGAGGCGATGCGTCGGCCGAATGCCTGGGGTTCTTCCTGTCCACGCAGGGTGGAGATGACCGCGAGGAAAATAATGGCGATGGTCGCGAGTTTGACACCACCTGCCGTTGATCCGGCGGCGCCACCGATAAACATGATGGCCACCCACAGGAAGAGGGTGGACGGATGGGTCGTGTTGAAATCCACCGTAGAGAATCCGGCGGTTCGGGAGGCGATGGACTGGAAGAGGGCATTGAGGGGCCGCCACCCGGCGTCGATATGGCTGAGTGAGGCGTTCCATTCCACAATCATGAAGAGCAGCATGGCCCCGGCAATCAGGATCCCGTTGGTGATCAGGACGAGCTTGCTGTCCATCTGGAGCGTTTTCCAGTTCCGTTGCTTCCAGACGTCGTTCAGCACCATGTAGGACAGTCCGCCGAACTGCACCAGGCCACCCAGGGTCATCAGGATTAGTGGCGACTGGTTCAACCCACTGACGGACTGGAAGTTGCCCTGCAAGTCGAACCCGGCATTGCAGAAGGCCGAGACAGAATGGAATATCCCGAACCACAGGGCGTCCAGTGGCGCTTCGTGGCGAAGGAAATTCGCGGTCAGGAGGACGGCGCCAATACCCTCGGTGATGAGCATGAACTTGATGATCCGACGCGAGAGTGAGGTGACCTCCCGCAGGTTCATGGTGGGAGAGCCATCTTGCATCATCAGTGAATCCCGCAGGCTCAGACCCCGACCAAGCAGGATGAGGATCAACGACGATCCCACCATGAAGCCGAAACCGCCGAGCTGGATCAGGATGAGGATTACCAGTTCCCCAAAGAAACTCCAGTGCGTGGCGGTGTCTACGGTGATGAGCCCGGTGACGGATGTGGCCGACATGGAGGTAAAAAGGGCATCGATGAAGGGTGTGTGCTGACCATCTTCCGCGGCAAACGGCAGTTTCAATAGCACCGCGCCAAGGAGAATGAGCAGGCTGACACCAAGCACGAAGCGTTTGGCATGCGTGGTGGCGCTGGGGACCTCCCGCGGGGTTGCCTTGGGAGGGAGTTCGATGATGCTCGTTGCATCCAGCCGGCGCCGGACAACCCTGTTGCCCGGTCGTTTTCGTGGCTGCCGTTCGCCCATGGCTAGCGCGTGGCCTTGTTCGCAGGCGTGTCGGGATTCCGCTCAACGAAAGCTTCGATGTCGGAGTCTGCCCCGACGATGACCAGCTGGTCGTGGGCCCGGATGGTTTCCTGGTAATGCGGGATGGTGATGAGCTGGTTTCCGCGTTTGATCAGGAGCACATTCAGTTTGGCCTGGTGCCCCTGGGTGAGTTCTTCGATCGTGTGACCAACCAGATTCGCGGGGGCCTCGATTTTGGCAACACCCGCGGACGGCGAGAGCGTGATGTAATCGCTGATGTGACGCACGCCCAGAGAGTGGGCCAGCCGTACGCCAGCGTCCAGCTCCGGAAAGACGATGCGGTCGGCACCGACTTTCCGGAGGAGTTCACCATGCAACACCGTTTTCGCCTTCGAAATCACCCACGGCACCTTCAGCTTCTTGAGCAGCAGGGTGCTGAGGACGCTCGCTTCCAGATTCTCTCCCTGCGCGACGACGGCGACATCGGATTGATCGACGTTCAGTTGTTCGAGGAGTTCCTGATCGGTCCCATCGCCCTGTGCCGCCAGGGTCACGTAATCGGCGGCGGACTGGATGTTTTTCTCCCGCAAGTCGATGGCGGTCACTTCGTAGCCGAGCTCATGCAGCGTCCTTGCGACGCTGTTGCCGAATCGGCCGAGCCCGATTACCGTGACACGCTCTGCTCCACCACTTCGTCGAGACTCTGGCACGCTGTTCCCTTCTCCCCAATCACCCTCGCCCGGTTCGGATGCCTGATGCATCGCAACGGGTGTACCCCCGGGTATTCGCGTCGGTCAGAATCATACGCCCCCGGGCAAGGGACCGGCCTACCAGGGACGTTCGTCGGTGGTCAGTTCGAGCCAGGCAAGTTCCCCTGGCGTCAGTGTCCTGTCCAACAGGGCCGCGTTTTCGGCGAATTCCTTTCCATTGCGACAGCCGACAAGGGCAAAGATCTCCTGCGGCTGGCTCATCACGTAGGCCATCGCCACCTGTGGAATGGTCATATCGTGATGGGCGGCGGCTTCCGTGACGCGGTCGAGACGACGGAAATTTTCTTCCGAGCAATAGGACGTCACGCAGAGTTTCTCGTAATAATCGCCATTCGCGGCAATATCGTCGACGGTGTCCCGGGTAAAGCGCCCGGAGAAGAATCCCCCGGCGAGGCTGGACCACGGCAGCAGGGGAATACCTTGCTGCCGATACCAGTCGCGTTCCTGCTTGCCCGCTTCCCCGCTGACGCTGAGGCACCCTTCCCACGGCGGTTGCATCTGGACCGCCAGGCTGAAATTGGGACTGCTGACCGTGAAGCCCGCCAGTCCACGTTCGGCGGCATAGATGTTGGCTTCCCGAATCCGGCTGGCGGACCAGTTCGAGCCGCCGAAGACGCCGATCTTGCCATCCTGTTTGTGGCGGTTCAACACCTCGACAATCGGACCGACTGGCAGGTCAGGATTATCCCGGTGCAGCACATACATGTCGATGAAGTCGTGTTGCTGGCGTTGCAGCGATTCGTGCAGATCAGCCGTGATGTCCTCCGGGGTGACGCGGGCCCGGCCATTGTACGGATGCGCGCCTTTGCCCAGTACCACGATCTGATCCCTGACGCTACGATCCTTCATCCACGCGCCGAAAACGGTCTCGCAATCGCCATTGCCATAACCGTGGGCGGTGTCGTAGGTGCGGCAGCCAAGCTCGAAGGTGTCATCCAGCAAGGCGAAGCTGGCTTCGAGATCGGCGGAAGAGAGCGGAACCGTTCCCTGCACGAGACGCGAGACTGGCTTGTCGACACCCGGGATGGTGCCGTATTGCATCGTCATGGTTAATCCCGGTCGCTGGGGTAGCGAACGCCCCAGTCCTTGAGCACGCCTTCCATGATCTCCACGATCCAGAGGGTTTCATCCAGCGACATGACATCGCTTTCGGTGCGACCCTCGCGCAGGCACTGTTCCACTTCGTTCATCTCGAACTGGTAGCCCACACCGCCATCGAGCGTGTAGTCGAAGAACTGCGGCTCCTCGCCCGGCTTGCGCAGGGAGAAGGTGGTGGGCCGGTGCCAGTCGTGATCGATCAGGATGGTGCCTTTCGTGCCACAGATCATACCGAGGCTGACCGGGCTGGAGCGGATCGTGACACCGACCGAGGCTACCGCGCCCCCGGGGAAATGCAGCGCGATGATCGCATTCTCGTCGATGCCGGTTTCGCCGAGCGTGGCCACGCTCTGTACCTGATCCGGTTTGCCGAGGATCATTGAGGCGAAGGAGAGCGGGTAGATACCTGCATCCAGCAGACCTCCGCCACCAAGCTCCGGTGCAAAGAGCCGGGACTTCGGATTGAACTTCGATGTCCAGCCAATATTGGCCGTCAGGAACTGGACCTCGCCGATCTCACCACTGGTGACGATCTCTCTCACCTTGAACATCAGCGGCCGGAACCGGGTCCACATGGCTTCCATCAGGAAGCGGTTGTTCTTTTTGGCGGCCTCAATCATTTCCCGGGTTTCCGCCGCGTTCATCGCGAACGACTTTTCGCACAGGACATGCTTACCGGCTTCGAGGCACATAATCGTGGCTTCGTGGTGCCCGGGATGTGGTGTCGCAACGTAGACGACATCGACCTCCGGATCATTGGCGAGATCCTGGTAGTTGTCGTAGCGATTGGGAACGTTGAAGCGATCGCCGAAGGCATCCGCATTGGCCTGGCTGCGCGAACCTACGGCCTTCAGTTCGGCATTGTCGGCGAAGGGAATATCTGTTGCGAAGATCTTGGCGATCTGACCGGTGCCGATAATGCCCCAGCGTAGGGGCTTGCCGGATTCGATGAACGGAGCGTTGCTGCTCATGAAGGAACTTCCTTTCGACGAGGTAAATGCGATATCACATGCTATTGCCTGTTGTCCGTCATGATAGAGCCTGATTCACTGGAAGTGAAATCGTGGCCGGCGCTGGTATGGGGCCATGCGTGGACTATGCAGGAAAAAGGATGTTCGGATGTTGACGGAAAAGGGCACGACGCCGTTCGTGGTTTCCATTTGCGGACCGTCGAATGCAGGGAAATCACAATTGGCCAAGGCGACGGTCCAGGTGCTCGGTGCGACGATCGCTTCGCGGATTCCGGTGGATTATTTCCTGGTGCCTCGCTCACCGGAGTCCAGCCCGGAGGCGTACTTCTCCGCACCGATGCGGTGGGACTGGCCATTGCTCCTCTCCCGGCTGGCGTTGCCTGCAGGGACCGTCACGTCCACGCCGGATATGGATTTCAATACCTTTCTCCGGAACGGCGATCTCGGGGGACTGTCCTTCACGATTCGGCCAGTGATGATTTGCGATGCAATGGCTCCGTGTCCGGGATCAAACTTGGTTGCCCTCCTTGATGTCCCCGCCGACGTGCGGAAGCGGCGAGTCGTGGAGCGGGATCAACGTTGGGGCACGAGTGTTGCAGGGCGATGGAAGCACCTCAAGCATACCTGGCGGGACACATTGCAAACACTGACCCCGGACCTGGTGCTGGATGGAACCCTTCCGCTGGATGTTTTGGCACATCGGCTGGAAAAGGTGATCGGGAGGCGGCTTAGCGGGAATTCGGCAACACGGGAGAGACTGCTCATGACGGATGAAGCGATGGATATACCGGTTGGAACACCAGTTATTGCCTTGAATGGCGAGTTGTTGGGCAAGGTGCGTGAAGCGCACGAACACTACGTGCTGATCGATCAACAGGGGGTGCATAACGACCTGGATCTCCCGGTTGATGCGGTTACAGGTTTCCAGGACGGCAAGCTGCTGGTTTCCGTGAATCGCGGCGCATTGACTGAAGTGGATCACGAGGAGACGCTGCATCGCCAGGACGATGGCCCCGGACCCTACCCGGACTAGCAGTTTGTCAGGGCTCATTTGCCCGCTTGGGGACAACACTGCAAAACCGGCCACCAGACCCGTGCTTCGTATTTCGGGATGCTCACCGCTCCTGCCCTCGTTGCGAACCATTGTCTTCGTAGAACTGGCCCTTGTGGCCAGTTTCAGCGCGGGTCCCGCCGTTCTTATGCAGAGGTCGGCCACCGGCCGCAGCTGCGAGGGCCGACCGTACGAAGCCGTTAATGGCCAATTGGGCAAATATGCAGCACGCGTACCAGGGTCGGTTCTTCTACGAAGCATCGCTTCGTGGAGCGAATCAGCTGAGGCATTATGCACTGACAACCTGGCAAACCTGTACATAGAGTCAGCATTGGGGTACAGTGGATATGTCAGTAGTGTACGTATGGTCTTTGCGTCGCAGCCAAGGCGTCTCGATCATACAGAACTGCCAGACATACCCACGTCAACACCATCGTGGGGCCCGAGCACCGCGTCTCCGGTGCGAAGGAAGGGAAGGCTGGAGAGCAGCGTCGTGAGATGATCACTCACGACGCTGCTCCTTGGTTAATTGCTGTAGTAATAGATGGTGACGGAGTCTGATTCATAAGCGATTTGCAATGTGCCATCGCTCGTGGCGGTGATGAATTTCTGAAGCGCGGCTGGCTCGTACAGGGCGCGCTCGATCGACCCGACGTAGATGTATTCGACATCATACTGCCGCAAAAGAGGTTCGATGGAGGCGAAACTCCCCAGGCTCCCATACATCTGGCTCACGGCCAACTGACGTTGGCTGACGAGTTCGGTCCAGCCGGGGCGCATCATCCGTTCGGGGCTGTTCCAGCCGATAACCGTCGGCAACCCGGTCATGGCGCTGATTCGGCCGCCAGCCTGGTAATCGCCGGTGGTGGCCTCCAGGATCACGGGGAGCCCTGTCACATTCGACATCAGCCACTGGGCCGCGTCGCGGTCTCCCGCAAACAGGGTTGTTTGTCCGGCTGGCCCGATCGGCGTCGAGTAGTCCAGGAATCTTGTCGCATCAAGCGTCAGCGGCGTATCTCCCCGGTTGTCGACGAGCGCGCGGACCGCGACCATCGGGAATGTCAGCCCCGCGACCAGGATGACGGCGAGGATCGTCATCCAGACGCCACCAACGATCATTGGGAATGGTCGTCGCCGGGTCTCCAGCAAGGTGATGATCCAGGCGAGGGCACCCGTCATTGCCACACCAGCCAGCAACGAGATGAAGATATCCAGGTTTCGGGCCGGATTTTGGCCGAACGGATCGGCGGTCATCGGCATCAGGTTGCGCATGATCACCAGCGTGAGCGCCAGCATCGTTATTCCCAGGACGACGAGTTGGGCCGGCTGATCCTGAAGGTGCCAAAGTGCGATGAGACCCAGGAGCATCCCCACCAGGACAAAGAGATTGCTGTTGTTGAGCATTGCCGTCCCCACAAGGACGGCTGCCATCAGCATGACGGCGAACAGGACGATCAGGCGGCCAGGCCAGCCTTCCTCATGCGCGCTCTTCAGTACGGAGGAAGCCTGGACGATCAGCCAGGTCAGCAGCACGAAGAAGACGATACCGGTTAGCGCGAGCAGGTTATCCAGGTCGATCGCGGGTCCGGTTCGCATGTCGCGTTGGGTGTTTTGTATCGCCCGGATTGCTGGCCAGAATGCAGCGTAGGCGGTGATACCGGCCAGCAGAACGCAAATCACGCTGTTTCTCACGAAGGGCCAGGTTGTTGATAGCGTATCTTGCGTTGTACGGCATGCTGCTGAGTCGGAGAGACAGGTAGGGGCGGACCTCGTGTCCGCCCGATCGTCGCCACAGGCGACGATGATATGGCCCCCCGAACTCGATTTTTTGCACGCATCTGCATGTTGTTTGAGCAGACGAATCGCGATGGCGATGCTTGTCAGCCCCATCGTGGGCAGGAAGCCCCACGTTGTCGACGCCAACATCGCTCCCGCCAATCCTCCTCCGAGGAGGATTCGGGTCAGGTCGAGGCGATCGAGCGGCCATTGGTCTGACCTGGTGTTCGTGGTTGGTAGCGCGATGGCTATGGCAACCAGGATCAGCAAGGCAAGAATGGGCAGGGTGGTGGTCCCGGAGTCAAGATTCCCCGCCACCATAAGGGCGAACGGATTGCTGGCATGGGAACCTGTTGTCAGTTGCAGCGCGTCGCTGCCGACGGTTAGCGGCAAGTCTCGCCGGTCAGTCAACAGGTTCCAGATGCCGTACATGATATCGCCGGGAAGTCCTGGAATCGGGTAGTCCCCGGGACGTGTTGTGTATCCCCACGCACCCTGACCGGCCCGGCGGGCGAGAATCAACGTCGCGCCGAAAACAGTGGTCAATGGTGCGAGGAGAGCCAGCCAACCTGCCAGCGATTTCGATTGCCCGATCCGCGATATCAATCCCGCCGCGGTGCTCCAGATCGTGATACACGTCAGTGCGAATATCCCTGCAAAGGCCAGGTTCCAGGCCGTGGCGGGAAGGATTCCCGTTAGGCGTGTCAGCATCACCCAGGGCATCTGTCCCCAGTTGGCGAGATGCAATTTGCCGCCACTGAACCATGGATCGTAGACGGGGAACGTATCCGAGCGTACGGAGGCATTGAAGATCGCATACCGGAATGGGGATTGACTTTCGCCCCCCGGTTGCCAGAAGTCGGGATTGAGCGAGCGCATCCAGAGCATTCCGCCGAAGGCCGCCAGGAAGAGGAGTTCCGTTGCCAGCA
>Ga0182747_1002423_pt1 | contig 13067 bp, 15 predicted proteins | sample eDN3rd30CBELigBY_FD_128526 | JGI IMG/M metagenome (GOLD analysis project Ga0182747, IMG submission 128526) | Enriched backyard soil microbial communities from Emeryville, California, USA - eDNA 3rd pass 30_C BE-Lig BY (version 2) (version 2) | ecosystem: Environmental > Terrestrial > Soil >...
GTTGCAGCAAAGGCAGAGGGCTCATGGGTAACTGATGCTGATGGAAAACGGTATTTAGATGCGATGGCCGGCCTTTGGTGTGTGAATATTGGTTATGGAAGGACCGAATTAGCTGAGGCAGCCTATGAACAGCTGAAGGAAATGGCCTATTTTCCACTTTCACAAAGCCATGTTCCAGCCATAAAACTCGCAGAAAAGTTGAACCAAATGTTAGGTGATGAGTATGTTATCTTTTTCTCTAACAGCGGTTCTGAGGCAAATGAAACGGCTTTTAAAATCGTAAGGCAGTATCACCAGCAAAAGGGGGAACAAAACCGTTACAAAATCGTCTCCCGCTATCGTGCCTATCATGGAAATTCGATGGGGGCACTCGCCGCGACCGGCCAGGCACAACGAAAGTACAAGTACGAACCGCTTGCACCAGGCTTTATCCATGTCTCACCACCTGATTCCTACCGGGATGATATAAATGTCAACGATCCAAATGAACTATCCTCGGTAAAAGAAATCGATCGGACGATGACTTGGGAGTTAAGTGAAACGATCGCTGCCATGATTATGGAACCGATTATTACGGGCGGAGGTGTCCTCATTCCGCCGGATGGCTATATGAAAGCCGCAAAAGAAGTATGTGAAAAACACGGGGCGCTGCTCATAGTTGATGAGGTTATTTGCGGGTTTGGCCGTACAGGTAAGCCTTTTGGGTATATGAACTATGGCGTGAAACCCGATATCATCACAATGGCAAAAGGGATCACAAGTGCCTATCTGCCTCTTTCTGCAACGGCGGTCCGCAAAGACATATACGAAGCATTTAAAGGTACAGAAGAATATGATTACTTCCGTCACGTCAATACATTTGGCGGGAATCCAGCGGCATGCGCGCTCGCTTTAAAAAATCTCGAGATTATGGAAACTGAAAAATTATTTGATCGTTCTCGAGATTTAGGGGCTCAGCTATTAAACGATTTAAGGAATCTTTTACAAGATCATCCATATGTAGGGGACATTCGTGGAAAAGGGCTGTTAATTGGAATTGAACTAGTGAAGGATAAGCGGACCAAGGAACCACTTTCTAATGACCTTGTCAATAAAGTCATTGCCAACTGTAAGCAGGAAGGGATTATCATTGGAAAGAACGGGGCAACCGTAGCTGGATACAATAATGTGCTAACACTTGCCCCGCCATTAACAATCAAACAGGTGGATCTAACTTTCCTTGTGAAAACACTTACCGAATCCCTCCAGAAGATACGTTAACTAAAAAAATGAGAACCCATGTGTATACAATTGTGTACATACATGGGTTCTTTTTTTCATGAGGAGAAATGTGATTACTTAAAAAGTATCTAAGGATATAAAGAATCTAGTAATTAAATGTCGAAATCTTTTGATAGAATGATTGACAGATGATTTACGTCGGTTATAATTAAATTAACAAATGTTCAATTTGATTTTACATAATTTCATAACTTAGATATTCAGATTGAACAAATGTTAATTTTTTTTTCAAAACGTTGTAACCGTTTACTTTTTGTGAAAAATGAGTTTAATAACATTGAAAATTAGGTGAATAAAAGATGGCGGATGAAAGGATTTCACGCCTGGTGGAAGTGGCTAGGATGTATTATCAATTAGACTACAGCCAACAGGAAATTGCGAAAAAGTTGGGTATTTCCCGCCCCACCGTATCTAGGCTTCTAGTTCAAGCTGTTGAAGAAGGAGTAGTCCATATAAAAATATGCGATCCCGCTGAAGACGTTCAGGAATTGGCTATGCAGATCAAGGAAAAGTTTCAATTAAAGGATTGCATTGTCGCATCGATTCCCGAATTTAAGGATGAACTGATCAAAGTGAAACTGGGGGAGGTTTCCGCAGATTATTTATATAAGATTGTCCAAAGCGGCGATACAATTGGGATTACCTGGGGGACAACTTTATATCAACTAGTGAAACAAATTCAACCTAAGAATGTAAAGGATGTAACAATTGTCCAGCTAAATGGTGGGGTGAGTTACTCAGAATCCAATACCTATGCATCAGAAATCGTTAATGGTCTTGCTCATGCATTTCAGACAATTCCACATTTTCTGCAGGTACCTGCCGTCGTAGACCACATTGTGGTCAAACAGGCAATCATAGCAGACCGACATGTTAAAAGAATATTGGAATTAGGCAAACAAGCCAATATTGCCATTTTTACTGTTGGGGATCCTGGTGAACAATCAACACTTATGCATGCGGGATATTTTTTAGACAGTGACATTGAAATACTAAGGGAAAATTATACTGTCGGTGACATCTGTTCTCGATTTATTGATATCAATGGCCATATTAGTCATCAAACATTGAACGATCGAACCATTGGTATCGAACTCTCACATTTAGCGGAAAAAGAATATGGTATCCTCATTGCAGGCGGTAACAAAAAAGTCGAAGGCATCTATGGGGCGTTAAAAGGTCGTCATGCCAATGTCCTCATTACCGATGAGTATACTGCCAGGGCATTACTCGATTTTGGGGGTGAGCACCTAAATGAATAAAGAAAAAATTAGGGAGATCGTCAAAGAGGTTGTCAAAAACTCCCTTATGAAATCTAAGACAGTTCCCATTGCAGCATCTAACCGGCATATCCATTTATCCCCTGAACATGTTGAGCGTTTGTTTGGACACGGCTACCAATTAACGAAGTTAAAAGATTTGTCACAGCCCAGCCAATTTGCAGCAAAGGAAACGGTCACCCTTATCGGTCCGAAAGGGAGAATACATAGTGTTCGTGTCCTCGGACCTGCTAGGGGGATTACACAGGTAGAAGTATCATTATTTGATGGATTTACCTTGGGAGTCAAGCCGCCGATTCGTAATTCTGGGGATATTAACGGATCAGAATCAATTACCATACAAGGACCACGGGGGCAAATTACCATTCGTGAAGGCTTGATCTCTGCCGCTCGCCACATTCATATGCACACGAGTGATGCTGAAACATTTGGCGTTCAGGATGGGGACCTTGTTCAAGTAAAAGTGGATGGAGTCCGCGGGATCATTTTTTCAAATGTTTTAATTCGCACTTCTCCTAAATTCAAGCTTGAAATGCATATTGACCTGGATGAAGCCAATGCAGCTGGAATCAAAAATGGACAAATGGGTGAGATTATTTCCATCCAAACTCCGAAACAAGTGGGTGGGGAGTAATGCTGGTGGATGTTAAAACGCAGGTTAAACTGCTTGTCCAGCAGGTAGTGGAAGCCTACTTAAAAGAGAAAATGGACCCTAAAAAGGATACTCCAATTACAATCCTATTAGGTTATCATTCTTCCGATCCAATAACTGTTTTGGAAGCGGTTACCCAGCTGGTAGATACATATAACGTAACGTGGCTAATTACAAAGGAATGGCTTCCTTTACAAGAAAAAATGAAAGGGCTTTCTTGTGTGCTGTTAGAGGAGATGTCAGATGAGGATTTGGGAACACTGATTGATCAATCTTCCGTTCTCGTAATTCCTCAAGCATCGTACGGATTGCTTTCAAAACTAGCCTTAACGGTGGATGACGAGACAGCAGCGTGGGTGGCTATCCAATATCAATTAAAAGGTAAACCGATTGTCATCGCCAATAACGGTGTGGAACCAAATGTGTACCAACAAATCCATGCCCCGCAAACTGTCCAGGAACGGATACAGTCCTACATAAGGAGAATCCAAATGGATCAGGTCAAGTGGGTACCGCTCAGTAAATTGGTTAATACAGTTGACGAGCAATATGCAGCCTACCTTGATAAGCAATCTCTCGTTCTAGCAAAACATGTAGAAAGAGCTTTTCAGGAGGGACTCAAGGAAATTGAGATTCCGCAAAAAAGCCGGGTCACACCTTCAGCAATAGATCTGGCTAAGGAATTAAAGATTCAATTTAAGCCGATTGATTCCTCGAAAGGAGGGACATTATGATCATTTGTAAAGTGGTTGGTTCCATTGTATCAACTACAAAAGCGGAAAAATTAAAAGGAAAAAAACTAATGATCGTTCAGCCGCTTGATTTGAAGAGCATTGAAGAAGATGGAAAACCGCTTGTTGCCATTGATACCGTTGGCTCTGGTGTGGGAGAAGTCGTCTTACTTGTCAGCGGAAGTTCGGCAAGACAAACAGAGATAACAAACGGTGTCCCTGTTGATGCAGCAATCGTCGGTATTGTTGATCAAATTGAAATTCAAGGGGCCTTAACCTTTAATAAAGGAGGTAACTAACCTTGCAATTAAATGAAACCGATATCAAAAAAATGGTCGAACAGGTCCTCAGTCAACTAGGGCAGAATTCATCAACATTCCCCGCTGAAACTGTCACATCACAAAATGATGTCAAGTTAGGCAATGGCGTGTTTTCAACGGTTGATGAAGCAGCGGCTGCAGCTAGACTGGCCTGGGAAAAGCTTCGCAAACTGCCCATTTCCATCAGAGAAAAAATGATTGAGAATATGCGAGCCGTGAGCCGGGAGCATGCCGAAGAGTTAGCAAAGCTTGCTGTCGAAGAAACTGGCTTAGGCAGAGTGGAAGATAAGGTTGCGAAAATTCTCCTGGCGACGAATAAAACGCCTGGAATCGAAGACTTAGTCAGCACTGCTTATTCGGGTGATGATGGTTTAACACTTGTTGAGTATGCACCGATTGGCGTATTTGGATCAATTACGCCTTCGACCAACCCAGCCGCAACGGTCATCAATAATTCCATTTCGTTACTAGCCGCCGGAAATACGGTTGTTTATAATCCACATCCAAGTGCGAAACGTGTTTCGATTCAAACGCTTCAGCTTTTAAACCAAGCAATTGTTGCTGCCGGCGGACCTGAGAGCACACTCACATCAGTGGCAGCACCTAATCTTGATACATCAGCACAAGTTATGAATCATCCGCAGGTGAATGCGCTCGTAGTGACCGGAGGAGGCCCTGTTGTAAAAGCAGCGATGGCGGTAGGGAAAAAAGTCATTGCAGCCGGTCCAGGAAATCCACCAGTTGTCGTAGATGAAACCGCGATAATTTCCAAAGCCGCTGCTGATATTGTGAAAGGTGCCAGCTTTGATAACAACGTATTATGCACCGCAGAGAAAGAAGTGTTCGTTGTTGATAAGGCAGCTAATTCCCTAAAAGCAGAAATGGTCAAAAACGGAGCAATTGAACTTAGAGGGTTTCAATTTGAAAAACTGCTTGAGAAAGTACTTGTAAAGAAGAATGATAAGTTTTATCCAAACAGAGACTTCATTGGTAAAGACGCAGCGGTGATTTTACATGCAGCGGGCATTCAGGCAAGCCCAAATGTTAAGTTAATAATCGCTGAAACCACTAAGGATCACCCATTGGTAATGACAGAAATGTTAATGCCGATCTTACCGATTGTCAGAGTGCCCGATGTGGATCGAGCGATCGAACTGGCTGTTATTGCAGAGAAAGGCAACCGGCACACAGCAATAATGCATTCGCAAAATATTACGAATCTAACTAAGATGGCACAAGAAATTCAAGCAACGATTTTTGTGAAAAATGGGCCATCAGTTTCGGGCTTGGGCTTTGAAAGTGAAGGCTTTACCACACTAACCATTGCCGGACCAACAGGTGAAGGATTAACCAGTGCAAAAACATTTACTCGCCAGCGCCGCTGCGTTTTAGTAGATGGATTAAGAATCATATAGTGAGGTGTTAGGATATGGCGAAAGCAAAAGAAGAAAAAACAGTCACTTCACAAGTAGAGCAACTGAAAAATCAAGAAAAATCAAAATTAGAGATTACTAGAGGAGGAGTTAAAATGGGTCAAGAAGCTTTAGGTATGATTGAAACAAAAGGTTTAGTAGGTGCGATTGAAGCAGCAGATGCGATGGTTAAAGCTGCAAACGTTACCTTGGTAGGCAGAGAATTAGTGGGCGCAGGAATCGTGACTGTTATGGTCCGTGGAGATGTAGGTGCAGTAAAAGCCGCCACTGAAGCTGGTGCAGAAGCTGCCCAACGCGTAGGGAATCTTCTATCAGTACACGTAATACCACGTCCTAACGGTGATGTAGAAGGTATTTTACCTAAATCAGAATAAGGTGAATGGAAATGGAACAATCCATTGAAAGCTATATTAAAAATCTTGTCAGAGATGTTATTGGTCAAAATCTAGGCGGCTTAGAGCTCCAATGTGATCGGCAAACTTATGTGATTGCTAATTGGAAAATGAACAAAGACCTTAATGAGACCGCTGAATTTTTTCAAAAAATAAACAGCAGTCATGATGTGTCAGTGGTTATCTGTCCACCAACCCAACTTCTATATCCGACTCAATTATTTATCAAACAATCTGGAAAACCGATAGGATTGGGCGGTCAAAATGTTCACTGGGCCGACAAAGGGGCTTATACTGGGGAAACATCAGGCAGTATGCTGACGGATGTGGGCTGCGAATATGTCATTATTGGCCACTCAGAAAGAAGACAATATTCTTTTGAAGATGACGAGTTAGTGAACAAAAAGGTTCAGCAAGCGCTCAAGTCTGGTCTTACTCCAATCATCTGTATCGGAGAAACGTTAGGTCAAAAGAGTGCTATGCAAACAGAACAGGTTTTATACAAGCAAATTATCGGTGCGTTGAAGGATATTGATACAGCCCATTTTATTCTTGCTTATGAACCTGTCTGGGCGATTGGAACAGGGCAATCAGCAACAGCTGAACTGGCTCAAGAAACACACGCGTACATTCGTTCTATTTTAAGACAATTAATGGGTCAAAAAGCGGAGGGTATTTCGATTTTATATGGCGGGTCTGCGAATGAGAGGAACGCTGCAGAATACAGTGCGATGCCAGATATTGATGGTGTATTGGTTGGCGGCGCGAGCTTAAACGCTCATGTTTTTGATGTGATTATCAATGCATTTGCCAAAGGAGAACAAAATTCATGAAAAAAGTTGCGATCGGCTGCGACCATGGTGGATACGAACTAAAAGAAAAGTTAAAGGCCTATTTAACTGAATTAGGTTACGAATATTTAGATTATGGCTGTAAAGCAAATGAATCTGTTGATTATCCAGATATCGCTTTTCTTGTTGGCGAGACGGTAGCAACGAATGATAACTATGTTGGTATTATGATTGATGGTGTAGGCATTGGAAGCGGAATGGTATTGAATAAAATACCTGGTGTCCGCGGTGCAGTTTGCTGGGACTTATCTTCTGTGATTAACAGTAAGGAGCATAATAATGCGAACGTTTTATCAATCGGCGGTCAATTTATTGGTGAAGGCCTTGCCAAACAATTAGTAAAGACATGGTTGGAAACGGAGTTTGCCGGCGGCCGTCATGATCGTCGTGTGACGAAGATTATGGAAATCGAAAGTCGTTTTCTGGGGCGGAATTAGTACTAAATCTGAGATTCGCTGATATACAGTTTAGAGAGAAAAATAGGAGTGTTTAACTCAGAGTTATATAGAAAAAAGGCAGGTTTGAAAAATGTTTGTAGCCAAAGTGATAGGAAATATGGTCTGTACACATAAAAATGAGAACTTAATAGGTTTAAAGCTCCTGATTGTCCAGCCAGTAGATCAGCAATTGAAGGATAAAGGTAAACCACTTGTGGCTATAGATACGATTGGACAATCAGGAGAAGGAGATCTTGTTTACTTAGCAAAAAGCAGGGAATCATCCTTACCGCTTAATAAAGATTTGGTTCCATCAGATGCTGGAATCTTAGGAATTATCGACTACTATAATGTGACTAATCGAATGGAGGAAATATAAATGAGCAACGCATTAGGAATGATCGAAACTAAAGGTTTAGTAGGAGCAATTGAAGCAGCAGACGCCATGACAAAAGCAGCGAATGTTACTTTACTAGGTAAAGTAAATGTAGGCGGAGGATTAGTGTGTGTCATGGTTCGCGGCGACGTTGGTGCGGTTAAGGCAGCAACTGAAGCAGGTGCGGATGCAGCACAGCGTGTTGGCGAATTCTTATCTGTTCACGTGATTCCAAGACCACATTCAGACATCGAGAAAATTCTTCCTGTTGCAAAATAATGAAACTAGCAAAAGTGGTTGGAAATGTCGTATCAACGATTAAAACACCAAGTCATCAAAATAAAAAGCTCATGGTAGTTATCCCTGTGGACGCATCAGGTAAGGAATGTGGGGATGCCATGATTGCCTTCGATCGTTTTTCAGCAGGGGTTGGCGATTATGTCCTGATTCTAGAAGAAGGTGGATCGGCAAGAGACATTTTAGAAGACCCTAATGGTTCTTTTGATGCTGTCATTGCCGGAATTGTTGATCGATTATAATAATGTGGGGTGAGCACGATGCAAATTGAAGCTTTAGTAGAACAAATTACGAATCAAATTATGCAGCAATTAACGAATAAAGAAGCGTTGAAGGAAGTGAAGCCTTCAACTTCTGGAAATGTGACATATAAAGAAGGAACAGCATCATCGATTATTACCGGGCCATCTGTGGCTCGGATGATTGACCATACACTTTTAAAGCCGGAAGCATCCAAAGACCAAATTGTTAAGCTTTGTGAAGAAGCTAAAGAACATAAATTTGCCACTGTTTGTGTGAATCCTTACTGGGTGGCAACCGCAGCCCGCGAATTAAAAGGTTCTGGTGTAGGAATAACCACCGTTGTTGGTTTTCCACTTGGAGCAACGAGCACTTTTGTTAAGAGTGCAGAAACGCGTGACGCGATTGCAAATGGCGCTACTGAAATTGACATGGTTATAAATATTGGTGCCCTAAAATCTGGCGACTTTGAGACAGTGAAAAAAGACATTGAAGGTGTTGTCTTAGCGGCGAATGGTCATGCACCAGTAAAAGTCATTATTGAAACAGGCCTTCTTGAAATTGAAGAAAAGAAAAAAGCTTGTATTCTCGCAAAAATGGCTGGAGCTGCTTTCGTGAAAACGTCGACTGGATTTGGCCCTGGTTGTGCTACTGCTGAAGACATTAAACTTATGCGTGAAGCGGTCGGTCCAGAAATGGGTGTTAAAGCTTCGGCCTGTGTGAGAGATTTAGATACTGCAAGAAAGCTAATCCAAGCCGGTGCAACAAGAATTGGTGCAAGTTCCAGTATTGCAATTATTACAGGCGGTCAAGGTACCGGATATTAATAGGCTATTATTCCAGTGGCTATGTTGAAATTTGAGTATTTTAAGTTGCTATTATTGTTACTTGGAATACTCAGATTTCTTTCTTCTTCTACTATTAAAAGTGTTGAAAATATTTAAGTAGTTTAATATAATAAAATCAGCAGAATGAAATCGCTTACATAATGAGGAGGCTTACTATGAACCATATTGGACATCAACTTAAGAAAATGAGATTAAATCGTGAAATTGAGATAGAAAAATTAGCTTTGCTTTCAGGATTATCTGCCGGAACGATTGCTGCGATAGAAGAAGGCGAACTAGATGTTCAGGTTTCCACATTAGCGAAGATTTCTGATGTTTTGAATTGCTCCTTCTTCATTGGTGACGTTTCAATCTAATTCTATTCAAAATCGCCTTTTGGCGATTTTTTTTAATAAAAAAAGACCAAATTGGTCTTTTTTTGGGTGTTATCTATTTCTTCTCCTCCGAGGTCTAAATCGGAAATTGTCACTACTTTCATTTTCCTGATAATAATTCACAACTGGAGCAGCATCAATATATTTATATTTCACTTTTTTAGGGGTCTCAGTGGCTGCCTCTGCCTCAATTACCGCTTCTGCACCTATCACTTCATTAATTGGTTCTGGTTGATCTTCTTCATCATTTACAATTTCAAATAAGACAACTTCAACTTCATTATTTAGAGTTTCAACATCAGTACTAAACGTTCTACCTTCATCATTAATAGTTTCATCTTGAAATTCATTTTTTAGAGCCCCGAAATCAGTACTAAAAGTTCTCAAAGTAGTATTTCTTGGTTTAACTTCAGCTACTGTCTCTTCTGTTTCATTAATTACTTCAATTTCTTCTATCTCTTCAATTTCTTCTATTTCTTCAATTTCTTCAATCGTATCGTCAAGTATGTCTTCAACGGCATCATGATTTTCAACTTCACTACTTAATTCCAATTCATGCTCATCCGTTATTTCATCTAATTCTATCTCATCGGATAATTCTTCAATTTCAACGTGTTCAAATAAAGCTTGATGTTTTACTTTCTCTATTTTTCCAAGAGCAATGGTTCTCTTTACAGCAATCCCAATAACTTCATCCATTAGAGCAGCGAATTGCTCGAATTCTACATTATTTTCTCCGCTGTTTTGAATGACATTTAGAAAATCCTGATGAAACAGATTAAATTCTTGTTTGAATTGCTCGCGGTCCATTTCTCGAAAAGAAACCCCTTTAATCCGAATAAATCCATAAATTAATTTACTCAATACCTTTGTAACTGCGTGTAATTCTTCCTGGCTTAAATCAGGATCATTTCTTAAATAATAATGGGCATCCCGTAAGGCTTGATAATAACTCTTAAAATTCCGGCTTATTTCTAAGAAATCTAAATTACTCATTAGAAATATCCCTCCATATCTATTTAATGTATAATATTTGGAATCAGCACAAATTTTCCTTTTTTATTAAGGATATGCATCTAGAAGGGATTATTCTAATGAAGGTTATAAATTTTATTAAAGAATGGCAAAAAGCGTTACAGAATGAAATCCTCCATTTAAAAAAATATGGCAGCAATAAGTTTCTTGTTACAAATGGAAGGCTGTTATCCACGGAGGGTTCTTATACATACTACTTCGATACCGCTTTTTCGATTCGTATACCTATCGGTTCTCAGGTTCGACTTGAGTGGGGGAGTATGAAACAGAGCGGTCGAGTACTTTCTTCTGAAGGGAAGGGAGTTATGCTTGCCATGGAACAATCATTTGGAGATTTAATTCACGAAGCACAGCTTTTTCATGATCCATGGGAATTACTTGAACAGCTCATTGAACGGCTGGATGAAATGAAAAAAAATAAGCAAAAACGAATCCGAGTAAAAAGATTGATGGACCCCTCTATGCCCGCTAAGCATCCAATTGAAAAAAGTAAAAGCAATATTCATGAACTCGTTTTACGTTCCAAATACAACCCCGTTACATTTGTTTGGGGTCCTCCTGGAACAGGGAAAACCTATACATTGGCACGAGTAGCCGCAAATAAGTATTTCCAGGAAAAGAAAGTGTTAATTTTATCACATAGTAATCAAGCGGTAGATGTCCTCATTCATGAGATATCAGCCTTTATTCAAAAGAAAGGCCGTTTTCGTGAGGGGGATGTGCTCCGCTATGGGTTCAATACAGGCGAACAATTTGCCGATCATGAAGCAGTGACCACTAGTCAACTCCTTCATAAAGAAGATCCTCAGCTAGCAGAGGAGAAAGAACTGTTACTAGCGGAAAGACGGAATTTAAAGCAAGATATCGCTCATTCTTTTAGTAAAAGAGACACGAATCAATTGCTTGAACTAGAAACTAAAATTGCCAGAGTTCTTGAAAAAATTCGCCAAAAAGAGCTTGAATTTATTAAGGATGCGTACATCGTGGGGTCAACACTTGCCAAAGCGGCGGGTGATGCAGCAATTTATGAAAAAGAATTCGACCTTGTCATCCTGGATGAAGCCAGCATGGCTTATGTCCCTCAAGCTGCTTTTGCTGCGACTCTTGGAAAGCGAGTGATCATTTGTGGTGATTTTAAACAGTTACCACCAATTGCCTCCTCTCGGGATCCATTAGTCACCTTGTGGTTAAAAGAAGATATCTTCCATCGCGCTGGTGTGGTTGACTGGGTTCGCGATGGAATGCTGCATCCCCACCTTTTTTTATTAAAAGAGCAACGGAGGATGCATCCGGATATCTCCTCCTTCACGAATCAGTATATTTACCACTCGCTTGTCGGCGATCATGAAAGTGTTCTAAAAAATAGAAAACCAATCGTCGATCTTTCACCCTTTCAAGGAATGGCATCTGTTCTTCTTGATACAAGTCACTCAGGGGTGTATGGCATGACAGAAAAAGCATCGAATTCACGCATGAATATATGGCATGTATTATTGTCCTTTCAGTTAATACATGAGTCCTATGTGGCTGGGGCTCGTTCAATTGGTTATGTGACCCCATACCGCGCGCAAGCTAATTTAATGGAGTTACTGCTTGCTGACTTATATGAAAAGGAATGTTTAACCGCTGACATTATTTCTGCGACCGTGCACAGATTTCAAGGCAGTGAACGTGATGTCATGATTTTTGACACGGTGGACAGTGAACCGCAAACACGAGCAGGGATGCTTCTCACTGGTAAGGATAGTGAACGTTTGATTAATGTGGCCATCACCAGAACAAAGGGAAAGTTCATACAGGTCAGCGATCAATCATTTATTCGAAAACATGTATATAATGGTAAAACACTAAGGCAGCTTGTGGAACATCAAGGTTGTATGCAGCAAACAATCGGGACGAAGGATATTGGAAAATGGATCAAGAATCAGCATCCTAGGCTCCAATGGATGCATGCACGTAAGTTAGAGAAAGTATTCCTGGACCTTGGGTCAGCAAAACGATCAATTATTCTTTCTTTGCCGCCGCAAACGGATCTTTCTGAACAGTGGAAGGAACAACTCCAAAAAAGAAGCCAATCCGTGAAATTAACCGTTTTGGCGGAAGAATCATGGGAAGAACTACAGCCCAATCAGATATGGAGCAACAGCTTTCCGTTTCCATTTATCTTGATTGATGAGCAGGTATTATGGCTTGGTTTGCCATTAGAAGCGGCAAGAGGAGTCCGTCCACCTTATATAGCAGTAAGACTCCGTTCGGAGAGAATGTGTGAGTATTTAATAGGACAGTTTCTGAAGCGGGAGTAATAGTTTACTTATAGTTCACAAGAAGTAGTTACACTAATTGAGCTAATTTGATTTTGCTTTGACAATATAATCTAACTTAATTAAAATTAGGCTATATAATCTAACTAGTAGCTGAAGGGGATAATAAATGAATGTTCCGATATCGATTTTTATTTTGGATGTAAGTAATTCTTCCACCCCAAATAGGGGGGAGGAACTTACTGTTTATTTGGATGAA